>OFHA01000557.1_pt1 | contig 31854 bp, 30 predicted proteins | sample 1521891 | NCBI WGS metagenome assembly OFHA01 (sample SAMEA3504089, study PRJEB24116) | mouse gut metagenome | biome: mouse gut; feature: mouse-associated habitat; material: faeces | place: Denmark | collected 2011
CTCTTGTATCATTATTTTCCTGTTCATGATTGTTCCAAAAGAAGGAACCGCCCCAAAAAAACCTGTCAAAATTCCTTTCCTCTGGCTTTCTCTCATTAACTTCTTTCTCTTGCCATCTTTGAGAAATATGACGCCCAACTTTTTGTTCGTCTGTGCTGCAAGCGCTCTGTCAAGCTGTACTTCTTCCTCATCCGAAAATTCTAAATATCTCTGACAAATGTAAGCCAGCGGGTATCGTTTTTTTCTGACGTCTTTTGAACGAATCAGCTTTCCCATTTCATATAAATGGTCGTTCATAATCAAATCATCACCATGCAGCATTGCAATCCATTTTCCCCGCGCCGTTTCAATACAACGATTATAATTTCCATCCACACCTATATTTTCTTGGTTTCTATAATATAAAATCCTTGCGTTCTTAAGCTTACGTATTAATTTCTCTGTATCATTTTCCCCGCCAGACTCATTATCAACCACTACAATATCCCACTCAAAATCAACTTTTTTTTGCTGTAATACGCTCTCCAAAGTTTTTTCAAGCAAATCTGCCCTTCTATATACTGGAATCACATAACTGATAAAAGGTTTGGTTACAAATGATAAGTCTCCGTATATCAAATCTGTCTTAATATGATTCAACTGCGCAAAGCAGTCTACTTTTTGGTTATAATCAATTTTATATCTTCTTTTCACCTTTGCTCCTTCACAAGTATATTACGGCATTAATCCGTATCGCTTAAAAACATCCTGATAAACCTCGTGAATCGGAAGAATATCCTCTGGTATCTAAGATTCTGGAATACCGTCAGCTGACAAAGCTGAAATCCACCTATGCGGACGGACTTGCAGGTTATATTGAGGAAGACGGAAGAATCCGCTCCACGTTCCACCAGACCATTACAGCTACGGGAAGAATCAGCAGTACGGAGCCGAATCTGCAGAATATCCCAATCCGGATGGAACTGGGAAGGCAGATTCGAAAAGTATTTATTCCCAGGGAAGGCTGCGTGCTCATTGACGCGGACTATTCTCAGATTGAGCTGCGTGTTCTGGCCCACATGTCCGGAGATGAGAATCTTATTGAGGCTTATCGGAAAGCACAGGATATCCATCGGATTACCGCCTCCCAGGTATTTCATGTGCCTTTTGAGGAAGTGACTTCTCTGCAGCGGAGAAATGCCAAGGCAGTGAATTTCGGCATTGTTTACGGTATCAGTTCCTTTGGATTAAGTCAGGATTTAAGCATTACCAGAAAAGAGGCGGCGCAGTATATTGAATCTTATTTTGAGACTTATCCCGGAGTGAAGGAATTTCTGGAACGGCAGGTGAAAGAGGCCAGGGAACAGGGCCATGTCACCACCATGTTCGGCAGGAGACGCCCGGTGCCGGAGCTGTCTTCCGGAAATTTTATGCAGCGGTCCTTTGGAGAACGGGTGGCCATGAATTCCCCCATTCAGGGAACTGCGGCAGATATTATTAAGATTGCCATGATACGTGTCAGTGAAAGGCTGAAAGAGCAGGGGCTTCGATCCCGGCTGATTCTGCAGGTACATGATGAGCTTCTCATCGAAACCTGGGAAGAGGAAATCCGGCAGGTAAAAGCCATTCTGGAACAGGAAATGGAAACGGCCGCTGACCTTTCCGTAAAGCTGGAGATTGACATGAAACTGGGAAAAGACTGGTATGAGGCACATTAAATTAACAGGTTTGCAGGTGGCGCAGGCTGGACTGTTGCCATTAATCAAAGATAAAGGAGTTTTGTGGTATGCAGGTAATTGGAATTACAGGCGGAGTAGGAGCAGGTAAATCTGCTATTCTGGAGTATCTGGAGCAGAATTACAGAGTAAAAAATCTGATTGCAGACAAAATTGCACGGATGATGATGGAGCCGGGAAGCGAATGTTACCGGAAGTTGCTGAAATTTCTTCCGGTGGAAGTGTATAACGAAGATGAAAGTATCAATCGTTCCGCACTGGCGGCGGCAATCTTTACTTCTGAGGATTTGCGGAAACGCGTAAATGATGTGATGCATCCGGTGGTGAAAGAATATATTCTGGCTCAGATTGAAGAACAGAAGCGCATGGGCCTTCTGGATTTTGTGGTGATAGAGGCGGCCCTTCTGATTGAAGACAATTACGATGAAATCTGTGATGAGCTCTGGTATGTGCGCACTTCAGAGGAAATCAGGAAGAAACGTCTGATGCGCTCAAGAGGCTATACGCAGGAGCAGGTGGAACAGATGTTTGCAAGCCAGCTTTCTGATGAAGAATACCGGAAAAACTGTCAGGTGATTATTGAAAATAACGGAACCAGAGAAGAAACTTTTTATCAGGTGGCTCAGGCTATAAAAGAAAAAGGGGAGTTAAATAAAATGGAGCAGCAGTTAGACGGAGTTCCATTGGTATTTGGACTGGATATCGGCACCAGAAATGTGGTAGGTACCGTAGGTTATAAAGAAGATGACGATTTTTACGTGGTAGCCCAGTATGTAAAGGAACACGCCACACGTTCCATGTTAGACGGACAGATTCATGATATCGGCCGGGTAGGACGTACCATCAATGAAGTGAAAAAGGAGCTGGAAGAACAGAGCCGCCTTTCCTTAAATGAAGTCTGTATTGCGGCCGCTGGACGTGTGCTGAAAACAGTTACCACTACCGTGGAATACAGTTTTCCGGAAGAAATCGTGGTGACAGGAGAAGATGTGCATACCCTGGATTTACTGGGAATTGAAAAGGCCCAGCAGATTTTAAATGAAAATAATGACACCAATTTTAAATTTTACTGCGTGGGATATTCCGTAGTAAAATATTACCTGAACGGAGATATTTTCTCCAATCTGGAAGGCCATAAAGCAGAAGTAATCAGTGCGGATATTATTGTGACATTCCTGCCGGAAGACGTGGTGGACGGTCTGTATTCGGCAGTGGGCCTTGCAGGACTGAAAGTGGCCAGCCTTACGCTGGAGCCTATTGCGGCCATCAATGTGGCCATTCCGGAAACATTCCGGATGCTGAATATCGCCCTGGTGGATGTGGGAGCGGGAACCAGTGATATTTCCGTGACAAGAGACGGAAGTATTATCGCCTACGGCATGATACCCTGTGCCGGAGATGAGATTACAGAGCTGCTGGTACAGCATTATCTGGTGGATTTTAAGACTGCGGAACATATCAAGCTCAGCTCCACCACAGAGAAAGAAATTGAATATCAGGATATTATGATGATAAAACATACAGTGACTGCAGAAGAAGTATGGGATCTGATTCAGCCTCTGGTGTACAATCTGACAGAAGATATTGCGGCCAAAATCAAAGAGCTTAACGGCGGAGAAACCGTAAGCGCCACCTTTGTGGTAGGCGGCGGCGGAAAAGTCCATGGATTTGTGGAACATCTGGCGGAAGAACTGGAACTGCCGCTGGAGCGTGTGGCGCTGCGGGGTGAGGAAGTGCTGCAGGAAATTCACTTTGAACAGCAGGATATAAGAAAGGACCCCCTGCTGGTAACGCCCATTGGTATCTGTATCAGTTATTATGATCAGAAAAATAATTTTGTGTTTGTGCGGTTTAACGGTGAACGGATTAAATTATATGACAATAATAAGCTGACAATTGTGGATGCCGCTTTGCGGGCCGGGTTCCCCAATGAACAGCTTTTCCCTCGCAGAGGCAGGGAAATCAATTTCTATGTAAACGGGAAAAAGCGGATTGTGCGCGGAGAACCGGGAGAATCTGCAGTGGTCCGGGTCAATGGCAGAGTGACCAGTATCAACGCCACACTGGAACCCAACAGTGATATTGTGATTGAGCCTTCTACTATGGGTGAGGCGGCAGTGTGCCGGCTGGAAGAACTGGAAGAATACGGAAGGGTAGTAATCACATTTGAAGTAAATGGAAGGATGATTACCTGTCCCAGATTTGCAGAGGTAAACGGAAGTCTGGAGCCTCCTTATTATGAAATACAGGAAAATGACTGGGTGGAGATGCGCAATTTTTATACGGTAGCTCAGATTATGGAGTTTATGGACGTGGAAATTGATATGGACAGTGAGATTCTGGTAAATAACAAGCCGGCAGATCTGGATACCATGGTTTATGAGAATTTTTCTGTGGAATGGGATGTGATTACCTATCGGACGCCGCCCTCAGAAATTGAGAACGTGTACAAACGTTCGGAACCGCTGGTAATGGAGGAAGAGGCAGTTTCAGAACCGGAGCCCGCAGAAGAACCAAAACCGGTGAAAGAGGAAGAAGCAAAGGTTCAGCCTCAGCCGGAACCGGTAAAGGCAGAAGAACCGAAGCCTCAGCCAAAACCGGTAAAAGAGGAAGCAAAAAAAACTCAGCCTCAGCCGGAACCCATAAAGGCAGAAGAACCGAAGCCTCAACCAAAACCGGTAAAAGAGGAGGAAGCAAAAGCTCAGTCTCAGCCGGAACCGGTGAAAGCAGAGGAACCAGAGTCTCTTACGGAAGAACCGGAACTGTCGCAGGAAGAACTGGAAGAAAAATTTATTCAGTCCCAGCAGACAGCGGAAAGCGATATCCGTCCTACTATTATAAAGAAGCCGGAAGTGAAAACAGTAAAGGCGAAACCGGAAACAGTTTCTCTGCAGGTAATCGTAAACAATGCGGCAGTTACCCTTACCGGAAAATCATCTTATGTGTTTGTAGATGTATTTGACGCCATATCCTTTGATTTGAATGCAGGAAACGGAAGAGCCATTGTTACCAGACTGAATAATGCAATGCCATCTTATACCGCTCCTCTCCAGTATGGAGATGTGATTGAAATTTACTGGGAGGATTAGAAAACATGAAACTGTGCAGCATTGCCAGCGGCAGCAGCGGAAACTGTATATTTGCAGGAACAGATACCACCAGCCTGCTGATTGATACCGGAATCAGCGGGAAGCGGGTGGAACAGGGACTGAATGAAATCGGACATACTGCAAAAGAAATGGACGGTATCCTGATTACCCATGAGCATTCTGACCATATCAGCGGCCTTGGAGTGATATCCAGGCGGTACGGGATTCCCATTTATACCACAAAGGGAACCTGGGAGGCTATTTTAAAATGTAAAACCACAGGACAGATGCCGGAAGAACTGTTTCGGGAGATTGAGCCGGATCAGGAGTTTATCCTTGGGGATATCAGAATAAATCCGGTAGCCGTTTCCCACGATGCCGCAATGCCCACTGCCTTTATTCTCCGCCATGGGCCAAAATCCATGGCGGTTATGACAGATTTGGGAAGATATGACGATTATATTATAGAAAGACTGCAGCATCTGGATGTGCTGCTGCTGGAAGCCAATCATGATGTACATATGCTGCAGGTGGGGACGTATCCTTACTATTTAAAGCAGCGGATTCTGGGAGACCGGGGGCATCTGTCAAATGAACTGTCCGGGCGGCTGTTAAGCGAGGTGCTCCACGACAATTTTAAAGCAGTAATACTGGGGCATTTAAGTAAGGAAAATAATTACGAGAAGCTGGCCTATGAAACGGTACGCCTGGAGATAGATCTGGCGGATAATCCCTATCATGCAGGAGATTTTCCCATTTATGTGGCCAGACGCGACATGGTTTCCGATATCATTGAATGTTAAAAACTGGAGGAAAGAATGGAAAATAAAACAGACAGAACAATTATTACAGTAGTAGGAAAAGATACTGTGGGAATCATTGCCGGGGTGTGTACTTATCTGGCGGAACACGACATCAATATACTGGACATCAGCCAGACCATAGTACAGGGATTTTTTAATATGATGATGATTGTGGATATGAGTAAGGCAACCGGTTCTTTTGACCAGTGTGCCGGAGAGTTAGAGCAGGTTGGGGAGAAAATCGGCGTGTCCATCAAATGTCAGAGGGAAGAAATTTTCAATAAAATGCACAGAATTTAAGGAGCGGCGCAATGATAAATATCTGGGAAGTAAAAGAAACCAACAAAATGATAGAGCAGGAAAATCTGGATGTCCGCACCATTACTCTGGGTATCAGCCTGCTGGACTGTATGGATTCTGATCTGGAAAAATTAAATGAAAATATCTATAAAAAAATCACCGCAACAGCTGCGGACCTGGTGGAGACAGGAGAAGAAATTCAACGCAATTACTGTATTCCCATTGTAAATAAAAGGATTTCTGTAACTCCCGTTGCACTGGTGGGCCAGACAGCCTGCCAGACGCCGGAGGATTTTGTGACAATAGCCAGAACCCTGGACAGAGCTGCCAAAGCAGTGGGGGTAAATTTTATCGGCGGCTATTCCGCACTGGTGTCAAAAGGAATGACAAAGGGAGATGAAAATCTGATTCGTTCCATTCCAATGGCCCTTGCTGAGACAGAACGTGTCTGCAGTTCCATCAATGTGGGATCCACCAAAACCGGTATTAATATGGATGCGGTAAAGCTCATGGGCGAAATTGTGCTTCAGACAGCAGAATATACGAAAGAAAATGATTCTCTGGGCTGTGCAAAGCTGGTAATTTTCTGCAATGCGCCTGATGACAATCCCTTTATGGCCGGGGCATTCCATGGAGTGACAGAGGCAGACGCCATTATCAACGTGGGAGTTTCCGGGCCGGGTGTTGTGAAGAAGGCGTTAGAGCAGGTACGGAATGAGAATTTTGAAGTGCTCTGTGAAACCATCAAAAAGACAGCCTTTAAGATTACCCGCGTAGGGCAGCTTGTGGCTCAGGAAGCCAGCAGAAGAATGGGAATTCCCTTTGGGATTATAGATTTATCTCTGGCGCCCACGCCGGCAATTGGTGATTCGGTGGCGGAAATATTGGAAGAAATCGGTCTGGAATATGCAGGAGCTCCCGGTACCACAGCCGCTCTGGCCCTTCTGAACGATCAGGTAAAAAAAGGTGGAATTATGGCGTCCTCCTATGTGGGGGGATTAAGCGGGGCTTTTATTCCGGTCAGTGAGGACCAGGGAATGATTGATGCGGTGGAAGCCGGAGCTCTGACACTGGAAAAACTGGAAGCCATGACCTGCGTATGTTCTGTGGGACTTGATATGATAGCCATTCCCGGAGACGTGCCTCCCTCCGTAATTTCCGGTATCATTGCCGATGAAATGGCTATCGGAATGATTAATCAGAAAACCACTGCAGTGCGTCTGATTCCCGTAATCGGAAAAAATGTGGGAGATACCGTGGAATTCGGCGGACTTCTGGGCCATGCGCCTGTGATGCCCGTCAATAAATTCGGATGTGAAGCATTTATCAGCCGCGGCGGCAGAATACCTGCTCCGGTGCACAGCTTTAAGAACTAAAAAAAATTTGTATAATGAGAAGGGTTATGATATAATATTGAAGAATGTTATACGCCCGTATGGGCTTTGATATTTTATGCCCTATAAATAATGAAAGCACCGGAGGTGGAATCTTTGAACGAGAGAGAAGATTACCTGGACAGATTGTTGCGGGGAGTGGAAGATAGTCCGGAAGATATTCAGGAAACAGAGGAAGATTTTTTAGATGAATTTAATAATTCCTTTTCAGAAGATGATGAAAACGATTTTCTGATGGAATTTGAGAAAAGCAGGAATAAACCGGAAGCAGATTTTACAGCGGATGAAAGCATGGATTTCGATATGGAAGATATTGACCATATTGTGAACAATGTCAAAAACAATACCATGGATGAACCGGAGGAAGCAGATACCTTTGGCGCTTCTGATACTTTCGGAGACCTGGATACGTTCGGGGATTTGGATACTTTCGGGGGAGAGGATGAGCCAGGAGAAGTGGATACTCTGGGAGGAGATGATCTGCCCATAGAGGAGTCTCTGGAGAATTTTTCGGAAGAGGAATCAAATCTGGATGGAATCAGCACGGATTTTGAAAGCGGAGAACCGGAATTTATGATCAATACCATGGATGATGAGTCCTTTGGCACAGAAGATATGGATGATATGATTCCGGGACTGGAAGATGAGGAAGCAGAACTGCCGGAAAACGGAGATTTGGGGGAGAGCGGAATGCCGATGGATGAGATGGAATCCATGGCTATGGAACTGGCCAGAGAAATTGATGATCTTGGACTGGATGAGATGGAAGAGAGCGGGAAAACCAGTAAAAAAAGCGCTCAGGATCAGGAAAAACTGGACGAAGTTCTGTCTGAAGAGGACGAAGAGCCTGGGAAAGGCAAAAAGAAGAAAAAAGAAAAAAAGGGAGAAAACGGCGATAAGAAACCGGGATTTTTCAAACGTCTGTCCATGGCTTTGTTCGGAGAAGAGGAAGTTGTGGTCAGCGATGAGGAAAAGATTCCGGAAATCGGTGATATAGAGAACATTTCTGACGAAAATATTGATATTCTGAGGGAGATGGAAGGGAAGAAGGGGAAATCAGAGGATGACGCCAAAGCCCGGAAGGCTCAGAAGAAAAAGGAAAAGGCAGAAAAGAAAGCTCAGAAAAAGAAAGAAAAAGCAGAAAAGAAAGCCCAGAAAGAAAAAGAAAAGGCGGCAAAGCCAAAGAAGGAAAAGAAGGTAAAAGAACCAAAAGTAGTGGTAAAAACCAAACCGCTGCCCAAAAAGCCGGTATTTCTCATTATGCTGGTAGGCGTTTCCCTGGTTATCCTGATTAATCTGATTACCACCCAGGTGGGCTACACCATGGATGTGGCAGATGCGAAGAAATATTATGAACAGGGAGATTATGTGGAAGCCTATACCTGTTTTACACAGGGCGCAAAAGTAAAAGCAGCAGATGAGGAACTGTATAACAAGGCAAAATATACTGCTTATGTGCAGCAGCAGTTCCGGAATTATTATATGTACAGAGAACAGAATATGCATCCGGAGGCCCTGAATGCCCTGATCTGCGGTCTGGGCAGATATGACAAAAATGTTTCCGATGCAGTGAAGGCCGGAGCCACAGCGGAATTTGACAAGATGCTGATGGAACTGGAAAAACTGTTATCCGAAAATTACAGTATGACATTGGAACAGGCCAGGACACTGTATGCAATCCATGAAAAAGAAGATTATACATATGCTCTGTATGATGTGATTGACAGCCTGGGGCTTTCCGAATAGGCGAAAGACAGGAGCAGTGATATGATAGCAGTCATAGATTACGATGCAGGAAATCTGAAAAGTGTGGAAAAAGCTCTGAAATTTCTGGGAGAGGAAAGTATTGTCACCGGAGATTTCAGGGAAATTCTGAAAGCAGATAAAGTGATTCTTCCGGGAGTCGGCGCTTTTGGAGTGGCAATGGAGCACCTGAAAAAATATGAACTGGACAAAGTAATACGCGAAATAACTGACAGGCAGACGCCCTTTCTGGGTATCTGCCTGGGTTTGCAGCTGCTGTTTGAAGGAAGCGAAGAGAATGACGGTGTGGAAGGGCTTTGCGTTCTGGACGGTAAAATTTTAAAAATACCGGACAGTCCCGGACTGAAAATTCCTCATATCGGCTGGAATTCCCTGCATCTTCAGAATCAGGGCAGACTGTTTGAAGGAATAGCGGAAGGAGCGTTTGTATATTTTGTCCATTCTTTTTATCTGAAAGCAGAGAAAGAAGAAATTGTGAAAGCGTCCACTGATTACAGTGTGAATATTCATGCATCCGTAGAGCAGGGGAATGTATTTGCCTGCCAGTTTCATCCGGAAAAAAGCAGTTCTGTGGGTTTGCGGATTCTGCGGAATTTTGCCGGGACAGGAAAGGATTGAATATGTTTACGAAGAGAATTATTCCCTGTCTGGACGTACATAACGGGCGGGTGGTAAAAGGAGTTAATTTTGTAAACCTGAAAGATGCCGGGGACCCGGTGGAAATTGCAGCGGCCTATGACCGGGCAGGAGCGGATGAGGTGGTTTTCCTGGACATTACCGCATCTTCTGATGCCAGAAATACTGTTGTTGGCATGGTCCGCAGAGTGGCGGAGACGGTGTTCATTCCCTTTACGGTAGGCGGAGGCATCCGTACAGTGGAGGACTTTCGAGTATTGCTTCGGGAAGGAGCAGACAAAATTTCCATAAATTCTTCTGCTCTCAATACACCGAATCTGATACAGGAGGCGGCGGACAAATTCGGCAGTCAGTGTGTGGTGGTTGCCATAGATGCCAAAAGAAGGGCGGACGGCAGCGGCTGGAATGTCTATAAAAATGGCGGCCGGATTGATATGGGACTGGATGCGGTGGCATGGGCAGTCCGGGCATGTGAACTGGGCGCAGGGGAAATTCTCCTTACCAGTATGGACTGCGACGGTACAAAAGCCGGTTATGATCTGGAACTGACCAGCGCCATTGCAAAACAGGTTTCCATACCGGTGATTGCATCCGGCGGTGCAGGTACAAAAGAGCATTTTTATGAGGCGCTGACAGAAGGCGGTGCAGACGCGGCGCTGGCGGCTTCTCTGTTCCATTATAAAGAACTGGAAATTATGGATTTAAAAGAGTATCTGGCACAGAAAGGTGTGCCCATGAGAATATAGCGGTGCGGCCGCTGTCTGGAAAAGGAAACAGTGGAGGTTATTTACGATGGGAATGCTGGTGAACGACTGGGTAGAGGCAATTGGAGAGGAATTTAAGAAGCCTTACTATGCGAAACTTTATAAATTTGTCAGAGAAGAATATAATACAAGGGTTATTTATCCTCCGGCAGACGACATATTCAATGCTTTGCATCTGACCCCTTTAAGCAGAATAAAAGTATTGATTCTGGGGCAGGACCCTTATCATAATGAAGGGCAGGCCCATGGCCTTTGTTTTTCGGTAAAACCGGGGGTAGAAGCGCCCCCTTCTCTGGAAAATATTTATAAAGAGCTGCATGAGGATCTGGGATGCCGGATTCCGAATAACGGATATCTGGTAAAATGGGCGGAGCAGGGCGTACTTATGCTGAATACGGTGCTTACCGTCCGGGCCCATCAGGCCAATTCCCATCAGGGACAGGGCTGGGAACAGTTTACGGATGCAATTATCCATGCAGTAAATGCACAGGACAGGCCCATAGTGTCCATGCTGTGGGGAAGACCGGCTCAGAACAAAGGCTCTATTCTGACCAATCCGAAACATTTGATTTTGAAAGCGCCCCATCCCAGTCCGCTGTCGGCATACCGGGGATTTTTCGGCTGTAAACATTTCAGCCAGGCCAATGAATTCCTTCAGGCCAATGGAGCTGAACCGATAGACTGGCAGATTGAAGACCTTTGAATTTAAAAAAAAACGGTGGATTTTCAGAAAAATATTGCCAAAATCGGTGAAAAATGGTATAATACATCTAAATAATCTGTAAAAGGAATTTTTATGGCTGTAAGTAATATGGAATAAAAGTTCCGGACAGTAAAAAAGTTGTAAGCAGGGGAAGAGACAGGGAAGTCCGCCCGATTCAAAGGAGTGAGGTTTATGGCATTTTTTGGATTAAATAACGCAAATTCAGTAAACACATTGTTTTCCAGCCTGAATTCAGGGGCGTCCGGATTTGGTTCCGGGAATATTCTGGCTGATTATGCGAGCATTCGCAATGGTGGGTATTATAAGCTGCTGAAGGCATATTATGGAACCCATTCCAACCGACAGAGTCCTTCCGATACATCACAGGTAAAGCGTCCTTCCACATCCACATCTGTTTCCAAAGATTCTACAAAGAAGCTGACCAAAATAGAGAACAGTGCGGATGATCTGAAGAGTTCAGCAGATGCACTGCTTACCAGAGGGAATAAAAATGTGTTCCGGAAGGTAGATGTGAAGCAGGAAGACGGCACTGTGAAGAAGGATTATGACAGAAACGCTATTTATGATAAGATAAAATCTTTTGTGGATGATTATAATGCCCTGATAAGTAATGCGGAAGATACCAATACCGGAACCATCGACCGGGCTGTGCGGCAGTTGACTCATCTGACAGACACCAATGAAAAGACACTGGATAAGATTGGTATTTCCATCGCAGAAGATGATACGCTGCGTCTCGATAAGGAGACTTTCATGAAGGCAGATATGGATCTGGTGAAAGGGCTTTTTAATGGGAATGGTTCTTACGGCTACTCCGTATCTACGAAGGCTTCCATGGTAGATTACTATGCACAGAATGAGGCAAGTAAAGCAAACACCTATGGACGCAATGGAGCATACAATTATAATTATTCTTATGGAAGTAATTATAACAGCTATTTTTAAGAGATCAGAGTTTGATAAGTTGAGAGAACTGTTGCAAAGCAGCAGTTCTCTTTTTCATCATACAGGGAATTTCCGGTTGCCCTGTATGATAAGGATTTTTATCTCAGCTTGCAATTGGAGGGCCGCACATGACATTTCATCGTCACAGACGCCATTCCCACAGAGTAAACAGTATGGACTATTACGCCAGCCAGTCGGGAATACGCCACTGGAATGACAGCTATAAAGTAATATCCGCCTGCAGTATCCTGCTGCTGTGCATTCTTTTGAATCAGCCGGTAGTTTCCATTACAGTGATTTTTACCATGGGATTTGTGAATATAAAGGCAAATGGCGTGTCTTTTTCTGATTATACAGGATTTCTGAAAATTCCCGTTGCCTTTCTGATACTGGGAAGTGCGGCAATTGCCTGCGGTATATCCCGGTTTCCGGCAGGAGATTTCAGGATTTCACTGAACTGGTTTTATGTGTATACAACAGGGAAAAGAATAAAAGAGGCGGCAGAACTGTTTCTGAAGGCAATGGGTGCAGTGAGCGCCATGTACTTTCTGGCATTGTCTACTCCGGCAAATGAACTGACAGGCGTGCTGAAAAAGGCCCATGTTCCCCGAATTATTGTGGAACTGATGGACATGATTTACCGCTTCATTTTTATTTTGACAGAGGTACAGGGCAGGATGAAAACAGCAGCCGCCTCACGACTGGGATATGTGGATTTTAAAACCTCCTGTTATTCTTTTGGACAGACAGGAGGAAATCTGTTTCTGATTTCCCTGAAAAAAGCAAATGCCTGTTATGATGCCATGATTTCAAGGGGCTACGAGGGAGAACTGCCTTTCTGGGAAGAAGAGAAGCAGCTGAAATTATGGCAGATTGGGCTGCTGTTGGTTTATGAAATCAGCCTGATTATGCTGTCTGTGTTCCTTTGAAAGGCTGACGATAAAAAACGAAGCGTGAAGATTTTTGAGAGGAGGAAGTTTTGGAATCCGGAGATATAATTTTACAGGTACAGCATTTATCATATGGATATCATCCCGGAAATCCCGTGTTGAAGGATGTGAGCGTTTCTGTCCGAAAAGGGGAAAAAGTGGCAGTGATGGGAGCAAATGGCGCGGGAAAATCCACTTTTTTTCTGAATCTGAATGGAGTGCTGCAGGCAGAAACAGGAGAGATTTTTTATAAGGGACAGAAAACAGGGAAGAAGAATCTGAATGAACTGCGCAGGCATGTGGGCTTTGTATTTCAGGATGCAGACAGTCAGATTATTGCTTCCAGCGTCCAGGCGGAAGTGGCTTTTGGCCCCATGAATCTGAAACTGTCTAAAGAAGAAGTAAGAGAGCGGGTAGATCAGGCGCTGGAGTATATGGATTTGCAGGACTACAGGTCCAGGCCGCCTCACTATTTAAGCGGAGGGGAGAAAAAGCGGGTCAGTATTGCAGATATCATTGCCATGCATTCGGAGGTGATATTGTTTGATGAACCCACAGCAGCCCTTGATCCCCTGAGTGCAGACATGTTAGAGGAAGTTCTGGAGAAGCTGTCCGGAGAGGGGAAAGCCCTGCTTGTTTCCACTCATGATGTGGATTTTGCATACCGTTGGGCGGAGCGGGTGCTGGTTTTTGACCAGGGGCAGGTTATAGCAGACGGAGAAGTATTGTCTGTATTTCAGGAGGAAGCTGTTCTGGAGCGGGCACATCTGAAAAAGCCTGAATTGCTGACCGTATATGAGGTACTTCTGGAAAAGGGGCTGATACGGGAAAACAGTTTTCCCAGGCAGGCGGAAGAACTGGCAGAAGCCATGGACTTATAAAAATATCCATATCATACAGGGAGGGCAGGAGGTATAATGAATGAAAAATATATGGAATATCTGATTTATGTGAAGGAATATCTTACCAGAAATCATGGCATTGATTCACCCAATCCCAGACATCCCTTTCGTTCCCGGTTTCAGCATACCATCCGGGTGCTGCACTGGTGTTTTCGTCTGACGGAAGGCATGGAAAATGTGGATAAGGAAGCTCTGTATACAGCAGCTGTTTTTCATGATATTGGTTATATGAATCGGGATAATGACCGTCATGCAGTGCGGAGCGGAAAAGCGTTTCATGAATATGCGGTGTGCTGTTGCATGGAAGAAGCATTTCGTGAAAAAGTGGAACGCCTGATTTATGCCCATTCCAATAAAGCCCTGCTGAAAAAGAAGGATACCAGTCTGGAGCTGATTTTGCTGATGGAGGCAGATTTACTGGACGAAGAAGGAGCCATGGGAATTGTGTGGGACTGTATGGCCATGGGAAATATACATGCCTCCAGCTATGGAGCAGCATATTATCACATCATGGAGAATTCCAATAAAGAGGAGCCCAATCCCATGGTGACGGAAAAGGCCAGAAAATTCTGGGAAGAAAAAAAGCGGGTGGCAGCAGAATTCGCAGATACGCTGGCTGAGGATTTGATGATCGGAAGCCCTTATTTTGATGTCCCATAATCCTTTTGCCATTTTTGCCTGCTTTCCGGTATATATGGTAAACGGAAAAGTTCTGGACATTTTTTCATGGTTGTGCTATGATTATAAAATACTGGAGAGTTGAACAGTATCAGAAAATTTAATTACAGAAGGTGCCTGCAGGACTGCAGGATAATAGGGAAATGAGTGAGAATCTCATACGGTCCCGCCACTGTAAAAGTGGAGTTTTCTTTCGCAGACAGCGTATGGTTCAGATGCATTGTCAGATACCACTGGGAAACCGGGAAGGTGGAAGAAAATGAAGAAGCTTGAGTCAGAAGACCTGCCTTTTGTAAAGGAATGCAAAAAGTTACGAGAGATAACTGGTTGCAGATTACCTGTTCCGAAAGATTGTTGGGGAAAGATTTTTCGGAATGGATTTTCCCGATGCGGTTTTTTGTGTCAGAGCAGAAGATTGCAGAAGATACCGGTTTGCTGTAAAAAATGCAGGAAATACGGTATTTTTTAATTCTATAGGAAATTCCTCCGGATTTCCTATAGAATTAAAAACAATGATGCGCAGCTCGCGGAGTCGATGTTTATTGCTGCGCAATCCGCTCGCGCGCGGAGAATGCGCTATGCGCACTCTTTTTTATCTTACAGGAAATTCCTTTGGATTTCCTGTAAGATAAAAAATAATGATGCGCAGGGTCTGCCCCAGCGAAGCGAGGGTACTTGTGCGAATGGAAAACGTCACACGGAAGAAACGTGTCAGGTGCGGGAAACTCACAGACGGTATTCTCTCTCGTCTGCAGAAAAGGAGAAAGACTATGACAAAGAAACAGAAGAAACTATTGATTTTTATCAGTGCCTTTGCGGCAGTATTTGCAGTGGTGCCTGAAGTAAACGCCATGCATATTATGGAAGGGTATCTGCCCATAGGATTCTGCATTGCATGGGGGATTGTGTGTATTCCCTTTTTAACGGGAGGATTTTTTTCCATTCAGAAAAAACTGAAGGAAAATCGAAAGAATATTACCATACTGGCCATGTCAGGGGCTTTTATTTTTGTAATATCTTCCCTGAAAATCCCTTCTGTTACGGGAAGTTGCTCTCATATGACAGGAACAGGACTGGGAGCTATTTTGTTCGGACCGGGCGCAGTAAGTATTCTGGGAATTATTGTACTGGTTTTTCAGGCGGTTCTGCTTGCCCATGGCGGGCTGACCAGCCTGGGGGCCAATACCTTTTCCATGGCGATTGCAGGACCCGTGCTGTCCTGGGGTGTTTACGGACTGTGCAGGAAATGTAAGGTGAACCGCAGAGTCAGCGTATTTCTGGCGGCTGCTCTGGGAGATCTTTTTACTTATTGTGTGACCAGTTTTCAACTGGCCCTGGCGTATCCCTCTGAGCAGGGGGGGATTCTGGCGTCTGCCGGCAAGTTTTTGGGTGTATTTGCGCCAACCCAGCTTCCTCTTGCGCTGATTGAAGGTTTCCTCACCACTGTGATTATAATTACACTGGAAAATTATGCCCGGCCGGAGCTGGAAAGTGTGGGATATCTGGAAAAAGGAAAAGCCGGGAGAGAAAAGATACAGGAGGGTTAAACATGAAAAAGAGGGATAAAAAGATAACAGTAATTCTTCTGGCAGCTGTAGTCTTACTTGTAGTAATGCCTCTGCTGGTTTTAAAAGGAGCGGAGTTTGGCGGTTCGGATGATGCGGGAAGCAAGGTGGTGGAGGCAATTCAGGAAGATTACGAACCCTGGTTTACACCGGTGCTGGAAGCATTGATCGGCGGGGAAATACCAGGAGAGGTGGAAAGCCTGATATTCTGTGTTCAGACCGGAATCGGCGTGGGAATCATTGCTTTTTGCATGGGGCGCATGGTGGAGCGAAAGAAATGGAAGGACCGTATGGAAACATGATTCATCCGATGGGTACGATTTGTCCTTACTGATGGGTACGAACTGCTGTAAAAATGAAAAAACAGTGTACTTATTCCCTGGATATGATTATAATATAGTTTGTTGAAAGAATTTATGAAAGAAAAAGAAATTTACAGTACAGGAGGAATCAGAATGGCAGAGAATAAGGAGTGCAGCAGCGCATCGGGGTGTTCAAGAGAAAGCTGTGAAGGATGTCCCAGCCAGAACGGAGGGGCGCCTCAGAGTTTCCTGGAGGAACTGAATCCTTTTTCCAGTGTGAAAAAAGTGATTGGCGTTGTCAGCGGCAAAGGCGGTGTGGGAAAATCTTTTGTTACCGCATCTCTGGCGGCGGCAATGAGAAAACAGGGATATGAAGTGGGAATTTTAGACGCGGATATTACCGGGCCTTCCATTCCGAAAATGTTCGGGGTTCACGGTCCTGCAGAGGGAAATGATATGGGACTGTTTCCCATACCTGCTCAGGACGGCACGAAGATCATGTCCCTGAATCTGCTGGTGGATGATGAGGAATCTCCCGTAGTCTGGCGGGGACCGGTGATTGCATCCACAGTAAAACAGTTCTGGCATGACGTGTACTGGGGAGATTTGGATTATCTGTTTGTGGACATGCCTCCGGGAACCGGAGATGTTCCTCTGACGGTGTTCCAGTCCCTTCCTGTGGATGGAATTGTAATCGTGACGTCTCCTCAGGAACTGGTGCAGCTTATTGTAAAAAAAGCAATCAATATGGCGGGAATGATGGATATTCCGGTGCTTGGCATTGTGGAGAATTACAGTTTCCTGAAATGTCCGGACTGTGGAAAAGAGATTAAAATATTCGGAGAAAGCCGCATAGAAGAAGCGGCAGCAGACCTTGATTTACCGGTTTTGGGTAAAATGCCTCTGGAACCGGAGTACGCCAGGCTGGCAGATGAAGGAAATTTCCACAAAACAGAAAATCCTTATCTGGAAGAAGCAGTGAAAAAAATAGAGAATTTATAAAGTCTTTTGACGTATAAAAAGCCTTGTGGAAAGCGGGTTTCCTTTCCCAGGGCTTTTTGTCAGCAGAAAAATTTTGTAAAAAATGCATAATTGCAATTTCAGGAAACAGGGGTTACAATACCATCACAGAAGCAATTCTGGTTACAACTTATTACATTATTATCTTACCGTCGGTAATTCTGTACCGGCACATCACAATCTTTTAATTTCTGCATAAGAATGACAGATAGTTGTTCTTAATCAATTGGCATTTAATTTCGCCGATTACCAATGCATGAAATGTACAGTAAAATCGTGGATTATTCTGTCCGCAGAAAGGAGGGAATAAGTATGAAAGTCATTTTCGAGGAGTACAGCGGCATTATTATTACAGCAGCTGCCATTATTGCTCTGATTGCAGTAGTAGGGCTTCTGCTGGCGGCAGAAGGGCCGGTGCATACAGCTTTCGTAAATCTTATCAATACGTTATTTGCAAAAGCAAGTGTATCCTGAGTGCCGCAGTGTGGCTGAATGTTTATTGCCGAAGGCGCGGGTTCTGGTAACAGAAGCCCTTCGGCAATGACGGGTGCTGCTGCAAAGTGCCGGATTTCTGACGTATATGACATACACGATGCCGGTGGGCAGATTTATATTGCTAATTTTTACATTTTGCGGCAGATCCCGTCCTTATATAACAGATTGGAGGAATGAATGAAATATAGCTGGGAATTGACAGAAGCTGAATTTGGCCCTTTTTATCCCTATATTCAGGATAAAAACGTGACAGATATTGATTATAACGGGAAAACGCTGTGGATTGCAGATTTGAAAAAGGGAAGATATCGGGCCAGAGCAGATATAACAGAAGAATTTGTAGAGCGGTTTACCCATCGGATTGCCAATCGGGTGAACAAACCTTTTAACAGAGCCAGTAACGTGCTGGAAGCAGAGACAAACGAGCTTCGCATCAGCATTGTGCATGAATCAGCGGCAGTGTCCGGGCGCAGTATCTGTATCCGTAAATCTCTGCCAAAAGTGCGCCATACCGTAGAGAGTATGCTGGAGAGCGGCTACTGTTCCCTGGAGGTGCTGAGCCTGTTAATCAATTGTGTGAAAGCGAAGATGAATTTTGCTTTCTGCGGAGAGCCTGGCGTGGGGAAGACAGAATGCGCCAAATTCTTTTCCCGTTTTATTCCGGAAAATCAGAGAGCGATTACCATTGAGGATAATCTGGAAATGCATTTCCATGAAATTAATCCGGAAAACGACTGCGTGGAGCTGCAGGTAAGTAAAGAACTGAGTTATACGGATGCCATCAAACTGTGTCTCAGACAGAATCCAAAATGGATTATCCTGTCAGAAGCCAGGTCCACAGAGGTGCAATATCTGCTGGAGCAGTGGTCTACCGGTGTGTATGGATTTACCACTCTGCACCTGGATGATCTGCGCAATCTGCCGGACAGAATTATGAATATGATTGGAAGATCCAGGGATGCGGACCGGCTGGAGAACTACATCTATGAGTTTATCAGTGTGGGCGTGCTGCTCCGCCAGTATGAAAATGAACAGGGAATGCTGGAGCGGTATATTGACCAGATGTGCTTTTACGACCGTCTGAACGGTAAAAATGATATTTATATGCTGGTGGAAGACGGAAAGCTGATTTCCAAAAATATTCCGGGAGATATATTAAAACGGATGGTGCGGGCGGGAATTTCAGAGCCCTTTCAATGTCCGGAAACCTGCCCTTATGAACCTCTGGATGTGGAACTGGTGAAAACTGTCAGAAAAGCGGAAGGGAAGGAAATATGAAGCAGAATCTGAAAAAGAAGAAAAATCTTTCCCATGGGATGGGAATTTCCCTGCTGTTTCGTCCTGCGGATTTGCAGAAACAGATTGACAGTTATGGCTATCATTTTTCCATGGGGAGATATGTGCTGTTCGTTCTGACTGCTGTGGCAGGAACTGTGGGGTGCGGCATGATGTTTTCGCTGCACTGGTACTTTATGGTACTGACCGGTGCGGTATGTGCTGCAACTCTGCCGTTTCTGATTCTGGACGGATATAAACAGATGTATGAGTATAAACGTTTTCTGGATGTGTCTGATTATATGGAGCAGCTTTTGTACTCTTTTCGTACAAATCAGAAAATTATCGGTGCATTGAGGGAAACCTGGGCTTTGTTTGAGAACGGGCGCATGTACATGGTGATAGGTCAGGCTGTTGACTATATTGAACAGGGAAAGTATCAGAAGGAGCTGTACCGGGAGGCGTTTGCACTGATTGAACAGGAGTATCCGGCCAACCGTCTGCCTGCTGTTCACGGGTATCTGCAGTCAGTGGAGAGCAATGGCGGTTCCTGCACAGAAGGCATTGACCTGCTGCTTCAGGATAAGGCTGTATGGGCGGACAATGTTTTGCTGCTGCAGGAGGATAAAAGGGCGGCCCGCACCAGAGTTATTTTTTCTCTGGCAGTAACCATGGCGCTGGCTGTTATTTTTCACAGTGTTTATCGCTCCATGCCGCAGCAGTATGGAATTGTGGAACATCCGGTTACCCAAATCAGCACTACGGTTTATCTGCTGCTGAATATTCTGATTTTCCGAAGAACCAGCCGGGAGATTGCAGGAAGCTGGATGGTACAGGAAAACCCGCAGGAGGAGGAAAAGTGGCTCCGCTATTACCATATGGTGATGGAATTTGATGAAAAAGAAGAACGAAAGAAAAGTTTGATTTATGGCGGCTGTTTTTGCCTGGCAGGAGCTGCGGCCTGGATATCAGGACATCCTCTGGCAGCACTGCCGGCAGCTGCTGCAGGAGGTTTACTGGCCAATCAGCATAAAATGGGTTATCGGCTGGCATATGACAGGGTAGTGAAGGAAATCAATCGTGTGTTTCCGGCCTGGCTTATGGAAATGGCATTGCTGATGCAGGGGAATAATGTACAGGTGTCCATCGAAAAGACCATAGAACATGCACCGGCAGTATTGAAGGAAGAGTTGCAGATGCTGTCGGAGCATTTAAAAAGAAAGCCGGATTCTATGGAACCTTATCTGAATTTCCTGAAAAAGTTCCGGATTTCTTCGGTGCAGTCTTCCATGAAAATGCTCTATGCCATTTCAGAGTCAGGAAGCGGGGATGCCCAGACCCAGATTCAGATGCTGGTACAGCGTAACAGTAAAATGCTGGATAAGGCAGAAAAGTATACCAATGAGAAAAGCCTTGCGGGAATCAACGGTATTTTTTATCTTCCTCAGGTTACCGTATCTTTTCATGCCATCGTCAATATGGTGGTATTTATGGTGGTCTTTCTGAGACAGCTGCAGATTTGAGGGAAAGGAGAGAAAAATGGGACAGGTATTGAAAACCTATCTGGGGCTGTTTTTTCTGCTGCTGATGGGTCTTGTGGGAATCGGTGTGGTGGCGGCAGGAATGGAAGCGGCGGCAGCCAGAAGTTATCATGCAGATGTAATCAGTGAAATTGAATGCAGTAATTTTAATCCCGGTGTTATTGCGGCCTGTGAGAGCCAGGCCGGCAGCAAAGGGTATGAACTGACCGTTGCAGAGCTGGTGTATGATGGGGAACAGCGGCAGCAGATGGCAGAAGTGATACTTTCTTTTGAGTATGCCATCCCTGTGTTAAATCTGGTGTCAGACCATGAAGTACGGGGATTTGCAAGATAGGAGGCAGTATGAGAACAGTTTTGGAAGAATTCGGAGGATCTATTGTTTATGTAATCGCCGGAGGCGGTTTTGTGGGGATCTTCTGTTATATATTAATGATGGTTGTGTAAACACAGCCAAAGAAGAATCGGAGGAATTAATATGAGAGAAATAATAGATGAATATGCAGGAATTCTGGTGGGCGGAATAGCAGCTGTGACAATATTGGGAATGGCGTCAGAATTTGTACTGGGCGGGGCAGGTTTACATGAGATTATTCTGTCTTTCTCCCGGAGTATCTGTTAAAAAGGAGCGGAAATGAAAGAAAGTTACAGAATTATGGCCGGACTGTTTCTGGCCGGGCTGGTATTTGCAGCAATATTTGCAGGGATATCTGCTCTGTCATTTACAGACAGGCTGGGAGAACATATGGATATACCGGAAGAACGTTATGAAGACTACGGGGACGCCAGGAAAATCAGGGAAATCTGCAGTCGAAAATCTCCTGAAATAATCCGCCGGACCTCTAAAGTCTGGAAGCCGGGAGAAGAAATCAGGATTACCCATGTGTTTGAGGGAACAGACGCAGAAGGGCTGCAGACAGAAATTAAAGTGCTGGATATTCAGGATGAAAGCGGAGCCAGCAGGATGGAGTGCTACGACAGTGCAGAGCATAAAGTGGTGTTTTCAGAACGGGGCATGTATCTGCTGGAGCTTAAGACCACAGATGGACAGAAGAAATCTGCTGTCAGGAAATTTATGCTGCTGGCAGATTACAGACAGGGAGGAATATGAAACACACGGTATATGGCATAGCACTGGCTGTTGCTGCAATGTTGGTTGTGACCATTACACTGGCAGTCAGCGGGAAACATGTGCGGAAAAATGAAATGGAAACATCGCTGAATACAGCCGTTGAACAGGCTCTGGAGCAGTTTCAGAGTGAAAGGGGAAATTCAGAATCTCCACAGGATCTGATTGCCCGGTTTAATCAGCTTCTGCTTATGCAGATGGAATCAGATTCTGAACTGCAGGTTGAGATTCTGAATGCAGACGTGGAAAAAGGAGTTCTGGATGTGAGGATTACAGAGACGTATCGTAATATTCTGGGGAAAGAGGAGAAAGCTGTCTGCCGGAAATCTGTAATTCTGGAAGAGTATTCTGAAAAGAAGACATATCATACGGTTACCTTCCTGTCGGAAGGCGCGCTGTATGCCAGATATTCTCTGTATGAAGGCGGAAAAACTGTTCTGCCGGAAACACCCCGGAAGGATGGAAAAACCTTTCGCTGCTGGGTAAAACAGGGAGAGGGCCAGGAATGGGATCCGGTCCATGGGACAGTGGAAGAAAACCTTACGCTGGAGGCGGTGTTTGAATGAAAAATAAAGGAGGTAGTGGGATTGAGAATTGCCTGCATACTGCTGTCATTTGTACTGTTGACAGGGAATCTGAAGGCTTCGGAACAAATGGCCGAGGCATATGAGCTTTCCGGACGGGAGCAGCAGAAAAGTATGGAAGAGGAATCTGGTAAAGAGCCAATGGCGGAAGGAATGAGAGAAAGACAGGAGCCGGAGACAGAAGGAATGAGAGAAAGACAGGAGCCGGACAGAAAAGAAGATATTCCGGATTTATCAGAAAAAGAGGTGATATCGGCCGAACGGTATAATACAAAGGAAGAATATTATGCCCAACAGCAGGATTACAGGAAAAAGGATGGTTATTTTTATATATTTCTGAGAAAAGAAGGAGATAAAGTAGAAAAGGGAAGGTGGTACAGGATTAACATGAGCATGAAATCTCTGTCTTCCTATAAAAGCCAGAACATTTCCTGGAGTCTGCTGTATCTGAAAAAACAGAAAGGGGATATTTCCGGTATTGATAACTGGGAATGGACTTCCGATACTGTAATAAAACTGCATGATCCCTTTTCCTTTGATGTGGAAACGGGAAAGAAATGGGAAAAAACCGGGCAGAATGGAGCAGGTGCTTCCCCCATTCTGGGCTCAGCTGGTGTTCCTGACCATGATAATGGATATTATTTTAAGCTGTGCGGGAAATTCCTGTTTGGTTACCGGGGGTATCAGATTCGATTTGATGACAGTATTTATGAGGATATGGCCGGGTTTGACATTGAAGAGGAAAATAAACGGATACAGAAACCGGATGATAAACTGAAAGAGGGGGAAGCGTCCTGGACAGGAGACGGATATTTTAAATTTGCCATAGATACCAATAATACAGGAATAACCAATTATGGCGCTTCCGGGGAATTTCATAATTCTGTGTTTGGATTTAAAATGGTTCCGAATCAGTATACTGTGAAATATCATGCAAATGGAGGAACCGGAACCATGGAAGACCAGTCCGCAGTCTATGATAAGGCATTTACTCTGAAAGATAATCAGTTTACCAGACCAGGATATACGTTTATGGGCTGGGGCCTGCAGACCTTTGGAAGATATTATCAGAGCGGACAGAGTGTGAAAAACCTTACGGAAATACAACATGGGGCAGTTACGCTGTATGCCCAATGGATGCCGAATGTATACAGGGTGAACCTTGACAGATGCCTGGATACCCCGGAAACAGCGGGAACAGATGCAATTTACGAAAAATACGAACATGGATGGTACCTGAACCGGGAATGCACCGGTATTTTAAAAGAAGGGGACCAGACGGGAAATATTGTGATTCCACAAAAAACAGGATATGTGTTTCAGGGGTATGACGATGCTCCGGTTGGAGGCACTCAGATGATTACAGCAGAGGGAAAACTGACAGAGGCCGGAATTGCAGATTACAGACAGTTAGGAGATACTACCTGGTATGCAAGTTATAACTGTCTGGTATCCTGTGAAGATTATGGGGATATTCCCTGTGATTTTGAAAAAACAGCAGGAGATTCCAGAGAATATACGGGAGTGCTGCTGTCTTTTGACAGGGAGCGAGGACAGGTAACTGCCAGGAACGGTAAGCCGGGGACAGCAGTATCACTTATCGGTCTGCCTGCCGGTACAAAAATCGGGCAGTTTGAGTCCGTAATTTCAAGCAGTTCAGCCTCAGCTTCTTTTGGAGCAGCACAGACTGCGGAATTGTCCATAGTGCCTCAGGAGGGAGCCGCATATCAGCTTCAGGTGGCTGAACAGGGGAATATACAGTTTCAGAGAGCTGTGTATTTTAAAAACGGGCGTTTCCGCACTCTGGTAAAACTGGGAGAAAAAGGGAAAAAAGAAGCTGCGCGGGGAAGTGAAATTTCAGGGGCTGCATGGGGAACAGAGGACAGTGCTTATTTCCTGTATCGGTATACAGGCTGCACCAGCCTTAAAAATGTACAGAGACCTGGCATAGTGTACCGCTATTTCCGCTACCGGGATATCAATATGGCTTACAGCGGAAATGGAGCCACTTCCGGAACCAATAAGATAGAATATGGCGTATCCATGGAAGATCTTTATCAGTTCCGGAAAAATGAGTTTGTCAGAGAAGAGAATCAGAGGAAATTTACCCAGGATGGGAAGCCTTATGACTGTCAGGTGAAATACAGTTTTGAGGGGTGGAACCTGCCTCAGAGCAGAACATATCAGGAGCATCAGCAGGATTTTGCAGCATATATTTACAGGGTAGCAGAAGAAGTGCATGGCGTTTCTGATAAGCCTCTGGAGCCGGCAGCAACTTATCAGCCTGTGGAACCGGTTCTGACACCAGGAAACAGACAGGCAGCTTCCGAATCTCCATATGTCAATTTCCGGGCGGAATGGAATGCGTTTCCCACAATTGTGGTAACGCCGGGAAGCAGTCTGGAATTTTATGAAGGGGAAGATGTGAAAAAGGAGGATCTGACTGCCTGTTTGACGGCTCATGATGAAGAAGACAACGGAAAAGAAAATCAGCCGTATCTTCCGGATTTGAATGATAAAATTCGAATTGTTGAGATTATGTATCCGAAATCAGAAAATGGAAGTCAGGAGGCTTATGAAAAAGTATACGATAATGATGTTCCGGAAGATTTTCTTCTGGATACCTATTACCTGAAACTGGAACAGGATGAGAATGTTACTGTCCGTATCAGATTTGCAGTTACAGACAGGAACGGAAACACCACAGAGGAAGAATTTCCGGTGAAAATTAAATATAATAACTATCCGGAGATTCACAGTGAGGAAATCCTTTATTATCTGAAAGAAGAGGCCAACCGCGGAGAGATTACGTCAGATGCCCTTGCGGGGCGCGCTTCGGCAGAAGATGTGGAAGACGGGAATCTGACCGGAAAACTGCAGCTTAAGGATTTCGATGCTCAGATTCTGAAAATGCAGACAGAAGCCAGGGCAGAGTTTGATCTTACTTATCAGGTAACGGATGCTTACAAAAAGACCACATACAGGACTGTTAAACTCAGGGTTATGGATGAAGATGCCCTTGTGGCAGAACTTCCCCGGTATTATGTTCGTTATATTTCAGATAAATATCTGGATACGCTGGAGATAAATTCAGCCTGGAGAGAGCCGGAGAATTATGTATATCTCAGGGAGATTCTCAGGAATGAAACGCCTGTGGAAATCTGGAAATTCACACATGAAGATGTACAGGATGTGCAGGAATGGATAACGGAAAATGGAAGCTGGAAATTCGGACAGGAGGCGAATCAGGAATTTCAGACCCGGTTTTCACGCTGCCGGCAGCAGAGATAGCCGGACGGATCCAGGTATTGTCCGGGCCGAAAAAAGGCCCGGCAGACCGTATCCGGTCTGTCAGGCCCGGCTGTATACTATTTTGCGGCTTTCTCAGCAAAGGAGGAATCAATCAAATCTTTATAGGCAGGTCTGTCAGTCAGTTCTCCTGATTCTGAGAGAATATCAAGAAGCAGGTTATAAGAGGATTCTTCAAAAATCAGATTTTCTTTCCAGGTTTCCTGTTCATGGTATCTGGAAACGATGGTGGTGAGAGTGTCCATGTCTGTTTCTTTGAACTGGGGAGAGATTACCTCTGCAATTTCTTCCGGTGTGTGGGAGAGGGTATACTCCAGTCCTTTTTGCAGAGCATTGGTAAATTTCTGTATCACATCAGGATTCTTTTCCATATAGCTGGATTTTGCACTGAAAGCAGTATAGGGAACGTAACCGGAGTCTACTCCAAGGGAAGCCACCACGTACCCGTCCCCTTCTGTTTCCAGTGCGGTGGCTCCCGGCTCAAATTCAACGGAAAAATCGCCTTTTCCGCCGGAAAATGCTGCGGCAGTAGAGCCAAAGTCAATACTCTGATCAATAGACAGATCATTGGCAGGGTCAATGTTGTTCTGTCTTAAAATATATTCGAACACCATTTCCGGCATTCCGCCTTTTCTGCCTCCAAGCACTTCTGTTCCGCGCAGGTCATCCCAGGTGAAATCCGGAAGTTCTTCGCGGGCTACCAGAAAATTGCCGGCCCGCTGCGTAAGCTGGGCAAAATTGACCACATAGTCTTCGGAACCTTCATTGTGGGTATAAACTGTGGTTTCCGGCCCCATAAATCCAATGTCCGCTTCACCGGAGAGAACAGCGGTCATGGTCTTATCGGCGCCAAATCCCGTAACCAGTTCCAGATTAATGCCTTCTTCTTTAAAATATCCCTCTTCTATGGCAACGTACATGGGAGCGTAGAAGATGGAATGGGCCACTTCATTTAAGATTACGTTTTCCATAGTATCTTTTGTTTCTTTCTTTTCGGAATTTCCGCATCCTGCAAAGGTAATCAGTACCCCTGTAAGGCATAAAGCCAGCGCCATAAAGCGTGATAAATGTTTTTTCATAATATCCTCCATATAGTATGCAGTTTTCTTTTTTATAAAATATGTGAAAAGAGAAAAAGTGTGTGCAGAGTCTTTCTAACTATGTGCAGCAGGGAAAACAGCCATGCTTTCATGGAAAATTAACGAATGGAGGGAAGACTTTGTTTATCTGACCTGCTTGCAATTTCTGTGTAAAACAGCTAAAATAATGGCGTGAGACAGAAAAACAGACAGTAGTTGGAAAAGAGGAAAGATATGTTGGATAAAATAGATTTGCATACCCATACAATTATGAGCGGACATGCTTATAATACAAGGAATGAAATGATAAAAGCGGCAGAAGAAAAGGGACTTGAAATCTATGCGATTACAGAACATGCACCTGCCATGCCCGGAAGCTGCCACAACATGTATTTTATGAATTACCGGGTGCTGCCACGAAAATATGGGAATATGACAGTATTGTACGGGGCGGAACTGAATATCCTGGATTATCAGGGACATGTGGATTTGCCGGAACATATATTAAAGGGAGTGGATCTGACGCTGGCCAGCCTTCATACGCCATGTTATGTATCAGGTACCAGAGAGGAAAATACGAATGCATATATTGGCGCCATGAAAAATCCTTATGTCAATATTATTGCCCACCCGGATGATGAGCGCTATCCGGTGGATTATGAAAAACTTGTTCAGGGGGCAAAGAAATATCATGTTCTTCTGGAGGTAAACAATGCCTCTCTGTCGCCGGGGAGTTTTCGGGGAGATCCGGTGGAACGATACAGAGAAATGCTGGGGCTTTGCGCAGAATACCAGGTTCCGATTGTTATGAATTCAGATGCTCATGCGGACATACAGGTGGGAGAACATGGTTATGCCAGAAAGATGCTGGATATGGTGAAATTTCCGGAAGAGCTGGTGGTGAATTACCACAGTGAACTGTTGAAAGGGTATCTTAACAGAATAGTATAAAACATAAAAATATGTGTTTACTTCATAACTTTAGTATGTTAAAATCACTACAGGATTATTTATAAGATATGATTATAAAGAAGTAATACATAAAGGAGAAGGGCATATGAGCAAAAAATTAAGGACAGAAGCCGTAGACCATTTATTTGAAGCAATATTAAGTCTGGAAAATAAAGAGGAATGTTATACATTTTTTGAAGATGTATGTACGGTAAATGAACTGCTGTCTTTATCTCAGCGCTTTGAAGTGGCAAGGATGCTTCGGGCTCAGAAGACATATCTGGACATTGCGGAGAAAACAGGTGCTTCCACAGCAACCATCAGCAGGGTAAATCGTTCCCTGAATTACGGGAATGACGGATATGATATGGTGTTTACAAGGACAGGCATGGGAACGGAAGAAAAAGAATCCGGAGTGTAACAGGGAAGGAATCTGCAGGAAGATGAAAGGAGGATGCTGCAAATTCTGCAAAGTATGGCAGAATTTGCAGCATCCTCATAATAAATCAGTTGCTTTCAGTATTTTTGGAATGTTTTCCTGCGGGTTTCTCATTTTTTCTGCTTTTTGCGTCGATAAGTTTTTCAATTAACTGCTTTTTGATATAGACATCAAAACTCAGCATACATATAAAGGCAAAGTGCTGCAGAGATTCTGCTTCTTCCGGAGAAGCGTCAGGAAAGGTCTGCTGGCTGGTGTGATATTTTTTGGTAATGTCTTTCTGCAGGTTCCGTATTTCAGCTTCTTCCAGGCGGAATACCTCGGAATAAATATCTTCCAGATCCGGCTTTGAATCTGAGGCAAAATAACGTTCCGTGACAGGATTCAATATGGCCTGTATATCGCCGATACTCAGAATATTTTTAAAATAATAAATGAATATCAGGGCAAGCAGATGTTCTTTGGAATATTTCTTTTTTACCGGAGGCGGAAGCAGGTTGTTCTTGGCATAATTATTAATCATTGTCTTGGTAAGCACTTTGTCTTCCGGACGGCGTTTGGACACAGAGAGCTGAGCATCCATAAAGGTTGTGACCTGATCCATATACAAATCTATATTGGGAAGTTCTTCCGGCTTGATGTAATCAATACGTGCCAGACTTTCCAGGATACTGTTCAGTAAATCTTTTTCATCTATTGTCATTTGTTTCACCTCAAAGTACATTATATAGTATTAAAAACCAGATAACAAGTGTTTTGTGAGTTTTTCTGAAATATAGAGGAAAACAGGTTGAAATGTGGAGAAATATTTACTATAATAAACATACGTTTGAATTTGAGAGGAAAGAATATGAGTATGTACGATAAGTTAAATCCCATGCAGCAGGAGGCTGTGCTGCATACGGAAGGGCCTTTGCTGATTCTGGCAGGAGCCGGTTCAGGAAAGACCAGGGTGCTGACCCACAGAGTTGCTTATCTGATCGGGGAACGGGGAGTGAATCCGTATCATATTATGGCAATTACCTTTACCAATAAAGCTGCGGGAGAGATGCGGGAGCGTATTGATAAAATGGTGGGATTCGGCTCGGAAAGTATCTGGGTTTCCACTTTCCATTCTACCTGTGTGAGGATTTTAAGACGTTATATTGATTGTCTGGGGTATGATACGAATTTTACCATTTATGATGCGGACGATCAGAAGGTACTGATGAAGGATGTGTGTAAACGGCTGCAGATAGACACCAAAATTTACAAAGAAAAAAGTTTTCTTGGAATAATTTCTTCTGCCAAGGACGAGCTGGTGTCTCCGGAGGAATTTACTCTCTGTGCAGCAGGTGATTTTGTAAAAGAAAGGCAGGCTGCGGTATACCAGGAGTATCAGGCGGCTCTTCGTAAGAATAATGCACTGGATTTTGATGATCTGATTGTGAAGACAGTAGAACTGTTCAAAAGCAGTAGAGAAGTGCTGAATTCTTATCAGGAGAGATTTCGGTATATTATGGTGGACGAGTATCAGGACACGAATACAGCGCAGTTTCAACTGATTAAACTTCTGGCTGAAAAATATCAGAATCTTTGTGTGGTGGGAGATGATGACCAGTCTATCTATAAATTCCGGGGAGCCAATATCAGAAATATACTGAGTTTTGAGGAGGTTTACCCGGAAGCAAAAGTGATTAAGCTGGAACAGAATTACCGTTCCACGCAGAATATCCTGAATGCGGCAAATGGTGTCATTGCCAATAATGTGGGCAGAAAATCAAAAAAACTGTGGACGGATAACGACGAGGGAGAAAAAATTAATTTCAGTCAGTTTGAGACAGGATATGAGGAAGCAGAGTATATTGCAGGAGAAATACAGAGAAAGGTACGGGAGGGAAGCTGCAGTTATGGAGACTGTGCTATTCTTTACCGGACCAATGCTCAGTCCAGATTATTTGAGGAAAAATTTGTAGTGTCCAATATACCCTACCGGATTGTGGGCGGCATTAATTTTTATGCACGAAAAGAAATTAAGGATTTGCTTGCCTATCTGAAAACCATAGATAACGGGAAGGATGACCTGGCAGTCCGGCGTATTATCAATGTGCCAAAGCGTGGAATCGGAGCTACCACGCTGGGACGTGTACAGACTTATGCAGATGAAAATAATCTGAGTTTTTATGATGCTCTCAGACAGGCGGATGATATACCATCCATTGGAAAAGCGGGAGCAAAAATAAAGCCATTTGTGAATTTTATTCAGGCCATGCGGAGTAAACTGGAATATCTGGGCGTTTCCGGGCTTTTACAGGAAATTATTGAGGAAACCGGATATGTGGCAGAGCTGGAGGCAGAGAGTTCAGATGAAGCCCAGGCACGTATTGAGAATATTGATGAATTAATCAGCAAGACGGTAGCTTATGAGGAGTCTGAGGAAACACCCACTTTAAGCGGATTTCTGGAAGAGGTGGCCCTGGTGGCAGATATTGATTCACTGCAGGAGGGCAGCGAATATGTAGTTTTGATGACATTACATAGTGCAAAAGGACTGGAATTTCCCAATGTATATCTTACTGGTATGGAGGATGGGATTTTTCCCGGTTATATGTCTATTGTATCAGACGACCCTTCTGAAATAGAAGAAGAACGAAGACTCTGCTATGTGGGAATTACCCGTGCCATGACAAATTTGTCAGTTACCTGCGCAAGACAGCGCATGATACGGGGGGAAACCCAGTATAATAAAGTATCGCGTTTTGTAAAAGAGATTCCGGTCAGCCTGCTGGGAGGAATGGTAAGGAAAAAAGAAACAGATTCTGCTTTGGGCGGAACGCAGGAAAAATCTTTTCGTCAGGCGGCTTCCAGAGTAAATCCGGTGTTCAGTACCAGAAATAAATATCAGACAAATCCGTATCAGAGCACTTCTTTTTCCAGCAGCAGTACAGGAAAAATCACGCTGGAATATACCAGTGGGGACCGGGTAAAACATGTGAAATTTGGGGAAGGTACGGTGACAAATATTGTGGAAGGGGGCAGAGACTACGAGATAACGGTGGATTTTGACCGGGTGGGAACGAAAAAAATGTTTGCCTCTTTTGCAAAACTAAAAAAAGTATAAAATTTCAAAAAACCGGTATGCTAATGGGTAAATATGTGTTATACTTATAACAACAACTGGTTGGGAGTCCAGCCACAAAAAAGAGGAGAAGGAGCGGTAATCATGAATAGAGAAAAGATTGATGAATTGTTAAGCACAGTAAAACTGAATGACCTGTTACACAGACAGGAAGAGGAAAAGAAAAAATCAAAGGTACTCTGGGTATGCGCAATTGCAGGAGCAGTTGTGGCAGTGGCAGCAATTGCTTATGGTATCTATCGTTTCTTTACACCGGATTATCTGGAAGATTTCGAAGATGACTTTGACGAGGATTTCGAAGATGATTTCTTTGATGATGAGGATGAGGAAACAGAAGAATAAGAATCAGATGTCTGGACTCCCGCATGAAATGCGGGAGTTTTTTCATTCTATAGGAAATTCCTCTG
>OFHA01000564.1_pt1 | contig 31725 bp, 30 predicted proteins | sample 1521891 | NCBI WGS metagenome assembly OFHA01 (sample SAMEA3504089, study PRJEB24116) | mouse gut metagenome | biome: mouse gut; feature: mouse-associated habitat; material: faeces | place: Denmark | collected 2011
TTTTCCATGAAAATCTTTTTCATTTTCCTCTTGACATATTACCAAATTGCTTTCTTATAAAAATCCCTATTGTGATTTGCTGATTTTAAGGGGAATATTCCATCCGGCGGCAGCTGCATGGCGTAAATGACTTTGCAAAACCCGCAAAACGTATACATGACGTGTTCTTTGTCTGCTTCTGTACCAGTCACAGGTAATTCCCCCTGCCCTGACAATAAGCGGTATATGCTTAACTGCCTGATATTTCCTTATCTCCATAATATTGTGTCAGCATCAGTATTAACGCGCTACTGGCAAGCACCCCGTCCAGAATTCCCGCCGGCAGCAAAAACATCATCAAAGCCATTGTTATAACGCAATTGATTACAGAAAGCATAAATCCCCACATTTTGTTCTTTAATAATCCGATTGCACCAATCGTCCGCACGACGCCATAAATAGCTCCAATGACAATCATCATATTCAGATTATCCTGAAAGTAGGGGAATTTGAAACGTCCCGGCATTTGATAACATGGAAACGTTCTCTGTGAATGCTTCCGGCTGAAACCAGTTTTATTGAAACTCATACCGCTCCTGTTCCTCATTCATGGCACAAATCTCTGACGCCATCGTTTGATATCCATCGATGTTCTCCCAAATATGGCTGTATTTCCCATCGTTTTCATTATAACACATTGGGAATACAGCCGGAATAAAATTTCTAATTATTTTACGAATTAATTTCTGTCAGGTTTCATGCAGCATCACCCGCTATGCCTGATAAATTGGGGATGAATTTTCTGCAAAAAACGGCGTTTCTGTTCTCCCATACAGGGATAGAGAAACGCCGCGTCTGACTCGTATTCCGTTTTCATTTATTTTTTCTCATATTGTGTGACGGAGTCTGGCTTATGCACTTACCGAAACATTTGCACCCGCACATGTATCCTGCTGCTCTTCCTTGCAGCTGCTGATTTCCAAATACCATACAACCTCTTTTTCATCAATATACTCGTAATCTTTCTCTTCGCAGAATCTGCGGCAGTCTTTCTCGCTTCCATAGTAAACCGGCTTTTGAATCCCGCTTGGGCTTGCCTTATACACGCAGTATCGATTGTTATCCTTGATCATAAAAACCTCCATTTCTACCGCCCGGGGGGCGATCAGGATTATCATATGATACACAGACCGGCTCGTTACCGTAAACACCGGTCTGTGCATTTCTTTACTGGCATATTATTACATGAAGACTGCCCAAACGTCAACTTTTATAATCCACAGGAATTTTCCTGTTTTGGCAATATTTTTCTGCTGATTGCACAATTGCTTTCTAACCAAACCATTCCATTCCATAAAATTGCATGATATTCGGCGTCCAGACATCGTTGCTTTCTACACACCAGGAGACCGCGTAAAAGCTCCGTCAGTCTGCCGCTATATGCGCTTTCACAATCATTTTTTTGTGATATCCGTGAAAACGTAATCAGTCGGCAACCAGATAATAATCATCTGCATTATCGTCCTGGAAACTGGAACTCTTCGCATATTCTGCTTCAGCCTCTCCATTCCGGCTGGTTACTTTCTTTTTCTCTCCATCCCCGGACTCTTTTACGACATAGTTATCTGCGGATATGTTAAAATTACGTCCGTCTCCTGCCTGCAGCACATATTCAGAACCATCTTTCATCTTGCAGGTATATGTCCCGGATTCGCCGTCTTTCAAATCCAGGGCCGGTGAAAATTCCACATGCACGGTTTCTGTTTTTTCTTCATCCTGAAGAATCTTCAGTATAATCGTGTCGTCTTCTGTTTTTGTCGCTTTTACTTTTCCGCTTTTTTCTACCTCCTGCTGTCCATCTTCTGTTTTTACAATAGAATAACTGGAAAACTCCTCCTTCTCTGTCTCGATTGTTTCTTTTGCCTGTTCCTGTTGTTTGTTCTGATCGTTGGTCGCAAATACCGAAGTTGCTCCAGTTAAAAGCATAACCGCACACACAAAACCGATTCCTGTTATTTTTCTGTATTTCATAATCGCCACTATCCTTTCCCTGACCGGGTTCTCCAAAAACCCGCTGCAAAACAATGTTGTTCCTGTCTGATTCTGCGCAAGCGCCAAAAGTGTCATTGCGTATTCCTGCCTTCCCTGGCTGCCATGTACAGACAGCACCCGTTCATCACAGGATAATTCCATATCTCTGGCAAACAACACATACATCAGCCATACCGCCGGATTAAACCAGTGCATGCATAGCGCCGCCGCCGACAACAGCTTCCAGAAATTGTCAAACCTCCGGATATGAACCATTTCATGTACCAGTATCTGCTGCATCTGCGTAGGTTCCAGTAAACAAAAACTTTTTGGAATGATAATTTTTTGTTTAATAACCCCAAAGACAAGCGGTGAACGAATTCTGTCATGCACCAGAATCTGAATGTCATATCTTTGCATGGAAATTCCCGCCAGCCTGCGGGCCGTATTTCGTGCTTCCAGTATCTGTGCCCGCATCGATGCGCTGTCCACAGCACTTTTAAGTGGGAGAGCCTCTGCCAGCAGTCGATATTCCCGATAAAAAACACGTATAAAGTAAATGCCCACGCCTGCTGCCAGAATCAGCCAGATCCAGACGGCTGCCTGCCGCAAATCAGGCGGGTAAACGCCCCTGCCAAAAGAAGCCGCTTTCGACAGGCCGGCGGCAGCCCCAGTCCCTGCTGCATCTGATGCGCCAGTCTCCGTCTGACCGATACCTGTTCGCCTGAGTATGCAAAAGATCGGAGAAACAATCCCTTTTCGTATCGGCAGACTGCCCGGCAGCAGCAGCCTGAACAATACTACCAGCCACAACATCATAACCGTCTGTTTCGCCAGATTCCACCAGGCGTTTCTGCGCAGAATCATCACTATCAGAATCAGCGCACCGGCAGAAATACTCATTTCCAACAATCTCATACGCGCCTCCCTACTTCCCAAGTCCGGAAACCATTTCTTTGAGCTGCATGACCTCTTCCTGTGTTAATTCGCCTTCTGATAAAAACGCTGCAAAAAATTTTTGCTTCGAGCCGTCAAACATCTTCGAAATCAGTTCCCCTGTCTCATAATTTTGCACCTGTTTTCTTGTAATCAGCGCATGACACTGAAATTTGGGATCTCTGCGTTCAATCGCTCCTTTTGCAATGCACTTTTTAATTACGGTATACGTGGTATTCCGGTTCCATCCGGTTTCCTGCTGCAGTATTTTTGCAATCTGTCCGGCTGACAAATCGCCGCCTGCTTTCCATAACGTATCCATAACTTTTAGCTCAGAATCAAACAATTTTAATTCCATAATTTTACCTCCCCTGAAAAATGACTATTGCAATAGTGTTTTCATATGTATACTATCACGATAGTCATCCTTTGTCAAGAACAAAATAAAAAAAGGAACACTGCTGCAGACAATGTTCCTTTCTAACGTACTTACCTAAACTATCTTTCCATAAACTCCAAATATTAGTTTCCAGTCGACTGACATTTTACAGATCACAGATTGTTTATTCTTCCAGCTCCGCCGACATTCTCTGTATATGCATCGCGGGATATTCGATTACAGATCGTTTATTCTTCCAGCTCCGCCGACACTCTCTGTATATGCATCGCGAGATATCCGATTTCCACATCGTCCATCGGCTGTTTCAGATACTTCTCCAAATGTCCGCATACAACGCTGGCAAGCGCAAACGCATCCGGAAATTGTTCGGACATATAGTCGTTCATATCTAATTTCAGCTTTTCTCCTTTTGCCGCGCGTGCCGCCATATACCGGACATGATTCATCAGCCGGTTATACGACAACGAACTCACATCGATCTGTTTGCCAGTCTTTTCCTCTACCAGACGAATACATTCCCGCACCGAACCTGCGATCTGCATCGATAATGCCACATTTTCATTTTCGATTGCGGAATGAATATGCAGCGCAATATAACCGACTTCATGCTCGTCGATCTGCACTCCCAGCCTCTCCGCGAGTATCGGACGAATACATTCTGCGGTATGATATTCCGTATGAAACAATGCGCGAATATCGCCAGTCAGCGGATTGCTGATCTGTTCGCTGCTGCGTATTCTCTTTACTGCAAAGGCAATATGGTCAGCCATCGGAAAGAGTATGCTCCAGTCGATTTTTCCAAAAACGCGTTCGCTTTCCTTTAACACCTGCTCTGCAATTTCCAGAAACACCGGATCGATTCCTTTTACCAGATCCATCGCATTGCCGCGTTCGGTATGTTCATACAAAGAATAAATTGTACATTCCTCCGGCGCCTCTATTCTCTGGCTTACCTTTTTTCCAAACCCGACTCCCTTTCCAATCAGAAGATACTCTCTGTTATCTCCGTCTCCAATTGCAATGACCGTATTATTGTTTAACGCTTTCTTTACTCTGAACATACTTACTCCCCACAAATCCGGCGAATGCCCGACCCCTTATTCTTCATACGTATCGATTGCAAATAACGCTTCTCCAGCTTTGATACTGCCGCTCTTTAGCAGACGTATCTTCTGGTTTTCTGAAAGCTCCGTACAAAGTACCGGAGATGCCAGCGATGGTGCATGTTCCGTCAAATAAGACAGATCCAGCTTCATCAGCAGATCGCCTTTCTTTACCTTATCTCCGTCCTTCACCAATACTTCAAATCCTTTGCCATTCAGATTTACCGTATCGATACCCATGTGTAAAAGCAATTCAGTGCCTTTTGCCGTCACAAATCCAATCGCGTGTTTTGTATCGAATACAAAGCTCACTTCCCCGTCTTCCGGTGCGGTAACTTCCGCCTCTGCCGGCGTTACAATAGCCCCGTCGCCCATCATCCTGCCTGCAAACGCTTCGTCCGGCGCCTCTGACAGATCTGCCGCCACGCCATTCACCGGACTGCAGATAATTTCCGAGCTTACAATCTTACCTCCCGTTTTTTTCTCTGCTGCCTGCCCTGTCTGCTGCGCAGTCTCTTTCGTTTCCCCTGCTCCCGGCTGATACAATTCGTCCGGCGCAGTCTCCAGATAGTCTTCCAGGTTGGATTTTACAACCGTTACGCGCGGCCCATAGATAATCTGTACGCCGTTTCCTTTGTGTACAACGCCCGAGGCTCCGGTAGATTTTAACATCGCATCGTCCACAAGCGCCGAATCATGTACCGTACACCGCAGTCTTGTCGCGCAGCAGTCCACGTCCGAAATATTTTTCTTTCCGCCAAGTCCGTGGCAAATAGTCTCAGACAACGCGTCTTCTTCTGAAAGAGCTCCGCCCTGTCCGGATTCTCCCTTTTTACGCGCGTCGACATCGCTTCTGCGATATAATTTTACTTCTTCATTATCGTCACGTCCAGGCGTCTTAAGATTCATCTTCTGAATCAGGAACGAGAACAGTAAGAAATATACGACAAAATATCCGATACCAACTACAACAATCCATACCCAGCTTGTTTTTGCATTTCCCTGCAGAATACCAAACAAAAACATATCGATCAGACCGCCGGAAAACGTCATACCAACGCCTACGTTAAATACATGCATGAGCATATACGCAAGACCGGCAAATACGCAATGAATCGCATATAACAGCGGAGCTACAAATAAAAATGTAAATTCCAGAGGTTCGGTAATACCGGTCAGCATCGATGTTAAAGCTGCCGACATCAGCAGACCTGCAGCCGCTTCTTTTTTCTCCGGCTTCGCTGTTTTATACATCGCGAGCGCAGCACCCGGAAGACCAAAAATCATCAGCGGGAATTTCCCAGACATAAATCTTGTCGCAGATACCGCAAAATGCTCTACCGTCGGATCCGCCAGCTGTGCGAAGAAAATATTCTGCGCGCCTTCGATCAGACGTCCGCTGACTTCCATCGTACCGCCAAGCGCTGTCTGCCAGAACGGAAGATAAAATACATGGTGCAGACCAAACGGAATCAGCGCACGTTCCATCAGACCGTATACCCATGTTCCGGCATATCCGGATTCCAGCACCACGCCGCCGATTGCATAAATGCCCTGCTGAATCACCGGCCAGATAAAGAACATCAGAATGCCGACCGCCGTATACGTCAGACCGCTGACAATTGGTACAAATCTGGTACCGCCAAAAAATGACAATACCTGCGGCAGCTCGATCTTATAAAAACGATTATGAAGAGCTGCCACTCCCAGCCCTACGATAATACCGCCAAACACACCCATCTGCAGCGACGTAATACCTACGACAGATGTGGTAGCGCCGCTTAACATCGTCTCCGGACCTCCATTGTTCGTTATCATGGCTCCAATAGAAGCATGCATGATAAAAAAAGCAATGGCCGCGGATAATGCCGCAACTTCTTTTTCTTTTTTCGCCATACCAATGGCAACACCCATCGCAAATATAATCGGCAGATTCGCAAATACGATATCTCCGGCTGCGCTCATAACCTGCAAAATTGCATTCAGTATCGTCCCGGGCCCCATAACGCCCATCAAACCATACGTCGTTAACATTGTTTCATTGGTAAACGAGCCGCCCACACCGAGCAGCAGACCTGCCACCGGCAGGATCGCAATCGGCAGCATGAACGAACGGCCAACACGCTGCAATACGCCAAAAATCTTGTCTTTCATAAAAATTCCTCCCTGCTTTTGGGGTATTTTATGCATCGCTGCGGTTTTCTATTCCTGGTCTTCTCCATCCTGTCAGAAATATTTCCAGCCATAACGCCTGTCTGGCCTCTGCAGCGCCGTAAACAGGCTTTCTGAAACGGGACGGCAGGAAAGCAGGCACCCGTATGCATAAACATCCCCTGATCTTATGCATAGTTCATGCCTGCTTCCCAGTTACACACTATATCATCTATTTGGCAATTTACCATTTTTAAGAACATTTGTCAAGCTATACCTGGAAATTTTTAATATTTTGTACAATATGATTACAGTTTCCTCCGGCAAACTGCACAAAATCAAAACCAAATTATTCCGGCTGAAATTCATGCATATACTTCCGAAAACGCAGCGGCAGCATATTTCGCTGCAATTTCAAATTTTTTCGCTCCGCAATCGCAATTGTCTTGCAAAAATGCCTGTACAAAGCCTGATATTCCGCTTCATGATCGGAATACGCCTCCTGATCAGGCGAAAAAGGAAGTTCGCCGCGAACCAGATACCATTGTTTTCCTTTTGCATGAACCGCATAATAGTTTCTGTTTTCATCGTAAATGGCAAAATCTTCATTTGGAAGCCGGTTCGCAAAATGCGGCATCATCATTGTCGTAATATCGTTTTTCGGATGGTAGCGAGCAAACAGCACCCCTCCTGACAATTCCCGAAACCGCAGAAATCCAAGATAATGGTGGATTTCAATTCCGGTATTGCGGCTCATACGAAAGACCTCGTGAATACAGCTCTGGCTCAGATGCTGCATCAGCCGGCCCTGATAATGGCCGGCTATTCCGGTCACAATCGTATGATATACCGCATCCGCCTTTCCAGCGTCGTAAGATACCATTGCCTGACATAACTGCGTATATGCGTCTTCTCCGAACCTGTTCCAGATCGTCCGCAAGACTTTCTGACTCTTTTCTTCGTCTGGCTCTACATAAGCATAAGTCGAAAACAATCTGAAATTTTCCATATCAGAAGTCTGCAGATGAATCGTCTGATGATCTTTATGCATCTCATAGGCCTTGTATACGCCTGTCAGTATTCCTTCGATAGAGTCTTCACAGATTAAAATCGTATCTTCCATGGACACCGGTTCCTCCCTATTGATAATTACTGCTTACGTCAAATAAAGACAACTGCCGGTACGTCATTCCATCCCTGGAAAATGAAACGTTCTCTTTTGGATCCACCAGGTTGCGCACAATATAATCCTCTTCCAGTTTCGTCCGATACATCATTCGGCCTCCGCACGTAATAAAATATAACGCCCGTTTGAGCACCACTCCGATTTTTTTCAAATCTTCAAACTGAAGCGTTCCGCTTTTTCTTGCTCCAATAATCCGCCGGGCGCTCTTCACCCCAATGCCCGGCACTCGCAGCAGCGTTTTATAATCCGCTTTATGAATCTCTACCGGAAACTGCTCCAAATGGCGTACTGCCCAGTCGCATTTTGGATCCAGAAACACATTAAAGTGCGGACGCTGTTCACTCAGCAGCTCGGCGGCTCTGAATCCATAATACCGGAGCAGAAAATCCGCCTGATACAGCCGGTGTTCACGCAATAACGGCGGCCCGCCCGGCAGAGCCGGAAGCATGGCATCATCATTGACACGGACAAAGGCCTAATAAAACACGCGTTTTAACTCAAACTTTTGATACAGATTTTCAGCCACCGACATAATCTGATAATCGCTCTCCGGCGTAGCTCCGATAATCATCTGCGTGGACTGTCCTGCCGGTACAAATCTCGGGGCATGCCGATAAATCGTCAGCTCATTCTGATTTTCTTTCCGCACATTTTGAATCAGTCTCATTGGCGTCAGGATATTTTTACGATTTTTATTCGGCGCCAGCACCCGCAGTCCTTCTGCAGTCGGAAGTTCCAGATTCACGCTCATACGATCCGCAAACAGTCCTGTCTGAAAAACCAGTTGAGAGTCGGCGCCCGGAATGGCCTTGACATGAATATATCCCTGAAAATGATGTTCCACCCGCAGCTTTCGGACTGTCTGATAGATGAGCTCCATCGTATAACTGGGACTATATAAAATCCCAGAGCTTAAAAACAATCCTTCGATATAATTTCTGCGATAAAACTGCATCGTAAGTTCACAAATTTCATCCGGAGTAAAGGACGCCCGGGGCACGTCGTTCGATCTGCGGTTCAGACAATATTTACAATCAAAAATACATTCGTTCGTAAATAAGATTTTCAGCAGGGAAATACACCGGCCGTCCGATGAAAAGCTGTGACAAATACCACCCAGCTTCGTATTTCCCATTCCCAGACCGTCGCCATTGCGTTCAATTCCGCTGGATGTACAGGCAACATCATATTTGGCGGCATCCGTTAAAATTTCCAGTTTTTTAAATATTGTCACTTCTGGAGATACACGCAGTTCCATGCTTCTTTCACTCACTTTCCGTTATCCGTTTTTTGTTTCGAACTTATGTTCTATTTTAAGCCAAACATTTGTTCCTGTCAAGGGTAAAATAAAAACAGCCGTCTGGCTGCTTTTGTTCAAAAAACCTCTTTAACGCCTATTTTACTGCGTAGTCATATATCTTTTTAATACGCTGTCGATCTGAATATTTCACGCAACAAACAAACTCTCTTTCATAATTGTATTATAAGATTGCTGTTCTCATCGGCCTCACCTCTTACATAAGATCTCAACAAACAGACTGATTTCCCCTATATTTCTCAGCCACCGGCTTAACCAGCCCTACAATATCTTTTATTGTGAATACGCAGCCGATCATTTTACGATATCTTTTCTTCTCATCGTCCCGCAGATGGAAGGAAATATTTGGTAAGTAATTTACAAAAAACTGTATAAAGATTAGGATATTTTTTCTCCAATCTCAATCTTTACATAATACCCCTGCTTTTTTGCCGAATATTCCAATAAATACACCTGTAAATTTAACTTCATATTCAGAACAGTAATCTTTTTATTTCTGAACTCCTTTACAATTTCAATATCCTTTCGTATACCAGCCGTTGCAATATGATACTTTTGTCCGACCATCCCCAAATCCCTATTACTGCTACAGACTGCACCATGCATTTTTTCTTCCAGTCTCTTTAATTTCTCCTGATCAAATTCTCTGGTTATAATTCCTGCACAAAGATTCTCCTCATACCCATAATACTTCACATATGGCGACGTCAATCCTTCTTTATGAAGGATACTGTCCTGTATCTGCAAAATAAATTCTTTAATCCGCTTTACGATATCCCCGCGTAGCGCATCCACTGATTTTGTCTCATCATATCCGGTCATTGTCCGCTTACTGTCAAAAATCTGTACCAAAATCCTCTTCTTTTCATCATCAAACGAGATACATAAAAGATCTGCCGCCTTGCTTTTTCGAACATCTTTATTCCGATATTCATTTGAAACAATTGCCATTCCTGACTGCGGAATATGAAATGCAAGGTCAACAATTTCCGGTTCGCTGTCTTCATGCTCTTCTTTCCATGTAACGACCGGATTCTCCACTGATACCTGATATAATTTGTTTTTTTTCAAACTCTCCCGACTTCTCATCAATTGTACATTTAGTTCCATCTTACTACTCCAAAATAAGCCTGGTTTCCTGAAACAACTTTTCTACCGCATCTTGAAACAGCGAAAACTGGTATCCCGTTACTTCATCATACTCCAATTCCCTGACCAGACTTTTTCCGCTATCGCTATTTTCAAACTGGTACACATGTATTCTTTCCTTAAACAAATCCGCTTCTTCCAAGCCAGACTTTTTCAAAATCTCCGCTCTCTTTCCATTTAAACTCTGTGAAAAAGACAGCAGGCACAGATTATTGATCTTCGCTGCCATCGAATCGCTGTGCGTACTTACAATCATGGAAAATCCAGCATTACACATCCGGCTTAATAAACGTGCCAGCTCCATCTGTTTTTGCGGGTGGAGGCTTGTCTCAATCTCATCCCAGATCAGTTTTCCTGGCTGCAGCGCACTCTGCAGTACATACAAAATGGGCGTCAGTTCGTTTACCATTGATGAACTCAGATAAAGCGGAAATCCCCTTTGTGCACCCTGTGTCTGATAAACTGGCTGGTTTCTTTGGTCGATCAATATTCTGCCTTCGATTAGGTGTTCTTCTATAAATTGGATCAAATCTTCTTTTTTCAAAGCATTTAGTTCAGGGGTGAACGTTTGTAAAAATCTCAAAAAATCGTAAACAGGCTGCGTAATATTCATTTTGCGATATTTTATATAATCTCTGTTATTTTCCTCTAACCTAAGCATTTTTACTGTCTCGTCCGCTTTAGATGCAAAAAACTCTTTATACAGCATTAAAAGGCCCGTTCTGGAAGCTGGTAAAAATAAGTTTCCAGGAGAAAAGTCCAGCATAAATTCTCCTGGGATCTGACCAAGCAAAGACTGCATAAATTTTGCTGGAAACATATAACTCTGTATCAATTTCCTGTTCTCATTCATAATACGAAATACCCGCATAGTAAATACCGTTTCATCTATCTGCGACGTTCTCAGATCTTTGTCCCTTTGTACTACTCCTATCTTTTCATCTTTAGACAAATGCTCAAATACGTCATCCCATTTCTCACCATGATCATTCCCATGAAAGAAAAGCAGTTCAAACTTTTCATTTTCTTCTATCAGAAAACGTACATAAATCTGACTGATCTCAATTTCTTCAAAAAACGTATCCAATATGATCTTTTCTTTATATTTCTGTAAAATTTCATTTAGAAATTTCTCCAGCGTTTTCATTGATTCAGCATCCAATGTAATTTTACCATCTTCGGCCTGTTCTTCAAACTGTACTAAGTATCTTTCGTACAAGTCCTTGTCATGCAAGTACTTTATCAAATTTTCCCGGATGCCATAAATTAACTGCATAACATAAGTTTTTCCACTATTATTATTACCTACAAAAACAGAAAACCTACTGATATCCACTTCTGCTGATTTTATTTTTCCAAAATCTTTTAATCCCAATAATACCTGCATATGCCCACCTTTTTTAGTAATTAAAAGTAATTATAAATTTTATCCATGGAACTGTCAACAAACAAATTAATCAGTCTTCCATAAGGTTTTAACGTCTATTCTATTTAAATTATGTCAAATCCTCTACATTTAAACTGTCTATCATTAAATTAATACAGAGACAACTGCTCAGGCAATCATATGCCCGTTGTATAGAGCACTTTTCAATTTATGAATTTCATCATCAGTTTCATGGCACAGAGCAGCGCTAAGTATCTACTGAATAAAATTCTCTACAAATTTTTACAGATAATATATTATATATGCGTTAAAATGTGAAACTGTCTGTCAACACATCCCTCAAATGAACTTTGCAATCGGTTCTTTCTGCTTTAATATATTTTCATCAAATAATTATTTCGTCAGAGCCGTTGCTGACAGATCAAAATAATATCCATTGATTTGAAATTCATTTTCTATAAAACCAAATATTGCGTTTAATCTCTGCATTCCATCTATTATTTCCTGCCTTCGCTGGCCTTTATGCTCGTTAACTGAAAAAAGAAATAAAGGTACCGGATACCCATTTTTTAATGAATCAATATCTAATTTTGATTTTATCAGCATCTTTCCTGTCATCCTATATCTATTTTGAAATATTGTATTAAAGAAGTCAAGCTATTTATAAAACTTCAATACATTTTCATTATAAAGTAATTTTATTTGCAAAAACATTCTCTAATATCATTATTCAACAATGTATCCTATTTTCCGAACAATATTGCCATCATCTGCGTAATCGCTGTATTTCACCGCCACTAAAAAAGCCCCCTTCAAATGCCTGTACCGTCCCACACCGTCCTCTCCCCGTCTCCTTCCAGCTATCCACGTACACATCCGCGCAGCCACTTAAAATCAAACCTCCAGCACATTGCCCAGACCGTTTCATACCTCAGAACAAACAAAAATGGACGCCTGAGCGAACGAAAAATTCGTCGCCCAACGTCCCTTTTATCTCCGTGCAGACCGCACAGCTCTACTCCGTTATAAGAACCGCGCTCCACGCTTCCTGCAGCCGCTGGAATGACCATGCCGCGTTTGCCGGGCTCGTGGACGGCAGCTTGTATGCCTGGATTCCGGTTTGCGGCAGCTGGTGCTTCTGATACAGCTCGTATGCTCTGGCCCCATTTGCGATGATCGTATGAATGCCGCTCCGTGTAAGGAGTCCGGCAATATCGCTTGCTACAACGTTACGGATACTGCTGTCCGCAGAACCCGCGATGTCGCACTCGTCGATCACGTCCCACAGCGCCAGACGATGTCTTAGGATCAGTTCCTTTTTTTCTTCTGTCGTATCCGGCACAGGCTCCTGAAAAATTCCGGCTATCAGTTTCCAGAAACGGTTTTGCGGATGACCGTAATAAAAATGATTTTCCCTGGATTTTACCGAAGGAAACGTGCCTAATATAAGAATTTCCGACTGCCGGTTCCATACCGGTTCAAACGTATGTTTTACTCTCTGATATTCTCCCATCGGTTATACAAACTTTACGGCCGTTCCATATGCCATAACCTCTGCCGCCCCAGCCATCACAGAGGCCGATGCAAACCGGACGTTTACGATTGCGTCTGCGCCCAGATTTTCAGCCTCCTCAGCCATACGTCTGGTCGCAAGCGCTCTCGCATCGTTCATCATCTCTGTATAAGATTTCAGTTCTCCGCCGACGAGTGTCTTAAATCCCTGGCCGATATCATGCCCAAGATTTTTACTTTGAATCGTACTTCCTTTTACCATTCCCAGCATTTCAAATTCTTTTCCAGAAATATAATCAGTATTTACAATTACCATCTTTTATTCTCCTATTATTAAGAATACAATTAATTTCCTTCGTACGTAATTACTGACGCCACTTCATAGCCGGACAATTTATCCCGGCCTTTTAATCCCGCCAGCTCCATCAGCAGCACGACTTTGACGACTTCTCCGCCCAGCTGTTCGATCAGCTGGACGCTTGCCGCAAGCGTACCTCCGGTCGCGATCAGATCGTCTACCAGTACTACTTTCTGCCCCGGCTTTATCGCATCTTTGTGCATTTCGATCTCTGCCGAGCCGTATTCCAGATCATATTTGGCGGAAATCGTTTCACACGGCAGTTTTCCTTTTTTTCTTACCGGAATAAATGATTTCCCAAGCTGATACGCAATCGGCACGCCGAACATAAATCCTCTGGACTCTGTTCCTGCGATTACATCAAAATCCACGCCGTCCAGTAACCCGATCATAGAATCGATCGCCAGCTTCAGTCCATCCGGGTCCTGCAAAACGCTTGTAACATCACGGAATATAATTCCTGGTTCCGGAAAATCCGGTATCGCTCTTACATAGTCTTCCATTTTTTTCATCTGTGTAATTCTCCTTTTATCTTATAGATTTCTTCCATTCCAGCCCCAGTCGCGGATGCCGGTATAAGACACATACACTTTATCCTGCGGGATGCCAAGCTGCTGTTCGTAAATACGGCAAATCTGCGCGGTCATTTGCTCGCAGGCCTGGGACGACGCGTTTCCAAACAGACTGACTGCAACAAACGCCCCCTTTTCCAGTCTGCTGCCTCCCATATACAGACAGTATTCGTCGTCAAACCCGACCATCAGAAAACTTTCCGGTTTGCTTAAGATCGAAACTGCCTGCCCGAGCTCTGTTTTAATTGCTTCTTTCTTTTCATCAGATACTTTTACTGTAATTTTGGAATCAATAAACGGCATAATTATGTGCTCCTTTTTTCATACTTGCCTGGTTTTGGGCATTTTTATCATACCACTTTTTAAAAGCCATGACCATACTATTTTTCGATTTATGCCAGATGCAGAAACAGAAAATCGATCGCAGGCCGGTACCGGGGATACGGACAGGCCCGCACCGCCTGTCTGCCGCGCAAAAAACAGAACAGGAAACGATTTTCCTGCCCTGTCGCTGTTTTTGTTATTTACTTCCCCAGATACACGTATTGTCATTTCCAATCGCTGAAAATGTCATTACTTTTTCATTGCTGTCATCTGTCTGCTCGAAAAATATTCCCTTATATATGAGATCCCCTGCCTCTATCGTCACATAATCATACCCTTTTTGAGAATCGGTCTTTTTCCAGCTGCCTGTCAGATCGCCGGATACGGTTCCATCCGGTTGCAGCGTCACTGACTGCGTTTTGAGCATATGCGTCTCATTTCCGGTGCTGTGGTTGATCAGCTCATAGCTGCCTGCCGCCTGCTCTTCTGTCACATTTGCAATCGTTTCATTTCGGTTCTCATAGACAGCGGTCACCGGCCACTGGTCTTCGTTCAAAAACTGCTGGTGTACCCTGACTTCGTGATATTCCGTCGCTTCATCAAATCTTTGATGATACACAAGATACCGGTTTCCATCGCCGTCGATCAGCGCGGAATTATGTCCGGCTGCGCGGTAACCACGCTGATCGGTAAATGCATAATTGCCAATCAGCTTGATGCCGTATTTAAAATTGTCCACGCCGTTATCCGCCGCGTTGCCTCCTGCAGCATCCACATACGGACCATAGATATTTTTGGAGCGAAACAGCCGCATATTATATCCGCCTTTTCGCTGCAGCGCGCCGTAAGTCTCGTATAAATAATAATATCCGGCCTCTTCGTCATAAAGAATATACGGGCCTTCTCCCGACTCATGATTTGCGCCTGCAATATGACATCCGTAATAACGATCGATATAATTCCCAGATATCTCCTCTACAGAATCTTTGCCCGGATACAGGACCCGACCGGTCCTGGGATCTGTTTCCAGTATAAACAGTCCGCCGGACCAGGAACCGTATACCATATACATATGGCCGTCCGCTCCCCGGATAATCGTTGGATCGATCGCGTTTGGCGCATAATCCGTATTATATTCGCTGCCGCGGAACCATTTTTCATTGATTTCATCAATACCGCCGTTTGCAGAGCCTTTCTCCAGCAGCTCGTTAAAATTCAGATAATCGTTATCCCATTTGGTATTGCGGTTACCAGCGCCGTCGATTGTGCCGTCGGCAGTAATGCCGGAATAAATAAGCGTGTCCACATATGCGTACGGACCGTCGATCGTTTTGGACGCCGCAAATCCGATACAGGATCTGCGCCAGGTAGAAGAAGCGCTATAGTACAACAGATACGCGCCCTTGCTGCCGTCTTCCCATTCATATTCATCAAACCAGTGTACATCCGGCGCCCAGACTGCAAACCCGCCCAGACAGTCCCCGTCGTTGTGACCGGCCCATGCAAAGGATTCTGCCAGGTTTTCAGCCAGATTCCCGTATATCGGATGATCTTTCGTTTTTTTATAATCGGTCGTTATCTGCGTCCAGTTCACAAGATCGTCTGATTTTGCCGTTGCAAGATGGCTGCCAAATACATAATACGTCCCGGTATCCATATCTTTTACAATCGATGGATCGTGTGCGCTTACCCTGCTGATATCATAATATCCAACGGTCACCGCCGGCTTTTCTTTCATCGGCGCCGTCTTTGTGTTTGCGCCAGACGGCCTGTCTGCAGCGGCACATACGGTCAGCGCCACAGCCAGTACGCCTGTTGCCACACTGGAAATAATCTTCTTTTTCATGCGAATCCCCCCCGCTTCATCGTCCAAAAAACCGTATGACCAGCGCCATGACTGGATCATACGGTTTTTCCCTGCTAACGTCTGTGATTTCGAGCCATTCTCACTTCATATCTGTTATTTTACCGACTTCTGATAAGCAGAACGCACCTCGTCTTCGGTAAATACTCCGTTATATACTTTCACAAGATCAAACTTGCCGCCGCGTACGTCTTCATCGCCCCAGATATGTCCTGCACCGACCATAACGTCGGATGCGTTCTGGATACATGCGTCGTTTTTGGTGTCGAAGCATGCGCTCAGATTTTTTGCGTCTTCTACTACCAGTTCTCCGTCCAGATATACTTTAATTCCCTTTGTTCCGACAGAATACATTACCATATGCCATTCGTCGGCCGGTACCATCTGATTGCCGTTTGCGTCGCTATAATCTACCGCGTTGATACGGCCGATCAGATTCGCGCCTATTCTGGTCATTGGATAAGCCGCTTTTAAATCTGCCTCAAATAACGCGCTGTGCTCAAAGGTATCTTTGGAAAGGTTTACCCACATACTTACCGTATAACCGGCATCCGTTACATTTTTAAACGTATCCGCCGGAAGTCTTAAGTAATTGACGCCTTTTGCACCTGCTTCATTTTCAATCTGCAGTACGTTGCCTCTGACAGCATCGGTTACCACTTTCGCGCTGCCTTCCAGCGTCGCGTCTTTTCCTTCGCCAATCTTGCTCCAGCCTGTCACGCTTGTCCCGGATGTCTTATTAAAATTATAACCATAGATCATTAACGGTTTTGCAAATACTTTTACCTTGAAATCCTGCTTCTTTACAGCTGTGCCGTATGCAACTTCCGCAGTCAGCGTAATTTCCTGTTCTGTCTGCTGAGACTTTACTTCTCCCTGCACAGAGATTACATCCTCATTGCTGGATGTCCAGGTAATCTTCGCGCCGCTTAACTCTGTCGGCAGCGTAATTTTTTCTCTTGTCGCAGCCGGAACGGTAATTCTGGAAGCGATTACTTCTGCCGTCTTCTCATCCGAAGCATCCAGCATACTGCCCCAGACGGACTTGTTATTGTTGCCGATGGCCGTAAATGTCATCGCTTTTGTATTCAGGTCTGTCGTCTGTTCGAAAAATACGCCCTTGTAGACGTCAGAACCTATTGTAATCGTTACATAATCGTAACCCTTCTTGGAATCGGTCTTTTTCCATGTGCCTGTTTCGTCACCGGATACCGTGCCGTCTGCGTTCAGGACTACAATTTCATTTTCAATCATGCCGCCGTCTTTTTCGCCGTCTCCATGATTGATAAATTCGTAAGTACCAACGACTTTTTCATCCGCATAATTCGCAATTGCCTCGTTGCGGTTTTCATAAACGGCTGTTACCGGCCATGCGTCTTCGTTGATAAACTGCTGACGGACTCTTACTTCATGGAACTCCGTACCTTCGTCAAATCTTTGATGGGATACGAGATAATGCGCGCCGTCTGTATCGATCAGAGCCGAATTATGTCCTGCCGCACAATAGCCGCGCTGGTTATAAAACGCATAGTTTCCGATCAGCTTTACGCCGTATTTGTAAGTATCTTTGGAGCTGTTTTGCGCTTCGTTTCCTGCAGCGTCTTTATACGGACCTGTTACGTTTTTGGAACGGAACAGACGCATATTGTAGCCGCCGGTTCTTGTCAGTCCGCCGTATGTTTCATACAGATAATAGTAACCGGTCGCTTCGTCATATGTAATATACGGAGCTTCTCCGGACGCGACATTATTCCCTGTCGGATTGCCGCCTGCGATATGAATCCCATAATAACGATCGATCCGGTTGCCAGATGCCGCGTCTGTCCCGTCTGTGCCCGGATAAATCGCAAGACCCGTCTTCGGATCGATTTCCAGCATAAACAGACCGCCGGACCAGGAACCATAAGACATATATACCTTACCGTCTGTCGTCTTTATAATGGCCGGATCGATACAGTTTGGAGCAACCGCTGTATTATAGCTGCCGTCTTCTTTGAACCAGTCGTCGCTTACTGCGTCGATACCGCCGCCTTTGGAGCCTTTTTCAATCAGTTCTTTAAAATTCAGATAATCGTTATCCCATTTGGTATCTCTCTTGCTGTTGCCGTCTGTACCTTCTTTTGACGTCATGCCGGAATATACAAGCGTATCCAGATGCGCATATGGTCCTTCGATGGACTTCGATACCGCTACGCCGATACAGGAACGCTTCCATGTGGAAGATGCCGTATAATACATCAGATACGCGCCTTTGGAACCGTCTTCCCATTCATACGCTTCATCCCAGAATACATCCGGCGCCCAGACTGCCAGCTTGGAATCGGTTGTCGCGCAGTCTCCGTCGTCATAGCCTGCCCAGCGGAAAGACTCTGCAAAATTCTCCACTACGTTGCCATATACCGGATCGTCTTTGCCTGCCAGCGGAAATTCATAATCTTTTGCAATCTGTGTCCAGTTCACAAGATCGTCTGATTTTGCAGTCGCCATATGCGAGCCGAATACATAATAAGTACCGGTAGCCTGATCTTTGACAATCGATGGATCATGTACGGTTACCCTCTTTACATTTTCTGTTTTTGTCTCTGTAGCAATTGTTTTTTCTGCCCACACTACCTGCGGCGTACAGACAGAACCTGCTGTCAGCATCACAGCCATTGCACCCGCCAGTAAACGGGAATAAGTTCTCCTTCTCATATTTATCTGCTCTCCCTTCGCTTATTTATTTACATTTTCGTAAATTATTTTAGCTTCAATTAAAGTTTACAATTTCTTGTCTAATATTGCAATAGGTATTTTACACTTTGTATATTCTATCTAATTTCATACAATGACTTTTGTGCACTATTTTCATATGATCTTTTCAGACAACATTTTCAGACACAAATCTTTCGGCATTTTTCCAAAATATTTTTTCCGTCACCGCATGTCCAAATGCACGCTCCGCCTCTGACGCAAGAGCCGGAATCGACTGCACGCCGGCAATGCCATGTACCAGCAGATTTCCGCAGCCGTCAAAATCACTGCCAATCGCTAATATATCTTCTCCGCCCAGCGTCAGTACCTCATCGATATGTCTGAACAAATCTTTGATTTCAAACCGTTTCCCTACAAATTCCTTGTAAAAATTAATTCCCAGCAGTCCTTTTCTGCGAATCAGTTCCCTGATCTGCTCCCGGTTGAGATTGCGCGGATGCCGGCAGATTTCACGCACGTTGGAATGCGACGCGATAACCGGCCGATCGGTCAGCTGAAACACATCCTCCACCCCCTGGTCCGATAAGTGCGAAAGATCCGGCACCACCTGCTGCTGCATCAGTTTTTCTACAAGTAAGCGCCCTTCTTTGGTCAGTCCCTTCGTCTGATCGGTAACTGCGCCGCATCCATATGTATTTTCATAATTCCAGGTCAGCATCGCGAACCGAAATCCGAGATCACGAATCTGGTCTACAAAACCGCCCATCACAGACAAATCTTCCACCGCCAGAAAGACCGCCGCTTTTCCCTCTTCATGCGCTTTACGCATATCCGACGCATCCGTACACCACTGTGCATAGGCCGACTGCTCCAGCAGCAGCCGCACGGCATGTTCATACAGTCCCTGGAAAATCTCTTCCTTCTCTCGTGCGTCTGCCGGCATCTCCTCCTGATCGCGCCAGACCGCAAAGATCTGCGTATAATGATCCGCAAAGCCACGAACTCTTGCCAGATCCAGACAGCAGGTATTCTGCATCAGATTTTCCGACGATGAGAGTTCCGTTAACGTATCTGCATGACAATCAAAATAATTCATCCTGTTTCTCCTTCCTTTTATCAGACGATCAGAAATGCATGAGTCATTATTTTAGCAAACCTTCCCCGGTTTGTCCTTCGAATTTTGTCGTCTGTCTCCAGATAAACTTCCGGTTTCTGCCAATCCGTATCAAAAGCGGCCGGATAACCGCAGGCTGGCAGACGGCGCACCTTTATGGAAAAACAGCGAATGCGGCTGGAAAATCCAGTCACATTCGCTGTTTTTCTGTTAATTCTAAAATTTAAATCTGTCCATCAGCTCTACCATTGCTTCTACCTGCGCCTTTTGCTCCTCGCTGACAGCTGCCGTTTCCTGAGACGTCGCTGAGTTATTATCTACAACTGCAGATACCTGCTGCAGATTTGCTCTGACCTTCTGCATATGTTCCACATCGTTTTGGAGCATGACAGAAATCTGACTCATTGTCTCTGTTGCCGCACTTGCTCCTATCATAACCTCGTCCATGTTCGCGGCAGCTTCGTCCGCAATCGCAATTCCGCTGTCTACCGCTGCAATCGCTGTTTCGATCAGCTTTGTCGTCTTTCCGGCTGCCTTGCCGGATTCTTCCGCCAGACTCTTTACCTGTTCCGCCACAACTGCAAATCCCTTGCCCGCTTCACCGGCTCTTGCAGCCTCGATCGCCGCGTTTAACGACAGCAGATTTGTCTGGGAGGCAATATCCTCAATCGTACCGATAATCGTACCGATCTGTTCCGAACATCTGCTAATCTCTCCGATCGCCGTTTTCAGCTCCTGCATTTTCGCATTGCCCTGTGACAGCGTCACACCGGCCCTGGATGCGATATCCACAGATTCCTGCGCTTTTTTAACATTATTTTCCATACTGCCTGTCATATCCTCAAATACATGAACCAGCTCCGATACCTGTCCGGCCTGATCTGTACTGCCTTCCGCCAGATCCTCCGCCGCAAACGCCAGCTGTTCCGAACCGCTGTCGATCTGTACAGACACTTCTTTTAAAGTCGTCAGCGTCTCGCGCATTTTGCCAATAATAACGTTCAGCGATTCTTTAATTTTGATAAATTCTCCGACATATTCCTGTTTCAGCTGGATGTTATAATCGCCGTTGCCCATGCTCTCGAGCACTTCTGAAATTTCCTGAATCATATGTAACAGGTTCTGCTTCATAAATGCAATCGCCGACACCATGCTGCCAACCTCGCTGTCGTCTTCCCTGAGATCCAGCGGCTCTCTGAAATCTCCGTCTGCAAGCGCCGCCATCTGATCGGATACCTTCTTGATCGGATCCAGCAGTTCGTGGTTCGCAAACCGGATCATCCGGATAATCTGCCATATAATGTACCCGAACGATATCATCAGCAATAAAGCCAGAACGATCTGCACCACCTTTAATATCTTCTGCTGACCTTCCTTACGGGCATTGATCGACCGGATTGTTTCGTCTGTCTGTGCGTTGATCCGGTCGACCGCATCTGCGTACTCTTCGCTAAATACCTGTCTTTGCGCCTCCTCCAGATCTCCTTTGCCTGCCGCCTCTATCGCACTTTCTTCAGCCGGCACCAGATTTTCAGACAATCCGGCAATCTCGTCCAGACTTGCCCACTCCTTCTTGGTCAGTCCGCATGTTTCCAGCACTTTGCGCGCTTTCTCACGATTCTGATCCTCGTTGAGCTCTTTCATATATGCATCCGCATATTTTTGCGTACCTGTCACCGCATACGAACGTACCTCATACGTCAGGGTCTTGGAACCTACCCGGTACTGGTCAAGCGCAAGCGCCGCGTTCAGCTGAACCGCCTGCATATTTGATAAGACCAGATTAAACACAGCGAACCCCAGTATTAAGACAACGCCAATACCTACCGTTATAAATGCCTGTTTTACCAGGCTGCGAAGCTGCGCTTCCTGCCCATGGCCTTTTTTTCCGATCTCTGCCTGTTTTCCCTCTCCCATCTGATTTCTCCTTTAATGTTCATCTGAATTTATTAAGCTAAAATCTATTATACTCATCCTGAAAGAGCGGGTCAAGGCTGGTATAAAATTTTATTTTCGAAAAACGGCTGTAATACACATATCGTTTCCCTGTACTCTGGCAAAGATATCCCCGTCCATCCGCTGCATCAGACTGCGGCAGATATACAGTCCCAGACCGCTGCCTGCGCTGTCCCTGGTATTGGAACCGCGCCAGAAGCTGTCAAAAATATGTAAAAGCTCCGTATCCGGCAGCGAATTGCCGCTGTTTTTTATCGTTACAAGCACACAATCCTCTTCTTCTAAAAACTCTATCGCAATCCTTCTTCCGTCTCCATATTTTACCGCGTTTTCCATAATATTCTGCAGCACTTCCACACTCCGGTCGAAGTCCCCCTTTAACATGCAGTCGACATAGTTCCCGACAAAAAATTCCGTATGCAAAAGCCTTAATTTGTCTTCATAATAAACCGTCGTCTTTTTGACAAGCTGCGATAAATAAAATCCTTCTTTACTTACTTCAATATTTAAAAAATCCTCTCCTGACGCCCGGATCATCTGCGTGACAAATCCGCCGATTTCGTCGACCTTCGCCTGAATATTTTCCGCGATGCCGCATAACTGCTCTTCCTTGTCATACAAATGTCTGGAAATTACTTTTGCATATAATTTGATTGCGGACAACGGCGTTTTAATATCATGCGACACGGACAATACGAGTGTTTTCTGCGCCCGCTGCAATTTTATCTCCCGTTTTTTCTGCTGTTCCATATTCTCCCGAAGCAAATCCATCCCCCAGACAAATCTGCCGAAAAAACGATTTTTATTTTCCGGCAGCGATACGGTCAGTCTTCCTTTGGACAGCTCATATGGCATATCTTTCATCGCTTCAAAAGGTTTGACGATCTTTTGTCTGATATACCAAAGGACGCAGACAATCGTCAGACTCATCGCCGCCAGCGACAGGTTTGTCACGACTGTCATATGCCTGTACGCATCCGTAGTGTATACGGTATAATCAAACCGGTAAAATGTGCCCCGGATCAGACGAATCATATAATCGCTGCCTGTCCCTTCAAAAAATTGCCGCAGTGCGCCGGGCGCTGCACTTTGTATATCCGTACAGCGTTCCACATGACGAATCCATGCATAACCGGACAAATCGATATTCTCATACCCATTTTTTTGAATTTCTTTTGCAAGCCTTGACGCCTCTACGCGATACATGTGTCCCTGCCTGTTTTGTCCGGCATTACGCATATTGAAATTTGCACCTATAAAAATGACTGCAGTTATCCATACGACAACTGCAGTAAATCTGTAATAGCTTTTCATATAGTTCCGACTCCCTGTTCTGACTGCCTGTTACAAAAACTGATACCCGATGCCCCAGACTGTAACAATCCGTTTCGGACGTTTGGGATCTTCTTCGATCTTTTGTCTGAGCAGCCTGATATGTACGGTAAGCGTCTGCGGCTCGGAAAAACTGTCCATCCCCCAGACTTTCCCAAACAGATACTCTTTGCGCAGCGCCTTTCCTTTTTGTTCCATCAAAAGCTGCAGCAGCTCAAACTCCTTTGCTGTCAGTTCTATCTGCAAGCCGTCTTTATATACCGTCCGTCTGATTTTATTCAGGCAAAGATTCCCGTCGGTAATCTCATCCTGCGAATATCTGTGTTTAAATATATTACGGATCTTTGCCAGCATAATATCGATATCATAAGGCTTTTCAATATAATCGTCCGCCCCGGACATAAGGCCGCACAGCTGATCTTCTTTCTGTCCCTTTGCACTGACAATCAAAATCGGTATGTCGCCTTCACCGCGGATTTTGCGGCAGACCGCAAACCCATCCATGCCGGGCAGCATAATGTCTAAAATAACCAGTTTTACGCTGTCTGACGCAAATATCTCTAATGCCTGTTCCCCGCTTCCCGCAATACGTACGGTATAATTTTCCGCAATCAGAAATCTTTGCAGCAGCTGCGCCAGTTCCTGATGATCTTCCACAATTAAAACATCTGTCATACTGTCTGTTACCATCCCATCTCCATCAGCCAGTGATTTAATTCCCGTTCTCTTTCCCGCAGATCTGTTTCCCGATTCCGCGTTCCAAGCTCATATTCACCCTGTATATTCCCATCGACAATGTAAAGTACCCGTGAACATTTTGCAGCCACTTTACTATCATGGGTTACAAGCATGACTGCCGTCCCCTCTGCGTTAATTTTTGCCAGCTCCTCCATAACCTCCTGTGACGAGCCGCGATTTAAAGCTCCGGTTGGTTCGTCCGCAAAGATCATTTTCGGATGATTCACAAGGCTCCTGCAGATACAGGCGCGCTGGAGCTGTCCGCCGGATACTTCGTTGATATCATGATCTGCAATCTCTATAATGCCAAGTTTTCGCATCAGATCCTGTCCAAAACGAACCTTTTCCTTTCTTCCAGCCGTATTTTTCTTTGACTGGCAGGCCGGCAGAATAATATTATCCAGCACTGATAAATTTTTCAACATATACATCTGCTGAAAAATAAAACCCATTTCATTCAGCCGCAGATCCGACAGCTGTGCCGCAGACAGCTGCGCAAGGTTTCTGCCGCAAAAACGCACTTCTCCCGCCGTAATCGTATCCATCCCCGATACCGTATATAACAGCGTTGATTTTCCGGAGCCGGACGGCCCCATCACCGCGGTCATCTCTCCTTCCCGGATCGTCAGATTTACGTTTCGCAGCACGTGATTTTGCCGCTTATCCACGATATAGGTTTTGCATAAGTTTTTAACTTCTAATATATTTTCCATTCTCTGTCTCCTTTTATTCTAACAATATTTAATTCTGACTTCAAGATTTAATTTTATATTTTTATTCGATATTTGACGCCTCAGATGCAGGGATTTTTTTCACCTGCATGGCGGCGCACATACCCGCCAGTACCGTTACGAGAAATACAGCCAAAGGATACATGACATACACTTCCAGCGGTCTGACGTCAAACGAAATGCTCTGCGCACCCATTATCTGAAATACCGGCGTAACGCAAATATTTGAAATCGGCGTGGACAACACCGTTCCGATCACGGAAGCGGCTAACAGTATGATCCCGATGCGAAGCGTCTGCCACACTGCCAGAGACACATCCGCAAATCCTATGGCCTTTAGCATTGCAATCTCCCCTCTTTCTTTGGTCAGAAAGCTCTTTACCATCAATACCGTAACGAGAATATTGATACACAAAACGACGATTAAAATCAGATACTTCATATCTTTGAGCTGCCCGCTGAGATCTCCGATCATTTCATTGATATATTCTCCGGCCGTATAGATTTCATAATCTGTAAACCATTCCGCCAGCTGTTCTTTTCTGTGCTCCAGCTGTTTTTTATCCGGTTCGTCCATATACCTGATCTGAATGCCGAAGCTGCCGAACACCAGCCTGTAATCCAGTTCGTCTTTCTCAGAAAAGCGAATCCCTTCTCCCATATTATTCATTGTCTGGAAAATCGCGGTTACCAGATAAGATCGTTTCGTATCTCCATATTTAATCTGAACCGTATCTCCAATCTGCGCCCCCAGCCGGTCTGCAATCAGATGTGAAATCCCTATTTCCTCCGCGTCCTGCGGCGCGCTGCCTTCCAGATACATATATCTGTCTGCCGTAATATCGCCAATCCCCTGGAAGGCAAGCGACGATTCCTGCTTTTCGCCAAAAGAAATGCTCATGCGGAACAATACTTCTTCATATACCTGTGCCTTGATTCCATGATCAGACAACGTGCCTCGTATCTTATCCAGCTGTTCCTGTATCTGCAGACGGTTGTCTAAATCCGAATGGAACAGCTGTTCCTTACTAATCACATGCTCACACGGAGCCATGCTGAACCAGCCAAGCAGGTGATCGGACTGCAGTGTATTGATTGCATTGATCGGAATAATAACTAACAGTATGCCGATCGTAAATATCAAAACCAATACGACGCAGCGCCTGATTTCGCTCAAAATATCGTTCAGCGACAGAAATACGACCGCTGACAGCCGCGACCGGTGCAGTGACAGAACGCTTTTTTTGCCGTAACGTTCTCCGTTTTCCCCGCCGCGGATCGCATCCATCGGAGAAAATCCTTTTATTTTCCGCGTGCAGGAATAGCCGGACAGTACGACGACAACTGCCACCGCAGCAGCACATAACACGTTCCATATCAGATTGCCGTCCGTTTCCATCATAAGATTCTGCGACAGATTTCCCAGCATCATCCTGCCAAACGGAATACTTAAAAGCAGTCCCACAAGACCTCCTGCCAGAGAAATCGTAAAATATTTTACAACATAAAGTCCGCGTATTTTATGGTTGGCAATACCGATCGCTTTCATCACGCCGATTTCACGAAATTCCTCGCTCATCGTAAATAAAATGGTAAATCGTAAAATCACAAGCGAGATCAAAATCAGACAGATACTGACGACAATCATCACCGCCGCTATGACCATATCTATCATATACAACAGCCGCATTTCATCCCGTCCGACATCCATCACCAGGTTCAGTCCGAGTTTGTTAAGTTTTTCAGAAAAATCTTTATCCTTCGTATAAATGCATGTCAGATATAAATGCTCCGCGTCGTCCGTATCAAAATACGAGTAATCATGGTCACTGACAAATATTCTCGTCATTCCTGCCATCTCTGACGCAAACAAGGCATCCCGAACGCCTCCTGCAATCGTATAACTGCCATGTCTTCCATTCGCGGTAATCTGAATCTGATCATCGATTTGCAGCTGCTCCGATTCCAATACTTTTAACGCAAAGTAAATCTCACCGTCTTTGACATGCGTCACTTCCTGATCCTGACTGTCAAAAATCCGGATCGTATCGCCAAGTCTTGCAATTACCATGGTATTGTTATAAGTTACTTCACCGTTTTCTTTTTCCACCTTCTGGGGATCGATTTGCAGCACTTCCTGCAGTCTGATCGTATACCCTTCCTGCTTTGCAAACGTTTCAAGTTTCTCCGCCTCCTGCGCATCTACAAAGCTGACCATATGGTCCGGCACCTGCGCCTTTTCAAAAAACACGTCCAGCGCATTTATCACTGTAACCATATTGTTTGCGCTGCCCGCTATAAACGTAGCTGCCAGTACAATAAAAATGAACAGGATCAGATTCATTGTCTTTTTCCTTTTTAAGTCTTTTTTTAATATCTGCAGATACATTTGCCGCTCCTTTCCTTGATAAAAAATACTGTCATGTTTGTGATGGCATAAGTATAAAGGAGAAAATGTGAAATAATCCTTAAGTTTCTAAAAAAAGACCATCGCCATGCTCTGTATGCAGAACATGGCGATGGTCTTTTTATGCTGTCGTTTGCAGCGCATTCTTTATCAGTTAAAATCGATCTGTGCGGTTCCGTTCGTCAGATACAGCATCACATCTTTCCAGATACCCGCCGGATAGGTCGCTCCATACAGATTATCCAGCGTTTTGGGCGTATCATACCCGACCCAGACCGCTACGGTATAATAGGGTGTCACTCCGCAAAACCATCCGTCTTTGCTCCCGTTTGTCGTTCCTGTCTTGCCTGCCGCTGCAAGCTCTGAAGATTCACTCCATTTCATGCTCTTTGCCGTTCCGTTCGTCAGTACGCCTTTTAGAATATCGATCATGACGGAAGACGCCCCGGCATCGTATACGCGTACCGGTTTTTCTTCTTTGTAGAGTTCTTTGCCATTGTTGTCCTTTAACGACACCAGACAGGTCGTATCCCGATATTCGCCCTGATTGACCAGCGCACAGTATCCGCCTGCCATCTGCACCGTCGTCACACCGTAAGTCAGACCGCCCAGCGCTGCGGACAGCGTATTATCCTGCGGCACAATTTTATCAAATTTCATCCTGGTAATAAAATCCAGTCCATAGGATGGTTTGATATCATAAAATACCGAATATGCCACGCCATTTTTACTCTGCTCCACTGCACTGCGCAAAGTCATTGCCGTCCCCCGCAGAGCCGATATATCCACGCCTTTTTGCTGCGCCGTTTTGACGTCGATATCGTAGACCGTCGTCTCCGGCGTATATCCATACATCAGTGCCGGCGTATAGACGGCCAGCGGCTTAAACGTACTGCCCGGCTGACGGTAACTCTGCCAGGCGCGGTTCAGACTGTATACATTGTTTAAATTTTCCTGTGAACGGCCTCCTGATAATGCGATGACTTTCCCTGTCCTGTTATCGATTGCCGTTACCGCGCCCTGCAGCTCATAAACGTTCGTCTGCGGATTCGTCTGCGTTGCAAATGCCAGATTATTGTCCAGCGCCTGCTGCAGCGCCTGCTGCGCGTCCGGACGCAGACTTGTCTCCACCGTATACCCTTTGGCATACAGATTGGATTTTTCGAGATTGTATGCGGATTCGTAAGATTCCTGATAGCTCTGATAGTCTGCTTCGTCTTTGAACTGGTAGCGAAAATCAAATCCATGCAGCTTCATCAGATATTCGGTCGCACAGTATACCGCATACGTGGTTTCGTAATTATTAAACTCTGACACCTGCTTCCGGACTTTGATCTTCTCCTTACACGCCTTTTCATACGCGCTTTTCGATATATATCCTTCAGTATACATATCTTTTAAAATCTTATCTCTGCGCTCTAACGCACGCTTTGGATGTTTATATGGATTAAAATATTCCGGCCGGTTTGGAATCGCACACAAATAGGCGATCTGCGACAGTGACAGCTGCGACGCACTGTTTCCAAAAAATGCTTTTGCCGCTGCTTCCAGTCCATAGATACCGTTGCTAAAGCAGGCCGTATTCACATAAAACTCCATGATATCTTCTTTGCTGTACTTTCGTGTCAGACGGATGGATACCATCATTTCTTTAATCTTACGTGTGATCGAACGATCTCTGGTCAGATATATGGTACGGGCCAGCTGCTGTGTGATCGTGCTGGCTCCGGCCATATTATCTCCTCTGGAAGTTACAAAATCAAAGGCAACACGTATAATGCCTTTCATATCGATTCCGATATTTCTCCAGTAGCTGCGGTCTTCGATCGCTACAAACGCATCCACTGCATATTTGGGGATTTGCCGATAGTTTAAATAACTGGATTTGCCATTCCCCGAAGACAGCTCCGCGATCTGTCCGCCATCTGCCCCGTAAATATACGTAACCTCATCCATGCGGAAATCTTCCGCTTTGCTGTTTTCCACAATCTGATCCGCTTCTTTCTCAAACGAGCGGTAATCATCCCCAAAGCGTACAAATAAAACAATCGATACTGCCGCTGTCAGAATCAGTCCTGTCAGTACAAACCATTTTAAAATATGCCCTGTATAGTAGAAAAAATCACAGAAAAAAGCTCCGATCAGCTGAAATGCGTATCCTCTTTTCGGCTCTCCCGTCTTTTGATGTATTTTTTTCACCTGCCCCAGCACGGACTGGCGCTTTTGTCTTTCCTTTTTCTTTTTTCCCATCGTCTGACTCCCTGTATCCCAGAGCGTATCTTAAAACTATTCCTGTGTGAAGCACCGCTCACAGAAGGCATATTTCAGACACGCTCTGGCGTATATTTTACAACGCCGTTTCCTGCCTCAGTCTGGAAATCTCTTCTTTGTAAGGCGGATACTTCTTTTTCGCGTCCTGCGGGTCTGTAAGATACGGCGTTTCGAGTATTTTTGGTACCTGTGCAAAATCCGGATGATGTACAATCCGGTAAATTGCTTCAAAACCGATCTCTCCATCTCCCAGATTGGCATGGCGGTCTTTGGATGCGCCGCGGACATTTTTACTGTCGTTGATATGAAAAACTGCGATCTGATCTTTTCCAATCATCTGATCAAAATAATCGATCACTCCGTCAAAGTCATTTACAATATCATACCCGCTGTCATGCGTATGACACGTATCAAAGCAGACTCTCAGCTTATCGCTGTGTACCACGCCATCATAAATAGCCGCCAGTTCTTCAAATGTCCGGCCAATCTCAGTGCCTTTGCCAGCCATCGTTTCCAGTGCAATCAGACAGTCGGTGTCCGCTGTCAGCACTTCGTTCAGACCTTTGATAATCTGCGCCGTTCCCGCTTCCACACCCGCGCCTACATGAGCGCCCGGATGCAGAATCAGAATGTGGCTGCCCATCGCAATCGTACGTTCCACTTCCGTTGCGAGAAAGTCTGTCGCCAGCTCATATGTCTCCGGTTTCACCGTATTTCCAAGATTAATAATATACGGCGCATGAACGACAAAGCTGTCAATGCCATGCGTTTTCATATATTCATGCGCAGCCGCAATATTTAAATCTTTGATCTCTTTACGCCGGGTATTCTGCGGCGCACCCGTATAAACCATAAACGTATTCGCGCCATACTCTGCCGCTTCTTTTACTGAGTTTAAAAACATATCTTTACCGCTCATACCGACATGAGAACCAATCTTTAGCATATATCTACCTCTCTTCTTTTTCTGTTTGCGCCTGTCAGACCAGCTGACTGCTCTTATTTTATTACGAAAGTACATCCTTTAGGCATACATTTCCAAACAATTTCTCCTCTAAAAACGCATGTTCCTGCGTCTCTTCATCCAAAACAGCGCCGTTAAACATCCGCACCGGAAACAAAATCAGCTGTCTGACCCCATGATTCACATTGACGCATGTCAGCAGATCGTCTTCATCGTCATGAACGCGTGCCAGCACATAATAATGCATATCTTCTCCTTTTACATAATAATGCGCCAGTACGGGAATATTTGCCACTTCATCTGCTTCCCAGTCGATCTCATAATCAGACATATTTCGCTCAAAAATACTGTCTACGGCATCGGTATCCGCCTGACTGAAACGGGCAAGTTCTTTTTCTGTAATTAATTCTTCCATCTTTTTTCTCCTGTATGTTCTATTGTATGTTGTACCTGATTCTGTTTGTTCTTTCTAACATAGTATACCGAAACCGGACTTTTTTTACAACAAAAAAAGTCCCTGTCCTGCGAATATTTAAAATCGCTCAGAAACGGACGCCAGTTTGCCAAACTTTCATTCCCGATCGTGAACCGCCGGATATATCTTCAAAGCAGCCGGAATCTACTATAAAATAACGGATGATTACGGACAAGCGCAATTATAAAATAGCAAATGAATACAGACAGCTACAAGTATGGTATAACAAATGATTACAGACAGACATAATTATATTTTAACAGATAGAACCTGCCAGAAACAAAAAAACGACACCGTAAACGAAACAACATTAAAAATTTCCGCGATATCATAGGAAATTTCATACAATTTCCTATGATATAAACAGCATGGTCAGACGACTATACCAGATCCACGCTTCCCTCTGTCTCTCCATTCGCGACATAGTAAGCCTTATTATCTTCCGGCTTTACATAAATCTTAATCTCTTTGAGCTTTTCCCCGTTACCGCTTTCTTTATAGTTTTCCTTCACTTTATCAGAAATGGCAGACACGGACACCTCGTTTTCACCAAACTGCAAAAACATATGCTCCGCCGTCTCTTCCTTTACTTCCGGAATCGGTATCACATTCTGAACCGCTGCCGTATTATTTTTACCTGACGATCTTTTGGATTTTCCTTTCATTGCATTATCCTCCTTTTATTTCTTTCAATTACTATACCCTTTTTCCCTAAAATAGTCAAACTGAAATAATTTCTATGGCTGCGCGGACGTGTACGTGACCGCCGGAAG
>OFHA01000568.1_pt1 | contig 31567 bp, 23 predicted proteins | sample 1521891 | NCBI WGS metagenome assembly OFHA01 (sample SAMEA3504089, study PRJEB24116) | mouse gut metagenome | biome: mouse gut; feature: mouse-associated habitat; material: faeces | place: Denmark | collected 2011
GCTGTAATGGTTTTGGAATATTAATGCTACCATCTTCATTAATATTGTTTTCTAAAAATGCAATTAGCATACGAGGAGGTGCAACAACTGTATTATTTAATGTATGTGCAAAATAGTTGCCTTTTTCTTTATTTTTCACACGAATACCCAAACGGCGAGCCTGTGCATCTCCCAAATTGGAACAGCTTCCTACTTCAAAATATTTTTTCTGTCTTGGTGACCATGCCTCTACGTCAATACTTTTTACTTTCAAATCTGCCAAATCCCCTGAACAACATTCCAATGTTCTTACTGGTACATCTAATGTTCTAAAAAATTCTACAGTATTTTTATAAAGCTGTTCAAACCAATAAGGGCTATCTTCTGGCTTACAAACAACAATCATTTCCTGCTTTTCAAATTGATGTATTCTATATACTCCTCTTTCTTCAATACCATGTGCGCCTACTTCTTTTCTAAAACATGGAGAATAGCTTGTCAATGTTTGAGGTAATGATTCCTCATCTAATATTGTATCAATAAATTTACCTATCATAGAATGTTCGCTTGTACCAATCAAATACAAATCTTCACCCTCTATTTTATACATCATATTTTCCATTTCTGCAAAACTCATAACACCTGTTACAACATTGCTTCTTATCATAAATGGAGGAATATAATAAGTAAATCCTTTATTAATCATAAAATCTCTTGCATAAGAAAGTATAGAAGAATGTAATCTTGCAACATCTCCACAAAGATAATAAAAGCCATTTCCACTTGTTTTTCTTGCACTGTCTAAATCAACACCTGCAAGACTTTCCATAATATCAATATGATATGGTACTTCAAAATCAGGTACAGCAGGCTCTCCAAAGCGTTCTACTTCTACATTCTCGCTATCGTCTTTTCCTAAAGGTACACTATCATCAATAATATTTGGTATAACTAACATTCTTTCTCTTATTTTTGCTGTTAATTCTTCTTCTAATGCTTCTAATTCTGTCAATTCTTTTGCCATTTCTGCAACTTGTGTTTTTGCCTTTTCTGCTTCTTCTTTTTGTCCTTTTGCCATCATGCCACCAATCGCCTTACTGATAGCATTTCTTTGACTTCTTAAATCATCGCATCTTCCTTTTGTTTCTCTAAATTTTTTATCCATTTCTATTACTTCATCTACTAAAACTAATTTTTGGTCTTGAAATTTCTTTTTAATATTTTCTTTTACTAATTCTGGATTCGTACGAATTAATTTAATGTCTAACATTTTTAATATCCTCCTTCATTTTTGTTTCTGTTACTTTTATAATCATTTTGTTTATTATGAAATAAAATAGAATATAAAAAAGCTCTCGTCCCCTTATTATAAAAGGGACGAGAGCATATTTCCCGCGTTGCCACCCAATTTGCCTGCTATAAACAAGCCTCTCAAACAGCGATAAAGGGCTTACCCTTTCGGCTTTTACCGAAAAGCTCAGAAAGTGGAACATCTTTTTTTTACATCAATTTTCACCAGCCATTGACTCTCTGTAGTATTATTGCAAGATTTATTTTTCTTCAAACGCTTTTTATTCTATTTTTCATAATTGTATCATATATTTTTCCTTTGTCAACACACATTATATAAATTTTAAATTTTTAAAAAAAGTCATTGACAAAATATTTCAAATACTGTATAGTGTTTGTTACAGAAAATCATTTTTGCCCAGATAGCTCAGTTGGTAGAGCAGAGGACTGAAAATCCTCGTGTCACTGGTTCGATTCCGGTTCTGGGCATATTGTTTTAAGGAAGCCAAACAGCTTCCTTTTTTGTTTATACTTCATAAACAAAGGGGTTCTATTTATGAAAAAAAAAGAAATGATATTTTTTACAGTACTTTTAATAGTTGCTGTTGTATTTTATATAATAACCTCAAAATCAAATACAGAACACAATACAATTACTGTTTCTATTGATGGTACTGTTTATAAAGAATTTGATTTATACCAAAATCAAAACTATACTATACAAACAGAACAAGGATACAATGTATTACAGATACAAAATCATAAAGCAACTATAATAGAAGCAGATTGTCCTGACCAGCTTTGTGTACAACAAAAAGCAGTCAGCCATATAGGAGAGTTAATTGTTTGTCTTCCTCATAAAATGGTAATAGAAGTCAAATAAGGAGTGTGAAACATTATGAGCAGTAAAAAAATTGCATACTGCGGATTATTAACAACTGTTGCATTACTTCTTAGTTATGTGGAGCGTATGCTTGCTATTCCCATGATTGTTCCTGGTATGAAATTAGGACTTGCTAATGTTGCTGTATTGATTGCTCTTTATATATTAGATAATAAAACTGCATTCAGTATTTCTATATTGCGTATTTTGATTTCAGCACTGCTTTTTACTGGTTTTGCTAGTTTTTTGTATAGTGCTTCTGGTGCATTGCTTAGTTTTACTGTTATGGCATTTTGTAAAAAAACAAATATTTTTTCTATGATTGCTGTAAGTATATTAGGTGGCATCAGCCACAATATAGGGCAAATTACAATTGCGTGTGTAATAGTAGAAAACATTGGTCTTTTTTATTATATGCCGTTTCTTATTATATTAGGTATTGCAACAGGTTTTATTACTGGCATCGTAGGAAATAAAGCAGTTTATTATATAAAAAATAATAAACATTAAAAAAACCATGCTATATCAACACTTTTTATTTGCACAACATTGCTTTTATGCTATAATAAATTTTATTATACAAAAATAGCACAACAGAATTTTTTATTGCTTAATATGTTTAATATATTTATAAATTTCATATATCATCATTTATTTTTACTTTATTATAAATACAATAAAATTAATATATTAACTTAACAGAATTTATATTTTTAACAGGAGGTAAATTATGGCAACTTATTTCAAATCACTCTCTCGTACATTCAGTGAATATCTTCTTGTTCCAGGCTATTCCTCTGTGGAATGTACTCCAGATAATGTTAATTTAAAAACACCTATAGTAAAATTTAAAAAGGGAGAAAAACCTGCATTGGAAATGAATATTCCTCTTGTTTCTGCTATTATGCAATCTGTTTCAGATGACAGAATGGCAGTAGCACTAGCAAAAGAGGGTGGTATCTCATTTATTTATGGTTCTCAAACAATAGAAAGTCAAGCGGCTATGGTACAAAGGGCAAAATCATATAAAGCAGGATTTGTTGTAAGTGATTCTAATATCACACCAGAAAGCACATTAAAAGATATTTTAGCATTAAAAGAAAAAACAGGACACTCTACTGTTGCTGTTACAACAGATGGTACAGCACAAGGTAAATTAGTAGGTATTGTAACGAGTCGTGATTATCGTGTGAGTCGTATGGAGGGCAATGAAAAAGTAAAAGATTTTATGACTCCTCTTGAAAAATTGGTGTGTGCTCCAAAAGGTACAACATTAAAAGAAGCAAATAATATTATTTGGGATCACAAATTAAACTCTTTGCCTATTGTAGATGATGCTGGTAGATTAGTATATATGGTATTCCGTAAAGACTATGATTCTCACAAAGAAAACAAAAATGAACTTTTAGATGTTCACAAAAGATATGTTGTGGGTGCAGGCATCAATACAAGAGATTATGAAGAACGTGTCCCTGCACTTGTTAATGCTGGTGCAGATATACTTTGCATTGATTCCTCTGAAGGTTTCTCAGAATGGCAAAAAATCACATTAAATTTTATACGCCAAAAATATGGTGACAGTGTAAAAGTTGGTGCAGGAAATGTTGTTGATAAAGAAGGTTTCCGTTATTTAGCTGAATGTGGCGCAGATTTTATAAAAGTAGGTATTGGTGGTGGTTCTATATGTATTACAAGAGAACAAAAAGGCATTGGACGTGGACAAGCATCTGCCGTAATAGAAGTAGCAGAGGCAAGAGATGAATATTATAAAGAAACAGGTATTTATATCCCTATTTGTTCTGACGGTGGTATTGTATATGATTATCATATGACACTTGCTTTAGCAATGGGGGCTGACTTTTTGATGTTAGGACGTTATTTTTCTCGTTTTGATGAAAGTCCTACAAATAAAGTCAATATTAATGGAAATTATATGAAAGAATATTGGGGAGAAGGTTCTGCAAGAGCAAGAAATTGGCAAAGATACGATATGGGTGGAGATAAAAAACTTTCTTTTGAAGAAGGTGTTGATTCTTATGTACCATATGCTGGTAGTTTGAGAGATAATGTTTCTCTCTCATTAAAAAAAGTAAAATCTACTATGTGTAATTGTGGTGCACTTACTATACCAGAGTTACAACAAAAAGCAAAATTAACCATTATTTCTGCAACAAGCCTTACAGAAGGTGGCGCACATGATGTTGTATTAAAAGACAATCAAGGAAGCACATATAATAGCTAATATCATTTGCAGTGTCAAACTTTTCAATTTGACACTGTTTTTATTAATATGATATGATTGAATTATAGAACTTATATAAGGAGTATAACTATGAAAAAAATAATAATTACAGCTTGTATATTCAGCATATTATCCATTAATACCGCTTTTGGTAAAGATATTACTGTAACTGTTAATGATATGCCTATACCTTATACACAAAATCCAGTTATCAAAAATAATACTACATATGTACCTATGAAACAGACAGCTGAAGCATTTGGTGCCGTAGTTAGTTGGAATGAACCTACAAAAACGGTAATTGCTAGAAAAGGTAGCAACATTATATCTGCCTGTGTAAATAGCAAAACATTAATGATTACAAAAAATGGAAAAACACAAAATATAGTAATGGAAACACCTGCTTATATAGAAAATGGTACTATGTTTGTACCATTAAGACCATTAACACAAGCATTTCATGCTAACATTATATGGGACAAAAATACAAATATTGCAAAAATAACAAATAACTCTTTTATTATTTCAGAAAAAACAGAACAAAAAACAATACAGAATAAAGAGGGTGTTACTGTATGGGAAGCACATATTTCTTATCCAGAATTACAAAGAAATAGTGAAGCATTTTCTAAAATAAATGAAATCATATCAAATGATGTACACACTTCACTTTCTGACACAGAAAATGAAATTGTAGCAGATGATATCAATACTGATTTAGATAATATGTTGCCTTATACCTTCGACTGTACTTATAGCATTACCTATTTAGATGACAATACAATATCTATTTTATTAGATTATTATGAATTGACAGGAGGAGCACATGGTATGCCTTATCGTCAAGCATATACATTTGATTTAAACACAGGAAATCAATTACAATTAAAAGATATATTGAATTTATCAGAAACAGATATTACAGAATTTGTAAAAAATGCTTTTAAAAATAATATTGAACAAAATCCAGATAATTATTTTACTGGTGCAGTAGAAACAGTAGATTCTGAACATTTTATGTATGATTTTTATATAGAACCAAATAAAATTATATTTTTTACACAAGCTTATTTACTAGAGCCTTATGCAAACCATTATCAACCTACTATTGTTAATATAGAAGAATTGCAAAACAAATTAAAAATCAATATCTCAACAAATGGATTTTAAATTTTATATTTTATAAACAAAAAATGACATAGCTATTATGCTATGTCATTTTTGTTTTGTCGCTTATTGTTCCACTTCTTCTGCAGCAATTGCATACTTTTCTAATATTGCGTTTTGAATTTTTTCTCTGGTCACACCATTGATTGGATGCGCAATGTCTCGGAACTCTCCATCAGCAGATTTCCTGCTTGGCATTGCAATAAATAAGCCCTGTTCTCTTTCAATTACCTTGATGTCATGAACCACGAATTCGTTGTCGAAAGTTACAGAAATAACAGCTTTCATCTTTCCTTCTTTGTTGACCTTTCTCACTCTTACATCAGTAATTTCCATACGCTCTCTCCTCCCATGTGACCTGGGAATTATCCTCCTTTACGCTTATAAAACTGTACCTTTTCTCAATATCTGAGGATTATCTGGTTTTCCGATGACTTGTTTGCCGTCTGTTAAAACAACATCTTTGTCCAGTATCGCATATTTCACCACACAGCCATTACCAATACGACTGCCTTCCATAATAATGGAATTTTCTACCGTGGCATGGTCACCAACATATACTTTACGGAAAACAACAGAATTTTCCACTTTACTATTTATAATTGAACCACTACCTATAATAGAATTTTTTACCTCTGCATTTGAATTATATTTTGCAGGTGGTTCGTCTTTTGGTTTTGTTTCTATATAAGGATACTGATGTACAAAAGCATCTCTTATATCTTTGTTTAAAAAATCCATATTGGTATTGAAATAATCAACAACACTAGAACCAACTGAATTCCAGTATCCATTAAATTCATAACCATAAATTTTTAATTCTTTTCTAAATTCAATAATAATATCTTTTACAAAATCATATTTTCCTTTAGCAATTACCTTCTCTAACAAATCAATCAGCAATTCTCTGCCAATTACATAAATGCCAAGGGAAGCCATGTTGCTATTAGCTTGCAGAGGTTTTTCTTCAAACTCTTGTAATCTCTTATCGCTGTCCATTTGCATAATACCATATTTAGACAAATCTTTTCCAGACATATCTTTATAAACAACGGTAATATCAGCATTTTTTTCTTCATGATATTCCAAAACTTTTTTGAAATCCATTTTATAAACAGCGTCACCAGATGCTATTACTACATATGGTGTATTGCTTCGTCTTAAAAAAGACATATTTTGGTACATAGAATCGGCTGTTCCACGGAACCAGTTATTATCCATTCTGCTAATATAAGGAGATAATACAAATAAACCGCCCTGCTTTCTTCCTAAATCCCACCATTTTGCTGAACCTAAATGGTCATGCAATGAACGAGAATTATATTGTGTCAATACTGCTACTTTTTGTATTCCAGAACTTGACATACTGCTCATAGCAAAGTCAATCGCTCTGTAACAGCTTCCCACTGGAAGTGCAGCAGATGCTCTAAAATCTGTTAAAACACCCATACGACCTTCATTGTTACCGCCAGCTAAAATTACACCAATCGCTCTCATAAGTTAACCTCCTCTACAATCACAGATTTACCACTCTGCAAAACACCGTCTGCAAAGTCTTTTTCTGTTGTATTTCCCAATAATACACAATTCTTACCAATTACTACATTGTTTGGTATTGTAGTCATGTGTCCTACAACAGTAATACCTGTGTTATAAATTTTAGGTTTCATTTCATTTTCAATATTATCGCCAACACCGATTTTAACATTGTCACCAACGTGAGAATCTTCGTCTATAATACAACGGTCTAATTGGCTATTTTCACCAATCACAGTGTCACCCATAATAATAGAATCTCTTATCACAGCGCCTTTTTTTACAATAACATTAGGACCTAATATAGAGTTATATACTTGTCCATATACTTCGCAGCCATCTGAAACAATACTTGTTTTTATATTTGCTTCTGGACCTGTATATTGTGGTGGTTGATGGTCAGTATTTGTATAAATCTTCCAAAAATCTTCATACAGATTAAAATCAGGCAATGTTCTAATCAATTCCATATTAGCTTGCCAATAAGATTCAATTGTGCCAACATCTTTCCAATAGCCTTTAAAACGATAAGCATACATTGTTTGTCCTTCTTCCAACATACGTGGAATAATATGATTACCAAAATCACTATCTGGATGCACTTTGCTGTCTTCAATTAATGCCTCTCTTAAACGACTCCATGTAAAAATGTAAATACCCATAGATGCTAAATTGCTCTTTGGATTTTCTGGCTTTTCCTCAAATTCATAAATTTTGTCATCGCCTTCTGTATTCATAATACCAAAACGACTTGCCTCCTCAAAAGGCACTTCTAATACGGCTATTGTTGCTGCTGCCTTTTTTTCCTTATGGAAATCTAACATAGCAGAATAATCCATTTTATAAATGTGGTCGCCTGATAAAATTAACACATATTCTGGATTATTGCTTTCAATATACTCCAAGTTTTGATAGATAGCATTTGCAGTACCCATAAACCATTCGCCGGAATCTCCTCCACCTTTTACGTGTGGTGCTAATATTGTTACGCCGCCTGATTTACGGTCTAAATCCCAGGGAATACCAATACCAATATGCTGATTTAATCTCAGAGGTTGATATTGTGTTAATACACCTACTGTATCTACACCAGAGTTGATACAATTACTTAAAGGAAAATCAATAATTCTATATTTTCCTCCAAACGTAACAGCTGGCTTTGCTACGTTTCTTGTCAGTACGCCAAGACGGCTTCCCTGTCCACCTGCCAATAACATGGCAATCATTTCTTTCTTACGCATGTCTTTATACCCCCAATACTTTTATAATTTTTTATAAAACTGAGACAAGCATTCGGCACAGATAAAACTTATCTATACAAAATGATTATTGTATAATATTATTATAGCACATCTTTTTTTTATTGTAAAATATCAAATAATTTTTTTAGTAAAATAATGATTTTTTAACAATTTTCGCTAATTTATTTTGTAAAAATAGAAATGTTTCTTCATTTTTTTAAAATTTTTTATACATTTTTGATAATTTTTTGACTATTTTTTATCAAAATAAACAACCTTTTTTTAATATGTCATAATTTTCCATTCTATATGCATTTTTTTTCAATCAAAATTATGGAAAAAAGTGCTATTTTATATTATAAAATATTATATATCTATACTGTAAAAAATATACATCAATACTACTTCAATATACTATTGTGTTATATTCTATAATAATATATAAAATGCTTGTCATAATTATTACAGCAATTTTGTTATTTATTCTGTTATCATTTTTTTATCATTGCCATTCCTTTTTGATTATACTATAATAAAAAAATATTATGTTATATATCTGCAAATTTGTTTCAGCAATTTATAAATCAATTATATTGCTTGCTGTTTTTTAAACAATTTTAACATAGCAAACATAAAACATATTTTTTGTTATTTTTAACATAATATTTATAATAAAATATATTGTAACAAATCATATTTTATACAACATCATTCAATATTGTAAAAGAAAATGGGGTGGTTCATAATGAAAAATAATTTTTTAAAAAAATATCAATCTGTATATTTTATAGGTATTGGCGGAATTAGTATGTCTGGATTAGCAGAAATATTAAAATCTAAAGGCTTTAATGTATCTGGAACAGATATGAAAGAATCTGCTGAAACAGAGCATTTACGTCGTATTGGTATAACAGTAAATATTGGACACAGAGCTGAAAATATTACAGATGATATACAGCTTGTTATTTATACAGCAGCAATTAAACAAGATAATCCAGAATTAATTGCAGCAAAACACAAAAATATACCTGCCATAGACAGAGCACATTTATTAGGCATGATTATGGAAAATTATGCATATTCTGTTGCAGTTGCAGGCACACACGGCAAAACAACTACTACTGGTATGGTTTCAGATATACTACTTTTTGCAGAAACTAATCCTACTATTACTGTGGGCGGGATATTACCTACCATTCATAGTAATACCAATATTGGTGGAGAAGATTATTTTGTGGCAGAGGCCTGCGAATATTTTGACAGTTTTTTGCAATTTCACCCTCTTGTTGGCGTAATACTAAATATTGAAGCTGACCACTTAGATTATTTTAAAAATTTAGAAAACATTAGAGCATCTTTCCATAAATTTGCCCAAAACATTTCATCTGAAGGCACATTAATATTAAATAACAGCATACCAAAACTAGAAGAAATCACATCAAATATTGCTTGTCGCTACGAAACAGTAGGCTTAGAAGGTAATGCTAATTGGAAAGCACAAAATATTACACATGAACCTGATGGTAAAAACAGTTTTAATGTTATTTACAATGGTAATTGCTTAGGTCGTGTACATTTGAATATTCCAGGTGACCACAATATCACAAATGCACTTTCTGCATTTGCTGTATGTTATACACTTTCATTACCTACCAAATGCATTATAGAAGGATTAGAACAATTTCATGGTACAGAAAGACGATTTCAAAAAAAGGGAGAAAAAAACGGCATAATAGTAATTGACGACTATGCACACCACCCTACCGAAATTAAAGCGACATTATCCGCAGCAAAAAAGATTCATCATAATACAACTTATTGTGTTTTTCAGCCACATACTTATTCTCGTACAAAAGCACTTTTTGACTCTTTCGCAACAGCGTTTACAGACGCAGATGTGATTATTATAGCTGATATTTATGCAGCAAGAGAAAAAGATACTGGTATTATTCACTCTAAGCAACTTGCAGAAGAAATTGCTCGTCATAATCAAAATGCCATTTATTGTGGTGATTTTGAACAAATTACAAATTATTTAAAAGAACATTGTCAATCTGGTGATTTACTTTTAACAGTAGGTGCTGGAGATGTTTATCGTATTGGTGAAGCATTTTTAAATGAATAACGCTGATTTTTTATAAATTATCCACAAAGTTATCCACAACCTGTGGATAACTTTGTGAAATGTCTGTTTAAAATATTATGAAAAAAAAGATAGACTTTTATTGTTTTTTATTCAAAAACATTTGTCTGTTTTTTTTATACCTTACCATATTTTGATATATTTTTTACTAATATAATAGATATTGTGGCTTTTCAGTATGTATTTTTTATTTATATTCCCTATCTATTTTAATCATTTTTTATTATTTTCCACTACTTTAATCGTTTTCCACAGCTTTTTATAGTTTTCCACAGAGTTATCCACAGTTTTTTATTTTATTATGCACTATTCTATGCAATTTTTTGCAATATTTTAAAATATCATCACAATTTGAAAAAAATATTAATATTATTACACGATATTCTTTTCAAAAAACTGTATAATTTCCTCTTTTTTTGCCTGTATTTTTCCCTGTACCATTTCCTTTGTACCTCCTCCATTACATGGATACACTGCTGATAATATTTGTTTTAATTGTTTCATATCTTCTTTATGACTCATTAATATATAAGTATATCCCGTTTGTTCTTCTCCAGAAAACACTGCGACTATATTTGCTTTTTCACAAAGCATTGTAGCAAAATATTGTAATGTTTTATGATTTAATACTTTTTCAAAAAATACTGCTTTTTTTGTATCATTTTTCACTTTATCTACAATTTGCTCTAACCTTTGTTTTTCCAAAAAATTAATTTGCCATTGTAGTGTATCCTTCTCCTTTTTCAACTTTTCCACAGCTTTTGATATATCTTTTACAGTAACAGAAAGCAAATGAGAAATTTCATATGCACTTTGACTTTTCTCACTATAATCTTTTAATGCTCTTTTCGCAGCTATCATTTGCAGGCGAATACCACCTTTGTAACTATCATATTGTATAATTTTGATACTTCCAATTTCTCCTGTTGTTTTAGTATGAATACCACAACAAGCACAAATATCATATCCTGGTATTTCCACAATACGAACAACGCCCTCTAAACTTTTTTTACTTCTATAATCCAGCTCTTGTAATTCTTGTTTTGTAGGATAATATATTCTAATTGTTTTATTCTGCATTACTGCCTCATTTGCACATTGTTCCAATTCTATAATTTGTTGCTGAGATAATTTACCATCAAAATCTAATGTAATTACATCTTTTCCCATATGAAAACCCACATTATGCAATCCATATTTTCTATAAACAATTCCAGATAAAATATGCTCTGCGGTATGGTTCTGCATCAAATCAAAACGATATTCCCAATCAATTTCACCTTCTACAAGCGTTCCTATTGGTATTTCATTTTTTACAGTATGATATATGGTATCATTACGTTCTTGCACATCTAATACCTGTTGTCCATACAATATCCCTTTATCAGCAGGTTGTCCTCCTCCTTCTGGATAAAAACAAGTATCTTCTAATACAATATCATATCCTTTTTTACTTTTAATACAATCTATTACTTTTGATTGTATTGTTTTTTGATAACTATCATTATAATAAGCAATTTCCTTTTTCATAATATCATTTCCTCTTTATATTTTTTACATAGATAAATGCCTGTCTTAATATATGACAGGCATTTTTATAGTAATTGCATGGATTGATATTAGTATATTATACATTTTCGCATACTGTCAATGCTTTATCTAATATTGTTATCATCTCATCAATATGTCTTTGTTCTGCAATTAATGCTGGTACAAAACGTATTACATCATGTCCAGCACCTACCAAAAGTAATCCCATTTCTATACATTTATTGATTACATCACTTGTTGGAATATTTAACTCTATACCTTGCATAAAACCAATTCCTCTTACATCTGTAATACAACTATGTTTTTGTTGTAATTTTTTAAGCTGTTCTGTCATATAAGCACCATTTTTTCTTACATTTTCAATCAATCCATTTTCAAAAAGTTCTTTCATTACTGTAACACCTGCTGCTGTTGCAAGAGAATTTCCGCCAAATGTAGAGGCATGGTCACCAGGCTGAAATGCTTGTGCTGCAAAATCTTTCGCCATCATTGCACCAATAGGCACACCACCTGCAAGACCTTTTGCAAATGTAGCAACATCTGGTACAACTCCTAATGTTTGATAAGCAAATAATTCTCCTGTTCTGCCTACACCACACTGCACTTCATCAAATATAAGTAATATATCTTTTTCATCACAAAGTTTTCTAACTTTCTGTAAATATTGTTTGTCTGCTGGTATAATACCACCTTCTCCCTGTATTGGTTCTAACAATATCGCACAAGTTTTATCTGTAACCGCTTTTTCCAATGCCTCAAAATCATTAAAAGGAACATGACAAATATCAGGTAAAAGAGGTTCTAAACCTTTATGATATTTGTCTTGTCCTGTCGCTGTAACAGCTCCATATGTTCTGCCATGAAAAGAATGTAACATAGTAATAATTTCATTCCCTGATTTTCCTTTCATTTTAGCATATTTTCTAGCCAATTTTAAAGCACTTTCTATGGATTCTGCACCACTATTACAGAAAAACACCTTATCAAAATCGCTATGAGCAACCAGTTGTTCCGCTAATTCAATTTGAGGCTCTGTATAATATAAATTAGAACAATGTATCAATTTCATTGCTTGTTCTGCTATTGTTCTTTCTAATGCTTCATTTGCATAACCCAAACTATTTACGGCAATACCTGCAACAAAATCAATATACTTTTTTCCTTCGATATCCCAAACGTGCATACCATTTCCACATTCCAGTGCGATAGGAAAACGACTATATGTTTTCATAACAACACTATTTCCTCTTTTTACTAATTGTTCCATCTTTTCTCCCATTACTATACACCCTTTCTTTATTTTTCAATCATTGTACCAATACCTTCTGGTGTAAATATTTCCAATATCAAACAATGTTCTACACGTCCATCTAATATATGAACATTATTTACTCCTTGGTGTATGCCTTCCATACAACATTCTACTTTTGGTATCATACCACCTGATATAATGCCTTCATCAATCAATTTTTGTATTTTATTGGCATTAATAAAACTCATAATAGAATCTGGGTCATTAATATCTCTCATAACACCCTCTACATCTGTTAAAAATACCAATTTTTCTGCCTTTAATGCTCCAGCAATCGCTACTGCTGCATAATCTGCATTAATATTATATGTAATACCATTTTCATCTTTTCCAATAGGAGCAATTACTGGTATAAATTCATTATTAATTAAAGATTGTATTAATGTTGGGTCAATAGAAACTATATCACCCACACAACCATAATCAATACCATCTTTTTCTATTTTTTTTGCTTGAATGATACCACCATCTTTTCCACTGATGCCTACCGATTTTACACCTTGTTTTTCAATCTCTGTTACAATATGTTTGTTCAGCTTTCCAGCTAATACCATTTCTACAATTTCCATTGTTTTTTCATCTGTTACCCTTAAACCATTTACAAATTTAGATTGTATATTCATTTGTTCTAAAAATGCATTAATATCAGGACCACCACCATGCACAATAACAGGGTGCATACCTACCAATTTCATTAATGCAATGTCTTGTATAATGGTTTGCTTAATATTTTGATTGATTAAAGCACTTCCGCCATATTTTATTACAACTGTTTTATTGTAAAATCGTTGAATATAAGGCAATGCCTCCATTAATGTTTTTGCCTTATCTATATATATCTGCATAGCACTTCTTTCCATATTACTTTGTCCTTTCTATATTTATTACACTATAATATCCATACCATCATATGCAAATAAAATATTATCTAATTTCTTTTCTAATTCTTTATAATATCCATATGATTTTCCCCATATTTCATCAATATGTGTTACAACAACTTTTTTTATTCTATAATAATTTTTCATTTCTATAATTTCATTTAATGTAAATATCTCATCTTTAAATGGTGCATATTCCAGCTTTGTTCCATCATTTAATATGCCATTATCTGAAACTAAACTAATAATAAAAACATCTGCATCAAAATATGCTTCATTATGTTGAAATGGCTTAGGATTACAGCAAGCATATATCACTTTTTTTTCATTTTGTTTTATCAAATAAAATGTAATATTTCTATCCGTATTATTATTAATCATATCAATATCAATATTATCTATACTCATATGTGATGTTTCATTGATAGAAATACAGCCAAGTACATCACTATAATATTTTAGACAATCACAATTCATATTGTTAATATCTTTTATTACTTCTGGAAGAGCATAAAAATGAATAGGCATACTTTTCTCTTTGATAAAATCGTATCCTATTTTTTCTACAATTCTAATTCCCTTTACATGGTCAGGGTCACTATGTGAAATAGAAATATGATTTACCTCTGATATTTTTTGTCTATTACATGCCACTGCAATATCTTCTGGAGTATCTATTAACATTTTTATATCATCAATGTATAGGCTTGGTCCCAATCGTTCATATCTTCCGCCTTTTTCTCTAGCTTCTTCACATATTTTACACTTGCAAAATGAACTTGGAATAATTGACATACCACCACTGCCAACAATTTTTAATTTCAATGTTGTCACCTCATCTCATAGTCAATATTGCTTTCTTCATTTCTATTAAATTAAGAACGATAATCTCCATTAATACTTACATATTCATGGCTTAAATCACAACCCCAAGCAGTTGCTTTCTCTGTACCTTCTTGTATTTTAATTTCTACTATAATTTCTTTTTCGTGCAAAATTTCCGTTGCTTTTTCCTCATCAAAAACAATAGGACTACCTTGTATCATTAAATCAATACTTCCCTTTGCACTATGATATATAATATCTACTTTTGTAGTATCAAATTTTATACCAGAATAACCCATAGCACAAAGTACACGTCCCCAATTAGCATCTTCTCCATACATAGCTGTTTTTACTAAATTAGATGTAATAACAGATTTTGCTATCATTTTTGCATCTTGTATTGTTTTTGCTCCTGTCACATTTACTTCTATAAATTTTGTAGCGCCTTCTCCATCTCTCACCAAATCTTTTGCTAATTTTGTATTAATAAAATGCAATGCTTTTTTAAATGCTTCATAGTCGGCATTTTTTTCTGTAATTTCAGTATTTCCAGCCATACCATTGGCAAGTACAACTATCGTATCATTTGTACTTGTATCACCATCTACGGAAACCATATTATAAGTTGTTTGTATACTTTCCTGCAATATATCATCAAGTAATTCTCTTTTTATATTAACATCGCTTGTAATAAAACTAAGCATTGTCGCCATATTAGGGTGAATCATGCCACTACCCTTTGCCATACCACCTATTGTAACATTTTTTCCTCCTATTTTTAACTCTACTGCTACCTCTTTAGAATAAGTATCTGTTGTCATAATACTTTCTGCTGCCATATGTCCATGTTCTAACGTATCTCCAATATTAGGAAAAAGCATATGAATACCATTTTTTACTTTTTCAATAGGAAATGTTGCACCAATTACACCAGTAGATGCTGTTAATATCTGTTCTGATGGTACATTTAAACATTCTGCTAATGTTTCCGCCATTTGTTGGTTTGCTTTTTCTCCTTCTACTCCTGTACAAGCATTTGCATTACCACTATTTATCACAATTCCTTTTATATTTTGTTTTTGTTTCATAATATCCATATTTCGTAATACAGATGTTGCTTTTACTACATTTGTTGTAAAAGCTCCTACTGCTGTTGCTGGCACATCACTAACTAATATCGCCATATCTTTTATACCTTGTTTGATACCTACAGCTCCTCCTGTTGCTTTGTATCCTTTTGGTGCTATTACACCGCCTTTTATTTCATTCACTTTTGTTTCCTCCCTATTATTTTTTAAATACCACGATTTTCCCATAACAATAACAATATCGTTATTGTTGTAATTATTTGTAATATCATCATAAATTCAAGACATGAAATAGCTGACTGAAATAAGTGCATTATCAATATCCATAATAAAGAACAAATCATTTGCAAAACTAAAACAATAATTATAGTTACTCTTTTTTTGAATTTTATTGCTAATAATAACAATAATATATTGCTGAATAATATTACAAAATAAGGTATCAGCAAAATCAACATAAAAAGAGAGCCAAATCCTCCAAAATACATATACTTATTTGTTTCATATATTATAAATGCTATACAAACAAGTATTATTATATTAAATAAAAAATCAACACATAAAAATATTTTAATGTAGTTTGTATATTGTTTTTGCACTTTACAACACCTTAGCATTACATTTATCATTATGTTCTTAAACGATATTCACCATTAATTCTAATATACTCATGTCCCAAGTCGCAACCCCAAGCGATTGCCTCGTCTGTACCATTATGCAAAGAAATATGTATAATAATATCTCTTTCTGCTAATATTTCAAGTGCTTTGCTTTCATCAAATCGAATAGGTTGTCCATTTTCCATAAGAAGTAAATATCCCTTTTCATTTTGAAATGCAATTTCTACTGTTTCAGGTTCAAAAAAACCTCCAGAACCGCCCATTGCTGCCAATATACGACCCCAATTTGCATCTTCACCATACATAGCTGTTTTTACCAAATTATCATTAATTACTGCCTTTGCTAATTTTCGTGCATCTTGTTTTGTTTTTGCTCCTGTAACAGCCGCAACAATTAATTTACTTGCTCCCTCTCCATCATGTATTACTTGTATTGCTAATTTTTGGTTAATATATAATACAGCATCTTTTAGTTTTTTATAATCTTCGCTATCTTCTGTAAAAGGTTCATTTTCCGCAGCACCATTCGCAAAAAATAATACCATATCATTTGTGCTAACAGCACCATCTACGGATATCATGTTATAAGTAATTTCAACTGCATCATGAAGTGCTTTTTGAAGTAATTCTTGAGAAATTACAGCATCTGTTGCTAAAAATGCCAATACTGTTGCCATATTAGGGTGAATCATGCCACTACCTTTTGCCATAGCACCTATTGTAACGGTTTTCCCTCCTAATTCTAATTCCACAGCAACCTCTTTTAAAAAAGTATCTGTTGTAATAATACCTCCTGCAGCATCTTTAGCACTTTGCCTATCTTCTTTTAATTGTGGAGATATTTTTCTAATACCATTTTCAATAATATCCATAGGCATTTCTTTTCCTATAATGCCTGTTGCTGCTGTTAAAACTTCATCTGAATTGACTTGAAGCATTTCTGCATAAATATCAGCCATTTTTTGATTATCCAATATTCCTTGTTTTCCTGTACAAGCATTTGCATTGCCACTAATGGTAACTAGTCCTTTTACCTTTTTTCCGCTTTTCACAATTTTTTCATTTCTTACCACAGGAGCAGCTTTTACAATATTTTGTGTAAACATACCAGCAACAACAGCTGATTTTTCACTATACAAAAGAGATAAATCTTTTTTAATTTTTTTAATGCCAATATGTGCACCTGTGGCAAAAAAGCCTTTTGCTGCTGTAATGCCTCCATCAATAATCCTCATAATGCTCCTCCTTTTGTTTATTTTTAAAAATACTTATGCTGGAAAAATAGGCACTTGACAAAGTCCTGTATCTTCTTTCAAGCCAAAAACAATATTCATATTTTGTACTGCCTGTCCTGCTGCTCCTTTTACCAAATTATCTATTGCCCCCATTACAATAATTCTATTTGTTCTCTCATCTACTGTAAAACCAATATCTATAAAATTAGAACCTTTCACCCATTTTGTTTCTGGGAAAACGCCTTCTTTTGTTAGTCTTACAAAATATTCTTTTGCATACCATTTTTCATATGCCTTTCTAACTTCTTGTTTTGTAATGCCCTGTTTCAAACTCGCATAGCAAGTTGCCAATATTCCTCTATTCATAGGTGTCAAATGTGGTGTGAAAGAAAGTGTAATTTTTTCTCCTGCAATATAAGATAATTGTTCTTCAATTTCTGGTGTATGTCTATGAGAAGCTACTTTATAAGCCTTCATATTTTCATTTGCCTCACAATACAAACTTTCTGTAACAAGTCCCCTACCTGCACCACTTACACCAGATTTTGCATCTATAATTATACTATTTTTATCAATTAAATTTTCTGCTAAAAGAGGTATTAATGACAATATACTACAAGTAGTATAACAACCTGGATTAGCAATTAATTTTGCATTTTTGATTTTTTCTCTATTTATTTCACATAAACCATATACTGCTTGTTTTAATAATTGTTTTCCTTCATGAGACAAGCCATACCATTTTTCATAATCATTCACATTTTGTAGTCTAAAATCTGCACCAAAATCAATAATAACTGTTTTTTCTAATATTTCTTTTGTTACTTTTTTTGCAGCAACACCATGAGGCAAAGCTAAAAATACAACATCACATTCCTCAGCAATTTTTTCAATATCTTCTTCTTGACAAATTAATGTATTGATTTCATTATAATTTTGATATACTTCACTAAATTCTTTTCCAATATATCTTTGAGAAGTAACTGTTTTCAGTTCTACTTCTGTATGTTGCATCAATAATCTCACTAATTCATTTCCTGCATATCCTGTTGCACCAATTACACCTGCTTTTATCATAATCATTCCTCCGTTCTCTAGTGTTATAATTATACATAATTTATTCATATTGTGCAATAAAAATATGAAAAAAAACCATTTTTTTGTTTTTTTCTATTTAAAACAAACTATTTTTATACATATTATATGAATAAATATAATAGTAGTACAAATTATACTTCATTTTATACCAATATGTTATTATTTTCCATATACCTTTTAGCAACTTATTATAATATTTATACAATCAAAAATAAATTGACTTTATTACTATCATATTATAATATTATTATAAATACACTATAAATCAGTATTATATTAAAAATATTTTATATCATTTATTTGAGGGAAAATATATGAAAAAATTACATTGTTTTTTATTTGCTATATTATTTTTTATTGTAATGACAGTATATTGCCTATTTATCAAAAATCATTATAATGGTGATACATTAGAAAATATCAAAAATACTATTCATGTATTTTACGATGATTTACCAAAAAATGAAATACAAATCATTGATATAATTACTATAGATAATTATAAAATTGCAGGATTTTATAATCATAATAAAGTAGGGATAATTACTTTTCAAAAGCAAAAACAGCATTATGAATTTCACACTATAACATATCGTAACATTGGCAATAAGGCAATCAATTTATTCTCTTTTAGTTATTATGATATTTATAATAATCATCATGATTATGATATATTGACAAACTTTAATACACACTTAAAATATTTTTATAGACAAAAAAATAATGAACCTCCAAAAAAATTTATTGTTGATAATATTCCCAGTATGATTTTCATCAATAATGGTAAAACAGAAAATGGATTTCATATAACATATCACTTTTATGATGAAACAGAAAATGAAATATAATCATTATATAAAAAAACAGAAATAATATTTCTTAATTAACGAAATATTATTTCTGCACTAAAATATATTATTATTTTTTTACAATATTACATAAATACCAATTACTTTATTATTTTCAACTATAATATGATATTCTTTTTTTGTTAAAGTATCATCTTTTAAAGAAATGATTGTATTATTATTTTCAGTGTTTATTATATCAGCTTGATATTGTTTGAAATCGAATTGTTCATCAATATTTTTTCTAATATAATTTTCAATTATATCTATATTATTTTGTTGAAAAGAATATGGCATTTCTTCCATTATAAAATAATATACTCCTCTTGTAGCAAAGTCTTTTTGTTTTTCATAACAATATACATTCAAATAAAAGTTATTTTTTGCTGAATCATATTTTTTAAACACTTCTTGTTTTAAAAAACCATCTTTTCTACTGTTTTGTTTTTGTATCGCATTTATCACTGCATCTACACTCTGCTCTTTTGGTATTTCCCCATCAAAATGATAAAGAGGATTTCCCTTTCTGCGTATCTCAATTACTTGACCATTCATTGATGTAATATGATAAGAAAAATCTGTTTCAAACTCCCCTAGCAAATAATTTGTGCGAAATCTTTCTACATTTGTTTTTGTTGTTTGCCAATTTTCATGTGAAAATTTATCTTTTGTAAAATCCGCATCTATATTCTGCTGAATATATTTTGCTACTGCTTCAAAATCATTTTTCAAATATCCTAATTTTCTATAAGTATGCTCATCTTCATCAGCTAAAACATTATCTATATTATCATAATCTGATATGACTTGAATATCTACATAAAATATATCTGATAATAAGTCAACAGAAATATACATTTGATTATTTTTTTGCAATATTTCATTTTCTAATATCATATCATTATCAATTATCATTTGATTTTTCTGTTGTATAAACTGTATCACATTCGTATCACTTTGCTTATATTTAAGAAATGCAGATTTTGTTTTTTCGTCCCATAACAATACCAAGTCTTGCTGTTGTAATATTTGTGGTATACTTCTTATATGACAGTATATTACACCTTCACCATTATCAAAAAATGGTTCTCCAGTATATTCTATTTTTTTATTGTTTACTTCTATTTGTTGCGTATCCAATTTTAATACAATTTGTTTTTTTGTATTATTTGTCACATTTGTCACATCTGTTACATACTGAATATTTTTTACATCAATTAATTGCTGAATATTTGCCTTTTTTTCATCATTCCATTCTTTTGCTATTATTCTCATACCATTATGAATGGTATCTATAGCATATCCAGTAATACCCAAATTGTCTCTATTTTCTCTCAATATTTCAAATGCAGTATTTAATTCTTCCAAAGAATATACCTTTGCATCATCTATAATAATATCAATATTTGCATTTTCTTTTAAATCTGTCATACTATTTATACTTTTCTCATTGTTTAAAGGAACAATATGTAAAATACCATTATCCATATAATAGCCAGCATATAAATCTGGTGTTTTCTCTAACTCTTGTATGATATTTTGATATTCTATATCTTGTTGTATTGATATTCCCCATACTGTACTAAAATTCATACAAATTATAATACAACATATTATCAATATCCATATTTTCCTCATTGCTATCACTCCTCACATTACTTTATACAAATCAGTATTTTTTATTTATTTTAGTAATGTTATATTACCAGATTGTATAGCATCTATATTTTGTGCAATACGCTCTTTTGTCCAGTCCCACCATTTTATTTTTAATAAATGTGATATTGTTTGTTCTGAAAAACGTTTTCTAATTGCTTTAGCAGGTACTCCCCCCACAATGGTATAAGGAGGTACATCTTCCGTCACTACTGCACGACTTGCTATAATTGCTCCATCACCTATTGTAACGCCTGATAATATAATTGCTTCATAACCAATCCAAACATCATTTCCTATTACAATATCCCCTTTGTTGTCCCATGAACGAGCAACATTTTTTCTGTCCAGTTCCCATTCTTCAAAAAACAAAGGAAAAGGATATGTTGACAATGATTTTAATGTATGATTTGCACTGTTTAATATAAAACGTGCACCACAAGCAATAGAGCAAAATTTCCCAATAATAAGCCTATCATGATTAATTTCATAATGATATAAAACATTATTTTTTTCAAACAATGTAGGGTCATTTACAAAGTCATTATACATTGTATAGTCTCCTACTTGTATGTTTTTATTTGTAATAACATTCTTTAAATATATTGTTTGCTTATCTCCTGTGCGGGGATAAATTTGTTTTTCTGGAATAGCCATATAAAATCCTCCTAAATTAATTCATACTTTTAAACTATTCCAGATAATACAATGCAAATCTTCACAGAAATCACCTCTTTACTTTGCTGTCTATTATACTATTATACTACTATATTCTATTATGTCAATTATATATATTATTGTACATTCACACTACATTATTATAATTATTCTATTTTAACTAATTCCCCATAACTAAAAAAATCAGTATCATCTAATTCTAGTGTTTTATCTACATAATACTCTATCCAATCCAAAAAACTCATTGTATTATTGTTAATTGGATTGACCAGAGGAAATATTCCAGCATCATTTGCAATATCATAATACCATACAGTTCCATAAGTATCTTCATCATCTGTATTTACAACCAATATACTATACATACCACATCCCTCATGGCATAAATATAAATATCCAGCTTCTAATGTATTGTCATCTGTTTCAAATACAGCATCATATTCTTCATCCGAAAGGCTTAAAATATTTAATGGCTTTTTTATTGTATAATGAAATTTTTCATTTACAGTAATTCCCTTTTGTTCTTTCAAACTATATAAACCATAAAATGGCTGTGTGCCACCATTTGCTACTGTTGTAATAAATTTTCTGTAATCTTCAGGTAATTTAATATTATTTTTCTTTTCATATTCTGCAACTTCTTTTTCTGTTAGTGGCTTGTTCCACTCTGGTGGAAATTTGCCACAACTATATTCTGGGTGTTTACTTGAAAGTCTTTTCATATTCTTCATAAGCATTTGAATTCGTTCATCTATATTCATGCTGGTATCCTCCTTAATAAATGTAATACTTATTTATCATTATACTACTTATCCTACGTAACTACAACATTATGCACTATGGTTTATACTTCTTTTTTGATTTTCATATCTGTAATTGTTAAAAACAATTTAAATCATACCATATCAGTTTTTCAGAATTTGATTTTGTACCATCAAAATCATCAATAAAGTATTTATAATGTACTGCACCAAGTTTTGTATACAATTTTTTTGCATTTTCATTCCCTTTTACAATACAAATACTGATATTATGATACTTTTTATTTATAGCATACTGAAAAACATTCTGAATCAATTTCGTGCCTATTCCTTTTCCTCTTGCCTTTTGTGAAACATGAAGGGAATCCAGATATAAACATTGTTTTATTTCATCATCTGGTCTATATGCCAAAAATCCTAAAAAACAATTTTGCTTATCATATGCAACAAAAATATTATGATTTTCTTTTTTCAAAAAGTCACTCCATTTTTTGACACCATAACAAATATCAATATTGTTTAAATACTGTTCTGAAAGCAAACCTATATATGTTGTTTTCCAGTTTAGTATGTATAATTCTGCAATATTTTGTATATCTGTATCATTTGCTTTTCTAATTACCATAAATTTCGCTCCTCTCAAAATATCTAATTATTTATTTTTATAATGAAAAACCACACCTTTTTATAGGTGTGGCTTTATCATAATTCATTGCATTTAATTTGATATTACAATGTTTGTAGAACATTCCATTTTTTCATTAGATGGTGTATATACTGTTGCTTTTACTGTTACAGTACCTGTTTTAGATGCTCTCAAACGATTTTTATTAGAAATCTTTGCACCTGTATTACCATCGTCTACAATTTCCCACTCTACGTCAGTATATTCTTGTTGTGTTGTTTTAGAAACTGCTTTCAAAGGAATGCTAATATTTTTTCTGCACTGTCCTGATGTTTCAATTTTCACTTCTGAATGATTGATAATGCTTGTTGTAGTATTTTTGGTACTGCTTTGGCTTGTTTGTGAGCCACTTGCAGAGCTTATACTGGAAGTACCTACTTGTGTTGTACCTACAGATACCACTTGTCTAGCGCTTGCTTTTGTCATATTTGCGCTTGACGATATTTCATTACTTGATGTTGTACTGCTTGATGTTGTATCGCTTGGCACTACACTACTTTGACTTGCATTATTTGGTGGAGTAATACGAATTGTCAATTCTTTTACAAAATTATTATTTTGTCCCTTACCGTTTGCAATCGTTGCTACCAATGTTACTGTTCCAGAAGCATTTGCATTTACTGTAAATGTATTTGTATTTTGATTCAAGCTACCTATATTTGTCACATTTACAACATTAGCTACTGTACTTGGTGCAAGCAATGTACCTTCTTTTACTTTCCATGTTACATTTTTGTATGTTGCATTTTCAGGAAGTACTTTTACACCTGTATGTGTTGTTATACCATTTATAGTGTTTTTATTATCAGCTAAATATAACACAATATTTTCATTACTACTGCTTGTCATATTGTATGTTGTTGCTGGAGCAATAGGTGCTTGCAATCCTTTGATATCGCTAAAAGCAATATCTGTTACTGCTGTAATATTGTTTTGATTTTCAGTATTGGTATTTGTAGTATTATTTTCATTTGTAATAGTGTTTTCTGGAGTAACATTTTCATTTGTAGTAGTGTTTTCATTAATTACGCCTATTGATGCTTCTCCTGCTGATGGTGATTGTATATTAGTTGGCGAACTATCAATGGATGTTGTTGTTCCTCCTGATGTTGGTGTTCCACTTACAGTAATTGTTAATATAGCAGAATATGGATTTCCAGCAGTATTTACATAAGTTGAATTACCATCACCAAAATTGAATTTAATTTTTACTGTTTCAGTATGTGTTTGATTTGCAATTGTAATTGTTCCATCACCATTTTTAACTGCCTGACCACCATCTACACTATATACTAAATTATCTCTAGAATAACTTCCGTCCTCTTTTTGATATTTTACATTACCAAAACTAATATTTTTTCCACCTACATCCGCAACATTTACTGTTGTTTTATAATCAGGTGAACTTCCATTAACTGTCCATCCCATTTCTGTAAAATCAAGACCTACTACTTTTGTTTTTGTATTAGGAGAAATTAATGAAATATTAACTTCCTCAGATTTAGCTGCTATTTTTCCATCTTTACCAAATGGAATTTGAGCATAAAAACTTACATCTTGAGTAGGAGTAAAAACATATGCACCATTATCAGCTACATCTCCCGTAATATTTTCAGGTGTACCTAAAACAGTATCTTTTTTATACCATGAAATTTCTTGGAAAGATGCAAAAGCTGGAGTAAATTCAGCAGTCAAATAAACTGTTTTTTCTTTATTATCATTTGGCAAACTTGTAACATTCGACCCACCTTCTGTATCAAGTACCGAAATAGTCAATGTTTGAATATATTGTGGTTCTATTTTCAAAGTAATATCTTTTGAAATATTTCCACCATCAGCATTTGCAGTAGCCGTCAATGTAATAGAGCCTTCTTTTCCTGTTGTTGTTAATGTATAACTACTTGCATCTAATGTTGCTAGTTCAGCAGGTACTGATTTTGCTACCCAAGTAATAGTTGAACCATCTCCAGCCTCATTACATAACGTAATACTGTCCTTACCTTTTACTATATATCCTGAAGTAACATTTCCTGATACATCTTGGTTATATTGTGTTTTAGTGTTTGTCAATTGAATAGTAGGTTCAAGTGCCTTGCATATTATAGAATTTGTTTCTTTTGTTATTATATCATCATTATAGTCTACACACGCTCTAAAATAAACACTTTTTCCTTCATATTTATTAGTATTTAAATCTCCTTCTATTATCTGATATTCTGATACATAATAGCCATCACTATTTGGACTTGAATTACTTACAGGTGTTGTAGTAATAGGTTCCCAAGTATTCTGGTCATAGCTTTTTTCCCAGCCTGTTATTTTTGTATATGGTGTTTTATCACTATTTTCTACTCTTGCAGATAATGTAACTTTTTTTCCTACAGTTGCATTATTTGTTTCATTAGCTAAAGAAGCTCTTGCATTAATTTGTGGCATTATTGACGTAACCATTACCACTACATCTGTTTCTCCTGTAGTATATTCTGTTCCCATAGCTATGCCATTTTGTATAAATGCCTGTAAATTAACTTCACCTGCATATCCCTTTATAGACAATTTTGTATCTTTTTTATTTGTATCTTTTTCTATTGTAGCAAATTCATCTTGGCTACTACAATTTTTTGTGTCTTCTGCTGTATATCCCACAATACGCCATTCTACTGTTTTATTATCAGCCTGATCAGGTATTATAGTCGTAGTAATCGTAGTAGGTAAGTCTATTGTTGTAATGCCCTCTTTTTCTAATTCAGTAGGGTTAAATTCTAGTCTAGTAACAGGTATTATTTCATTAGTAAAATTAATGGTAAAGTCTTGTGTAAAATCTTGTAAATTTCCTCTTCCATTTGGTAATGTTGCTTTTACTGTTACAGTTCCTTTTGGCATTGCTACTGTATGGATCCCTGTTTCATCCTTATATTTTTGTTCTACAAATAAAATATAATTTTTTGTACTGCTGTTAGATTCTTTTGCTTCAATTCTTACTTTTTGAGATGTTTGTCCAGTAACTTCTTCAATATTTGTTTTCTCTTCATCTATTGTCCATATAATTTCAGATTGTTCAAAATAAGAAGATGCTTCTGGGGGGTCATATTCAAATGTTTGTGATGTTAATGAAATTTGATTTCCCTTCACTGTTAAAGTATGATTACCATCAGCTTCAGCAAATGTAAAACCTTCCACTGGAACATCAACCATTATTTGTTTATATGCTGCCCTATCTACAATAACTTTATCATTTTGGCTAGTATCATATATTTGCAGTGCAACATTAACAATATATCCACTACCTGCTGTAGTTTCTAATATAGCATCACCATTTTCTCCATTTGTTAATTCTGCCTGTATTGCTTGTGTAACACCTGAAAAAATCCATTTTGTTTTTAATGCTTCCTCATCGCCAGAATAATTTAATACTTCAAATTTTGGTACACTTAATTTTAATGTTTCTCCAGCAATACAATAATATCTTTTTTCTTGTGTATCAGTATCTCTAGATTTTACCTCACCATTATCTTCATAAGTAACATCTGTTTCTAAATTGTATCGAAAACTAGTTGATGTATCCGCTTCATTTGGCATATCAGAAGTAATTGTAATTTTATCATTTGAACCTACTGGTTTGCTAAATTCTGCATAAATTTGATGATTGTTATCAACTGTTTTAAATACATATGTTACCTCATTATATGTTTTACTGCCCTCGCTAATCTTTTTCAAATCTATTTCATTATTTGTACCCTTGTCAATTACAATTTTTGAAACATGGCTTCCCTCTGATGCCTTAAATGTAATAGACGCATCTTCTCCTTGTTTTACTGTTACTGATGTATTATCACAACCGCCAAGTGCAGGGTCATTAATAGATGCTTCAATTTTATAATCTCCTGCATTCACATCACCACCACTTGAGCCATTACTTGCACTACCATTACCGTCTGTGCCTGCTCCTGCCTCAAAGGATACAATAATATCATGATTTGAACTTACATTATAAAATGTGTATTTGTATGTTTGATACAATTTTCCGTCCAAATTCACTTGGCTACCATTTATCACAATAGATGCTACATGATATCCTGTATTTGCTGTAATATTAAATTCTTTTGTTGTACCACCTGCAACTGTCTGCTGTCCTAATGGTGTAATTGTACCATTTGCAGTGCCAGATATAGATGATGTAATGACATAATTAGAAGATGGTGGTTGTGTACCGCCTCCTATTGGTTCTGTACTACCTATTGTAATACCAGAACTAATATCATTTGTTTGTCCAGTGAAAAGTTTATCAATCGTACCTGTACCCTCTAATTTAATAGGAGAACGAGTTGTCAATGTATTAAATTTACCACCATTCATTGTAATAGTAACATTTGTCAATCCTGCAACAACCTCTACTGCATTAATAGTATGACTTCCCCTAATTTGTACATCATTGTTGTAATTGATAACTAAATTGTCAGCATCTGCATCCATTCTAAATGTTTTAGACAATTCCTTATTCAAAACAACTTTGTTCAATTTTTCATCAGATTCTAATATTGTATCTCCTGTAACATAAATATCTCCTCTTACAGAAGTATCTCTTAATTTGATTGCTACCGCTTCGTCATATCTTCCGCTTGTGCTTTTTCTGGAGTAGATACTACCACTTATACTACAATTATCAAATATAACAGAGTTATCTCCACCACCATCAATATAAACATTACCCTTTACAGTAACGCCTTCTAATTCTATTGTACTATCCCCTGCTGCACTTGTAATTGTTAAATCATCATATGCAGTTAAATTTTTTACTGTAACATCTTCTGCTGCGATTTTAACACGATTATATTTTTCGTCGTCACCATCAAATTTTTCGTCATCATCATCTAATGTCAAGTTGTCATAATCATCATCATCGTCATCATCATCATCTTTATAATTGAAATTTGGTTTTCTAGCATTATCCTGTTGTATCAATCTTCTAGGCTGAATTTCAGAACGAACACCAGAAACATATACTGTCATGGTATCAATTTTACCTTTGCCAGAAATGCGTACTTTATCATAAATTTCCATTTCCATTACTTCTGCATCTTCACCTATTCTAATTCTTGCAGTGTCAGCATTTTTAGTAATTTCAAATGTATCAATATTAGCATTCGCATACAATTTCAAATCTACATCTGCATCTAATATTAATGTATCTATATCAGCATCAATAATAATTTCTGATACAGTATCATCATCTATTAAGACATTCATATAGCCTTTACCATCAATACGTCCTTTTTCTTCAAAACGTACTTCATCTACATCAGAACTACCATTATTTTTCAAAACAGCATTTGATTTATTCATTACTACTGTTCCAATATTGCAATTATCTAATGTAATGGTATTGCCACCTTCTATATATAATGTTCCTTTCATTCGGATATTTTTTAATGTAATATTCTGGCTACCTACACTATGAGGTATCAACAAATCTTTTGTTAATGTTCTATTTTCTAATCTTGTACCTTCTAATATTGTTCCAGTAAATGTATCATCATTAGAAGTTGTATTGTTATAAGTACTATTATTAGAACTTGGTGTCACATATACAGGTGGTGTATAGTTACTATTGTTTACAGAAGTATCAAAAGAATTAGAAGAAGTTGCAATCTTTTGTAAAGATGCCACTGCTTCTGCTCTTGTTAATGCCTGTTGAGGGCGAAATGTACCATCTGGATAACCACTCATAACACCATTTCTGGAAACAGCACCTATTGCTCCAGTCGCCCAGTTTGCCATTGCCCATCTGTCTGTATAATTGTAAGCTGCACCCTCATCACTAGCATAGCCTCTCAAATTTGCCAGCATTACTGCTGCTTCTTGTCTGGAAACAGCACTTCCAGGGCGAAATGTACCAATAGTATCTCCCTGAATATAACCTGCTGCAACACCCTTTTGTATTTCACTGTATGCCCAATATCCCGGTTTTACATCATTAAAAGAAATTCCCTGACTGCTTGTAAAACCAAACGCTTTATTTGCTATTGTTACAAATTCAGCACGGCTAATAGCATTATTAGGACGAAATGTACCATCTGGATAACCGCTAATATAACCGCTGTTAATCCAGCTATTAATAGTGGATTCTGCCCAATGCCCATTAGTATCTGTTGCCGCCAGAGCCTCTATGGGCACAGCAACCACGGAAAACGCCATGGCAACAGACAAAATCCCTGCTAAAAGTCTGCTTTTTACTCTTTTCATAACCGCATTCTCCTTTCTGTTTTTTCATTGACATAGCCAATTTTAAGACATTCTCTCATTATATAAATATCGGCAAAAAGTATAAAAAATAAAGAGTGTACTTAAAAAAACATTGGAGTTTTGAGCATATTGCTGTTATGAAAATCTGCGTAATACAATTTTAATATATCATATAATTCACTCTACTTTTTGAATATCCGCGCCTAATTTTGTTAATTTTTTCTCAATTTCATAATATCCTCTTTCAATGTGATAGATATCGCTGATTTCAGTTTTTCCTTCTGCTGCCAACGCCGATAATATCAGCCCTGCGCCACCTCTCAAATCTGTTGCTTTTACCTGTGTACCTGTCAATTTATCTACACCCTCTATAATGGCGCTTCTACTTTCTATATTGATTTTTGCGCCCATTCTTTGCAATTCTCCTGCGTGCAAAAACCGATTTTCAAATACCGTTTCTGTAATCATGCTTGTACCTTTTATAACAGAAAGCAGACTCATAAAAGGGGCTTGCATATCTGTTGGAAATCCAGGAAAAGGCATTGTTTTCAAACTAATAGGCTGTAATTTTGTTGTAGTATACACACGCAAAACATTTTCATCTAATTTTTGTGTTTTCACATTTGCTTCTGAAAGTTTTGCCAATATAGGTTTTAAATCTTTTTCCCTCACGTGTTCCACAACCACATCACCTTTTGTAATTGCAGCAGCTATCATAAATGTTCCTGCTTCAATTCTGTCAGGCATGACAGTATGTTCTGCACCGAACAATTTTTTCACACCAGTAATAGTAATGGTATTTGTACCTTCTCCAGTAATATTTGCACCCATTTTTTTCAAAAACTCTGCTAAATCAATTATTTCAGGTTCAGCAGCAGCATTTACAATAGTAGTAACACCTTTTGCTAATGTTGCAGCTATCATAATATTTTCTGTTGCGCCCACGCTTGGAAAATCCAAATAAATTTTATCACCCTGTAATTTTTTTGATGTAATGTGTATAAAACCATGAGACTGTTGTGACTTTGCACCCAATGCGGAAAAGCCTTTTAAATGCAAATCCACGGGACGACTTCCTATAGGACAGCCTCCAGGCAATGGAATCATTGCCTCACCACATCTAGCGAGCAATGCACCCATAATCAAAAAGGAGGCACGCATTTTACCTGCTTTTTCGTAATCAGTTTTTAATTTTGTAATATTTTGTGCTTTTATTTGAATAGATTCTTTTTTTTCATCAAATTGTATAGAAACACCCATATCGCATAACATACTACATAATGCAATGACATCAGATAATGGTGGTACAGAGTGTATGATACATTCTTCTTCTGTCAGCAATGTAGCGGCAATAATGGGCAATATTGCATTTTTGCAGCCACCTGCACAAACATTGCCTTTTAATCCTTTGCTTGTTCCAATAATAAATTTTGCCATAGTGATACTATCCTTTCTGTAAAAGTGATAATAAAAGTAATATTGCAAAAATAGTATAACCAAAAAGACAAAAAACATATTGTAACTTTTCATAAAATTGTGTTTGTATAATTTAAAGTTTTTGCCCCGCTTTTTTCAAAAAGCGGGTGAGAGTTTGAGAGCAACGCT
>OFHA01000569.1_pt1 | contig 31556 bp, 40 predicted proteins | sample 1521891 | NCBI WGS metagenome assembly OFHA01 (sample SAMEA3504089, study PRJEB24116) | mouse gut metagenome | biome: mouse gut; feature: mouse-associated habitat; material: faeces | place: Denmark | collected 2011
CGCTGATCCAATCGGCGCGGGCCGTGTCCTTTTTATGGAGCTGTTCGCTGGCCCGGTTCAATTCCGCATTGATGTCCGCCAGCTCGCCGTGTTCCTCTAACTGGATTGGCTTGCCCTGGGCCATTGCGCTGATCCCTGTCAAGATGGGCTTCATCGCCCGTTCGACCCTGCGCGTACTGCGCCACAGCAAAAACAGCATCAGCAGAATGCTTGCGAGAAATACGCCAAACGCTGTGATAACCATGGCCCAGACATCACCGGTTTCCATGGCAAAATTATACCGTTGCAGACTGTTTGCCGGATAGGCCAGCACAAAGAGTCCCGCCGGCTGCTGCCAGACAAACACGGGATACTCCTGCAAGTACCACCTACTGAATTGGGCAATCCGCGCGGCTGTGTAGGAGCGGGGCAGATCCTCCGGCATCTGTTCCTCCCAGATCACCGCCCCACCGTCATCCAGCAGCATGGCCCAGGCGCGGTTTTCGGCCAGCACGCGGGACACCTCCGGTTCCACCTCAATCACACCGTTCACCTCTGACACCATAGCGGAGAGAGCGGATACCGACAAGTCGGGAGCGGTAGCATGGCGGCCAGCGACCACCCGGATTGCGACCACAAGTACAAGGTTTATCAGCAGGAACAGCGTCAGGGCGGCGATTGTGGAAATGAAATATTTGTGAAAAAAACGCTGTACCGGATTCAATGCGGTTCCCCCTTTACCATGAGCTTGTAGCCCAGGCCCTTGGCGGTCAGAAGCGAGACGGGAGCCGATGGAGTATCTTCGATCTTCTCCCGCAGGTGGCGGATATGGGACATGAGGGTATTCTCATATCCCATCCAGATTTCTCCGCAGGCGGCTTGACACAGAGCGCCGATGGTGACAACACGCCCGGCGTTTTCCGCCAGCTTCAGGAAAATTGCGTACTCCTTCCCGGTCAGAGGGAAAATCCCTTCGTCACGGCGGACCTCCGCCCGGTCCAGATCCACGGTGGAGGCGGCAAGAATGACCGTCCGATTGCTGTCGGGATATGCCCGTTTCAAAATTGCGTTGACCCGCAGAAGAAGTTCTTTGGGGAGAAAGGGCTTGACCAGATAGTCGTCCGCCCCCAACTCCAGCCCCCGGCACCGGTCCTCGGCCTCACCCTTGGCGGTGAGCATCAAGACGGGAATCTCGCTGGTTTGCCGAATCTCCCGCAGCAGCTCGAACCCGTCCATGTCCGGCATCATCACATCCAGGATTGCCATGGCGGGCTCCTTCTTGGAACATTCGTCCAAAGCCGCTTCCCCGGAGGAAGCGGTTATGATTTGCGTAAATCCCGCCCGCTCAAAAATCGACCGGACCATAGCCAGCAGATCAGGCTCATCGTCCACAATCAGAATCGGCTTGTCTTTCACGCAGCGCACCTCCAACTGTTTCGGCTGGGAGTATTATACCTCTTTTTCAATCACCTGCATAGGATGACGCTCAAATCTCAAGGTAAATTCAAGGTTGCCACAAGGTTCTCTCAAGGAGCGGGTGCTATGATTACAGCACAACCGAAAAGGAGGACCTGCCAATGAATGACTGCATCATTGAGACGGCTGGGCTGACAAAAATCTATGGAAGTCAGAAAAGCGTCTCTGACCTGAACATCCACGTCCGGCGTGGGCGCATCTACGGCCTGCTGGGCCGCAACGGGGCCGGAAAAACCACCACCATGAAAATGCTCCTGGGCCTGACGGCCCCCAGTTCCGGCGAACTGCACATTTTCGGTGAGGACATCCGCACCGCAGCCAGGGAAATTCTGCCCCGTGTGGGCAGCCTGATCGAGTCGCCGGGATTTTATCCAAACCTGACCGGAACGGAAAACCTGAAAATCTTTGCGGTGCTTCGGGATGTGAAACAGCATAACGCAATCCAAAACGCCTTGGAGCTGGTTGGTCTGCCCTATCGGGACAAAAAGCTCTATGCCCAGTATTCTCTTGGTATGAAACAGCGGCTTGCCATTGCCCTGGCCATCATGCACAACCCGGAGCTGTTAATTTTGGATGAACCCATCAATGGTCTGGACCCCATTGGCATTGCGGAGGTACGTTCCTTTATCCGGGAGCTGTGCGACGCCCAGGGCAAGACTATCCTGATCTCCAGCCATATCCTCTCCGAGATTGCGCTGCTGGCGGATGATATCGGGATTATTGACAAGGGGAAACTGCTGGAGGAAGAAAGCCTTGCAGAGCTGGAGAGCAGGAACGGCAAATACATCCGATTTATCCTTTCTGATGCGAATAGGGCATCCAGTTTGCTGGCCCGTCAGTTCAAGGCGCAGGACTATCAGATTGAAGATAAACACACGCTGTTCCTGATGGACACCTCCCTCCCCATGCCGGAGATGATCCGCTGTTTCGTGGAACATGATATTACTGTTTCCGAGGCCCATCTGTGCGAGGACACTCTGGAGGACTACTTCAAGAAGGTGACAGGAGGTGTTGGGATTGCTTAAACTGATCCAGTGTGAGTTTTGGAAACTGAAGCGGAAGCGGTTTGTGCTTCTGGTGGTGCTGGCAGCGTTTCTGTTTCCCCTTCCTGTGACGGCCGTAGCGATGACGCCCCGCATTATGGGGCGCTATGACACGAAAGCCGAGATTTTTGACGCGCTGTTCAGCTTTATCATGGGGTATGGCGTGCTACTTCTCCTGCCCTGCGTCATTGGCGTTCTGGCAACCATGCTGTTCTTTATGGAGCGGGACAATGATACCTTCAAAAGCCTGCGGACCATCCCGGTGACAAGCACACAGATGGTTTTGACAAAAATTATTGTGCTGTTCCTCATGGGTATCCTGTTTTCCCTCGCCTCCACATTCGCCACGATTTTGTGCGGCAGTGTGGTGGCGGAGGTGGGAGGTCTTGCTTACAAGCTGCTGGCGTCTGTTATGTTGGGAATCTTTATCACAGCCGGAACCCTGCCTTTGGTGGTTCTTGTGGTCTTTTTCAGCAGGACCTATATTTTCTCCATCCTTCTGTGTGTATTTTACAGTGTTTTGAGCCTGACGCTGGAGGGCCTGTATAGTATACTCCCTAAAGAGCTCTGCCTGCTGTTCCCCATTCCGCTGACAAATCTATGGTTTGCTGGTAATATGGCGGACCATGGCATTTCCATGAACCTGACGGAATTAGCGCACCTCATTCCCTCTACCTTTCAGACCGCTGCCACCTTGAGTGTTATGGCGATTTTGTCGGTACTGCTGATCGACCGCCTGTATAAGAGAAGGGGGGAATAGAAATGTTTCGGATGATTAAAACCGAGCTTTGGAAACTGAAACGCTATCATGTCCTGTGGGCCGGTGTTCTTTTGATGGCGCTGTCCGTCTTGCTGGCCCTGTTCAGCTCCACGGCTCAGGATGGCTCTGTGTGGACCTTTTCCTTTCTGGCGGAGCAGGTTATCAAAAATAATGCTACAACTATCTTTCCTGTATGTATCACCCTGATTACTGGCTATATGATTGCCAGGGAGGAAAAGGATGATACGCTGAAAAACATTGTGACGATTCCCGTTTCCTACCGCGCTCTGCTGTGTGGCAAGCTGGTGGTCGGCGGACTGGTTTCCGCCCTGTTCGGGCTGGCCTGCGCGGCGCTGACCGTTCTCGGCAATCTGATTGCGGGATTTCCGGGGCTTACTGTTCCCGCAGTGGTACAGACGGCAGTACAGATGAGCTTCAACTGTCTGTGCCTTTATATCGCCGTTCTGCCCATCATTGCGGTTTCCGCCTGTATTTCGGGAGGCAATATGACCGGCGTCATTATTGCCTTTGTTTACGGTTATGGCGGGATGTTCGCAGCCGGCAGTGTAAAATTGTCCAATCTTTATCCCATAACGGCCAGCCTGGGAATGATTGGATATCGAAGTTATGATGTCACCTGGAATACTCCGCTGTGCTGCGGAAGTATGGCTCTGATGATTGCGTTGACGGCGGTCATTCTCCTGACCATGAAGTCCGGCACAGATAGGCGGTGGTCTGCCAGGAAAAAAACAAAAACGCCCTTGAAAAAGGGTTGGTAATGGAGGATATGAGTATGAAATCTAAGAAAAAAACAGTGTTTGCCATCCTTGCAGCGGTCATAGTACTTTTGATTGCCGTCGTTGCGTTTACGGTTCCCTCATTGTTTGATGGCAGCAAAGCCACCATCTATTATACACAGATTGACAACAGCAAAATCGATGAAAACGACTCCAAGGGTGGTGTGGTCAATTTCAAGGGAAACCTCCCGTATTCCTATACGCTCACCTCTTATGATGAGAACGGGAAGGAAAAAGAGATTACATTTGGAACATCGAAAGAATTGCAGGACGGCGTGTTCATTTCCCAGGAAGTCGTGCCGGTGCGCGGTGTGACTTCTTGGGACGAAGTGCAGTATGAAGAACTGCCGGAGGCGGTGCGGAGTAAGTATGCCGCGCCAAAGGAATAAATGATTTCTGTTCGGGTCATCTGATGTCTAATGGAAAGGATTCAAAAGTGTGAAGGCAGTTGGTGAAATCCGAAGAATGGTTATTATGTCTTATTTGCGGAAACGAGACCCATAGTAAAATGTAGATACACCATGATACAAGAGGCAGGGAGATAATTCCCTGTATGGATTAAGGGGAATCGAATCCGTCCTGGTAGAGGAACATAGATATTTGTAGATTATTCAGCTGAAACTTATTTCATCACATAAGAACAGACATGGGCAATGTCTCCATGCAATCATAAAGAAGCCAGCGGAACAGATAGCAAAATCTGAGCGCTGGCTTCTTTATTTTTCGGAATATTATTTTTCGTTACTGCAGACAGTTACAGACAAGCGCTCAAGTTCAGGAATGGAGTCTGCTCTAATGAGTGCAGTAGCTGTGGATACAAGGACAGATAAAGCTTTTTCATCGCAAAGTGGGAGCAGCCTTAACAGCTCCTGGTATGTAGAGCCGGTTCTGTCATGGTGATCCTGGAAAATACAATCATCCGCAGAAATATCCAGTAATCTGCAGATATGGTAGAAATTTTCGATGCTGGGTGAACAGCGGCAACGTTCCAGATCCTTTTGGAAGGATAGGGAATGTTCCAGTAATTCCGCACACTGTGCCTGCGTCAGATGTTTTTTCTTTCTGGCTTTCTTCAGCGCAGCACCGAAGACCTTGGCATCATTGATAGATAAAGACATTGTGGTCACCTCCTATAAGTAGTGTAGTGCCACACTTTATAAAAGTAAAAATGGTATAAACACTCTAAAAAGTAGAGTGATAACCTACTAAACACCCAGACATCTGGTGAACAAAAAAAACATGGTTCATCAGAGTCTTATTTGGGTGTCTTTTTTGTGCCATGGGAGAGGACGCATGGCAGACATTGGGGAATGGTCTTAAGCCGGGCATCGGCAGGGGAATTTCGTTAAAAAAATCATAAGTTTTTTGTGGGTAGAGAAGGACCTGAATGGTAGTGCATTGCGCTACTTTTTAGGGGAAGATAGAAAAGATTGGAAAAAGAACGATTATCTGGGGTGTAAAACGGGTAATGGTTCTTTTTGTATTACCCGATGCCGCTCACCTCCAATTCCAGATTTTGCAACTAAAAATCTGGAATTTTAGGAGGAAAAGCCATGTGGCATAAAAATAACGGAAAAAGCGAAACAGAAATTATGCAGAATCGTTTTACGGCGTATCTGGCAACTGCAGTGCAGCGCTGCAGAAATGATTATATACAACAGTTGGACAGGCGCCGGCAGATTGAGAGCCTCACCGAGGATTTCCTGTTTATGCCGGAATGCAGCATAGAGCAGGACATGTTTCTTGGGCTGCCCATTCTCATGCAGCTGGAGGACAGTGTGCTTCTCCAGGCATTGAAAGAGCTTAGTGAGCGGGAACGGTACATATTTCTTGCGAGAGTGCTGGACGGAAAGAGTTTTGAAACATTGGCAGAAGAAACAGAGCTGGGATACAAAGGCGTGACGGCAGTGTATTATCGGACAGCACAGAAGATCAGAAGAAAGATGGAGGTGACAAAATGAATTTTAAGGAATTACTGTTACAGGCAAAAGAAGGAAAAGAGGCAGCAGTCATAGATTTATTGGAAATGTATAAGCCGCTTCTGGTAAAGAATGCCATTGTGAACAACAGATTTGACGAAGACCTTTATCAGGAACTTTGTATCATACTGTTGAAATGCATTGGCCAGTTCAGGATGTAAAGGATCAGGCAGGAATAGGGTAGTTTGTGCCATATAAAAAGGAAAAGCGCCAGGCGGTATATGCCGGGCGCTTTTCTGAAATACAATCAATGAACCTGCACTGTCAGAAAACAGTTATTTCTTATAATAATGAATATACAAATTATAATTTCGGGGCTGTGTGAGCATCCGAATCCAGATATAGAGGTGCAATGTTTCTGAATACAGATTAAACTCAGAATCGCCTACAGGCTCTGCAAATGTGCAAAGATTCTGCATTGTTCCCAGTGTTTTAAATTCCGGCATACAGAAGAGGGCATTTTGGAATCGGTCAATCTCTTTGCTCAGATTCTCAGGTGTTGGTTCCTGTTGGCAGTGAAACCAGGTGGTCCACCACCTGTATCCGTCATAATCAGAGCGGGAATAGGAAATCTCACTGTCAGGCCTTTTCCGTGTATTTTTGTCATCATCCGGATTCTGAAAGATTTCCAGAAAAGCACACCTTGTGGTAAGCATCGGATTTTTGCTTTTTTGCAGTTCCTGAAACCGCTTGTCGGATATTCCATACCAGTTCTCAAAAGGCATAACAGCTTTTCCGTAATCACGCATGGCTTCATCTGATCCGCATTGCTGGCAGATATAGATTTTTGCGTGGCGGCTTAACGAATTAACCATAAGCCGGTCATCCAAAGGATTTCCGCAGCGCAGGCAGACCGGTCTTTGACCATTGCCATCCGAAAACCATTTTTTATCTTTCTTCCAGAGTGTCTCCAGCATGTTTTTTGGGTACAATTCGATTTTCATTCGGCATACCTCTCTTTCCAGTCATGAAGATAGGAAGCATATCCATCCGGGTCAATCTCCTGAAGGATCTCCGGACGGAACCGGTATTCCGGATAACTGCAGAAACCGCTGCGGCCATAAGTGCCGGTAGGGACTGCCAGGCCGTGCCGGATGATCCATGCAAGGATATCTTCACCATTGTTATTGGTATCAATAAATGCACAGTTTTGAGGCCGGATAGAGTTCAGATTAACGGTCAGGACATTCCAGGGTTCCGCCTCTCCGTCTTCCCAGGAAGTCATTGTAACAGCGAGGTTGCCTTCCGTATAGGAAGTAACATTCAGCTGGATCTTATAGGTATTCCCGTATTTCTCCAAATCAAATATTTTCATAGTGTCTCCTTTCTTTGGGGGTGTATTGTTTCTTTGCCATGTGTTTTTGTTATGCTGCTGTTCTGGGCATCTTCTGTGCCGGGAGAAGTATCACTCCTTTTTCCACCTCTGCAGGTATCCATGTATCGTTTTTCCACATACAGCCACTTGCTTCATTATAAAATTTAGGCGCCTTGGGCGGATTCCCAAAACATTCCTCATCCAGATACAGACAGATGTGCTTGTCATAAAAAGGAATAAGGGCCTGGCGGATCTGCTCTTTCAGTGTCAGGGCAAGCTGGTCGATCTCCTCAATATCCTGTCTCTTAAAAGCAGCCGCGGAGATCTGCTTCAGAATGCCGGACTGGTCAATGGTTTCCTGGATCAGCGGCTGTGCCTCGTCCATAAAGTCCGCACGGATGCGGATATTTTCCAGCGTGATCTGCTTTACATAGGCTGTGGCTGTGGACTTGATATTGTGCCGAAGTTCGTCAAAAGGTTTTTTGTATTTGGTTTTTAATACTTCCAGAGATGCCACGGCAAGGTTTCTTTTTAAAAGGTCAAGATGTTCTTCCAGTGTTTTTCGTAATTCGCTGTTATTCATAGGGATACCTCCAATCCTGTAAAATAAGGTTCTTTTAAAAATCGTCTTCCCACGCCGGCAGAGTATTTTCCTCCGGATAGGGGGGACTGGTTTCTATTGATGAAACCGGCTCTTCTGTTTTCTGGTCTTCCAGTTGTTTTTCTGTTGCATTTTGCTGGCTGCGGACAGCGAGTGCCAGTGCATCTTCGCCTGCATCACTGTATGCCTGTTTCCTGGCTTTCTTTTTACGGCACTTTTCCACAGCGGCAGCATAATCATAGCCGATTGCCTTTTGAAATTTATCTGCAATCTCTCTCAGTTTACCTGCGTGGTATTCGTAAGTAGCACGGTGGAAACCAGTCAGCTCCCACTGTTCACATACGATATCCAGCATCCGTGTATAGTCCATAAGTGCGTTGATGGTTTTCAGGACATCGCCATAACAGGTTTTCAGCTCATGGGAACCATCCAGATCCACATAGGACAGGGTAAGCTCCTGTTTCTGATATTCGTCTATTTCCGCTGACTGCATCAGTACATGCCCGTAAATTTCCATGGGAAGCTTTGGCATATTGTCAGCCGGATTATTTTCAGGATTCATTCCCGGCACCTCCTGACGGTTTTGTCTGCGGGGCCGCAAGCCCGCTTACGATCATCTGGACAGCAGTGCGGTATCCGCAGATGTAGGATTGCTCTGCTATGGCGCTGTCTCTTTCAGAAACCGCCGCCTGGTACTGTTCAAAGAGTCTTTTGGACTGCCCCAAGGCAGGAAGGAGCGCTTTCTCCGTTTCCTTTACTTTCTGATCCAGCCTGGATGGAGCCGTTACGCAGCCGTAGATATCCGGCTCATAATGACCATAAAAAAGATTATGTAAAAAATCCGGTTCTTCCAGGCCCGTCAGGTTCACGGCTGCAGGCGCCGGCTTTGAAAGTGCGGCGGCGATTTCCTGCAGGGCTTTGATCAGCTCCGGTAACTGGCGGTTAAAAAAAATACTGCCCATTTTGGTTTCATAAAAATTCATTCTTTGTCTCCTTTCATGCAATCTGCTGTTCACCCCAGTGGATTTGGAGGACTCCGTTTTCATCTTTCTCCTGACGCATCAGGAGGGACAGCAGGTCATAGTTCACATCAAACCGGTCATAGATTTCATCCAGATCCACATCCTGCCCTTTCATAAACAGGTTCAGCTTTTCCTTTGCCAGAACCATCTGCATCAGATTGGATTCAATACTGCCCGCATAGGTGAGAAAATAGATATCCTTCTGTTCTGTTGAGGTATACCGGATGAACCGGAAGTAGAACTGGCTCATGCCGGAGTTATTGTAATGTAATTCTGGGATAATAATCTTGTTGACATATTCGAAGTTGACACTGGAAGGAAGACTCTGCTGAGTGCAGAGAAGGATTCCGTTTCCGCTGTCCTGCAGCGTCTGCTTGAGCGCCCGCCTTTTGGCAAAGCTGGTATTGGTGCCGGTCACCACAAACAGAGGGCGGTCCGGCAGATATTCCCGCAGTGCTTTTTCATAGGATTCTAATACGGTAACATGCCGTACTCCGATGGCAATGATCTCATCCTTCCATTCGGCTGCCATCTCAACGGCTGTCATGACTTTGACAGGGGTATCCCCCGTGTATTCCTGCACGGTATCCGGAGCAGCGCCGATGCGCAGGAGAAGAACAATCTGCTGGACCAGGCGCATCATGGAATCCTTTCTGGAATTGCCGGTAGAAGCAAAATAGTTATCCCGCATCTGATAAAATTCATGGATTGCTTTCTGGTAGACTTCCTTTTCTTCCGGAGGGAACCGGAGCAGCACCTGGTGGATATGCTTGATATCCTTGCATGAAACCTCTTCAAAGGTTCTTGTAATAACGGTCTTTCCTAAAATATCGCTGAGAATATCTGCATTGTAGATATCCTGTGTGCGCTTCTCCATGCCGAATACTGTGACCTTTTCCGGCAGATGGGAGGATGCAAACAGGGAATAGCCTTTCTTGTAGGCAGGGATTGGCTGCCCGAAATAAGGGTTGGGCTCATAATCCGGTTCGCTATCCGCTTCACTGTCTTTATTATGGTGATAGATATACTGATTCCAGGAGATCATGTTGACGGAATTGTTGTAGAGTAGCTCCAGCTGTGGTGCAAATTCCGAAATATTGTTCCTGGTGCTGGTTCCCGTAGTAAGCAGTTTCATCCGGCACCGGCGGAAACAGGAAAGCACTGCCTGGCACCGGGCGCTTCCGGGATTGGAGATCTCATCACTTTCGTCCAGTATGAGCTGGATATTCTGGTTCAGCCGTTTCACATGTTTTTTCAAATGTTTCTTATAGGAGCTTACCTTGTTCAGCGTGATAAGGACAAAATATCCGGGCTGGATGCGTTCCAGATCGGAAAGCCGGCGGATCAGGATGCAGGGCAGGTCATAGTTGGCCAGCACCACATTCCAGTTATTCCGGATGGAGATCGCTGAAGATACCACCCAGGTGCTGTGTACGTGCTGTTTCTGCATCCGGTACAATCCTGTCGCAATGCCGGCCAGCGTCTTTCCACTCCCCTGCTCCCACTGCAGGAGCGCATACTGTTTCTGGAGGGTAAGGTTGATGTCATGCTTCTGGATCTCATTCAGTTGGATCTGCTCCATAAGAGAAGAATCCCACAGGGAAAAGTCATTCAGCCAGTCTGCGAGCTTTGGATCTTCCTCCATTTCTGCAAAAGCAAGGTTCTGCCTTTCGTATTCTGCCCGCTTTCTGGAAAGCAGTTTTTCATAGCCGGGGTAATCCTTCAGGGTATTATCATAAACTGCCCGATAGATTGGCACAGGCAGACGCTGGCTGTCTTTTAACTGCCGGCGTGCGGCCGTACTGTAGCCTTTATAAATGAAATCGCCTTTTCTCTTGATAAGGCAGATTTTATCTGTTTCCGGCACAGGATTTTGTTTTTTCAGTGCTTTTTGCAGATAAGTGAGTACCTTTTTTTCTGTAAGCTGTGTCTTGCACCACTGTTCATAACTCATGCCTTCAGGCTTGCGCTGGGTGTAAAAGCGGTGCAGATATTCACAGCATCTGGCATAGGAGGGCCGGGTGGCCGGATGTGCCTTGATATGGTACAGGAGTTTTTGAGCCTGGTATTTAAAATTACCGGATGTACTGCGTGATTTCGCCAGCTCCAGAAGAATCCTTGACTGATTGTTTTCCAATGCGGATTTGGCAAATGCTATCATCTTTTTATGGATGTATGCGGCTTCTTCCTGTACATCAAAGTCCTGTTCCAAAGTATCATCTGGCTCTGTATGGTAAGGCTGAGGTTTCCAGCCTTCTTCGGCAGTCCTTTTCTGCCAGAACTGCAGCTTTGTTGCAAATCTGCTGACACCCAGATGGGAAAATGCATCTTCCGGAAGCGTCACCTGTCCCAGAAAGCTGTATTGCTTTTCCATCTCCCGGATCTGCCCGCTGTCCGTAAAGGTGTCAGACAGATAGGATGCAGGTACGATCAGGGCAAGGATGCCAAGAGGCTTCAATACTTCTGCTGCTTTTAGACAGTAATACATATGGGAAGACAATTCTCTGCCGCTTTTGGTCCACCATTTTAAATGGAAGGGCGGATTTCCTACCACATAGTCAAAACGCGTGTCCGGCTGACAGGTGCGAATATCCCGGCACTCGATGGAGGCGTCCGGATAAAGGAATCTTGCTACTTTTACCGCATTGACATCCAGCTCACAGCCGTAGATGTTTGCCTCTGTTGGAATAAAGTTAAAAAAACTTCCCATGCCGCAGGTAAGATCTGCCACCAGATCATGGTCCGATAATCTCAGGCAGGCTGTAATTAGTTCACACAGCCGGGGCGGAGTGAAGAACTGGCCGTTTTCAATCTCTTTCTTTGCCTTACTGTAGGCATGGTAATTCTCATAGTCCTGCCGTTCCAGGGCATGAAGCCCGCCGTCACCAGTATAGGCGTTGTAGATATCCTCCCGGCTGATGGAACAGGAACCGGCAGTGTTGCTGTCGATCAGGTAAAGGACTTTTTCATTGAGTTCTTTCCGCTTATCATGCGGAATGGGTTCATCCCGATAGACATATTTCATTGGTATCACCTCGCTAACATATGGTTTTTAAGTATTCATCCACGAACTGCAGGACATAAGCTTCACTGGTAAATTTCAGATCCACCCGCCCATTCTTGAACATCCTCAGTGACTGTATTTTTTTGCAATCCGGAAATTCGCACTGGCCGGAATCAGATTCCCGCCCGAGAAGCCTTGAGAGACTTGCCGGAGTGTGATCAAATCCGCCGGTTTCAAAATGGGAAATTCCTCGTATGATATCTTTCATTCTGCCGATCAGCTCCCAGGATTCGCTTCTATAGTAGCTGCGATAGCTGCATGCATAATTTGTAAACTGCAGGACGCATTTTTTCTGTTCAAACTTTGCACGGCCGCTGCCAGAATCCCAGGCGGCGCTGTGACATTTTTCTTTCAGTTCATGAAGCGCCTGCTCGAAAAAAGCCCTGCCGCCGGTCTGTAGGAATATCTGCTCCAGGATGTCTGTATAGTGGAGCGTCAGATTTTCCAGTTCCTGCGTATACTTTAGTGCCTGTTCCTTATAATCATCCACCCAGCGGTCCGTTGGTTCCTGCGGAATCAGATGGTCTTTTACGTCGCCCTTGTCAATAGAAAAATGATAGGTTTTCGAGAAATGTGAAACCAGATGGTCTATAAACAGGGCATGCAGGGATTGAAGCTGCCCCCGGATTTTGTCACTGGAGAGCTGAAACTCACCATATGTAGTAAGGTAGGTATCAGCAGATGCGTCTGCCGGAGCCAGAAGTTCCCGCTGCTGGCTCCGCATATCTTCCCAGAAAAATTCCAGTTCTGCCAGAGAGCTTCGGGCAAGGTCATAAGCCGCCTGATGGGCTTCACAGAAGATTCGGTCAGACTGGGAAATACGGGTGTCTGCTTTCACTTCAACGTTTTCAAATTTTTTGAGTAAATCCATAATCGTTTCCTTTCTATCCTTGTGAAAATGAAGAATCTGTTTCGGATTCGTTCTTATGCCAAAAGGCAGGGCAAATCCTTTGGGGAGTTCCCTGCCAGGAATCAGGCAATCGCAATCTGTTTGTCCTGTCTGCGGAAAAGATATACGTTATCAGACAGGAACTGGGAAGGTTCCAGAATATAACGGTTCGTATCATAAACCGCTTCCTTATGGGAAGGAATATCATCGTTTTTGTGTAGTGGAATCAATATCATTTCGTGAAGAGAGCTGGGCAGAAGGATCAGGTCATCCTGTACTTCCTGAGAAAAATCTTCCAGAATCTTCTGATAGCAGACAGCCGTAGCTCCATGATCGCTTTGAGTATTGGAAAGAGCAAACATGGGAATCAGCGGCTCCTGCGGCAGTTCAAAAGGAACATCGAGAAGATTTCCCAGTCCGGCTTCATCCGTAAGGCAGGTGATAGATGCCGGATAAAGACGGGGAGTATTTTCTTCTGCTGCTTTATCCAGTTCATAGATTGATATCCCCCAATCTTTCAGATGTTCGTTCCGTACAAGAATATTTCCTGTATTTGATTCCCCAAGGGAACACTGTACATAGTATATTTTTGCCAGGTCCAGAAATCTTGTATATGGCACCTTATGGAGAAGTTCTTCATTTGCTTCATAATTTACAAGAATGTAATACAGCCCTGACCGGACCTGATGAAAATCATGAAACCATTCTGCATCCAGAGATTCTGGCAGAGCCTGTTTTTTGTAAAAATCGAGAACATAGTCAACGGTTCTCGTCCAGTTGTCTGTATCCAGAAATGCCTCGAAAAAGGGTTCCAGGGAAATGGTGATCCCTGTATGGGAATTTGGCTCTGAAATACGGATTCCATAGGAATAAATGCCGTTTATTTTCAGCTGTTCTATCATAGTGACTTCCTTCTGCAGTGCATTGGAAATGGATGATTTCATACACTCTGCAAATTCTTTTATATTCATAATGCCTCCTGTCTGTATGCCATAAGCATATCCATAAGAAAAGGCCGCAGTCTGGGATTAACTACGGCCGGAACATGAAGGCGGACAGTGAAACACTGCCGCCACAGTTACTTAAAGTCCATTTATGCACATGCGGCCAGTCTCACAGGGAGCGGACTCATGGCCGCCAGCGGAAAAGGGCTCATAGATAAATGGTAATGGGTGTTCATGGTCTCAAAATGAATCTCATCCATGGTCTGCTTATGCAGCGCCACAACACGGGAGGTACGGTAGAGGTTCCCTCCGGCCGCAAAGACGGCAGGTTTTCCGATCGTAACAGGGCAGATCAGCTGGCCGCAGAGCATTACTTTCTTTTTTTCTTCTTTTTTCTTTCTCATTCTTTCTGACCTCCATTCTGTTTCTTAGTTGATGTTTTGGGAAAATCCATGTGAGAATCTGTCAGGAACGGACAGTTCGGATGTTGGCACAGACTGGTATGGATACAGGGAATTTCATTTTCTCCATAATACGGATAACAGGTTGAAAAACCGGCCTTTTGAAGTAAAGATTCCGCTGTTTCCAGTAGCGGGCCAATGAAAGCCATATCCCATAGGAATTCGGACAGTGTTTCTGTCTGCTCGATTTCAGGACATGTCAAAAGTCGTAATAGCTGATACGCCTGACCATCCAGAATATCATTCCGTTTCTCTAAAAAAGATTCAAAATTGTTAGTATTATTCATAGCACATCTCCATCAATACAGTTCGTATTTCCTCCAGAAGTTCCTGGACACGTTTCATGGTAGTATTCTGCCTGTGAGCGATATCACGGTCATTGTACCCACAGGATTTCAGATGCACGATGTTCATCTGCTGCCTGGATACCCGTTTTGCCAGGTCGTGCAGGAGAAGCTGTTCCTCCAGTTGGCACATATATGGATTAGGTGCGGCTATAGTTTCTTCTAAAGCCAAACTATCTTCGTTTGGCTTGATATGCAGACTAACTACATCGGCATTGTGCTTGGGGCGTCTTTGTTTTCTTCTATAGTCAGATATACATGCTGACATTCTGCGCCATGCAATAGTAGCAAATGAATACTGCTGTAATTTCAGTTCATTAAAATAGCGGGAAACTGCACGTAGATAACCGAAAATGACTACATCATAAAATTCATCGCGGGGCAGGTGATTTTCTGCTAAGAATTTATAGACAAGATTATGGTTTTCTTCAGCAAACAAACGCTGCTCCGGGGTTAGTGGTATTTCAGATTTCATAGAAATTTCCTCCTTTAAATGCGAAAAGGACTCCCCCGGAAGTAAACCGGGAGAATCCTTTTGATACGTTACATATGGCATCAGGCCATATCTGTTACATCCGATCATGCGGGCAGGGCTTCACGTTCTCCGTCAAGGGGCTGTCCGTAGTTAAACTTTCCGCCTCCGCCTGCCGGCAGGACTTCCACATTGCTGTTACCGTAATCGCAGCCATCGTCATGCTGTGTTTCATTGACGGCTGCACGCTGCTGGAGCATCATGCGGATCTGTGTCTTGAAACCATCTGCAAACTGTCGGATCTGTGCCAGCTCCTCGCCGCTGAAATCGTACAGCCGGCGGAAGGTGGCAACGCTGTAATCATCCTTTCCGTTGCTCATTTTTTTCAGTGCGATCTGTACCACGCTGCCATAGGTTGCACGGCGGCGGAGCATGAAAGACTGGTTCATGAACTCACGGAAGGGCTTTAAGCTGGTGGGCGGCAGAGTTACCTGTAACGGCATGAACTCGCCGCTGCGGAGCAGATAAAGTACACGCATGTTCTTGCAGGCTTTCCCGTTTCCCTCTGCTGCGGAACCGAACTGGTTTAAAGCGCAGGCCGCGCAGGAACCGCCCGGCTCTCCGATCCCCTGCTTTCCATCTACAGAAGAACACAGGGGATTGGAGTTATCGTCATACTCGCTGCCTTCCGGCCAGTAAGCGTTGTTGGGATGGTTGAAGAGGATGACCCCTTCCAGGGTTTTGGCATAATCCGGATTTTCCGGATCATCGGAGGGGATCTCGAACATCAGAGCACCGCCGCCCGGGATCTTGATCCGGGGGAAGCTCATCTGCAGGCCGTCCATGTCCTCTGCCAGTTCCTCCTGGGTGAATTCTCCTTCCGGCATGGCTGCCGGGAGCATAAATTTTTCCTGTTCTGCCAAAGCGTTGTTCTGGGTGTTATACATACTGTTTTCCTCCTTGGATTTGAATTGTTTTTTATTGGCTGTATTAAGCGGCTGCCTGGTTGATCCGGTTCCACTGGCGGGCCGGCATGGAAAGAATGTTATAGCCGATACTCTCCAGCTGGGTGGCCCTGTCATAACTCTCCACATCCTGGCTGTGCCTTGTAACAGCGTTGGAAAGCCCGTACAGGGTCAGGTCTTTTCCTTCAATCAGATGCTGGAGGATTCCTTCTCCCTCATCATCCGTGATGTGGAATTCCCGGCTGGCCAGCTTCACAATGCCGGGGACATCTTTGGTGTTCATCTCTGCTTTTGCGGCGTCCTGCATCATGCCGACCACCTGGGAAAAGCGTGCCTCCTCCACGGCGGCCCTGACGGTATCCTGGATCTTCAGGATAAAAGCTTTGTCATCGGCGGCCAGTGTCTTTTCTGAATAGAGCTGGAAGCTTTCCTCCATGTCATTGACCCGGCCCACGTGGTTGCGGCGGGTCTGTGCATCATTGACGATCATGCCGTTGCTGCATACCAGGCGGTAGACAAGGGGCTGGATATTGACAGCACCCATACCGGTTTCGCTGTTGGATATGATAACGCCGGCCTGCACAATGTCTCCCGGCACAACCTCCGCTTCCAGGCGGGTATTGACCACTTTCATATACATCCGGCTGTCCGTGATCTGACAGCTCTCAAAACGTGCGCCTTCCATGCGTCCGATAATAGGCAGGACTGCCTGGGCAATCTCCAGATTATCGATCCGGCGGTAGCGGTTACTTAAAAATGCCCTTGCCGTGCCGCCCATGGTACGCAGCAGCCGTTTAGACGGGGCATGCTGGAACCAGGCATTGACATTGGCAGCAAGAAGCTCCGGTTTTTCCGCAAGCATCCGGTCATAGTAGGATGCGGGAATCTTTAAATGAGTTCCCAGCTGCCGATGGGCGATGGTATTGACCTGCATGGGCTCCACAGGTTCGGTTTTTCCATCAAACATGTGGAGATAGACCTGAGAATCATAGGGCTCCATCTGCAGGCTTCTGGTATCCACCAGATAATCTTCTTTTAACTTACTCTGCCGGGTGATCTCGGCGGCCATTTCTTCCAGGGAAAGACCTTCTTTCATTCTGTTTCGCTCCTTTCTTATTGTGTGCGGGCTTACCAGGATATCTGGATGCCATTCGCCATGATTTCAGCCGCCAGCCCGTTACGCTCAAAAACCTGCAGAAGCCGGGGCCAGTACGTTTTTTCCGGAAAGCCGGCAAGGTGCTCTTTTGCCACCTCCTCCGTATCTTCCTCGATGCAGATATCACCGTCCTCATGGATGGTCAGACGGCTGTGGCCTCTGGAATTTAAGTCTGCCACAAGAGCTTCCAAAACCTTCCTTCCCTGGACTTCATACCAGATCTGGGGGTCTACCGGCTGCTTATTGGGCGGAATGGTATCTTCCGGTTCACATCCTCCGGCCTCTGAGAGGGGAACGATCTTTAACATGTTACAGTTGATGCTGGCATCCTGATCCACACATACATCTGCATGGTCAAAATCCGGGATGCCGTAAAGGCGGATGCGTCCGGTTCCTCCCGCCAGCACTAATTTTTCCGGTCTCTTTTCGCACCACTCCCACCGTACATCAGGATAAACTGCCCGTAGATAGGCAGAGATCCGGTGGTTGACATGGCGGAGCAGCAGCAGTTCCGTTTCTGAGGCTTCCATGACAGGAAATGCAGGGGGCTGTGAAGAGGCGATCCCTTCCGCCAGGCGTTTCCTTGTAAGCTGTTCACGCATCCTGCGGCGTTTTGCCTGCTGCATGTAAGGCCGTAAGAGTACCGCTGTGACCCACAGCCCCCAAAGGGTGAATACCCCGATCAGGAGCCAGGACTGCCAGGCACCCCTTATCAGTGCCAGTATGGCGATAACTGCCCCCACAAGAATGCTGATGCTGCCCCACAGGGCTTTGTCGCTTTTCATTTTTTACCATCCTTTCTTTGTTATTGTTAAAAGTAACCTGCATGTTCTGCATGCACAAAAAAAGAGGAACCATACCGGCTTTTCAGTATCATTCTGAAAACCGGTACGGTTCCTCTTCTGGAGCCGGAATGGGAATCACTCCGGCAGGGACTCGCGTTCTCCGTCCAGTACCTCCACAGGGGGAGGGGCGGATTCTGCGGTCTCAGGGTCATTTGGAAAATCGGCGGGGCTTTCCTTTGGAAAGCGGCCGGGAAGAAATCCAAAGTTGGACAGATAGATCTTTAAGACCTTCGCCTTTTCCTTCCCATGGCTTGAGGTACAGTCCACCAGCCGCTGTGTGCCGGTGATCCATAACCGGCTTTCCTTCTTTACACCAAGCTGCATCAGGCGGGATACCTCATCATCCCATGCCCAGACCTGGTAATACTGGAACTGCCCCTTGCCGGTCTGCTCGGTAAAACCGAAACAGACATAGGTGGAATCTCTCTGGCTCTTTTGGGGAACCAGGTCATTCTCCACACGTCCAAATGCAAAAATCTGTGCCATAACACTCCTTTCTGCCACTGGCCTTGTTATCTATAAAAAAAGTGCCAGCAGGAATCCGGCCCATATGGGCGCAGCAATGCCACTGACACTTATATACAAACTTAACAGCGTGTGCAATGCGACTGTCTCATCGCTATACAGACAAAACCGTCTGCAATCCTGCAAGGATACGCACAAAAATCAATTACAAGGTAAGTATAACACCATATATTGTGTCTGTCAAGTTTATATATACTATATATAGATATTTAAAGCGGCGAAATACAATATTTTGTAGTTGGAAGCCATGCAAATATGTAAAGGTTCCTATATATAAACAGGAATCAAGACCCTGTTATTCTGCAGAATCTGATTTTTTTGTTTCCAGCCTGTTGTCCGGCAGGCCGGAATCGTAGCCTAAAAACAGATCCGTGGAGAGGGAGGCGTTCAGATATTCACTGCCCAGGGAAGGGCGGGAGGCTTTCCGGAAATAGAAGCAGTAAACTCTGTCCGGTTTTATTTTTATCTGTCTCCCCAAAAGTAAGATAACAGCAGCTCCCCGGCTGTCTGTAAGCTCTATTTTTTGATACCTGCGTAACGGCTGTGAGGAAACGGCTGTGCAGATGCCCGTGATGGTCTCATAGTCCCCACGCAGGATCACGATCAGGAGCCCCATGCTGCGCAGCAGGCAGCAGAAGAAGATAATGCCGCTCAAAACCAGCAGGAGCCGGTCGCGGGAAATAAAAAATGCAGCGGCAGCCATCAGGAGGATGGCGGTTCCTGTAAGCAGGAAAAGAAAAACTTTCAGCCGGAGGGTAAAAGGAGAGTTCAACCATTGTTCCATAAGTATCATATCCTTTCAAAAATAATCTGCTGGCGCAGGTACAGGTTCGCAACTGCAAGCGTGACCGCCTGGCTTTTAGCGGAAAGCTGCATCAGGCAGCTGATGTTGTCGCTGGTGGTATCCGGATCGTCATAAAGGCCGTCCAGTATGCTCTCTTCCGTGGGGAAAGAACGGATATCCTTTTCCATGCACCGGATCAGTTCTGCTGTGGAGAGCAGTGCCTGTCTGGCAAGGGCCATGACCTGTTTTTCGTTTTCGGTACGCTGGTCCCGGCGGAACAGTCGGCCGGCAGCAGAAAACGGCACATGGTTCACAAAGACCAGCTTCAAAAATGACAATATCCTTAGAAGGCGGGAGCCATCTGTGGGAATGATGTACATGGAAGAGAGCAGGTCATAAAGGGCATCATATTCGGTTTCCCCTTTGCCGCAGACCAGCAAGCCCCGTGTCAGCAGCCGCTCCACGCACTCCCGCCAGGGACGGTCTACCACATCCTCCTGCCCCGGAAAAGTCTTTGCATAGAGCAGACCGATCTCCTCCATGCGGACGATCCGCCAGTTCAGGCAGCTCCAGATGACCATTTCCTGGACATCAACCATGTATTCCTTTCCCCCAAGAACAATGACGGGGCAGTAGCGCCGGCAGCCGTTGGTCCTGCGCTCAAAGCGTCCGACAGCCGTGTAAAGTGTTTTTAATGCCATAAAAAATCCTCCTGTGTTTTTATTCCGGTTAGGTAGGAGACTGCCTGGGGCGGCAGTCATAAAAGCCCTGACAGAAACAGCCTGTCTTTCCGAAGCTTCTGGGCGGCGCGGGAGATCCATGCGCCTACATGGGGAGGCGGCACATGATACAGACCGGCAATGTCGGAAATGCTCATGCCTTTCAGCTTCAGCTCCAGGGCTTTGACGCCGAGCTTTGCCACACCCTGATATTTCTTTTCGGCCCATGCGAGAAGGTCAAGGGTTTCTATCATATTTAACTGTGCGTGAAAGTCATCCGGCTGTGCTACAGGCTCCCCGTCAGCGAGCAGTTCCCCATGCAGGCCCACAGCCAGGTATGTAATGCGGCGCTGTTTCAGGCACATCTGCCGGCAGTAGGAGAGCAGGCCATTACGCACGATCTTTTTGGCATAGGTGGGGAACTGGGAACGTGCGGGATCATAGGTGGCTGCCGCATGACACAGCCAGATGCAGCCTTCCTGATACAGATCCTCATATCCGAATCCGTAAATGGTTTCATTGACATGGATGCTCTCCATGATGACCCAGTAGACAAGGGAAAGGTTTTTCTCCACCAGCGCCTGCTGTTCTTTCGTTAAAGGATTGTTTCGCTTCATAAATACCGCCTCCTTTCATGCCGCCATGCCGCTGTCCGAGTCTGCGGGGGAGCGGCACAGGGTAATAACCCGTTCACACATCTCTTCTGAAAACATGCCGATATGGGCCTGGCTTTCATCAAGCCCCAGTTTTGCCTGGAGCCATACGTAGACCGCCCATTTGTCCATATGCCGTTCTATCCGCAGCTTTTCTAACGCCCGGTGTGCCAGGATACGCTTGCGCCGCAGCCTGCGGTCTGCCATGGTTCCCATGGGTTTCCGGTCCTTTTTATGGGCGCTTACATAGGCGTCACAGGCGGGCCAGCGGGAGCAGACATACAGATAGCTTTTCCGGTCAATGGTATCCGCCCCGTAGACGGTGCTGGCAGGCCGGCAGATGGCCGGAGAGCCGCAGTAAGGACATTTCAGGTTATATTTTTTCATGGTTTTCATTTGCCACCTCCGTTCCTGCCATTTATGGCAGATTTGATTTCTTTCATTTTCCTTTTTCAGAAGCAATGGTATTTATCAGAAGCCCGACATAGTTCCATGAGCGGGCAGCCTGTGGAAGATACGGTGTGCCACTCGATATACAGGCCGTATACGCTCTCAAAGGTTCGTTTACCTATCACAGCCTGACAGCTTTCCGGTTCGATAGATTCCCCGGACAGCTGCTGTAAGACTTTCGCAGGCATAAGGATCGGAGAGCCGTCTGCATCCACAGCCATCAGGAATCCTTCACAGGGGGGAGACTGGCCGTGAGGGCAGACAGTATGGTTGCATTTGATAAACAGGGCGTTGTGCCAACAGCCGCGTACTGCTTTTAAAAAAGGATAAATAGTACACTTTTTTTGATTCAATTTCATTCACCTCCTGCACACATGAATCATTTGAATTGAAAATCATCTGTAATGAAGGTGTAGATATCTGCTCACTTTCATTACCCACCTTTTGAAATCCCTAAATGGCCAATTTGAACTAAAAAATTCTTAAATTTTTATAAAGTTCAATCAGTTCTTTCAAAAATCCCTTATAAAAATAAAAAAGGAGGGCCAGACGCAAAATTCTGCGGCCTGGCCCCGAAAGTTTTTATTCCGTTGTATTATCCGAACAGTCCTTCAATCTCCCGCGTGATCCTGGGGATGACCGTATCATTGAAGATCAGGGTAAGCGCCGCCAGGAGCAGAGCGCCCAGCACTACTGCAATGATAATCTTCACGGCATCCGAGATATAGAAATCCCCGCGCTGGTTGGAGACTGCCATCCGGGCACGGATGATGAACTGGTCTGCTTTGTTACGGATACAGGTTGTGAGTTTTCTCATGGAAATTTCCTCCTACTTATTTATTCATGTATGGTTACAAAGGTACAATATCGGATTTTTAAGGCCGCCTGAGCGGTCTTTTCCGCCTGTCTTTTCTGCCTTTCGGCCTGTCCTGGCAGGGGGCAGGCTTCTGGCGGAGCAGCCGGCGGAACCGCTGTTTTTCTGCCTCCGCCTGGGACGGCAGGGGACGTTTTTGGTGTCTTTTCATAGGCAACTCCTGTCTGTATTCTTTCCGCCGTGGAAGGGCGGCGTTGTCTGCTGGCTGCTGTAAAATGCCGTGCTAAGGAAAACCGCTGGGGTACAAGTGACCGCCTCCTTTCCGTAGGGCTGTTCTGCAGAGGGCCTGCGGCAAAAGCGGCTCTGCATTTATCCAAAGAATGCGCCAAGGGAGCTTAGAACTTCCGTACAGAGGACTACCAGGTAGATGATCATGATACAGATCAGCATCATCATAGAGTACCGCTGGATTTTTTTCGGCCGTTTGGCTGCTTCTTTTTTCAGGTTGTTCTGTTCAATCTGCCTCATGTCGAAACAGATCATTTTGAAGTACATACGCTGGTCATCCCCACGCAGAACGCCCACCAGACCCCGCACCACATCCGAGAGCATAGGACTCCCGATACGGGTTTCAAAGCGGATGAGGGCATTTTCGTAATTTCCAGTCTTCATGTCTGCTATGGTCTGGTCCAGTTCGGCGCCAAAATCCCGGCCAGCTACTCTGCGGTAGGAAGTCAGTATTTTCAGCACATCCCGGTCGTTTTCCAGATTTTGCCCAATGGTCAGGGCAAAGCGGGGGATTTCCGCTTCAATGAGCTTGCGCCGTTTTTTTACAAAATCAAATGCTGCATAATAGGTAGAAAACCATAATGCTACGGCCGTTCCGATCAGAACCGGTACAAAAAGCGGCATCAGGAACGCCAGAGGGATGGCGCTAAGCCCGACAGCTCCGGCGGTTACCCATGCCCTGGCGGTGTAAACTTCCGGGGTCAGCTCCAGCCCGGCAATGTTGAGCGCTGCCTGCAGTTTATTTCTTTTTAACTTGTCCAGCCGCAGGTAAGGGGCGAACAGTCCGGCGATTTTCGTGATATACACATCCAGGAGCTGTTCCTTTTTCGTTCCCTGCTGTTTCCGGGCCAGCATCATCATTTTAGATGTTTTGCTGGTAGGAATGTCCGCGAAGGCTGTGGACAGATTGTAGACTGCGAAGCCAAAAAAGATGATAGCGATCAGTGCTAACAGTGTCATGTGCCGTCACCTCCATACTCAATGGGCTTGCTGAGTTTCATGATCTGCGTCAGTGCAAACAGGATAATGGCTGCACAGATAGCCAGAGCAATCTTGCCCGGTGTAGTGTAGATCAGGGTATGAAACCAGTCCTTGTTGAGGAAATACAACAGAGGGACATTGGCAATGACCAGAAACATCATGGTAATGGCCTCCCGCCTGGGTCCCTGCATCATGGCCTCCAGCTCCGACTGCACCACACGGACATCGGAAAATTTCTGCACGATGGTCGGCAGCGTATTTTTCATGGAACGGTCCGACTGGCACTGGATCAGGATATTGGCCCATTCGTGAAAGACCCGGTTGGGGATCTTCATTTTCAGGGAATTGATAGCACTGGTCATATTGGCGTTGATCAGTTCGCTTTCATATACAAATGCCTCAAAGTTCGCCTTGATGGGCTCATTGATATAAGGCAGGTTCTCCCTTACGGAGCGGAGCAGATCCTCCGTCCGCAGGTAGGAAGTGGTGACGATGGAGATCGCCGTTTCCAATTCCTCGTTCAGGTGTTTTTTATAGCTGGCCGCCGTACTGCGGAGATACCACATGGGTAGGAGAGAGAAACCGATGCCCAGGATAGGAACCAGATATACGTTGCCTATCAGGAGTGCAAGGACTGCTCCCACCGCAAAAAGAATCAGGGTCAGCCGGGTAACTGCCTCATAGCGGTCGGCCCGTCCGGTATCCTTTAAGATCTGTTTGATCTCATAATCCTGATTAAAAAATCCTTTTGCAGGCGTTCCCATCAGTACGTTCAGCTCATCTGAGAGGGTTGCCGTCTTCCTTCCTGTATTGAAAATAACATCCGTAAAATCCCGTGGGCGTACTTCAAAGAGCGCAAGGAATCCGGCACTCAGCAGCGTAAAACAAATAAGATAGATCCAGTGCAATTATTTCACCTCCCTTCCGGATGGCTTTTTTCGGGGTGTTTCTTTCGCAGACATTCCGCCGTCTGAGAATTCCTGCAGTTCTTTGTAGGAAATCCCATTATCTAAAAGCCGTTTTTTTAATGTTTCTGACATGGTTTCCATCTTGCGGTGGTGGCCTACTACGTGGGCGCTTCCATGTTCATCCGTTACGTTATCCACTACTTCGTATTTATAGAGGGAACGGTACAGAAGTTTCCCATCCAGGTAATCCTCACCCTCGATGATCTCCATGATCTTCCGGGAACGGTCTTCCAGCTGCTTGGTAAACACTACCACCGGGTAGGCTTCCACCATGATCTGCATCAGGATGGAATCGTCCATGTTATACTTCCGTTTGGCAAGAGTCATCATACGGCGGTAGGTACTCTCACAGGAGTTGGAGTGGATAGTGGTACAGACCGTATGACCGGTACGGGAGCTTTCGGCTGCAGACAGGCTTTCCGCTGCTGACCGCATTTCCCCTACGCCGATCACATCCGGATGCTTTCGCAGTACCCGTTCCAGAAGGAAATCCTGGTTGATGTTCATGGAAGGGTTCTCATGGGGCCTTGTGAGCAGATGCACCACGGAGTTTAAAATATTTCCCTCATCATCCCGTTTTACCAGGTCAAACTCCCGGCTGCCTTCTTCTATGGTGATAAGGCGGCGGTTGTTTGGGACGTTGGATAAGAGCCATGCCATGATGGTTGTCTTTCCGGAACCGGTGGAACCGGCAATGCACACGGAAACCCCATAGCGGATGCAGGAGGTCAGGAAATGGAGCATCTCTGGCGTGGCGCTCCCGGAATCCAGGAGCTTTTCCTCTGAAACCGTATTCTGGTTGACGATACGGATGGAGGCATTGATCCCCACCTCTGAATCCACAATGGGCGTTTTATCCACAGAGATACGGATATTTTTATCAAGGAAACCGATGACCGATGGCATGGTATCGTCAATGACCATGCCGCAGGCGTTCAGCATACGCCGCACAACATCAATGGCATGCTGAGGGGAAGAAAATTTATCAGGGATCTTGATGCTGCGCCCGCTGTTCATGATGACCTCGATGTCGTTATATGCGTTGATGTTCACTTCCTCCACGCCGGGCTGGTAGATCCATTTCTTCAGGAAGGAGTAGCCGGCCATGTCTTCATAAAGCCTGGCGCAGAGCTGCTCTGTAGTAAGTCCCTTGACAGCGTACTTGCGTTTGACCAGGTACTGTACCATCAGCTCTTTTAGTACGGTGACGGCACGCTCTGAATCATTTTCTCCGGCACCGGCTATGGTGGAGGCATGGTTTTCGGAAAAGTAGCGCTGTACATCCTCCAGTACCTGCTCATAGGTCAGGGCACCGTTTTCCGTGGGGGCAAAGAAAATATCATTTAAGTTATTCATCACTGTCTACCTCCCTGTATCCATCTTCCCAGTCCTGTTCATCTTCCTCCTCTCCGTATTCACTGTCTTCATATTCCGCCTCATAAGCTTCCTCTTCCTGACGCTCTGCAGCTTCCATCTGCTCCAGGGCATCCAGGACCTTATTTAAGGATGCAGTATATTTGGAGTTGCAGTATTTGATGGCCTGGAACATGCCCCCTTCGGTGGCACAGCGGTCAATCTCCTTCCCATAAGGCAGCAGGCCGTCAAACCCGCCGATGATATATCCCATTTCATCAAAGGCGTGGAAAGGGCGGGCCATGCCTGCAAAGGTCATGTGCTCATGGTAGTGGAAACGCCCGTCCGCCAGCAGAGGCTGGTGGGCCTTCAGGTAATTGATGCCCTTCAGATCCGGAGTCACAATACGAAGTACCAGATCCCCGGATTCAATGGCGGCCGGCGTGAATACGTTGGTCATAGCAGAACCACAGTCCAGGATGACATAATCCACCAGCCTTTTTGCAGAGGAAATAAGCTGTAAAACCATCTGGTAATCTGTTTCCGGATAGCTTAACGGGTTCTCTCCGGCACAGTATCCCATAAGGCCGATATAGGGATAATTTTTCAGCACCGTTACATGGCTGGCTACCAGGGACGTATCGATCTCCACGCTGGTCAGCACCTGCCCGATGGAAACGGCAGTGGTGGTGATCTGCTCCGGGAGCCAGACCGGGAGCATGGGGATGCCAGGCTCCCCGCTTATGATGATGGCCTTTCGTTTGTCACGGGTCAGCGCTTTGGCAAGGATACAGCAGAACATGGATTTGCCGCTGCCGGGGCTGCCCCAGACCGTGATTATTTTGGACATGGAAACCATTCCTCCTTTCTGCCTGCGGTCAGGTCTTGTTGTCCGGATTATTTTCTGAACCATTTTTGCTGCTGTTTCCGGTTTCGTTTGTTGTTTCGTTTTCTTCAGCAGAAGCAGATTCTTCCCCATTTTCTTCCGCATTGCCGGTTTCGGAACCCTCCGCTTCTCCTTCCTCTGCCATATCCTCCGTTTCCTCTTCTGAAGGCTCCGGGAAATAGATTTCCTGCAGAATCGCTTCCTGTTCTGTCAGGAGTTCCTCTGCCAGCTTTTCATTGCCCCGGGAGATCAGGGCCACATGGGCAACCCCGTCATTTTCCAGGGAGGTGATGACCCGTGCCTGTTCCGGGCTTGCCAGCACCGTGATGGTAGCAGACTGCTGCTTTTCCTCATCCTCCACCGGTTCCTTTGCGTTGTCCACGTTGACACCTTTGGCATCTGTGACGGAAAGCACCCGGACGAAGCGAAGCTCCGGAACTTCCTCCGCCGCATCCAGGAAATGGTATATACGGATGATGTCGCCCGGCTGCAGTTTGTCAGACAGACCGGAAGCCAGTGTCTTAACGGTCAGGGAAATGGCTGCTTTCCCAGAGGGGATATTGTTTAAAGCCACATCCGAGGAGACCGGGACAGTGCTGATCTTGGAAGTCAGGATATAATCGCCCTGAGATAAGTCTGCAGTGGCATAAAGCCCTTTCACGTCATCAAAGGTGTGGGCGATATTGGGAGGCAGGTTGTAGCTCCCGACTTCCACAGTCTCTGTATTGTCCGCTGAGAGCTGTTCTCCTTTCAGCACGGGTTTTGTGATCCGGACAATCTCAGTCTTGCCATTGGTCTGCCTGGCAATGGTGGGCAGGGCGACAAAGGCGATAGCGGCTGCCAGCAGGATACTGAGCAGGCCGAAGATAAAGCGGTTATTCAGTTTCATGTTTTTCACTCCTGTCATTTAAAATATGGATCTGCCGCTGGTTCTGCCGGGTAAGGCAGATGGTGTGATTCCATAAGGCAGATAAAGTTATAGGATTGCAGTTACTGTAATGATCAGGCTTCCGACCATCAGAAAGGGTACAAAGGGCAGGGAGAGCATCTCCTTTTTTCTCTGGTGCCTCACTGCCAGGGAAACACAGGCCGCAAGGCTGGAGGCAATAAGCAGGACAGACAGCATACGGGCAGGGCCGTAGATAAACCCCATGACTGCTGCCAGCTTGATATCCCCGCCCCCGATGCCGGCGCCCTCCTTTGACAGCATTGCAGCGGCCAGTAAGATCACAAAGCCTGCTGCCGCCCCCATAAAAGAATATAAAAGCAGGAGCGGCAGAAGGGCGGTTCCGAATGCACCTGTGCGGATCATGGGCGCAGCAAGGGCAAAGGGAAGGAAAAGCAGGAGCGCCCGGTCGGGCACCCGCTTCTTTTTCAGGTCGTATGCGGCAAATCCAGCGATGCACGCAAAGGCCAGCAGCTCATAAACAAAAAGGATATGGCTATTCACGGTTGGTATACCAGTCATCAAACACGCTCTGGTGGATGGTGATGTAGTCATTCAGGTTGACCGAGAGCATTCCGTCCGGTGTCCATGCGTCCCATACCTGGGTATATACCACATAGCTTGTGCTGTCCGGAAACCATACCGGTGTGAAATGCACGGTGCGCCCGTAGGTGGAAAACTCATTGGGCTGGAAGGCAAATTTTGCACTGCGTCCGCTGGAAACGCGCTGCAGGAGCCGCAGGTAGGTATTATATTGAAACTCCGGAAATACGGAAAAGGCAGTCTGCGGGTTGCTGTGGTGCCCATCCGGCGAGTTTGTGGATAGTGTGGCCCGTACTTCCGTTTTGACGCCGTAGCCGCTCTTCATGTCTTTCCCGTTTGCTGTCGGCACGATATCATCCGGCATTAAAGTCATGGTGCCGCTGATGGAGGCAGAATAGCTGGTATAGTCATATTCCCAGTCTCCACGGTCTACCCAGTGGCCGTCATCCTCTCCATGGCTGCACCACTGCCAGTCAGGAACCCAGTAACAGCTCCAGACGCCCCAGCTTGCACTGAGTTTTTGTGGGTTCACCGGGAGGGCAGGGACAGAATAACCGGGATTGATGTCCGTAGCCAAAGGGTCAGGCGGTATCTTTTCATTTAAGTCCACAATTTTCGCCACAAAGGTATCCTGGGCGGTAAAGCCGCTGCTTAACGTCACCGTGATGGTAATGGTCTGGGGTGTAGGGGGCGTGTGCCATTTCACCCATACCAGCTGAGAGTCGTGGGCTGGTATGACAATGTTCCGGACGGTGTAGCTCCTTCCCATGATATGGAAGGTGACCGTTGCCGGGTTGTCCGGAGTCAACCGTCCATTCGTCTGTAGACGGATGGCAGTGATCACATCAGTATCCACCCGGTATTCCACATCCGGCGCTTCGATCTCCCCGCCGGGTTCTTCCGTTTCTTCAAACCAGACAATGCCGATTCCCAGGGCGTTTATGATATCTGCGTTGGACTGTATTCCCCGCCTGCCTCCGCCCCAGGCCGGAAATCCAAGGTCACTGTATTCCAGGAACAGGGCGAGGGGGAGATTCTGGAACGCTACCGAGGGCAGCTTACTCCGCAGGGAGCCGCCGGAAAGCTGGTCATAGAGTGCTGCCTCTGTTGCCGTAAAGGCGTATTTTGCCTCGTTAAAAGTGACGTAGGCAATGGGTTCTAAAAGGATCTTATATTCTCCTGACAGCATACGCTCATAACTGACGCCTGCGGCATCCGCCACCATCATGCAGGCGTATTCTGAACAGAAATAGCGCTTGATGGCTTCAATGGTGGCAGGCCGGCTGTTGCTGGTTATGATGGCCGGCATGGAATAGGCGGGCTGGCGGCAGTTATAGGGAACACCGGACTGTAAGGAGAGCGAAGCCCCATCCCGGTACTGGATCTTGTTCACCTTGCCGAAATGGAGCATTGCGGAGGACTGGCTTCGGTTGGCGAAGTCCACCGGCGTACTCACGGCAGCTCCGGACTGGGCATCCACCACCGTTACCCTTACCCCGTCATTTCCGGGAGACCAGAAGTTGGTGGAAGTGCCCTGGTTCATGTTGCCTCCTCCTCCGTCAAGGTTGCCCTGTCCGGAAGCAAGAGCCTGTGAGGAACACAGGCAGAGCAGAAGGGCGGCAGTGCAGAGGAGGGCATAAAAGCGTTTCAAACAGTATCACACTCCAATCTTTTTATGTGACAGAAAAACGTATTGCCGATGTGTTTTCTGTGGGTTGATGCACAAAAGAAAACCGCCATCGGGAGGCGGTTTTCCGGTTTCAGTATTCAGTTGTGTATCTGTGATACTCTGCAGAGCATCATCAGTTCCCCATGTTCCCGACCATCTTGCTGGGGTCTCCGCTGCTGTCTATGGAAGACTGGTTGACCTGTCCGGGAACTACCCAGCCGAATACGGGATCGTATACGGCGCCGTTTTCGTTGGTGGAACCAGCTGCAGGGGCATCTTCCTTTCCGGTCTCTGTGGGTGCGGACGCTGTCTCAGGGGCCGGATTCACAGGATGCTCTCCGCCCGGATCTGCCGTAATGGTCTTGCCTTCCGGGGGCGGGGGAGGCGTTTCATCCTTTGTTTCCGCAGGAACAAAATCCATCACAATATCCTGTTCGGATTCTTCCGCTACCTTCGGGTATTCTTCCAGTTTTTCCTCCGCACTGTTCTGACCGGGGATACCGGCATCTGTATGTACCCGGGAATCTCCAGTGGGATCCGTGATATCCGGGGTATCCTTCCATTCTTCCTGAACGGTATCCGGGGGCTGTTCATCCGGCTGGAAGCCGGTCTTTGTATCCCGGCTCACCAGCCAGCAGACGGCGAGGATGGCGATACAGGAAGCAGAAAGGACTGTGACAAGGAATCCTCTGGATCTTAAAATTTTCTTCATATGGCAGTCATCTCCTTTTTTCTTTCTGTATATCCCTTACGGTTTTAAAGTAAGGTTTTTCAACAGAAGATGAAATTTTATGAGGCATTGTCAGTCCGGCCGTCATAAACCGCTGCCTGCTGCCCTGCGGCGTCCGATGAAGCGGAATGCCAGGAAACCGGCAAGGGCGGTGAACAGGGTGGTAAGGATGAATTTTTTGGATGTAAACAGTTTTTTCATAAGCATAAGCTCCTTTCATGTCTGGCGGCTGTCTTTCGCAGCCTAAAATTTGGTGTTGTGGTAGCCGGTCAGCTCCACGGGCCGGGTAATGGCAGGATAGGAGTGGCCGAACATGTAGACATAGAACTCGACATTGCAGGTGAACACATACTCCACCCGGTCGCCTGTCACATGGAATGCAAGATGGATATCCCTTACCCGGTAGTCATCCGTGGAAAGGGGGATCTTGCTGGCGAGGCCGTCTGTCACCATGTCTTCCAGCATGGCGGTATAATCGCTGCTGGAGTAGAGGGTATTTAAGTATTCGCTGAAATTGGTCTCCCTTTGGGAACGGTAGGTATCTGCATAGATGCTGGCGCTCAGGTTGTTCAGCTCCATCTTTGCGCCGTTGCGGATATTGATGCAGGTGATGCGGATGGAGGCGTACAGCAGCAGGAAGGAGATCAGCATCACGATCCCCACCACGAAAAAGCAGGTGAAGATAGAAATATCCCCGCGGTCATTTCCGAGGGGATTCCTGCCTGTGCTTCTTTTCATATATTGGAACGGTTTCTTCATGGTCCACCTCACTTCCAGTAATGCTCACTGACGCCTGCCCCTCTGGAGACAACCGTGATGTTCACCAGGTTGAAGTTCCAGAACCCGCCCAGTTTGGCCCGCCCTGTAATGGTGATGTAAAAGGGGGTGCCCAGTTGTATGGCCCGGCTCATGCCGGACGGGGTAGGCGACTTGTAGGAGGCATCAATGGAGTAGGAGATGTTTTCAGCCCCCTCGATCTGAGAACAGAGGAACTGAAAAAGCTGGTCTGTTTCACCGTTGATTCCTCCGGAGAGCTGGATCTGTTTCACCATCTGGTCTGCACAGTGGTCCAGCTCCTGTTTGGTGGAGATGATGCTGAACAGGTCCAGGATGAATGCCAGCAGGAGCACCGCGA
>OFHA01000572.1_pt1 | contig 31445 bp, 27 predicted proteins | sample 1521891 | NCBI WGS metagenome assembly OFHA01 (sample SAMEA3504089, study PRJEB24116) | mouse gut metagenome | biome: mouse gut; feature: mouse-associated habitat; material: faeces | place: Denmark | collected 2011
CCTGCTTGATATACATCGGCGAGCCCACAAACACATAGCTATTTCCCATTCGAAAGATATCCGGACATTCCAGCGTCCTCCCGAATCTCTCACTCCGGTACTGGGACGCATATTGCCAGTTCACACCGTCAACACTCCGATAAAACCCCGCCCGTCCTATCTCCCCCCGGTATGTACTGCCAAGTACCATATAGAAGGTGTCTCCCTCCTTCCATACCTTGGGGTCTCTTGTATCCTTACAGTCCCCGATTTCCACGTCTTCTATCATCGGCACAACAACCTTTTTTCCGCCGAAGTTGTCAAAGGTAAAACCATCCTCCGTTGAGAGCATAAGCTGCGCGGATTCAAAATCACCCTCATTGACATGTATATTTTTTGCATCCGGCTCTTTGTAATGAACCCCTGTATAATACAAGTTCATCCTTCCGCCGCGCTCCAGGGCGCTCCCGGAAAAGCAACCGTTCTGGTCTTCATATCTTGTTGGGAAAAGCGCCACTCCCACATGCTCCCAGTGCACCAGGTCATCGCTGACTGCATGGCCCCAGTGCATGGGGCCCCAGTGAGAATTAAAGGGATGATACTGGTAAAACAGATGATATTTTCCTCCATAAAAGGAAAATCCGTTAGGATCATTCATCCATCCTACCCGCGCCGACAAATGAAATCCCGGCTTTTCCACCCCTTCCTGTTTCCTCTCTGTTATTTCTTCATATCTGCGCGCATCTCGTAAAATCTGGCTCATACCTTCGAAACCCTCCTGTAATTATCTCTTATTCTTCACTTTCAACGCCGGTATATCGGTCATAGGCATCCTGATACACCTTCAGAAGCCTGTCCATTCCACATTTCTTTTTTAATTTTTCCACATACGCTTCCCATTCCGCATCGTCAGGCCCTCCATTCTTCAGCCACAGGCCTTCCTGCTCTGACACAGCACTCTCAAAATCTGCTTTGTACCAGTCAATATCGTCCAGTTCTTCCCCGGTAAACACACAGTCCACCGGATAGGTCGTGGCGCTGTGTACATAGGGCATCCAGAATTCGTTCAGGTCTGTCAGTCTTTCTGTGGCACGGTCTTCCATCTTAAAAGTGGTAAGATAATAGTCACTGAGAATCAGTTTCGGCCCATACACTTCCTCTTCTCCTCGCAGTTCTCCGGCGCTTTTCCCGAATTTCTCCTGGGATTCTTTATCGGTGATACTCAGCCATACGCCATTTTCATCCTGTTCTGTGAAATATGTGCCTATGGACCCGTAATGAAGCTGCATCACATTTTCCGGTGCATACCATCTGTCAAAAAATTTCAGCAGATTTGCAGGACTCTTGCATGCCTTTGTAATATTCAGGTTTCCGCTGCTGATTGGACCTCCGGTACGCACTGTTACATTGTGCGTTCCATCCGGGCCGTCCAGAATGGGAAGGAACACATAATCCTTCGCATAATCCCCCATCAGCTCCTCGATATACCACCAGGTGGAAACACCTACGTATCCCTGGGAACATTTGGAAATCAGCTGAGTGTCATCCTGACTGAACATCTCCGTATCCATCAGGCCTTCCGCATACCAGTCGTGGAAATAGGTCAGAGCCTCCCGGTACCTGTCTGAAGTGCAGACAAATTCTACCTTTCCGTCGTCATTCAGCACAAGATCGTTGCAGACGTCATTGGGCCAGTTGGTAAACCCAAATCCTGCATAAAAAATATTCTGTCCCCAGCACCACTGATCAAACCCTGTACTCATGGGAATGGTGCTCCCCGGATCATTGCCATAATATTTTGCACTCATATCATTATCCCTGAAGGCCTTCAGGGCTGTATGAAGCTCATCCAGCGTCGTGGGTACCTCCAGCCCCAGGTCGTCCAGCCACGCTTTGTTGATCATGGAAAACTGGGGAATCGTATAGATACTGTAATCTTCTTCGGCTCCTATCCCGGCTGTTCCCATTCGTTCTCCGGAGGGCAGCCCGTAGATATATCCGTCATCCATGGTGATTGCCCGCCGGATATCCGGATTTTCCTCCAGAATCCTGCACAGATTCGGCATATATTCCTCGGTCAGATAGGGTGACAGGTCAATAAAGGTTCCATCATCTCCATACCGGGAAATATCATAGTTGTTAAATCCCACTGCGATAAAGGCATCCGGAAGATCTCCTCCTGCAATCCGGATGTTGACCTGCTCTGCCAGAGATTCACTCATGGTATTCCATTCAATATGAATTCCTGCTTCCTCCTGAAGCTGATTTAACACCGGTTTCTTATCATAGCTGGTGCTCAGGGCGCCCATTCCTCCCATAATGGAAAAATCCGTCTGAGAGGTATCAGTATTGGCAACCCCTTTTTCATGGTTTCCGTACTCGTTGCCACATGCAGTTGCCGACAGACCAATGCCTGCAACCAGCATACATGATACAATCCTTTTTAACAATCCCTTTTTTCTCATCATACATTTTCCTTTCCCACATTATCCTTTTACTGCACCTGCCATAAAACCTTTTTCAAAATACTTCTGTACAAAGGGATAGATTACCAGCATTGGAGCTGCTGCTATAATGATGGATGAAAATTTAATCATTTCCGTCATCTTGTTCAGTTCAGCATAACCGCCGGATATGGTACTTGCCTGACTCGCACTGGCTGAGCTTTTAATCAGAATATTTCGAAGAACCAGCGGTAGCGGCGCCTTTTCCGGTGAAGGCAGATAAATCATGGATGTAAACCAGTCATTCCAGTAAGCAACCATGGAAAATACCACCATAACCGCCATAATGGAACGACTCAAAGGCACAACTATGCGGATAAAGGTAGTCCATTTGGAAGCGCCGTCAATTTCCGCAGCCTCTATCATTTCTTTTGGAATGCTGTTCTCAAAAAAATTCCGCATGATAATCATATTACCTGCCGCAACGCCTCCTGGCAAAAACAGCGCCCACATGTTATTAATCAGCCCTGTTTCCTTCACAATTAAATAAGTAGGAACCAGACCGCCGCCGAAGTACATGGTAATAATAAAGAAAATACTGAAAAATTTTCTGCCAGGCAGGTTTTTTACGCTGAGGGGATAGGCAGTCAGATACAGCATTACCACAGAAAATGCTGTACCGATTATGGTATACTTAAAACTGTTTAACAGCCCAGTCAGGATACTGGGGTCTGCAAATACTGCTTTATACCCGTCCAGGGTAAATTTACTGGGCAAAAGAAATGTCTTGCCTGCATACACATCATAAGGGTCTGATACAGATGCCACCAGTACATAGTACAGAGGATACGCAACAATCAACAAAATAATAATGCATATCACCACCAGAATAATATCGCTGGTCCGCTCTGAAAATCCTGATAATTTTCCTGTTTTTGCTTTCATACCGCACCTCCTAAACAAAACTTGTTTCTTCGGACAACCTGCCCGCAATCTTATTCACTGCAATTAACAGAATAATATTGACTACCGTATTAAACAGCCCCACTGCAGTGGAATAACTGTACTTGGCATTTTCAATACCCTGCTGGTAAACATAAACAGCAATCACATCGCTTGCAGCCTTATTCAAATCTGTCTGAAGCAGCCACACCTTCTCAAATCCTACATTCATCAGTCCGCCTGCACTCATAATCAGATTCAGCACCATGACAGAAGCAAGCTGCGGCAGATCAATATGAATAATCCTCTGAAACAGGGATGCGCCGTCAACCTTTGCCGCTTCATAAAGAGATGTGTCAACGCTGGACAGGGTAGCCATATAAACGATAATTCCCCATCCTGCATCCTGCCAGATACCAGATGCAATATAGATAGTGCGGAATGCTGCGGATTCTGTCAAAAAGTCAATAGACGTCCCCGCTATCAAATTGATCAGTCCTCCCGAAGGACTTAAAAAAATACGGATCATACCGCAGATAACCATAGTGGAAATAAAGTGCGGCGCATAAAGCACTGTCTGCGTAACTCTTTTAAACTTGTGAAACCTCATCTGATTTAGCATCAGGGCGAGGATAATTGGGATGGGAAATCCCCACAGCAGACTGTAAAAGCTTAGTAGTATCGTATTTTTAATCATCCGCCAAAAGGTCGGCGCACTGAAAAACCGCCAGAACCATTCAAGGCCGATCCATTCGCTTCCTGCAAATCCCCGGCTCGCTTTGTAATCTCTAAAGGCAATCTGTATCCCATACATTGGTATGTACTTATAAATGATTGTCAATATGACCGGGACTGCCAGCATTGCATAGAGCTGCCAGTTATCCCGTATCCGTCTCCCCAGCGGCCTTTCAAGTACCATTCCCGGGCTGGCCCCAGTCCGTTTACTTTTATTCATATTTTCTCTCCTTTCCAACAAAGCATTCCGCTTCATGCCGCGCGTTCATGAAACGTTATTTTTATTGTAGCTCAAAAATATCACTTCTGACATAAAAAGTCAATATAATATTTACATATTTTTGTCATTTTCTTTCATTTTTATTTATTTTTGCCAAATATCATTGTGCATTTTTGTTAGTTATTGCACTACTATTTTCACATAACGTTTCATAAAACATTGCATTTACAAAACTAATTCTATATACTATAATAATTTAAAGTAGATAACTTATTAGATTATTTTAAATATACAGCATAAAACACACCCGCTTTCCAATTTGTTTCACACACTTTCATGAAATGTTATATCTCTTTGCCGGTACACATACTGCTGACAGCATACTATTGGGAAGTTCAAATATAAGGAGGTCTGCATGAAGAAAAACAATTCCGTTCCTACCATGAAAGACGTTGCCGCCGAAGCCGGCGTCGCCCTTGGTACCGTTTCCAAAGTTGTAAACGGCCTGCCCGTAGGCGACTCTTACAGAATCCGGGTTGAAGACGCCATAAAAAAGCTGAATTATCAGGTCAACAGTTACGCACAGGGATTAAAGGCAGATAAAACCCATACCATAGCCCTGCTGATTCCAAACACGGTACAGCCCTTTTATGCATCCCTTGTTTACCACATTAATCTTTCGCTGCTCAAACGCAAATACCGGATGCTGCTATGTTCCACCGACTATGACACAAGCCTGGAACAGGAATATATCACCATGGCGCAACAGAACAAGGTGGACGGAATCATCGGCCTTACTTATAATCCAAATTTAATAATCGAAGAAAGTACGCCTTTTGTGGCAATTGACCGTTCCATGGGCCCCAAGATTCCGTGTGTGGCTTCCGACAACTTTGCGGGAGGGCAGTTGGCCGCCGAAAAGCTGGCCGACTTAGGTTGTAAAAATGTAGCTTTCCTGCGGACAGGTTCCTCCCTTACCAATGAACCCAATAAGCGCAAGGCAGGCTTTGAAAACGGCTGCCTTTCCCGTAGCCTTAAATATGAGATGAAAATACTAAATGACGGGGAACCTTTTGAAGAATTTGAAAAATTCCTTATGGAACATATTTATAACGGCAAGTTATCTTTTGACGGTATTTTCTGTGTGACAGACAGTCTCGCATTCTCTATAATACAAATCCTGCAAAAACTGGGACAAAAAATCCCGGAAGATGTGCAGATAATCGGTTTTGACGGCGTCCGGCACTTCGGAAATAAAAATTACGTCTGCTCCACCATCGTGCAGCCTGTATCAGAAATGGCCGAGATGTGTGTTGAACTTCTTCTTCAGGAAAATATGCCCACCAGGCCGCCCCTTGTATGCCTGCCCGTTACCTACGCATATGGCGGAACTACTTCAGAAACCGCAGGGGCTCTGACATGAGACTTGTCAAATAATCAAGCGATACAAAATTCCCCGGCAGAGCATCCTCTGCCGGGGAATTTTTAAGGGGAATACAGAAAAATATGTAAACTTCTGTTTAAACTATCGAAGCAGGTCTATCACATTCTGTGCCTGCTGGTTTGCCTGGGCAACAATTGTCTGGGAAGCCTGCGACATAAAGTTGTTTTTGGCCTGTTCCATTACCGCATATGCCATATCCGTATCGCGGATGGAGGACTCTGCACTGGTGGTGTTCTCCACGACATTGTCCAGGTTAGCGATGGTGTGCTCCAATCTGTTCTGAACGGCACCAAGGGTTGCCCTCTGATCGGATACTTTCTGCAGCGCGTCTGCTACCACGTCAATGGCTGCCGTTGCGTTGTCACCGTCCTTGCCGCTCATGTCCAGTCCGTTGATGCCAAGTGCCCTTGAGCTCATCTGTGCAATATTCATAGCGATCTTGTTGTCATCGGAAGAATCCGCACCTACATGCAGACTCAGGTCAATCGCATCGTTCACATTGGCAAACGCTTCAAACTTCAGTTTCACTGAGCTGCCTTCCGTAAAGGAAGTAACTGTCTTAACATCCTCGCCATGCTGATGCTTAATGGCTGCCATCATTGCATCCATGCTGGTGAATGCCTTGATGGTGCTGTCACCTGCATTGTTAATGGCCTCCACTGCACCGCTGACACTCAGCTTCGCTGCTGTTCCTGCAGTAGCACTCTTGGAAGTGCTGGACACAAAGACATATGTGGTATTGCCAATCTTTACGGACTTGCCGGAAATGTTTGTCGTAGTGCTCACTCCCTTGGCACCAGGAAGAGCGTTGCTATTTCCTGACTGATGAGGGATCGACTGATTTGTACCCAGGCTCTGACCGCTCAGATCCTTTACAGCCACGCTTGTTGCACCGGTCTTAGCGTCGAAGTTAATCTCGGCTACATTGGTCATATTCGCATTGGCAGTCGTATACGTGAGCTTTCCAGCTGATCCGCCGTTGCTTCCCTTCAACAGGTAAGTCTCGTTAAACTTTGTGGTATTGGAGACACGGTCGATCTCGGTTACAAGCTGATCAACCTCGCTCTGGATCGCTGCACGGTCACTCTCGGACATAGGGCCGTTGGCTGCCTTTACTGCCAGTTCGTTCATTCTCTGAAGCATGTCATGAACTTCGGTCAATGCACCTTCTGCTGTCTGCACTGCACTGATACCATCCTGAGCGTTGGAGGAAGCCTGGGTAAGTCCCCTGATCTGCTTTCTCATTTTCTCGGAAATTGCCAGACCTGCCGCATCATCCGCTGCACGGTTGATCTTATAGCCGGAAGATAACTTCTCTGTTGCCTTCGCCTGAGCGCCTGTCGTAATGCCCAACATTCTGTTGGAGTTCATTGCTGTTAAATTGTGCTGTACTACCATGATTATTCCTCCTTGAAAGAAAAATAGGATACCGCTTCCCTGCGGCCATTCATATCCGTTGCCTGACTGATTCGCACGTTCAGTCAGACAACGGATTGTGATGAGACCCCTTTCACCGTCGTGCGTACCGTTTGGGAATCTCCGGCAAGCCTGAAACAAAGTACATTCCCTGCTCAACTGTTAAGTATATCGGCGTAATTTGCATTAACTTTAGTTACTTCAGCATTTTTCTGTATTTTTATTTTTTCCATCAACGGATATGAAAGTCCCACAGCAGCTCGACCCGCTGCTTCCAAGCCGCCAGTAAGAGGCATGTATTATTTACCTAATTAAGCATGGAAGGCTTTTCCTACTCTCCGCCCCCTGCCTTAACAACATACATCCTTCCCCTGGAGCTACATCATAAAACCGCACCCACTGTAACAGCAGGTGCGGCATAAGATTTACTGTCAGATATAATCCTGACCTTCTGCCCCTTACTGAAGCAGGGACAGTACGCCGGAAGTAGCCTGATTGGACTGTGCAAGCATCGCCTGACCAGCCTGGGCCAGAATCTGGTTGTTGGAGTACTCCACCATCTGAGTAGCCATATCCGTATCCCTGATGGAAGCTTCCGCCGCAGTGGTATTCTCCACCACATTGTCCAGGTTGGCGATGGTGTGTTCCAGTCTGTTCTGGATGGCACCAAGGGAGGAACGCTGTGCGGACACTTTCTGAAGAGCCTCTGCCACCGTGTCAATGGAAGCCGTAGCAGCATCCCCGGAAACACCGCTCACATCCAGACCGTTCAGACCAAGTCCTCTGGCACTGAGCATGGACAAATTCATATAGAGCTTATTGTCAAGAGCGGAATCCGCACCCACATGCAGACTCAGATCTATGGGATCGTTCACATCCGCAAAGGTCTCCACACGAAGCTCCAGCTCACCCTTGTCATTCACATAGGATGTAACCGCCTTGATATCCTCACCGTACTCAGCCTTAATAGCCGACATCAGATCATTCATGCTGGAGAAAGCCTTGATGGAAGGAGTCGCATTACTGGAAGTTTCATTGATATCCTTCACCACCCCACTGACGCTCAGCTTGGAGACGCTGGCAGGCGCAGTGTCCAGCTTCATGGTGCTTTCTACCAGCACATAAGTGGTATTGCCGATAGGTCCCACTGTCTTGGAAGAAAACTGAGTGGTAGTCATTGCTTTCGCGCTCAATCCCTCTTGACCAGGATTGGGAGTCGGTACATTTACACTCACGCCAATAGTTCCTGTGGCCTTATTTAACTCTTTAAGTCCAGTGGCCGAAGCAAACTCACCTTGCAGCGCTGCATCCGCAACATCATAGGTCAGCTTACCCACGCTGCCGCCGCTGCTGCCCCTGAGCAAATATGTCTCATTAAACTTGGTGGTGGTGGCAACTCTGTCAATCTCCGTCACCAGCTGATCAACCTCATTCTGTACAGCCGATCTGTCGCTCTCGGAAAGTGTTCCGTTGGCTGCCTTTACCGTCAGCTCTGTAAGCCTCTGGATCATATCATGCACTTCGTTGAGTGCACCATCCGCTGTCTGCACCGCGCTGATACCATCCTGGGCATTTAAGGATGCCTGTGTAAGGCCCCTGATCTGCTTCCTCATCTTCTCGCTGATAGCCAACCCTGCCGCGTCGTCAGCCGCGCGATTGATCTTATAACCGGAAGACAGTTTCTCTGTGGCTTTCGCCTGAGAAGTGGTTGTCAGACCCAGCATTCTGTTTGAATTCATTGCCGTCAGATTATGTTTTACTACCATTCCCATATTCCTATTCCTCCTTGAATAACTGCCGCTTCCATTTGACGGTCAGCCGCATCTTGCTTTTCATTCTGTTGACCTGCCGTGAGTATATTTCTCACAGCCCTTTTGATATCAACACACTTAGACTATATATCGGACGCACCCGGCAATTAATTTAGCCTCACCGATATTTTTTTACTTTTAAGATCATAATCAAAAATTCCGTAGCCTAAGCTACGGAATCTTCCGCTCTATCCCTGCTACTTTTTGCTGTCCAGATAAATGGACACCGGCCCAGCCGATTTACTCATGGTTTTATAATAGTTCCTGGCCGCCTGGGTGGATCTCCGTCCCATGCAGACTCCCTCCCGGGCCTTTCGGAAATACTCCTCGATCAAAGCCTTATTGCGCGCCTCCTGAGCCTGGATGAGCACGCTGGTATCTGTGACCTCCCCGATCAGCTGCTGCAGTACCTTGATCTGACCTGCATACCGCTGCCTGTTGTCCTGCAGTTCCTCCGCCACCTTGGCATAGAGCTGCTCAAATCCCACATCCAGCGCAGCAAGCCTGTCAACCAGACTGCCCTTCTCCTCCACATACTCGTCGAATTTGTCCAGGTCGGCGTTCCCTGATTTGAAGAGCTCCTCCTGGCGAAGGTTATACTCCTGGATCTCTGCCATAACCTGCTGCTTCTGCCGCAGGCTCTCCTCCAAAAGGGTCAGATAGTTCTCTGTCATGCACCCTGCTCCTTGCTTCTCTTCATGACTTCCTTCCAGGTATCCCTCATACTGCGCAGATGTGTGTTGACCTCCTCCAATATCTCCTTATCCTTCTTGATATTGGCCTCAATCAGCCGCTGGCTTAAATAGGAATAGACACGCTCAAAATCTTCTGCCACAGGGTACTTCATATCCAGTGTCTGACGGAAGTAGTCAATAATATGCTCTGTCTTTTGAATGTTGGTATGCGCCTTCTCCACGTCCTTATGTTCCACCGCCGCAATGGCAATATTGCAGAATTTGATCGCTCCTTCATAGAGCATCAGCGTCAGCTCTGCGGGGGACGCTGTCAGAATCTTACTGTTGTTATACTGGCCATACGCTCTGGAAAATGCCATAACTGCATCCTGCCTTTCTCACATGGGATCATCAGGCACTGTCCATCCCGGAGTGTACACCGGAAAGCCTCTTCCCAAGACTTCCCGGTGCTGTGAACCTGTAGAATAAAGAAAATATATTTTAACCGTTCACTGCCAAAAATGGAATCAGCCGCCCAACAATGACGTCACCGCGCTGGCATTGTTCTGCATCTTGGCTAACGCGGTTTCCATAGCTGCAAATTTAGCATACCACTTATCCTCGTAATCTGCAAGCTTATTTTCCAAATCCTTTATTTTGACAGTATACTCATCATACTCCTTCTGCATTTTCTTGTCGTCGTAAGCATGATACATAGAGCTGTAATCGGTGGTTCCCATAAGCTCCGTCATTCTGCTATAAAGATTCTTGGCCAGACCGGTAAAGAAACCCACCACCATATCCGGATCATTGGCAATCATGGTTTTGAGCTTATCGGGATTGCCGGCTGTCTCTGTGTCATCGCTGTCGCCGTCGATATGATAAGCATTCTTCTCATTCTCCGCTGCATTAAAATACCCCAGAGTATTAATGCCAAAATTGGACAGATACATTTTCTTATAGACCGGATCACCGTTGTCAGCAGTTCCTATCTGAACATTCACGCCTTCCATCATGATCCGCTTCATTTCACTGGAAATTAAGCTCAGGGAACTGTCTTTGCGCAGAATGGAGTCCTTGATCTTGTTCTCCCACTCCTCAATGGCACTGTCGGACATGGCATCCTTCTCTTCATCCGTCAGGGGCTCATATCCTTTGGCAGAATCCGCATTATAGAGCTTATCCATCTGGTTGATAAGGGCGTTATACTCCTTCAGGAATCCCTTCACCATGTCGTAGACACCCTCGGTGTCATCCTGCGTGGTGATGGTGACTTCCTCATTGTCCGCTGTGGTAGCGTTTACTGTCAGGGTAAGGCCGTTTACGTTGAAGCTGTTCGAAGAGGATGTATACTCCACACCATTTAGATAAATCTTGGCATCTGTTGCCTCTGTCTTCTTCCCTGCATTCGTAGCAAAATTACCCGTAGAGTTAAAGCCTTCCACATTCTTTAAAATCTCATTGATATCCGTGCTCTCATCAAAGGTGAATGTGTCTTTAAATTTAAAATTGGCCTTCATTTCATCTGCCAACGCTTTTTTATCGGCTGCGGTTATGGAACCATTATTCCATTTTGCGGCATAATAGTCCTTCATCGTTTCTTCATTATTCAACCCCAGGGAATTCAGCAGTTTGACCCCCTGCTCATCCCCTACTGAAAGCTTGAAATCATTTTCCGTCCCCGATCCCTTGGAAGTCACGAATATTCTTCCACTGGCCTCGTCAAAGTTTGCATTCAGTCCCGCAGACCGCAAGCCGCTCACAAAGCTGCTGACCGTGGTATTCTCATCCACAATAATGGGAGTAACACCATCGCTTCCGTCTCCCAGAGTAAGATTTATGGTGCCTTTTCCTGTAAATCCCAGCTCACTCATCTTTGTGTCGCCAGTCACCTGTGCTTTCGGATCCGTATTGCCCTGCAACTCCAGTTTTCCTCCGGTAAGGTATCCGGACTTTGCCAGTTCCTTCACCTTCAGGCTCTGAACACCATTCATGGCGCCGTCGCCGGTGATAACAGACACAATATTACTATTTGACACCTTTGTGGTCTTTTTAGTAAAGCTTCCCTCAAAACGCAGATTACCCAAGGCATTATGGTACAGTTTCAGAATCTGGTTATTCAAAGTCTTCCAGGCGTCCTGCTTATACTTTAAAGACTTCTGTGCCTTTACCGCCTTTGTTACCTTCGCTTTCTTGGCTTCCACCAGCTGGGATATGATGCTTTCTGTATCCATGCCGGACATTAAGCCGCTCAATCTCATTGCCATTTTTCATCATCCTTTCTGACTTACTTCATGCAGGCTTAAGATTCATAGTGCTCTGTGCTCCTGCCGACAGATACCCCTGGCGGAATATCCCCCTGTCAAAAGCCCCTCACTATCTCCTCTCGTCAATCAGGATCCCCGCCAGTTCCCATACTCTGGCAATCATATCCAGGGTCTTCTCCGGGGGAAGTTCCTTGATGACTTCCTTGGTGTTCTTATCCACCAGTTTTATCGTCACACGGTTCGTATCCTCATGAATACCAAACACCGCTTCCGAATTGGCCATGTTCTTGTTCAGCGCCTCAACAGCCTTCCGAATTTTCTCATGGGAAGGCTGTTGATCCTTACCCTGTTCGTTGCTGTCCGCCTGGCCCTTTTCCTGTGAATTTTCCACCACGCTTGTCGTCTTGTCTACGTACTCTACAGCGTGCACACTGCCACTGCTGCCAGTTTCCGGCTTCTCCGCCTGAGCGGAAGAAGTCTGCGGCTTCTGCACCATACTTCCTGTTCCCTGTACCTGTAAGGTCATCACACTTGAAATTGGTTCAATTGCCACTTTTGCCACCTCCTTGTAATTGTCATCAAAAGCATCCTGCTTATTGATTTTCTGCATCTCATGCATCTAACTTCTTTATCGGAAACTTTCTGGTAAAAATTAACCTGGATGCAGAAATTAACCCAGTAAAGTCCTTAGAGCCTCCATACCGTCAGCATTTACAGATTCCCTGTTAGCCTCCTGGATCTGGCAGTAAACTTCCTTGCGGTAAATGGGCACCTCCCTGGGCGCGGTGATACCCACTTTCACCTGATCCCCCTTTACCTCCAGTATGGTGACTTCCACATTGTTGCCGATGATGATGGCCTCATTCTTTTTCCTTGACAATGCCAGCAACCTACTCACCCGCCTTTCCTGCCTGCAGAATATCATAGATGGGGAACTTGACCGGATACCCGTTGTTGTCCACAATCACCTGGCAGGCCTTGTGTTTCTCCACATTGATCACAATGGGCCCCTGCAGGTTCACACTCATCTTCTGAATATCCCCGGGAATGGACACCGTCACCAGCACCAGCAGGTCATCCGGGCTGATCTCTCCCAGCTCCGCAAGCAGCTGGTCTTCCACCTCCGGATTATAGTCCGGTTTCACAATCAGGGGGTTCATCACAGGCATGGCAAAGGCAGGTTCATCCAGGGACTGCAGAAAACGGATGCCCACGTCGGTACCCTTCTCCTCGTCATGGAGCAGGGCAAAGCGTTTCATCTCCGGGAAACCGATAATACCGTTCTCAAAGGTGACAATCTTCTCATCCGCAATTTCTATTTCCCCGAAAATCTTTGTGTTAATCTTCATAATCGGCACAAATCCTTTCCTTATATAAAGTTCAACAGTGTGGTTTTCATCACCTTGCCCGCAGCCATCAGGGCCGCGTCATAGGTCAGCTCTGCGCTGCTGAGCTGGATCGCCACTTCCGTAATGTCAATGTCCTCATTCTCGCTCTTAAGTGTCTCAAAGGTGGTCTTCTGGTTCTGCATACGGTTCTTGATCAGTTCCAGCTTGCTGCTGCGGCTGCCGCAGTTGGTGATGCACAGATTGGCGTCATCCAGGTGTTTCTGAAATGCCGTAATGGAGCTCTCAAACAGTTTCTGTTCCTTGTCCTTGGCCAGGGTCAGAGCCTTCTCCACAGCTTCCTGCTGTTTCTTCAGAATCTGCAGGTTCTGCTCCCGGTTAGGATCGTCACTGGGAATTTTTTCCTCAAGCTCTTTCAGGTTGGCCTGAACCCCCTCCAGGTCAAGCACATTCTGAATCGCGCTCAGCAGGTCATCCACCTCTCTGCCAACACCGTGCTTAAAGCACTCGTCCGCTGTAGAATTCACCCTTATGGTCTGATTAAATCCCACATCATATTCAATCGTCTGGCGCTCGGCGTTGGGCTCCAGGTACTCTTTATTGTACTCCACTTTCTCCCCGTCCACTGTGGCCTCGCAGGCAAAATAGTGCTCCGGACGCAGATCCCCTTTCTGCCAGCTTCCCTTGTCATAGGTTATCTGAATCTCCGACTCATCCAGATTGGGAGTGCCTTCCAGATCCTTTGTGGATACCAGCGTCTCATAGCGGTCCTTGCCCAGAAGAATCTCTCCTGTCTCCGGCACATATACAATGGCACTGGGACTCTTGGCCACGAAGGCATATGGATCCTCATAGGAGTGCATGGTGATAATTCTGGCCGGGTCTGCCGCGCCTGCAGTAGTGTCAGGCCAGGTCTTATCCAAATGTCCCGCAGGATTAGCAGTCGGATCCGTAAATTTAATTTCCGGTGTCTTCACCTGAGTGGGATACGCCGCCTCATTAGTGCTCCAATCCGTAGTCCAGCTGTTCAGATCCGCTGCAATATCCGGATAGTCATTGGGATCGGCATTCGTTATTGCATTGGTAATGGCCGTGTTAATCTCCGTCAAATCCGTCTGACTCAAGTTATTGAAATCATAGTCGCTGAGGCTTTTGGGCGGCGTTAAAGTGCCAAGTTCCGCATTCACCGGATCCGCATACTTGTCTATTTTTCCCAGAAGGTCATTGAGGTTTGTTACATAGGTCTTCAGCGCCGGGTCATCTCCGTAATCAGAACAGTCGTTATACGCCAGCCTGATACGATATACTTCCACAGAGCTGATATCCTGATCGGTTATCTTACTCATGTCAGCGTCATTATAATTGCCGGAATTCAGATCCAGAAGGTTTCCCGTATTTACCTTCACTATGGAATCAATGGCGCTGCTGTCCAGCTGCTCGGTGAGAGTGTAATCCACCTTCTGGGTCTCCATGAAGCTCAGCGGAGTATTGGTGCGGTAGCCTGTAAACACATACCTTCCCGCATAGTCCGCATCCCCGGTGGAATATACCTCCTCCCCCAGAGCCTTCAGCTGCTCCAGAATAATCTGGCGGTTAGCCGTCGTCAGCGGGCTGTTGGAACCTGTCTCACACTGTCCGATCATGTTGGTGATAATCTGTGAAAGGTTCTTGATGGCGCTCTCCGTCACGCTCAGCCAGCTCTCCGCATCGGGAATGTTCTTGCTGTAATACTGTGTGATCTCTGTGACATTGCTGCGCAGGCGCAGGGCCCGGATGGCAATGACAGGATCATCCGAGGGCCTGTTGATTTTCTTCTGGCTGGACATCTGGGTACTCAGTTTGTCCTGGTAAATCTTGTTGGTATTGATATTTGACAGATTATTATTCTGCATAATCTTATTTGTTATTCTCATATGAAGTTCCCTTTCTATCCGGCCGGCCCTTTTACACGCCGGTCTGCAGGATCAGCCTGTCATAAATTTCAGTCAGAGTCTGTACCATCTTGGAAGCCAGATTGTATCCGTTCTGATACCTTACCAGGTTTACCGCTTCCTCGTCCTCGTCCACGCCGGAGATGGAAAGCCTCTGGGTGTCAATAGAACCTGCAACATCGCGGAAACTCTGATAGAAGGTATTCGCCCGCTTCATGTTCAGTGCCACATCCGCCAGTATGCCCTGCAGGAACTCTGAGGCGGAACTGCCCCTAAAGCTCATCTTATCCTTGTCTGTGGCAAGCTTCTGCAAATCTTTCAGCAGATCGTTCTGCTCCACACCGTCGCCCTGTTTTTTCTTGGTGGCAAGACGGCTGGGATCATTCTCCAAAGTGTTGGAGATGTCAAAATTCTGGGCCTTCATCACATAATAGCTGTCCTGGGTCACATTCTTGCCCACCTGGACTTTTATCACCGTGTCCTGTCTGGCCTGCTTCTCTGCGTCCGCTTCCGTCATGCCTGGATTCTGGGCCATAAGTTCCTTTTTCCGGGCTTCCACCTTCTCAGCCAGTTTGTCATATCTGGTGGCATCCGGGAAAAGATACTGTCCATTCTGGGAAGCCGCATCTTCTGTGACTTTGTTGGCCGTAAAGAGCTCTATACCGGGAATATCGCCTGCATAACCGCTCACCAGAATATCGTTAAACTTCTGGGAGAAAGTTCTGATCCACTCATTCATCTGGGACATATAGTAAGGCACACCCTGATAGTTCAAGGCGGTTCCCACTGTGGCAGTCTTGCCCACCCTGTCGTTGGTCACATGGGAGGTATTCAGCTCGCTGTCCGAAAGGATGAATTTATAGCTCACCACTTCGTTGCCGTTTTCGTCGTAACGGATACTGTACTCCCAGGAATCATAGTAATAGTCTTTATTGCCCAGACTGATAACACCGCCCTGGTCAGAAAGATTGCACTTGTTCAAGTCTTTCAGGTAGTGTTTATCCACTTCAATCGTAACTGTATCATGAGTTGTGGTCTGTGTTGTTCCGTCCGGTTTTGTAGTGGTTATGGTCTCTGTTCCAATATCCTGGATGACTCCGCTGAAGTTCTCACCATTGTTGCCGTCCCGCATCTCCACCAGACCTCTGAGAGCGCCCCCCAGCGCGCCGCTGTAAAGGTTCAGCTTGGATCCGTCCGCCCAGTACACATCATACAGGCCGTCAATATCCGTCTGGTGAACTTTCTCATGGGAACTCCTGGCCACACATTCCAGGCTGTTGTAGTTGTTGCCGTCAATCAGCACCTGTCCGCCTGCTATGCGCACAATGAATCTGCTGCCGCCGGTTTCCCTGTCAGGGTTATTTGCGTCCGCAATTTTTGTCTCTGTCACGTCCACATCCACGATCTGGGAAAGCTGATCCATCAGAAGTGTCCTTCTGTCCCGAAGCTCGTTGGCATTGACTCCTGTGAGCTCTATGGTGTTGATCTGCTTGTTCAGTGTGGCGATCTCTCCGGCCAGGGAGTTGATCTCATCAATCTTTACCTTGATCTCCAGATTTGTATCCTTCTGCAGCTTTTCCAGGTTCCCGGCCACGCCGTTAAAATACTCTGCCAGAGAGCCCGCATATCCCACAAACTGCTCTTTGGTGGGCACGCTGTTGGGATTTTTCAGCAGCTCTTCCATACCTGTGACAATCATCTGGTCAAAAACTGTCTTAAAGCCTGCGTTTTTGCCGTTGTCGTCAAAATAGGACTCGATCTGCTGCATATAATACTGTTTCTGGCCGTATTCGCCCACTTTCGCATTGTTATTCCAGTATCTATAATCGTAAAATTCATCCCGAATCCGTTCAATGGCCAGTGTCTCCACACCTGCACCTGCACAGCCGTATGTCTGGAATACCCGCAGAGCATTGGACGCCTGCTGCGTCACCTGCTGTCTGCTGAATCCTTCTGTCTGTACATTGGCAATGTTGTTGGATGTGGTGTTCAATGCCGCATTGCTGGCCAGCAGCCCCGTATATGCAATGGTTAATCCAAAAAATTGTGATGGCATTTTCTTTCTCCTATTTCAAGTTCCGTCTCTACGTTCCAGCGCCCTGGCAGGGAATAAACTCCTGTCCGCCTAGGACTTGCGGCCAGTAGTTTATTCCGGGCGCTTTCTCTTTGAGACTGTTTGGCTAGTTCTCTTTTTTCCAGTCCCGCCTTTTATTTCAAGTTCCGTCTCTACGTTCCAGCGCCCTTATATGATATCTTATGCGCCCAGGGTGCTGAGGATATGTTCCAGCATCTCGTCGATCACATTGATATAGCGGCTGGAGGCGTTGTAGGCATTCTGGAACTTAATCATGTTGGACAATTCCTCATCGGAGGACACTCCCACCACCTGCTCCCTTGCGCTGGTGATGCCCTCTACAGTGTTCTCCTGATTTGTAAATATATGCCTGAACTGATAGCCTGAGTTTGCAACCTGAGACACCAGATCACTATAATAGTCTACAAAGGAACTGGTCTTCTTCACATTGGGATTCAGGGTATAAATCTCCTCCGTGAAAGCTTCTTTCAGAGCATTGGCAGTGGCTTTGTCCTCGGAGCCGTCCGCCAGGCGGAACCCTAACATGGAAGGTTTCTGCATCAGCTCCGGATCCACCTGCAGATTCTTAATAGAGTACAGGCTTCCGTCCTCCCGGGCCTCCGTGTCGCTGCCGGGTTTTTCTTCATTGTACACCCAGCACTCTTCCCCTGCTTTGATAACAACATTGCCCTGTGCATCCACCACATCTGCCGCCAGCTTCACCTTCCGGTATCCGTCCGTGGCAGACTTTGCAAACATCTGAATGGGGCTGCCGTCATCCTTGCGCATATAGTTCCCATCCGCCGTACAGTACTTGACATTCTGCAGTGTTATCGTTCCACCGTTCCCGTCATCTACCGTCAGGTTCCCGGTGGTAACACCCGCAGCCTCCGCCAGGACTGAATTCACCTTGGTGGCCACAACGTGAATCAGCTGGTCAAACTCCGCCTGGATATTCATAAGTATGGACTGGGATACACTGTCATAATCCTTTTCGATATCCGTATAATCTGCCCTGTGGTCCCCCCGGGCCAGAAGCATGGCTTTCAGCCCGCCTATATCTGTATTCAGATCTGAGGAGATCTCCCTGGTCAGGTCGAACACCTCTGCACCGTCGATATTATATTCTCTGCTGCCGTCATCCATGGTCTTATACGTGGCATTCTGATACCAGAATGGTGTGTAAAACCCTGTGGCTTTGTCCTCGTAAATGCCGATCTCATAGGAAACCTCACCTTTTACGAAATCCATCCCCTCAATCTGTACCCAGACGGCGCCGCTTGCATCTTCCCCGAAATTGATGTCCGCCATCTGAGAAAGCTCATCCAGGATAGTGTCCCTGCTGTCCCTTAAGTCATTGGCCTTCTCCACCCCTCCCGCTTCTACCTTGCGGATGGCATCGTTCAGGGCAAGGATCTTCTGGCCATAGCTGTTGATTTTATCCACCTGCTGCTTAACCTGGGCATTCAGGTTGTCCTGGTAGGCGCAGAGACCTTCATACACCGCCTCCGCCCTCTGGATAAACTCCGCAGCCCTCTGAACCAGGAGCCCCTGGGTCACAGAGCTTGCGGGATCCTTCGCCAGCTCCTGGACAGCCGTCCAGAAATCCGTGATAGTGGTCTGGAAAGCCTCGCCGTTCATCTCGCCCAGCTGGCTCTGGACTTCCTCCATGACTTCCGTGGAAACCTGGTAAAACATGCTGCGCCCGGACTCGCGCCGGTACATTTTGTCAAGGAAATAATCCCTCACATGCTTTACCCTGGAGTAATTGACTCCCAGTCCCGTCTGTTTGTTGTTGATGGACTTGACATCGATAGAAAGAGTGTTATAACTTCTCGAAGACTGTTGCACCTGCTGTCTGGTATAGCCGACAGTGTCCATATTAGAAAGATTATGCGCTGTGGTGTTCAGCGCATTTTGACTGGTCTGTAATCCTGATGATCCAATGTATAAACTACCCATTAATGGCATATTCTTCACCTCAACGATCTACAAGGAGCAGCGCCCTTCCGGGGCTACTGCTTTGCGTCAAAACTTCCGCTCACGGCGCCTATCTGCATACCGCTGTTATAGGCATCCCTGGTGTAATTTGCCGTCTCCGGGGCCCCCTTGGCCGCCTGCAGCAGATTCATCTCAAATTCCACCATTTCCAAAGCGTTTTCCAACAGTTCCTTATTCTGCTCATTGGTCCGCCGCAGTTCCCGGACCGAATTCTGCAACCTGTCATGAACCCGTGCCAGCTTTGCCTGCTCCGCAGGCCTTGAAGCCATCATCTCTATCAGGTTGGAGAGCTTAAAGTTTTCAACATCCTTGTTTAATACGTTGGCCATATCGGCAGTCACTTCTGTCCGCCTTTTCTCCAGACGGGCGATCCTGCTTACAACTTCCTGTTCATCATCCGTGATTTTCTGTAACTTTTCCAGATCCGCACTTGCTATGATCCGGGTTTTTTCCTGAGATAAGGTCAGGAGCCCTTCATACTCATCGCTCTCCTGACAGAGAACCTCTATCAGGTTTTCCATTAAACTCGCCACGGAACTCCCTACCTCATTTCTTCCAGCTTCTTCAGAAGCTTATCAGCAAAAGTCCCTGCATCCACGCTGTATGTGCCGTTCTGGACCTGTGCCTTGATGGAGGCCGTCAGTTCCTCCCTCACATCGGGTGCTGCAGCAATGGCCGTCTGTGCCGTCCCGATGTCCCTGCCCAGGCTGGAAAACTGCAGCTGGTCCCCCTTGGACGCGGTACCTGCCTGGCGCGTCTTGCCCACTTTACCCGGCTGATATACCTGTTGAATCTGATTATATGCCTCAATACGCATGCCGGATTCCTCCCTTCATTCGGTCTCCCTGTCGTTTTGCTTATTAAGATTATCGGCACCCCTGTCAAATACTTTAGCTCTTCCGCAGCTCTTTTTTTCCGTGCAGTACCCTGTGACCTGGCATTTGGGCACAAAGAAATGCTCCACCAGGTATTTCCACTCTTCCGAATACTCGCTGAGCGCATCCATCACATCCTGCATCAGCTGCCGGTATTCCCAGTACGCCCTGGAGCAGAGTCTCTGATGAGACATTTCCACCAGGCTGCGGGCATTCCTCCGGTCCACAATTCTCGTGGTCATCCCCAGGGGCAGAAGCATGGCGGCATCCTCCCGGGGGATTTTATATTCCTCCTCCAGACAGGCCGCCGCCCTGGCAATGGCTTCCATGGTATCCCGATAGACTTTCTCTGCCTCTGGCAGGGCCGCCACACTGGGAGGGAGCACATAGGAAAAATCCTTATAATTTACATACCGCGTGCTGGCCTGAAGTCTGGTGGGCGCCCCGCCGATATGGGTGTACCACTCTCTGATAACCCGGGCGGAATATCCGTCCAGAATCATATCCACCCCCGCATATTCCATCACCCTGTGATGGCCGGATCGAATGCAGTCAAGTCCCCTTTTGTAGTTTCTCACCCTGTCGCTGATATCCGCGCCCCAGCAGACGCCGGCCCTCTCCCCCATAAGAGTGATGGGGTCTTTCGGCGTTTCCTTTAAGATTGTTACCATGCTCTTCCTCCCTTGATAAACCGCCGGAAATACCCTGCCCGCTGTATTCAGAATCAAGCCCCGGGTATTTCCGTCCTGCCTTCTCTCCACTGTAAAACTTCACTTTCTGCCAGGCACAGTCAGCTCCCTGGCGGGATCTCTGTAAATGACATAGCCGTCTATCTCATCCACCAGAATCCACCCGTAATCCTTCGGATCGCCCAGAATCACTTTGTCCGCTCTCAGGATACAGAAATGACAGTCCTCCTGCCGCACCAGGGCCGCCAGCTCCTCCATGTCCACTTCCTCCGCCTCCATGGCGGTGCACAGATCGCTGTCATAGTTCCACCGCTCCACCATCATCTCCCTGCCATAGGGCATGCAGACCAGGGGAGTATACTGCCGCACATACTGCACCAGCTCCAGGGGAAATACCGCCATAACCTCCCTGCCGGGCACCACAATGGCATCGCAGATATGAACCACACTGTCCGGCACATGATAAAAGTTCTGGGCTTTGACAAAATTGGGATTGCTGTACACATAGCTGCCCGACACAGCCAGGACCGCCCCCATCCCCAGAATCGCCCCGCCGCAGGCAAAGCCTTTTTTCAGCCGGGCCTTCTTTCCCCCTGCCGTCTGTCTGCCCCAGGCCTGTCCAAAGATATGAAGAACAGTGTATGCATTCACAAGGGTGACGGGCAGAAGCCACAGGATACGGTAATAGATCTCCTCCTCCGCCATGCGGAAAACCAGCTCCGCAAACAGGGGGTTGAAATACAAAAGCAGAACCACCACGGGCATGTAGACAAAAAGAATCCTGACGGACTCATCCTTTTCCCGCACCCACAGATAGGCCAGGGACAGAACAAACCACACCGTCAGAAGCCCCGTGCCCATATATTCCCGGAACAGATTCAGCGCTTCACTCCACATAGACATCCTCCACCACACTCATCCTTCCAGAAACAGATACAACAGGGCATAGCACACGCAGGGAAGGCAGCTTAAAGCCATGGGGGCCAGCACCCCCGGCCTTTTGTAACTCACCGCTCCCAGTATCCCCACAATGCCCACACCCATGCAGACAATCAGAGCCCCCAGGGTACTGCACAGGCATGCGCTCACCGCAGCCGCCCCCAGAAGCAGATACATGGACGGGGGAATCTTCTCCTTTTCCTGGAGTTTTTTCAACAGCCCCAGAAGAACCAGGAACAGGAAAGGCAGCACAATACTCCCCAGGGCGGCCTTTCCCTGCCTGCTTCTGGCTATCATAAAGTTTTCCACTGTATATATGGAATAATCCCCGAAAATTACTCCCAGTTCCACAAACAGCATAAACAGGGGCAGCTTCCACCCTTTCTCGGGAAAAAGCCTTCTCCCCAGAAGCCCGAACACGGCGTAGGCCATGGCTATCAGCACAAGGGGCAGCACCACCTGGGCCACCGAAACCGTCCGCATGCCCGACACCCGGGACAGAAAGGAAATCCACAGCGGAAAAGGCGCCAGGCTGTGCCGGGTGTCCAGGCCGGTGGTAAGCCCTGTGTAGGGAATTCTCTGGTACATGGTGCCTGATTCCTCCGTGAGCACAGAGACCGCCACATAGTACGCGTCATCTCCGTCGGCATAAGCCAGCCGCACCGCCTGAACCATCTGGAACAAAAACAGCCCCCAGAACAGGAGCCAAAGGGCTGCCTCCACCGGCTGCCTTCCCCTGAAAAAGCGGCCCAGGGACCAGGCAGGCAGCGACGCTCCCCTGGCCAGACGCCGTATCTCTGCCGCGGAGGCCAGAAGTGCCAGGGCTGCCGTGTATCCTAAAAACAGCGCGGACACGTTCCCAAAACTTCTCTCCCTGAGAATCAGAGGCACGCAGATAAGCTGGAACCCCATCCACAGAAGAAACTGCCCGCTGACCCAGCGGAAGAGCAGGCTGCCGCTTCCTCTGTCTGTGCGTGCAAATATGCTCCCCGCCAGGACGGGGACCACCAGCAGGAATAATGCAAGAATCAATAACTGTACCGCCAATGTTCCTGTTTCCTTTCCCGGCGCTGTCTTCAGCCGCCGATGGCATACACGTAGATCTGGTAATAGCTGTCCTGGGTCTCAAAAGGGGTTTCCCTCATAAGCCGCAGGCCCTGCTGCCCCGCATTCCCGATGGGGGCGGCGGACAGCAGATACTCCGCTCCCATCTGCTCCAGGACATCCACATCCACCTGGTACTCCTGAAAGGAGAACCGGTTCTTCTCTATGGTATAGTAGCCGGGGCACTCCGCGCTGAACAGATAGCACCTGTTTCCCCAGGTGTCAAAATAGCTCTCCAGGTATTCGCTTTTGTCCAGCTCCGGGGCTATGGCCCTGCGAAATAAGTGTTTGTAATCAAGGGAGTAGTTATTGGAATAACCGTCCAGGCTGTGAAAGCCGTGGTAGAGCGCCGCCGCAGGGTCAATGCCCAGGCTTACCACATAGTATTCATCCTGTCCTTTCCCTGTCTGTTCCGCCAGGAAATCCCGTACCTGTTCCATCACTCCCACCGCGTAATAATCACTGTAACTGAGCAGGCCGTATTGAGGATTGCGCAGCTTTTGAATGTTGGATTTTATATCTCCAATCATCAGGATCCGGAAACCGGCTGCCGCCGCTGCCAGTGTGACCGCCGCCATACCGCACCCCGCCGCCATGCGTCCCAACCCCCTCTTCTGCCCCAGCAGACTCCAGAGAGCGGAAAAGCCGCAGGCCGCCGCCAGATACCACAGACAGGGAGCCATCCACAGAAGCCTGTCCAGCTGGAAAGCCCCCAGTGTCCCCAAATCCCCCCGCAGAGCCATCCCGGAAGAGCTGCCCCAAAATGCCGCCCCCAGGGCAAGGCACACGGCGATTCCAATGCACAGGCCCATATTCTTTAAATTCCGGATTGTCTCCCCGGGCAGCCTCCCCAAAACTCCTGGGGCTGATCGCTCCGGACGCTCTCCCCTAACCCCTGACGCAGACTGCTCTGAATGTGTCCCAAGGGTTTTCTCAAGGGAATGTTCCGGTTCCTCTGACGCTCTGGATTCCAAGAGCAGGCACACCGCCAGAACCACCGCAAGCACAGCCAGAAGAATCAGAAGAAGAACACCGTGGTGCCCTTCGCTGTGCTGTCCTCCCACAAAGAGATCCTGCCAGAAGAGATGCCAGAAAGGGGTGGCGTTCAGGACATATTCCGCTTTGTGAGAGACAAAGGAATCCCCGATTCCCGCCAGCTGGCACAGAAGCCGGAAATTCTCCGCCACATAAACCACAAGGAGCAGCTGCCAGGCAGCCAGGAAATGCCAGGAATGCTTCTTTTTGAACAAATCCCACAGAAAAACCACCACTCCCACACCAAGGAGCCCGAAACCCGCCAGCACCAGGGAGGAAGAAAACCCAAACAATGCCGTACAGCAGTAGGCACACACCAGATACTTTCCCTCCCGCAGTTTCAGGCCGCACCAGAAGAGCAGGGGAATTCCATACTGGGACAGCCCATACACCGGCAGAAACGGCAGAAAACCGTAGAGTACTCCCGCCGCTGCTGCCACAGAAGTCCTCTTTGTGAGATGAGACACCAGCAGAAACATTCCTGCAAATCCTGTCAGACGGCCAACCAGAAGCATCACCGTCAGAGCGGCGAAATAATCTCCTCCCAGAAACAGCAGCACAAATACCGGAGCCGGCAAGGTCAGAGCGGTCTTGGACATTCCGCCCATAAATTCCGGCAGCACATCCCCTGAAAAAAGATGTTTTGCCTGGAGAATATAAGCAATCATCTCTCCGTCCAGCTGGTCGTGATAGGTAAAAATGGATTCCTGTCCCAGGATCAGATTGGGCAGCACCGAAATCCCCATCAGAAGCATTCCTGCCCAGAACCAGAAATGGGCTGAAATCCCCTTCCTGTTGTCTTTCCTGCCAGATGAACTCCTATCATGGCCACATGCCGGCGCCCCTTTCTCCATGAACCTGCTCCCTCCCCATCAGCAACAGCACCATCCCAGGCCAAAGCTGGCTCACTGCTATGGTGCATTTGTAATCCATAACCCCCGCACCTCTCAGGGCGAACAGCGCCGTCTGAATGCCTGCCGCCAGAGCGCAGACTGCCAGGGCCGCTGCCGCCCTTCTCCATCCTCTGTTCTTTCCCGCCAGGAATTCTACGACCATAAGACACAGGCCCAGGGCCAGGCCTGCCCCATACCACCAGCAGCCATAGTCCACATAAAGCCTTGTAAGACGGGGAGCCTGTCCCCGCATGACTTCGTAATTCCTTCCTGTGAAAGAGTCATAGGCCTCCCCCTGAAGCTGCAGTTGAAAGACCAGGGGCGTCACAGCATATCCAAGCACATCCCACCCAATCTGCCGCACTACCATGGGCCAGTGAACCTGCCAGGCATACTCCGTCATCTCCCTGTAAAGCGCTCTGGCGGCGTCTTCCTCCAGCGCTTCCTCCACTGCAGCCTGTAAAACAGCCAGATTTCCAGGACAGTAGGATGCCTCCCACCACACACTGTCCGGAACGCCCGGCAGATACTCGGTCCACCTGTCATGATCCTGCCACAGGGTGGGCCAGGCCACTCTGTCTGCCAGAACCGACTCCGGACTGCGCCGGGAACCATTCCGGCCTTCCTTTCCGGGGACACCGCCTTCTGAGACTTGTTCCATGTCCGCCGCTCCGCCGGCTCCAGAAGAACCCCCTGCCTCTTCCTGGCCGTCCCCTCCTTCCGAATACACTGTTCCCTCCGGACTTGTACCTGGAACATTCATTCCATAAAACAGCCCCTCCGGACCATACAGCAGCACCATCAAACTCAGGCAGCACAGGGCCCCTGCGGCAGAGCACAGAGTCCGCTTCCCGGCTGACCATCGACGCAGCGGCGCCCACAGGCTGCATCGCAAAAACTGCCCTGCAGCCCGCTCACCGGGATGGGAAAAAGCCTCTGGGAAATTTCCAGGCCTGCTCCACTTCCTGAGAAACAACAGTTCCAGCAGGAAAGAAAGCATCAGCAGAAACAATGAGCCCTGGAAAGAACTGGGCAGCACCGCCAGATGGCACTGCAGTGCAAAAGGATAGGCCAGCAGTGCCAGACTTCCCCACAGGGCAGCCTGACCGGCTTTTCTCCCGGCGCTCCCCGCTGCCCACAGAAACCTGCTCAGGAAACGATATCCGGCCCCCCATGCAGCCGCCAGCTGCATCAAATATAGAAGAAAGGGGACTTTTCCGAAAAGCCCGCTCACCCCCTGGTACAGGGCAGACTCCGGCTCCGGAAAATCCTGTACCCCGCCTAAGTTGCAGCACAGCCACAAAAGCCCCAGAGCCGTCTGGACGCCGAAACCTGCCAGAAGCATTCCCTTTATCACGCCCCGCCCACGGAGGGACACCCACTTTCTAACCCCCATAGTTCCTGTCCCTATCCAAAGAAGTCCTTGACACTGTCACAGATCTCATCCACCTGGGCCAGGGTAAGTCCATAATACATGGGCAGTCTCATCAGGCGCTCACTCTCCCTGGTAGTATATTTGTCCTCCCCGTGAAATCTGCCGAATTTCTGTCCCGCAGGGGCTGTATGCAGTGGAATATAGTGGAACACTGCCTTGATCCCCTTCTCCTTGAGATGGTCAATCAGAGCGGTTCTCACCTCAATGTCGGCCGCCTTCACATAGAACATATGTCCATTATGAACACAGTTTTCCGGAACCACCGGCAGATCCAGCTTCCCTGCCTCCGCCAGGGGCTGCAGCCTCTCATAATAGCGGTTCCAGATCTCCAGCCTGGCTTCGTTGATCTCCTCCGCAATCTCCAGCTGGGCATACAGATAGGCCGCGTTCATATCGCTGGGCAGATAAGAGGATCCATAGTTGATCCAGGTGTATTTGTCAATCTGCCCCCGGTAGAACTTACTCCGGTTGGTTCCCTTCTCCCGGATGATTTCCGCCTCTTCCACATCCTTTTCATCCCGGATCAGAAGCGCTCCTCCCTCACCCATGCTGTAATTTTTTGTCTCATGAAAGCTGAAGCACCCGAAGTTTCCAAAAGTGCCCAGAGCCCTGCCCTTGTAGGTGGACATAATCCCCTGGGCCGCGTCCTCCACCACCGCCAGACCATGCCTGTCTGCCACTTCCATAATGGTATCCATCTCGCAGGAAACACCCGCATAATGGACGGGTACAATGGCCTTCGTCCTCTCTGTCACCGCCGCTTCCACCAGTTTTTCATCCATATTCATGGTGTCCGGCCTGATATCCACGAACACCGGCACCGCTCCCCGGAGCACAAAGGCGTCAGCGGTGGACACAAAAGTAAATGCGGGCATAATAACCTCATCCCCGGCTTTTATATCCGGCAGCAACAGGGCCGCCAGCTCCGTGGCATGGGTACAGGAAGTTGTCAGAAGGCACTTGGCGGTGCCGGTCTTCTCCTCAATCCACCTGCTGCACTTTTTGGTATAGGCTCCGTCCCCGCAGATCTTCTGATTTCTGACACATTCCTGAATATATTCCATAGCCTTATCCGCACAGGGCGGCACGTTAAAATTAATCATTCTGGCTCCAATCTGCCCGTTTGGGGCGGGTGAAAACTTCTCGAAAACGCTGTCTTTCCAGGACCCCTCAGTCCCCTTTTTTCCAGGCTCCCACCACGGAGCCCTGCACATTGTCCGTCACTTTGCTGATGATATATTTGGGGCGGCCTTTGACCTCCTCATAGATCCTGGCCACATAATGGCCGATGATCCCAAGGCTCAGCATCAGAAAGCCCCCGATAATGAGAACCAGCAGAATCACCGTGGTAAATCCTTCCACAGATGTGCCGGAAAGATACTTTACCAGGGTCTGCACAAAGAGCACCAGGCTGAACAGAATGGAGACCATCCCCATCACCGTCACCAGCTGCAGGGGAAGGGTGCTGAAAGAGGTGGCGTTGGCCACAGCGTATTTCATCAGGCTGAACACGGACCATTTGCTCTCCCCGTAAAGCCTCTCCTGCACCTCATAGGTGACGCTCTCTCTGCGGAACCCTGCCCAGAAACTCAGCGCCCGAAAGAAGGTATTCCGCTCCGGCAGTGCCAGAAGCACATCCACCACCTTCCGGTCCAGGAGCTTGAAATCCGAGGAAGCGTTCATATCCATCTTGATCAGGCAGCTCATAATCCTGTAGAACAGCCCGGCGGAAAGCTTGTGTGCCAGACTTTCCTTCCCCCGGCTGCACTTGACGCCCTCCACTACCTCTGCCCCCTCCTGCCACAGCTGCCACATCTCCGGCACCTTCTCCGGCGGATGCTGCAGGTCGCAGTCCATAACCACCACCGCGTCCCCTGCCGCCATCTCCAGACCTGCAAAAATGGCCGCTTCCTTGCCGAAGTTCCTGGAAAACTCTGCCCCGCGAATCCGGGCGCTGGCCACAGAGGCCTCCTGGATCCGGGCAAAAGTGCCGTCCCTGGAACCGTCGCTGACAAAGATTAGTTCGTAGTCAATTTTCTTTTCCTCAAGCATGTCCGACAGCACCCGGACAGTGTTGGCAATATTTTGTTCTTCATTGTAAGCCGGCAGTACAATGGATAAAAGCGCCATTTCTGCTCCCCTCATATCCGCACCTGACAGAACTTGTCTCATTTTTTCCAGTCTAAACTGGCTTTGATTATAGCACAGGCATTTTCCAAAGTCAAACCAGTATGGCCGCACAGCTCCCATAAACCCTTGCTGCCTCTCTGGGGCTATCCCTCTGTTTTCCGCCCCATTGGCCATTTCACGCTCTTGATTTTTATACCTTTCCTCCGGCCTTGAAATTGTAAACAGGTTTCAAGATCCGGGTGATCTCCACCGTATCCCCGATCTGTCCCAGGATCTCCTCCATAGAGCGGTAGGCAAAGGGAGCCTCGTCCAGGGTATCCGCCCCCACACAGCTGCTGTAGATGCCTTTCATCTCCTTTTTAAACTCCGATACCGTATGACAGCTGCGCACATCCTCCCGCTTCATGCGCCTGCCCGATCCATGGGGGGCTGAATTGTTCCACTCCTCAGAGCCTTTTCCTTCTCCCAGAAGAATTCCTTCTTTCATATTGACGGGAATGAGCACCCTTTCCCCTTTTCGGGCGGAGATGGATCCTTTGTGCAGAATGCCGGCGGCGTCCAGGTAATTGTGGGCCACCGAGAACATTTCCTCCTCCTTCCACTTCATGCCTTTCATAATCTCTCTGGCGATAATCTGCCGATTCAGCTCCGCGTAAGCATTCAGCACCTGCACATCCTCCATGTAGGCATTCCGGGCCTCTCCTTCCAGATAGCTCAGATAATAGGGAAGATCCACACCCTTCTCCTTCAGGACGGCAGCTGCCACTTTCGTGTAGTATTCCGCTACTTCCTCCCCCAGATGCCTGCTGCCAGTGTGTATTACAAGATACAGGGCGTCATCCTCCTCCCTGTCCAGCTCAATAAAATGATTGCCGCCTCCCAGAGTCCCCAGACTTCTTCTGGCTTTTTCCTTATTTATGTGCCGGAGACAGTGGAGCTCTTCATAGGAAAACTCCTCCCCCATATAGTGAGGATCCCTGCGTATGGCAAACCCTGAAGGCACTTTCTCCCGGATCACTCTGTCCAGTTTTTGAAATTCCACCTTTTCCCGCTTTATTTTCACACAGGTCATTCCGCAGCCAATGTCCACTCCCAGAAGCTGCGGCATCACTTTGTCTGTCACCTTCATGGCCAGGCCAATGGGCCCCACCTTCCCCGGATGGATATCCGGCATCATGCAGATACTGCTGCCCTCCGCCGCCACATGGTCACAGATCATCTTCACCTGCGTTTCCGCATAGTCTTCCACATCGTCTGTAAATATTTTTGCTTCGCCGTAAACGCCCTTAACTGTTTTCATTTCGCTGTCCTTTCTCTGGCTTATTTTGAGCCCATCCTAGTCTTTTCCCGGGCTTTTCACAGTCTTATCCTAGATGCTTATTCCAGACTTTTTTGGCCTTATCTCAGAATAAGTTCAGGCTTTTCTTCGCCTGATCCCGGCCGTCCGGGAGCTGAAAATTATCTGGAGCCCGTGATAAACTGAAAAACCCTCACCTATGATATAGATGAGGGTAACTTACTTCAAATTCTGCCCCACAATTTTGACATAATACTTTAAAATCCGGCAGAAAATCTGACAAAATCTATAAACCAGTGCATCCCAACCGCCATCTGCAGGTTCTTTTTCTTCATCAACAATGCCATGGGAAGGCCAAAAATGATGCCATTTAACACACACATTCCAACCGCCAGGCCTGGGGATCTCAAAAATAAATCTGGGTAGTGAATCACATCATGGGGAATTACCAAAAGGCAAAGTATAGCCACATGAATAAAACGCTGCTGTGCTTTTTCGCGGAATAAATAACTCGCGTACGCCAATAAAAAGAAGCGAAACACCACTTCCTCAGCTATGGCAGGCTTTAATGCAAACACAGCGGAACTCAACACATTTCTGACGGCTATCTCACGGCTGAAAGAAAAATAAAGAACATTCAAAAAAGCCAGCGGAACAGAGATCACCGCCCCCAGGCTAAAATATCGGATGCTTCCTGTAACGCCCGCATGAATGGTAGGATTTTCCGCTTCCGCCAGCTCATATAACCTGCAGGCGGAGTAAAAAGCAACCGCTGCACAGACACTTGTGACAAGAATCTCTGCTGTTCTGGAATCCCGAAACAGAGAAATCAGACATACCGCTCCCAGACTCACAGCCACCACTGCCTGCTTCCACCGAAAAGTTCTGGTCTTGACAATGTAATAAATCCCCAGCAGCAGAACCAGAATTTCTGTCCAGTTCCATACTCTGGCCATGGCATTATAGTAATGAGGAGTTACTTCCAAAGGCAGTACTGTCCCAACCACATAAAGCAGTATAAAAATACCAAAGGAGAAAAAATATTTTCTCATTCCTGAACATTTGGCTCCCGTCTTAATCATATGTTTTCTCCTGTTCTTGTGCTGTCTTTGCCACAATATTTTCTCCCACTCCCGTATCGCCACCCAGCGCAAAAACCAGCGCAACTTATCGGTTGTAGTCTGCCTCCAAAGGTGCTATCACCTCCGGATTCATCTGCACCCAGGCTACCGCACAGGCGCACAGCGCCGAGCACAGAGACTCCATAGCGCGGCCCTCATCCCCGGCAGCAATCAAAAGATTTATCAAAAGCTCCGCAGCCTTGGTATCGTCTTCGTTGAAAGCATTTCCCAGACGAACATACTGAGGAAACGCATAAAGCATCTTGCGGAAATCATCGTCCCAGTTCATTCCGCCATTGTCCATAATTTCATGCTCAACCCGTCCTGCAATACGGATAATTTCCCCCTGTGCGGTCTGGGCACGCCCTGAGGGCGGGACAAGATAGTTCCAAAGCTGTTTAAACTGTGCTCTCTCTTCGGTCTCCGTGACAATGATGGGAGATACTCCATCATGGACAGAGCCTGCCGGTTCCATTTGTTCTTTCATCCTGTATTCCTCCTGAAAACCAGTCTGTTTTCTTTCAATTATAAAGCAACAGGCAGGAAATGGCAATCAAATTTTATCCTGCCTGTCAGTGTATTTATTTCATTCCTGAATCCGTGAAACTTACTGTCCCAGCACATTGACAACAGCATATTTAAC
>OFHA01000574.1_pt1 | contig 31429 bp, 25 predicted proteins | sample 1521891 | NCBI WGS metagenome assembly OFHA01 (sample SAMEA3504089, study PRJEB24116) | mouse gut metagenome | biome: mouse gut; feature: mouse-associated habitat; material: faeces | place: Denmark | collected 2011
CCCTTCCACGTCTTCATGGGGCACGGGTTCTTTGGCCGCAGCCTTGAATTTTGCCACTTCCTTTGCGGCCTGGGCTATGGCGATATTGGTTCCCGCGCCGGCAATACATCCCCCGGGGCAGGCCATGCCCTCAATCAGGCATCCGTTCTTTCTTCCCGCTTTCGCCAGAAGCAGCATCTTTTTGCACTCCGTGAGGCCTTCCGCATGCTCGATTTTTACTTCCGTGCCGGGATGGTATGTCTTAATATACTCTTCTATGGCCCGGCCACACCGCCGGCCACGCCATAGCCGCGCCCTGCCCCTGTGGCGTCCTGCATTTCATCCATGGCCTTTATCTCATCCAGGAGGATGCCTTTGGCCTCGAACATTCCGGTCAGTTCCTCAAAGGTAATGACAAAATCCACGTCGGAACGCACTGTCCGGCGGCTGGCTTCCAGTTTCTTGGAAGCGCAGGGGCCGATAAAGACCACAGATGCGTCAGGATGTTCCTTTTTGATGATCCTGGCCGTGGCCACCATGGGTGTCAGGGCATTGCTGATCTTGTCGATGGTCTCAGGGAACAGGTTCTTGGCCATCACGGACCAGGAAGGGCAGCAGGAAGTCAGGGCAAAGGACTGGTTTCCTGAGGCAACCTCTTCCACATAGTGCTCCGCCTCCGCCATACAACCCTGATCCGCCCCCAAGGCGGTCTCGTACACATCTGCAAACCCAAGCTCCTTCAGGGCGGTCTTGAGCATGTCCGGGGTCACTTTGGGGCCGAACTGTCCCGCAAAGGCCGGAGCCACCTGGGCAATAATCTTCTTTCCGGACTGCATGGCCCGGATCAGCTGAAAGATCTGGGACTTGTCCGCAATGGCCCCAAAAGGACAGCTGACCATGCACATGCCGCAGGACACACAGGCATCATTGTCGATATAAGCCCGGCCGTATTTGTCGGACTTTATGGCATTCACCCCGCAGGCAGCCTTGCAGGGTCTCTCCTTGTGACAGATGGCGTCATAGGGGCAGATGTCCTTGCACTTTCCGCACTTTATGCACTTTTCCTGATCAATTACCGACTTGCCGTCCTTCATGGAGATAGCTCCCTTGGGACAGACACTCTGGCAGGGATGGGCCACGCAGCCCATACAGGCGCTGGTGATCTCATAGTGGTTCTCCGGGCAGGCGTTGCATGCGGAGGGAATCACCTGCATCAGGGGCGGCTCATAATATTTCTCCCCGATATCGCTCTCCTCCAGTCCCTGTGTCAGATGTCCCGGGCGCTCTCTGTTCTCCGGGCGCAGGCTCATGCCCATAGCCAGACGGATCCTCTCTCTGATGATGGCCCTGTCCCGGTAGACGCTCTCCCTGTATGTGGACTGTTCGTAATCCACAATCTTGTAGGGCAGGGCTTCCATGTCGTCCTTCAGATTCTCTGAGTGATAGGCCAGATCGGCCACCTCCCGGAAAACCCTTCTTCTGTTCTGCCTTACCGGGGTGTCAATTCCTCTCATGCTGCTCATCTTAATTCCACCTCTCGTAAATGTCTATTTTTTAACAATATCTCCTTAACCTATTAAAACATATTTGAAGCGCGAAATCAAGTGGAACCCGGCCGTCCTCAGTGAGCAGCCGCAGAATAATCGGCAGCTTTCCCCTGACGCAGCGGAGAAGCCAACACAATATTTCCCGCCGTCCTACACTCCCTGGCCCCATCCGTGAACGTCCACTTTTTCCAGCGCCAGCAATTTTTCCTTCCTGTCCAGTCCTCCCGCATATCCGGTGAGATTTCCTCCCGCCCCCACAACCCTGTGACAGGGGATCAGGATCGAAATCTTATTGTGTCCCACCGCGCCGCCCACTGCCTGAGCGGACATTCGGGGCAGCCCTCTCTGCGCCGCAATCTCCTTTGCGATTTCCCCATAGGTGGTAGTTTTTCCATAGGGAATCTTTTTCAGAATCTCCCACACCGAGAGCTGAAAGGGCGTGCCGGTCACATGGAGGGGCGGCATAAAATCCGGCTCCTGCCCTGAGAAATAGACGGTGAGCCACTGCCTGGTGCGCTCAACGGCAGGCGGAATCCCATCTGTATTCTCCTGCCGATTCCTCTGTCCCTCTGCACATTCTTCCTTTTCAAGCTCCTGTGCCGTACAGCCCTCCGGTTGATTTTCTTTTTCAAACCAAAGTCCCGTCAGTCCTTCCTGGTCGGCCTCTAGGAGCAGCCTCCCCAAAGGGGATTGAATATAACACCTGTACAAAATCACTTCCTCCTTCATTTTCCTATAAGATTCCTCTCAATTATCTGACAGCCATTTCTAGAATCTCATTATCTCCTCAAGACTGCGAGAATTTACCAATCCGTTCATGACGAACATTTTACCCAGGTCATGATTCATACCAGCAGCTTTGCGCTTTAAATAAACGCATATATTCACCATTCTTGTAAATCAATTCCTCATGTGTCCCTGCTTCGCTGATGGCGCCTTCTTTCATAACAATAATTCTGTCAACCTTTGTACATACGCTCATACGATGTGATATAATAATTGCTGTTTTTCCTTTGACCATATTCATTATTTGAGACAATATTTCCGCTTCCTGAATGGGATCTATCGCTGAGGTTGGTTCGTCCAAAATGACAAGATTGCCTGCTTTATAAATTGCACGTGCAATTGCAAGACGCTGCGCCTGCCCTCCAGACAATTCTATCCCGCCAAATTCTTTGCCAAAATATACCTGGCTGATATCCCCACATGAAGCAGCGATATCATCCAACCCAATTTTACTCACGATTCTTTTTATATCTTCTACAGCATTTTCTGGCATATCCGCCAACACAATATTTTCCTTCAAGGACATTTTGTATATCATATAATCCTGAGAAAGATATGCAATCTTCTTATACAAATCTTTCGTATCAATGCTGTTTATTGGGATGTCATTTATAGCTACATTCCCTTCTGTGGCTGCATATACCCCCAGCAATACTTTTGTCAAAGTCGTCTTGCCGCTGCCGTTTTCACCCACAACAGCAATCGTCTCTCCCACTTGAATCTCCAGGTCTATATTCTTTAATGTGAAATCCTCTGCATTTGGATAGCGAAAAAAGACTTTCTTTAAGGAGATTTTTTGAATTTTTTCTCCTACTTTTACAGATCCTCCCTGTTCCCCGGGAAGTTCTATAAAGTCAAAATAGTCTTTTGCATATTCTAAAAATACCGGAATACATCCAATTGACGTGATATGATTTTTTATCACAACTTGTACATTCACAAACGCAGTCAACACTGCGCCGAACACCCCCGCCTCTATTCGACCAGCTAACAACAGCAGGAAAGAAAAGGTAATTCCCAATATATACCCGATTATCCTGATAAATTCGCAATACATCATATTCCTGTGAGCAAATAATTCTTCCTTCCAGAATTTCTGATTTATTCTATCCCTTGACTTTTTCCATTGATCTGCCAGATAATCTGCAAAACCCATGATACGCATTTCTTTTATGGATTTTTCATCTGTGAATAACGACCATAGATAATCCCGTTGTCTTTTTTCTTTTGTCAGCTCCTGACTGATCTGATACTTTTTCTTTTCCTGAAAATAAGTCGCCGCATAGAATTGGGCCACACTCACTATTGCAATCACCGCCAGGACTCCATGATAGGATCCAAGCGTAATAATGAGTGCTCCCGTGCCAAGAACCGAAGTAGTCAGAACAACTGACAGCATAAATATACTTGGAATCCTGTCATTTTGGACACACTCTTCAGCCTTTTCCTTTTTGTTCATTATTTCTGCATTCTCATATGTTATCAAGGGCAGTTCCGAAGCTTTTTGAGAAATGTTTTCCTTTAAGATATATAGAGTTTTCTCGAAGATTCCCACATTTGTCGATATGCTGGCAATTAACTGTACAAATTGTTTCACAATAAGGTAAACGATAAACGCGACGCCATATGTAATCAGCCTGGAATAGCTGCCCATCTCTTCACGCAGAACCCAATACACTTCCTGATAAAAGCCAGCTAAGATCAGGGTGGAAACAGTCGGCGAAAAATTTTCCAGTATATAATAAAATGGCGCTATGATGGAATCAATGCGTCTGTATTTCCAGAAAAAATGATACACTTTCATCAATGTCTTAACTTTTATTTTTTTCTCTTGCTTTCCATTACCGTCCATCTCTATCCGTCCTTTTCACGATACCATTGGCTCTGTGCATGAAACATTTCCTGATACAACCCTCTTTCCGCAAGCAGCTCATCATGGGAACCCTTCTGTACGATTTTTCCCTTATCCAATACAATGATTTGATCGCATTGCTTCGCAATTGCAAGGCGATGCGATACCACAATACAGGTATGGCTCCGCATCATTTTTAAAAAGGATGCATATAACTCACTTTCTGCCTTCGGATCCATTGATGCAGTCGGTTCGTCCAGTATCAGCAACTGCCCCTTTTTAAAATATGCTCTTGCCAGGGCGAGTTTCTGCCATTGGCCTCCGGAGAGGCTGATTCCATCCTCCTCTATAATGCCAACGGGTTTATCAATAATTTTCTGTAAGTCAGAAGCTTGCGCCTGCTCCATGGCCTGAAATACTTCACTGTCATTCTCCATTCTCTCCACAGAACTGATCGCCACATTATGGCGGACAGAAAACTGATATCTGGAAAAATCCTGAAATGCCGCCCCGTAAATTTTATGTAAATATTGTGACGGCAGCTTAAAAATATCTATATCATTCAGTGTGATCCTTCCCTGTGCAGGCTGATACAACCCGCATATTAATTTCACGATTGTCGTCTTTCCCGAACCATTTTCTCCTACCAGCGCAATTTTCTGAAAGGGTTCTATGGAAAAGGAGACATCCTTCAGCACCTCATTTGGATCATTCGGATACCGAAAGGAAACATTATGAAACTGCAGACGGCCCTGTACATCCACCATTTCGCCGTTCTTCACTTTCTTCACTTCAGGAAGCTCCATAAACTTTTCGAGATACCGAACATTGACCCCTGATCTCAAAATCAATGCAAAATCATTTGCCATGCACTCCGAACATCTATAAATTGACTGTACGGCACTGATCAGAGCAACCACGATGCCGTATGATAATCTGCCATGTGTTATCTCATATATCACGTAGATAACAACAAAACTTACCCACAGAACCATACTCATATACCCAGACGCATATACGAACTGCGATTGCAGTGTTCTCAGCAATCTTTCCTTCCATATCACTCGCAACAGAGCTTCCCGCTTATGATGCACAAAGTCTATCGCATCATTTAGTCCTGAATCCGTGAAGTTCAACTTGGTACAATTGCCTTTAACCCATATTTTATAGGAATTTCTTGGATTTAAACACGAAAATTTATTCACCCATTGGGTGATAAAAATTTAGTGTTTCAAAAAGCCGGAATAAGGCATAAATACTGGCTTTCTAAACTTAATTATGAATTGAACTTTACGGATTCAGGTTAGTTTTAAATCCAGAAGAGTCGACTTCGTACATAGCAATTTGTCCAGATAAAGCATTTTCCTTTCGTCATCTGTCTGTTCATCATAAAGCTTTGCCATCATGTCAACACGTTTGAAATTCAGGCAAAGTAATATTCCAAGACATCCTGTTCCCAATAAGCCAAACAAAGGTGAAAGACTGAAAAATACAATCACATATCCAAATATCTCTATGAAATCCGCAACAAGTGAAAAAAATGTCATAAAATATTCCAACAGAGCTTCCTGGGGAGCGCTTCCCACATGATGGATGATATTCCTTGAATGTTCCTCTTCAAAACAGGAAAATTCCACAGACACATACTTTTCTAAAAGCTTATCGGAAAATCCACAATACAGCTCTGCTTTTAATCTCTGCTCCCTATATGAATCAGAATACTTTGTTATCTGTGCCAGTAATTCCACCACAAATAACAAACCAACGCCCCAAAAAAATTTGATGTAAAGCTGACTGCCCTGCGCCAAATCCATCACATGATTCACCAGATTTTTTATCAGTAAAACAGAGCAGACCGGAAATAACGCAAACAGAATCATTCCTGCCAGATAACAGATCGTGTGCTTTTTTGCGCTGCGCGCTATTCCCCCAATGACTTTTATCGTAGTTTTAAACATGCCATTCTCCTCATAGCTCCATATTACACACAGAACTGATATCGCCACATATCACTTCCATCTCCTTCCAGAATACGGTATCAATTTCAAAGTTGCTCAAAGATTGTACCTAATCTGTAAAAGAAAACTTGGTTTATTCCCTATTTACATAAACTTATAGATGCTAATTAAACCCATAAGTGTATTTTCGTCATTTATTGCGGATCTTATATTAGTGTCATGGCTATAGAAACCATTCCTTCATCACACCAAGCACCTTCACCAGTTCTTCCTCCGTAATTATATAGGGCACCATAGCATACATATAGTTCAGAAAAGGCCGGCTGAACACACCCCGCTCATAGGCAAACTGCTGGAATCCCTCCAGGAAAGCCCCCTCCTTCACCTCAACACAGACACAGGCCCCCATCATACGAACCTGGCGAATTTCAGGATGTTCCAGCCCCGCCATCTCCCGTCTGGTGATCTCCTCAATACGGTGGATCCGGGACAGATACTCCCCCTCCTCAAACAGCTCAATGGACTTCAGCGCCACACTGCAGGCAAGAGCATTTCCCATAAATGTGGGACCATGCATAAGGGCCTTCTGGGGCTCCTCCCCGTAGAACCTCTCATACACCTTATGGCCGGCAACAGTGACAGCATGTCCCATGTAGCCGCCGGTGAGAGCCTTGCCCAGCACCAGTATGTCCGGCAGCACAAGATCAGCCACAAAGCGATTCCCCGTCCTTCCAAAGCCTGTTGCCACTTCATCGAAGATCAGCAGGACTCCATACCTGTCACACAGCTCCCTTGCTCTCTGGAGGAAGGATATGTCATACATTCTCATGCCCCCTGCACCCTGAAGGAGGGGTTCCACAATAAAGCAGTTCAGTTCCCGGTGATACCTGGCAAAAGCCTCCTCCAGCGCCGGTATCTGCGTGGGAATATGAATCACATTCTTTTTTTCACCGTAAGCTTCCAGAATAAAGTGATAGTCTTCGTCATCCCCCACTTCCATCGCCTTAAACGTATCCCCGTGGTATGCATGGGTCAGAGAGAGTACCTTCGTCCTCTCCAAGTCTCCCTGATTGACATAATACTGCAAAGCCATTTTTAATGCAACTTCCACCGCCACACTTCCCGAATCGGAGAAAAAGCAATAATCCAGGTCCCCCGGCAGCCATTCTTCCAGCTTCCGGGCCAGTTTCTGCACCGGCTCATGAGTCAGCCCTCCCAGCATCACATGGGAGAACCTGTCCGCCTGAGTCTTGATGGCCTCTGTCAGAACCGGATGTTTATACCCATGGATCACACTCCACCAGGAGGAAACTGAGTCGATAAGCTTTTTATCCCTGGTATGGAGATACACTCCCTGGGCATCCGTGATCTCATAGGGTGTCTTCATCGTCTTCATCTGCTGATAGGGATACCAGATCATTGGAACCACCTTCCTTTCTATTATGTCAGATCCTGATTAAAATTTTGAGGTTTTCTAAAGCCTTGGGCTCTTTCTTTCCCATGAGTATCCATTTCTGACCAAATGTCCTGCCTGAATGGACAGCAGAATCAGACCTCATACAGGGATACCAGCAGTTCCGGATCCATATCCAGTTCTTCTGCCCCCTCTTTTACACAGGCCAGGGTTCTAAGCCCTGTCCTGTGCTCACACATGCGCACATTGTCCTCCTCCATAATATCTCCCTTATGGAAGCGGTTATAGACAATACCTTTGACAGGAATGCCCCGGGCGCGCATATATTCCGCGGTCAGGACCACACTGTTGATGGTGCCAAGACCTGCATGGGCAACCAGAAGGCAGGACAGACCAAGTCTGCGGATCACATCCTCCAGCCATATCTCTTCCTGGTCAAAGCAGACCGGGCAGAGAATACCGCCGCTTCCCTCCATGGTCACATAGTCATATCTGGCACACACCTCCCAAAATCCCTTCTCCACCACATCCATCCGCACCGGATTTCCCTCCAGGCGGGAGGCCAGATGGGGCGATACCCCATGCTCATACACATAGGGACACATCTGGTCAAGAGACTGCTCTATGCCTGAAATCTTCTTCACATAAAGGGCGTCTCCGGGAAGGAGATCACCATCCTCCCCCCGTTCATTGCCGCTCATGGCTGCCTTATAGTAGCCCGCCGATCTGCCGCTTTCCTTTAATTTTTTTACCATCAGGCCCGCCACGTAAGTCTTCCCCACATCCGTTCCCGTTCCTACTATGAAAATTTTTCTGCTTCTCTCACTCATCACAAAGCCCTGCCTCAAATCCCAGCTCTTCTATCATCTGCATGTCCGTTCCCACTGTGATTCCCGCCGTGGTCAGCATGTCCCCGGAGATGGCGGCGTTGGCGCCGCTTTGGAAACAGCCCCTTCCCCTGTCACCCAGAAGTCCCCTGCCCCCTGCAAGCCGTATGGCGGCCTCCGGTATCAGAAAGCGGAACAGCGCCACGCAGCGCCGGGCCTCCTGGCTGGTCAAGGGCTGATTGTTTTCGTAGGGAGTCCCGGGAATGGGATTGAGCAGGTTCACCGGAATGGACTTCACCCCCAGTTCTCTGGCTGTCAGAACCATGTCTATGCGATCCTCCATGGTTTCCCCAAGCCCCAAAATACCGCCGGAACAGACGGAGAGTCCCGCTCTGCGGGCTGCCTTCAGCGTCTCAATCTTCTCCTGATATGTATGAGTGGTACAGATCTGGGGAAAAAATCTTGCGGAAGATTCCAGGTTGCAGTGTACCCGGGAAGCCCCGGCCCGCCGAATCTTATGAAACTGCTCTTCCCCCAGCAGACCGAAAGACACACAGACCTGAATGCCGGTTTCTCTGCAGATTACCCGTATGCTTTCGCAGGCCTGATCCACCTCCTGATCCGAAAGTTTCCTGCCCGATGTGACAATAGAGTACCGCAGCACTCCCTGCTGTGCGTTATGCCTGGCTCCTTCCAGAAGCTTTTCCGTGGGTAAAAGCCCATACGCTTCCGTACACCGGGCCTGATAATGGGCGCTCTGGGCACAGTATTTACAGTCCTCCGAGCAGCGGCCGCATTTACCGTTTACAATTGTGCAGATGTCAAATTTCTTTCCACATTTTTTCCTGCGAATCTCCTCCGCAGCCTCAGCCAGTTCTTCCAGCGGAGCCTCAGCCAGCGCAAGCGCCTCCTCCCTGGAGATTCCTCCCTGCTGCAGTGCTTTTTGTTTTAATTCTTCTACCATGCCCATCTTGCTATTCCTCTTCAATTCTTTTCATTCCTTTTCCATTGTCTCACAGCAGTCCCAATCGCCCGGGCCGCCCCTGCCAGTTCTTCCCTGGTGTGAGTTGCCATCAGAGCCACCCGAAGAATTGCTTCTCCCTTCCTGACCGTGGGATATCGAATGGCCGGGATAAAATATCCTTCCTCCTGAAGCTGCCGGGATATCTCCATGGCCGCCTCCTCGTCTCCCACCAGAACAGGCACAATGGCTGTCTCTGATCGGGCAGGGATACCCTCTTCCTGAAGCTGTCCGCAGAACCATTTGACATTATCCTGAAGCCTGCGAACTCTCCAGGGCTCCTCTTCCAGCAGCTCCAGAGCCCGCTTTGCCGCTCCCATGGACACAGGGGAAAGAGAAGTGGAAAAAATGTAGCTCCTGGCCTTATTCTGCAGATATTCTGTCAGAACACGGGGACCGCAGACATATCCCCCTTCCGCTCCCAGAGCCTTGCTCAGAGTCCCCATCAGAATGTCTGTCCGCCCTTCCATATGGAAATATTCCTCACAACCCCGGCCTGAAGCTCCCACCACCCCCGTGGCATGGGCTTCGTCGATCATGGACAGCAGCCCGTAAGTGTCCGCCAGCTCCACAAGCCCTGGCAGATCCACGATATCCCCGTCCATGCTGAACACACCGTCGCTGACGATAAGTCCCCTTCTGCCTGGATGGGCCAGAATTTTTTTCTCCAGATCAGCCATATCGTTGTGAGCGTAGATAACCGTCTCCGCTCCCGACTGCCTGCAGCCGTCAATGATGCTGGCATGATTCAGAGCGTCGCTGTAGATCACATCCCCTTTCCGGCATAAGACCGGAAGGATACCGCTGTTGGCGGCGAATCCTGTGTTAAACACCACCGCCCCTTCCCTGCCCTTAAACCGCGCCAGACTCTCCTCCAATTCCATATGTATCTTCGTAGTTCCGGTGGTGAGCCTGGAACCGCCGGAACCTGTGCCATACTCTCTCAGCACCTGCGCCGCGTACTCTTTGATGCAATCCTGGGCACATAAATCCAGATAAGAGTTGGAAGCCAGCATCAGCATGTCCCTGCCCCGATACTGAACATGGGAACTTTGAGCACTCTCGATCACTTTCACCTGGCGGTACAAATGCTGCTCCTGCAGCATGCCCAGCTCTTCTTCCATCCACCCCCATTTATTCATGATTTTCCCCTGTCCCCCGCCTTTCTGCCAGGCTTTTTAAGCCCCTGCCTGCCGCCATTGCCCCTTTGGATCTACAATATCAATGTCTTATATTTCTACCGCTTTTCTTCCGGATCCACATGCACAAGCACCTTCTGCTGCTGCAGATATTGGATACACGCCTCCCGCTCCTGGGCATTTCCACGGAACAGAAAAACTCTTCCGCCCTGGGAGCTTCCCATCTCTTTCAGCCTGGTAATACGCACATATCCAAGCTCCCTGGCGGCAATATAGCCGGTGACATAATCCGGATCATCGGAAATGCATAACTCTGCCACAATATTGGGGTGATTCACTACTTTTGTGGCCAGAACCAGAGCTTCGTTAAAATGATTCTTTCCGGTACACGCAGACTGCCTGGCCTTGTCCTCTGTCTCCATATCCATGTAAGTAGCCCGGATTCCCCTCTCTGCATCCGGTTCCAGGCGCTCCAGTGTGTCCGCGTCCAGAAGCATGGCCCCCCGCATGGCATAGCTCTGGCTCCAGAGGGACAAAATCTCCTCCCCCCGCTCCAATCCCAGCCTGCGCAGACAGCCCAGAACTTTCTCCCGTCCCTCTTCTGCGTCTGCAGTCTCGAGGGTGGTCACGGCAAGGGCCGGAAGATGCAGTATCTCTGCTTCATCCACAGCCTCGATCTTCAGGTTGATAAAGTCCGGTTTTCCCTTTCCGTGGTCCAGCGCACGCCGCAGCAGCCGTGAACAGTACTGCTCCAGTTCCTTCTCCCGGACAATCTTCTCTGCGCCGGATATATGCCCTTCTTCTTTATTTGAAGCCCTCATTTTAATGCTGTAACGGTTCATTCTGTTTCCCCTTGTCTTTTTTTCACCGGCCTGCTGCACATGCCATATTTCTGCTGTCAGCTAAAACCAGGTTCCCTCCTTGTGAGACGCTTCATAACAGGATACATCACCGCCGCCCCTACAGCCGTAAACGCCATTCCCGGCAGAGCCGCAGCAATCAGTGCCAGAGGGTTTGTACCTGTGATCCCCCCAAGCACCAGCCTTCCCGCCGCCGTTCCCACAGGCCCGCTGATGGCAATGGTAATGGGATGTACGCCGAATACTGCCAGAATGCCGCCCGCTACAATACGGAATATCATAGAAATCGTGACATTTACAATAGAATGAGTGCCCGTGAGCAGGTTGACTGCACTGGCCAGGACGCCAATCTGAATATACCTTTTAAAGCCAAAACAAGCGGCAACACAGACTGCAAAAGGTGCGGAAAGCTGAAACTCACACCCTGGAATGACACTGGGCAGTTTCAACATTCCCAAAACCGCAAGCAGTGCGGCAAACATGGCAGTTTCCGTCATTTCCCTTACCTTTAATTTTGTGTTTTGTTTTGCATTTTCTTTTGCCTCAGATTTCACCCTTAGTTTTGGAATTTCATTTGCCACTTCCCTTTGTTTCATGAGCACCTCTTATTATTCATATACTCTGTGTTTAGATACTCTTTGATTATAGGAGATGGGCAGCAGACTGTCAACCCATTTTTTCCACAGTTGACAATCTCTTCCGGCAGCTAAATGCCATATGTTTTGTACAGCTCCCGGCGTTTGTCGCTATCCTTGGCAGCCAGAGCAATGACATCAAATTTCTTTTCCTGCAGCAAAGCCTGAATCAGTTTCGCAAACCGTTTTTCTCCTTTTTCTATTCCTTTTTCTATCCCCTTTATTTCTCCTCTGGCCTCCAGCATATCAAGATACTCACACATAATAATTTCCTTCCCTCTATTCTGCCTTTTGCTTATTTCATCCACAAGTTCCGTAAATCTGCTGTCGCCTGTGAGGGCATACATCATTTCACACAGTGCCTGTGGATGCAGAATCTTCTGCCCGGATCGTCCCTCAAAACCGCCTTCGCTGAGAAAATCTGCCACAAAACCCATGTCACTGGTAAAACGCTTTCTGACTTCTTCAGGCAGGTTTTTCATATAGTATACAGCCAGTTCTACCTCATCCACCAGCTGTAGATCCTCCGCCTCTGCGCCGTCCATCTCCAAGAGTTTTTTCAAGCTTAGAGGAATGCGGCTCCAACTGTGTGACCAGTCTAAAACCATGCCGGCCACCGGATACACAGGCCTGCTGGATTCCAACTGTGCCCTGTAGGCGCCCCCCTGGTAGGAAGCCTTCCGCAGTACCTGCTTTCTCCGTGCTTGGGTCTCATTTTCTATAATATATTGAGCGCGGACTTTTCCCTCTTCCACACGGCAGAAACTCACATCAGAAAACTGACTGTGCAGTTCCTTTTCCCGCCTGTAAAAGCTCTCCGTGGGAGCAGGCAGCAGTTTTGTCCCATCCAGTACTTGCCTGCCGCCGCACACAAGGGCATTCCAACAATCTGCAAATACATCCTCACAGGACAGCAGCACTTTCTCAAGAATGTCTTTTTCAGCCATTCTTATACACCTCCCTTCTCTATTTCCGGGAGCCAGTATAAACTCCCGCTCTTCTCTTTGATGCTTAAATAATTATTGGATAAAAGCAAGATTTTTCCCTGGAGTGGGAACCGACAGCTCTGCCCGTCCCACAAGAATTGCTGAAAATAAATTTAATGTAAAAAGAAAATTTGCTTTCGTTTATAGTACCATATCTTGGCAGATTCATCAAGTCTTCTTTGAGATCTTTTGCATTTTTATATTATATTTTATCTTCTTTCCCTGCCGAACCCTTGGCATAAAAATAATATGATAAAACCGTAATGACCTTTCAAGAATGAAAGGTCATTACGTCGGCTGAAACAAATTCACTTTGGAAACAAGGCTCTCTCTTATCCGCCCCTCTGATCTTTTTTCTTTAGCAGGGCTGAGGTATCCAGGGCCTGAGGCTCCGGTTTCCCACTCTTTTTCCTGGATTTTCCTGTGTTTTTATCCTGGACAGCAGAATTTTCTTTTCCGGATACATTTCTGGATACCTTCCCGGAAGCCTTGGAAGCAGCGTCGTCCACTCCACCCCCATCGGACTGGGAACTGCCCGCCCCCGTAATCCCATTCATGCCGGACTGGGTTCTCCCTCCCAAGGATATTCCTTCCTGTCCTGCGCCTGCCGGGATGCTTCCGGAGGCCTTCGCACCATCTGCTGTCCCCTTTCCGGACAGGCCAGACCCTGCTTCTCCCCGGCCTTCCCTTCGACTTGCAGCACCTCCCAATGCCTTTCGCCTTGCCAGATATCCCCCCGCCATATGGTACAGCTTCGTGTCCTGGGGCCGGAAACAGAACCTCCGCAGGGCAATGTCCACCACAAACCAGAGCAGTGCCGCCAAAATCAGCCATGGGGCCAGTTCATACCGCTCCCTGGTCCCTCCTTTCCGGCGCTGCCACAGATTTTCCTCCGGTTCAAGCCAGGCTCCATAGCGCTCCACAAAGGATGTAAAAGCCTCCGTGCCCACATCAAATTTATACTCGTCGGAATACTGCACCGCAGCCGCAGTGGTAATGGCATTGGTAACTTCACCGCCGTCGTTTCTCTGCACACCCAGGTTGTAGATACCAGTCACATCCGTTTCCAGAACCGCCTCATAGCGCCCTGGCGCCGTGGCCTGCAGAGGCGCCGTCATGGTATTGCCCTCCGGATCGGTGTACACTGCCTCCACTTTCGTGTCTTCCCCATAATCAATGGCATGGTACACAATACTGGTACGGCCCCCTGCCGTATTCACATCCACCGAATCTTCACCAATCCCTGCGCTTCCCGCACTATAATCAATAATACGCCTCCACAGCTGCACATAATCTGCCTGTCCCGCAAATCCCGCCGTCCATTCATTTTTCACATCCGAGTTCCAGGCCACCGTGCGGCCCAGTCCATACTGCATAACCGAGAGCACAGGATCATTCTTCTCCGAGGAGATCAGCACACGGGAAGTATGTTTCGGCGTGGCACTGATATAGCCGTAGATACTGGGCCATCCTGCCTCAAAAAGTCCTCTGGTGATCTCACTGCTGCTGACTCCAAGGCCAAAGACCCCGTTCTGCAGGTAAGTGTCCCCGCTCAGGAACACCTCCTGGGCGAAAATCTTCGGAATATCCTCAGCCATATCGGAATAGTAATACCGTCCGCCGCAGGCTTCGGCCAGCTGTTCCAGAAGCCTGGCATCAGAGCCGTCTCCCACCGCCACCGTGGAAAGCGTCACGTCCGCCTCCCTGTAGCCAGAGATAATGCTGTCATAATTCTTGCTCTCACCCTGACCGTCCGTAAGCAGAATCACATGGCGGATATCCGCGTCCCCTGCCGCCGCCCCTTTCAAGGCCGCCCACAGGGCAGGCTGGATGGTGGTACCCCCGCCCTCAGGGATAGTTCCAATCTGATTCTTGATAGCCTCCTTGTCAGAGGCTTCCGTGGGTTCCACTATCCATTCATATCTGTCATCAAATGCAATCACGCCCACATAATCTGTGTTCCGCATCTGGTCCACAGCCGTCTTGGCAGCCTCCACCGCAAGATCCAGGCTTGTAGCCCCGCTTCCCATATCCGATCCCATGCTTCCGGAGTGGTCAATCACCATAATCATCAGCGTGGAAGGCACCTCATTCACCCCCCGCAGCTCCATCTCCACCGGCAGCACTGTCTCAAGCACACTCTCCCGGTAGCCCCCCAGGGCAAAACTGTCCTCCCCGCCGCAGCACACAAGCCCACAGCCATAGTCCTTCACATAAGTCTCCACATTTTCCAGAAAACCCTCCGGCAGATCGGCCAGAAACACATTTTCCAGAATCACACTGCGAAATTCCAGAAGTCCTTCCAGGGTATGGGGTGCATTGTGCACAGACACCTTGCTGTAGCTGCATCCGGCACTGTCAAGCAGAGCCTCAAACTGGCCACTGTCCTCGTTTTTGCCAGTCACCAGCAGCACTTTGGGCGCAGAATCCACCACGGCGTAGGCATGATAGCTGTCATTCTCCGGACAGGTATCCCCCGCCGCAGCCACCTTCACCTGGAAGCTCTGAATATTTTCCCCCTCCACCTCCTGGCGGAACTTAAACTGGTTGGCGCCCCTGTTTAAATGTACCTCATAGGCAGCCGTCTGCATGGATCCCATCCAGATCTGAATCTGAGCGTCTGTCTCATAATTGCTCTCCACCGTCACAGTTATGGTATAGGCGTCCCCAGGATACAGGTAGCCGGGCAGTTCCACATTCTCCACATAGGCATCCTGCCCCTGCTCCACCTGGTAGAGACAGGCCAGAAGTTCCGTCTGGCCGGCCGCCAGGGCCGAAGCCGCCTTGGTCAGATCTCCTTTGGTCTGTCTGCCGTCCGTCAGAACCACCACCCGCCCGGCTCCCCCGGAGGGAATCATGGCCAGGGCCCGGAACAGAGCATCCTCGAAATTTGTAGCCGTCTTATCCGGCATGGACATAATCCTGGAGGACTGCTTTTCCCGGGTGAGAAACTGTTCCACCAGAGAATTTTTTCCGAAAGTGACAATGCCGTACTGATTGTCCTGGGGCATTTTTTCCAGCGCATCCCCCAGACGCTCCTCCATCTCAGACAAATTCTGTTCGTTGCTGTTGGAGATATCCACCAGGAAAACCGTGGTATTCACGGCGTCCAGTCTGTGAACCGCCAGCCCAAACAGCGCCCCCAGAATCATGGCCGTGCCCGCCAGCCGCACCCCAAGGTAAAACCTGCCCCTGTACCGGGTCTGTCTCACATACAGGATCCATTCCGCCGCCGTCAGCGCCAGAATCAACACCAGCAGCACATTCCGCAGTTTTTTCCGCACAAGCCCGCTGCCGGAAAAATCCCCTGCCACAGTGCCCTCCGCCGTAATTCTTCCGTCAGACTGACTGTTTGTGGCAAAGCGGACCACATACCACTCCGGATCCCCCGCCCCCTGCACCTGATACAGCCCTGCCTTCCTGGTCTCGCCCGCCAGGGTGTTCACATCGAAATCCGCCTGAGGATGGAACAGCACTCTCTCCCCTGCCGTATAGACATTCGACGCCAGGAGGGATGTGTCCCCCAGGAAATGGATGGCGTTGGACATGAAAATGGGAAACTCTGCTTTCAGGGGAAAGTCCGATTCCCGCAGGTCAAATCCCAGTACCACGGTCTTCACGCCGTCGTGCTCCCCGTAGTAGCCCGCGCATTCTTCCCCCGCCCAGAGGAACCCTGTGCCCCACTCCGGCACCTGGTACACTTTGGTCTCGTTGACTCCCACCGCAAAAGAAGACATCCCGGAGGTTAAGTCGCAGGCCGTCATGGTCAACAGCACTCCCTCCACAGTGCCGGATGCATTCTGGCTGCCGGCAAATACCATGGATTTTGATGGCAGAAACTCCTTTTGACCCTGGTCAGACTGACCTGCCTCTTGGGTCTCCGTCCCCGCCGTCCCTGCGTCATAGATGCGGATCAGGTCCCCTCCCTCCTGCAGGGCGGCGGCGCTCTCTGCCCGGGCCAGGCTCTTCCCCACAGCGGCCTGATAGGCCTTTTCAATGTAAGTATTGCCCTTCCCGATCAGGACACCGTCCATACTTGTTTCCCGGGCGGGAATTCCATAGGACTCATTGTCAGTTTTTAGAGAATCTTTCGTCTCTTTTCCGTCAAATTTAACAGAACTCACCTGGCTGCGCAGAGGCTCTCCCTGCCACTGGAATTCCTGAAAAAAACACAGGGTGGTCTCCCCAGCCCCCAGGGACAGCTGCCTCACTTCCTGGAGACTGTCCCCCTGATACAGACTTACCTCCATAGATGCGGTCTGGTCACTGAAATTGGTGATGCTGGCAGCGCAGGTTATGTTCCCTTCCGCGGCATTCCCATCTCTGTAGGCATATGAAAGAAAATTGTTGGCAACATTGTCCACCGGCCCTCCTGCCACCACCACCTGTGCGTCAAAAAAATCCGCATAGGCCATGGCCTCCGGCGCACCGATGCCGTCCGTGTACACCACCACCTGAGAAGTCCGGGTGCTTTCGCCTGACTCCTGGTCTGCTCTCCAGAGGGTTTCCACCAGGCTCTGTGCCTGCTCCAGGCCGCCGGGGCCGTCGCAGCACTCCACCTGGCGCAGCAGATCCCGAAGCTTATCCTTGTCCCTGACACCCACCGCAAGCAGCTCCGCCCCCGTACAGTCGCTGGTGACGATGGAAAAAGCAGTGTTCTCCGAAGTGTCAATCAGGTTCCAGGCCTCCTCCAGAGACTGCTCCAGGCGCGTTCTGCCCTCCCCTGTGTCATGCTGCATGCTCCCGCTGGTGTCCAGCACCAGAACCATATTTCCACCGCTGTTCCCCTGTCTGTTGATGTAAGGAGACATAAGGGCCAGCACAAGCAGCATCAGAATCAGGATCTGCAGGTACATTAAGGCATTGTGGATAAATTTTTCCACAAATGTCTTAGACTGCTGATTCTGGAACAGTTTATCCCAGAGCAGATTGGACGATATTCTATAATCTTTCCCTCTTGGTTTCAGCAGGTACAGCAGAACCACCACGGGCACCGCTGCCAGCAGCCCCAGAGGCCACATACTCTCAAATATCATAAATCACCCTTAAATCCTGGAACACAAGCTGGTTCCGGTCCTTTCCCCCGTCACAGAGGACATAGGCTCCTTTTCCGGCGACACAGCCCTTTTTCATCCGCTCCACCAGACGGTTCAGCTCCTTCTCATAACGGTTCACCGACCTGGCGTCCACGGTCAGACGCAGTTTGGAACCGTCTTCCGCATCAATCAGATTCAGCGTCCCCTCCAGGGACACTTGCAGTTCTTCCCGGGCCAGGGTGTGCAGCACCACCGGCCGCTGCCTGCAGTAATCCAAATACTGCAGCAGCTTCTCGTAGGAGGCTGTGCTCTCCTCCACCATGTCCCTGTGCAGGAAATCGCTGATAATCACCGTCACCCCCGGCCCCCGGGGACGCATTTTCCTCACCGATGCAAGCATATCAATCTGGCCGGAAAATTCCCGCTTTTCCAGCCAGTGCAGCACCCGGGGAAAAGCATTCCGTCCTCCCCCTGCAGACAGGGGCCTCCCCATGTCCTTCATATCATAGAGCATCAGGCGGTCCGTGTTGTTCAGAGCCAGAAACCCTGCCACCGCCGCCAGATCCACCGCAAGCTCCGCTTTGCTGGGTGTCCCGTAGTCCATGGAGGCGCTGGTGTCCAAAAGCACTGACACTATCGCCTCTTTCTCCTCCATGTACTCCCGGATGTAAAGTTTATCCAGCCTGGCATAGGCGTTCCAGTCCATGCGCCTCAGATCATCCCCGGGCATATACTCCCGGAAATCGGAAAATTCCGAGGAAAGTCCTTTGTGCACCGACTTTCGGCTGCCGGACAGGTTCATGCTGCTCTTGTGGGACATCTTCAGCTGCAGCCGGGACAGTCTGTCGAAAAAATCAGCCTTAAGCATACAACCCCTTTTCCTTCTCCTCAAGGATCTGCCCTATCACCGCGTCCTCAGAGATCCCTTCCGACACCGCCTCAAAACTCAGCAGCACCCGGTGTCGCAGCACCGGAAACGCCACACTCTTTACATCTTCAAAGGACACGTTCAGACGCCCCTCCATAAAAGCCCTGGCCCTTGCCGCGCGGATCAGAGCCTGGGCTCCTCTGGGGCTGGCTCCCTCCCGAATGTAGGGATTTTCCTCATGGGTGGCCATAACCAGATCCAGAATATAGTCCATCACCGCATCCGCTATGGGGATCTGGGACACCAGTTTCCGGACTTCAAGCAGTTCCTCCCCGCCCATAAGCCCTCGGATCCGGGGCAGTTCCTGTCCCTCGGTAAGTCCCACAATGCCCCGCAGTTCCTCCTTCTCAGGAAACCGGATCAGGATTTTAAACATAAAACGATCCAGCTGGGCCTCCGGCAGGGGGTAAGTTCCCTCCTGTTCAATGGGATTCTGAGTGGCAAGCACCAGAAAGGGCTCGTCCAGACGGTGACTGCTGCTGCCCACGGTAACAGTGTGCTCCTGCATGGCTTCCAGAAGGGCGGACTGGGTCTTGGGGGTGGCCCGGTTGATCTCGTCCGCCAGAACCAGGTTGGCAAAGATGGGCCCACGCTCAAACCGGAAGCTGCTCTTTCCCTCCTCCTTCACCATAATATTAGTGCCTGTCACATCGCTGGGCATCAGATCCGGCGTAAACTGGATCCGTTTAAAAGAAAGCAGGAACACCTGGGCCACCGTGCGCACAAGCATGGTCTTTCCCAGTCCCGGCATACCTTCCAGCAGCACGTTTCCTCCCGAGAGCAGGGCAAGCATCACCTGGCGGACAATCTCTTTCTGACCTATGATCCCCCTGCCAATCTCCTGCTCACACTCCATGACTTTTTTCTGGTAAGATTCTATCTGTGCCATTCTGCCTCCTATCTTAGTTCCGCATCTGCCCTCCCAATGCCCATTTCAACAGAAGAATTCCCGTCTGAAGTTCACAGACGCTCATTCTTCTGGGCACTGTACGGGCTGATTGGAATTCACTGATTTAATTTTTCAAAATAGTCCCGGATCAGCGATTCCATGCCGCTTGGATACCTGCCTCCGGCAATGCCCTCATAGGCGCTGTCTGTATACTCGCCAATTACAGAATTATAATCCACATGCTCCCCCTCCCAGGCAAGACCGTTCTGCTGGCGGAAGTAATCCGAATCCTGGTTTCCGCTGCTGCCCCCGGTGAGGGAGGAATCATCTCCTACAGCATTGGGTATGCTGACATAGTCATGGGCGGCACTGCTGCTGCCGGTTCCCCGTCCGCTTCCAGATCCCTGACCACTTCCGCTTCCCTGGCCATTGCCGGATCCTTGGCCGCTTCCGGATCCCTGACCGCTTCCGTTTCCCTGGCCATTGCCGGATCCCTGACCGCTTCCGCTTCCCTGGCCATTTCCACTTCCCTGGCCATTTCCGCTTCCCTGACCGCTTCCGTCACCATCTCCGCTTCCCTGACCGTCCCCGTCACCATTCCCGTTTCCCTGACCGTCTCCGTCTTCCGAGTCTCCGCCTTTACCGTCTCCCTCACCTGCAGGGGAGACACCGCTCCCTGCGGATGCCGTCTGCTGTCCGGCAGCCGCCTTTGCCAGAGCCTGTGCCGTTGCAATTCCCGCCCCGACAGGGTTCTCCACCCGGCCTGCCAGGCTCTCCAGATTCCGGTCCGCCTGACCGTACTTAAAGTCCAGTTTCTCCCGAGCAGCGGCCAGACTCTCCCAGGTTCCTGCTGCCGCCAACTCTTCCTGGGAAAGTTTCATGGCCTCCACAAGCTCCTGCAGTTCCACCTGTTCTTCCTCCCCCAGTTTTTCCAGATCCACCCCTTCCAAAGCTTTCAGAAACTCCTCCAGTTTCTCAAGTTCTTCTTTCGCTCCTATCTGAACCTGGTGTTCCAGCTGCGCCCCGTCCCGCACCGTAGAAGGAAGCAGACCCAGCCCTGCCACTGCCGCAGCCGACAGCACCAGGGCAAGAATGTGTTTTTTATCCGGAAGAACCGGTATCCGAATCTGTTCCTTCATTCTCTCATAACAGGACAGAGCGTCTTCCCTCTGAAGGAGCACCAGTTCCCCTTCCCTGTCACGCTGCTCATAAGCCGTGACCACACGTTCTTTCAACCCAAAAGAATCCAGACGCATAGCGGCCTGTCTCATATCCGCCCGCCTCCACAGGGCCCAGAGGGCTCCCACCAAAAATCCTGCACCAAAGCACAGGCCTGCGGCAAGATGCACATAATAAAATTTCCACACCAGGGACGCCAGTTCACAGAGCATCCCCAGAACACCCCCTGCCGCCGCTGCCAAAATTCCCCGGTCCAGAACCTTTGCCAGGATCATTTTGTTCCTGCAGTTTTTAATCTCTTCCCACAGATACTCCTTTTTCTCCATACTCAACACTTTCCCTGTTTTTCCAGCCCTTCACACAGCCGGGCCGTCCTGCCACGGTTTAAGGTTTCTATCTCAGCCTGCGCTTTTTTGCCGTTTTCTCTTTCCCCCATAGTTCCTGACAGGATCGATGCGCCTGGCCGCAGCCAGAAGAAACAGCACGGAAACCGACACAAACAGAACAGAAGAGACAACCACCCACCGATACCCTGTGGCCACCTGTCCCAGAATCGCCCCGGACATGCCACCGCCGAAAAGCTCGCTTACCACAGAACGCCCCACCATAACCTGGGCAAAAAACTCCGACAGATATATAAACGGATTCAGCAGCAGGAACAGAGGCGTATTCCCCCAGCCGTTGTAATAACTGGAATAGGATAAATTAATGTAAAAAATCTGATAAAGAATACTGGGCAGCACCGTACCCAAAAAAAAGAGCAGGTAAAACCCATAGGACATGATAACCGCGCTAATGCTCTTGCGGCAGATGGAAGAACACAGAATTCCAATGCTTGCCGCGAAGAAAGACACCAGAAAAGCCACCGCCAGAAACCAGAACAGATAGCTCCAGGACATACCTCCGATAGTAAAACACAGAGCCATAATGGGCATGCTTGCCACCACAAAAAACATACTCTGGACAATGGCGGTCATAACCTTTCCCAGGATCACCGAAAACGGCGTCATTCCTGTTGTCATCATAATGTCAAAAGTCTGACGCTCCTTCTCCCCCGAAATAGAGGAAGCCGTCCGCACCGGCACCACCACTCCCAGAATGACCAGCTGGGTCACTCCCAAAATGGGGTAAAGCCATACCATGGCGCCGTAAACATTGCCGTCCGAATATCGAATCTCCTGCCGGATAATGGCCATGGCCAGGAAGAACACAAGAGCCAATATGGCGTCATAGGCAAACACGCCCCAGCATATCTTCATGCTGCGGGACTGTACCCTCACATCTTTTTTTACAATTGGATTCAGCCTCACTGTCATTCCCTCCCTTCTGCGGATTCCCCGGTCACACGCATGAACAGCGACTCCAGACTGCCCTCCTGCTTGTGAAATCCAGTCACCACCACATCATTGGCGATCATAGTACCCACCATCTTAGCGATCTCCTGTTTTGTCATGGTATGGGACAGCTTCAGCTCATGCTCCCCCGCCGACTCCACTTTCACCTTCACGTGTTCGCTGGCAATACGCAGAGCCGTCTCTCTTCCCTCCTCCAGGGTGATAATCAGCTTATCGCCTCCAAACACCCCTTCCATAATGTCCTCAATATGGCCTGCCGCCACCAGATGGCCCTGGTCCATGATCCCTATACTGTTGCACATCTCAGACAGTTCCGACAAAATATGGGAACTGATCACAATGGTCTTTCCCATACTCTTCAGATTCAGCAGCAGCTCCTTCATCTCCACCCGGGCCCGGGGATCCAGGCCGGAGTTGGGCTCATCCATCACCAGAAGCGCCGGATTGTGGATCAGCGCCCGGGCCACACAGAGCCGCTGTTTCATTCCCCGGGAAAGAGTATCCACAAAAACCTCCTTCTTATCAGAGAGATTCACCAGCTCCAGCAGATCATCGGCAATCTTCTCAATCTCCCTGGAATTCATCCGGTACATGGAGCCGTAAAAATCCATATACTCCTTCACCTTCAGGTTGTCATATACCCCAAAGAAGTCCGGCACATAACCGATCTGCTTTTTAATCTCCTCCCGATGGGCCAGAGCGTTCACACCATTAATGACAACATTTCCGGAATTCGGCTTCATGAGCCCGCACACAATTCGTATTGTTGTAGTTTTTCCCGCGCCGTTGGGCCCCACAAATCCAAACAGGTCCCCCTGGGGAATGTGCAGTGTCAGATCGGAGACAGCCTGAAATTTTCCGTAGCTTTTATTCAGATGATCAATTTGAAGCATTGCCCTGCCCCTCCGTTTCTATATAAGAATACAGACATCCATAGGAAGTCTCACTGCCCTCTTCTGCAGCCTTCTCGTAATCTTTCACCACGCCCACCGCAATGGCGCTCTTCTGATCTGCCGGCATGGCCTCCTGGGCACTGAGCAATCCTATCAACAATGCCGCTATAGTGTCCTGCTCATAGGTCTTGTGGACGTTGTATCCATAGATATCCACCATATCATAAAGAAGATCGCTGTAATACGGAAAACTGTTCTGATACACACACTTCCCGCTCTGGGAATCCTGCTGCAGGTTCAGAGTCTCCCCCGCCTTTACGTCCGAGAACACATACAGCCGTGAATTGTCCCATATCGCCATATAGGCCATGTCATAGTCGGTTCCGTTTACAAGGATTCCTTCCGGATCTTTGATGCTGTCCTCTATCTGGACTCCCTGGCCGGTGATATTCCCCCTGCTCTGGGTCTTCTTACCCGCGTACAGGTATCCGTTCTCAAAATTTTCCTGGGGCTTGATCCCCACGGAAAGTCCGCTGTCGTTATTTTCCACCAGATAAAAATAGTTGTCGACGCTGCCTGCTCCGCTGCCATAGTAATTCTCCAGGCCCGGTCCCGCTACCGTATAGCCCTCCGCCAGTTCCACCGTCCAGGGAGACATTCCCGAGTGAAATCCCAGCAAATACGTGTCCGCCTGAGTGCTCTCCGCCTGCTGCACCGTCACCGAGAACAGCCTGGTTCCGTTCACCCGGGTACCCTGTCCCATAAAATACACCCCTACAATGAACACCAGACCCAGGGCAGGTACGCAGACCCAGTACCACTCCCTTTTTCCGCACCTGCGAAGAATCAGGTACAGTACCGGCCCGATCAGCACCACATATGCCCCTATGAGCACGTCAAGAAAACCGAAATTCACTTCCGTATTGCTGTTCCCAATAAAAGCTAAGGCTCGTCTTCCAAGTCTCCCAAGTTCCGAGTCATTGCTGTAATACTGATACTGTGTAGACGCATACATGTTAGTTTCATACAACCTAAGCACCATGTACTCCGGCATCTTCTGCAGTTCCTTCTCTCCCAGAGAAAAGTAGTACACACTCACAATGCCATCCCCACGGGAGACCTGAACAGCAGGAACATCCTGGCTCTCATAGTAATCCCCGTCCGTTCTGTCAAAGTTCAGCTCCGCAATAGCCATCTGGGAAAAGTCAATCCCATTGTCCAGATATTCATAGTAATCTCCATGCCTGACAGCAGTGACAAGTATGTTGTTCTCCTCCCCGGACTGACTGATTTTTCCCACATCCATCTTGAGAAAATCCTCCTCAAAGCCCGAGAGAGTCTGATCTGCATATTCCCCCGTTCCCAGCATCAGCCATCCGCCGTCTTTTACCCAGTCCTGAATGCTCTGAATCGTCTCCTCTCCCAGGGAAGACACGTTAAACTGGTCAATCACCAGAAAATACAGCCCGCTCAGGCTCTCTTTCAGATTGTCCTGATTCAGCTCCACCAGGCTCACGGGAGAGCCAAATCCCTGGATCCATAAATTCCTTCCACCTCCGTCCAGGTATGTGAGTTCAGAATAACTGTCGGACAAAATTCCCACCTGAATGCCCGCCTTGGCATTTCCAAACACATTGCTCTGTCCTGTGGACTGTAGCAGGTTCCCTTTCTCATCCAGGAAATTCAGCGCGCAGACACCCCGCACCATGTCCACCGCCCGGTCGGATATGGTCACTGTAAACTGTTTCTTTCCCTGCCCCGGAAGAACAATGGGAGTATTGTAGGCACAGTTGCGGTAGCTTTTGCCTGAAAAGACCAGCTGTACCGTACCGGTAAAATCCTCTCCCCTGTTCTCCACTGTCACCTGCATCACACAGGTACCGCCTTCCTGCTTCAGCAGCTCCACGGAACCTGAAAATGTATCCCGCTCCCACTGGATGGGCGCCGCTGCCGCGCTGCTCCCCATGGAGGCCAGGAGGCCCAGCACGCACAGCAGCATGGCCGCCGCCATTGCAATCTGTCTCCTCATCATTTTCTCCTCTCTGCAGATCCCTGGACCTGCCTGGATTTTGCTGTATTACCCTATCCGTTATCTGGAAATACTTTCTTATGATAACATACCCACCTGGCAAAATCCCGATAATAATCTAAAATAAAAGTTAAGATTTTATGAAGCCTGATTTTTTATGGAACAACAAAAGCGTCTGCTGCGAGACGCTTTTTCTCCCCATCAACATCATGATTTTTCCAAATCAATATTTATCTCGTACTTATCTTCAATCAGTACATAATTTACGCCATACTTTTGAGCAAGTTCTAAAAACCGTGCATTATCTTCCAAAACACTTTCCATCGTACACCATTCATCATCCAAACGATTTTCTATAGCGCACGCATATTTTTTTATGCTTGTAAAATGATTTTTTATATACTCGCTGCTCATCACAAGACAATAGTATTTTATATGTTCAAGGTATTCCTTTTCAAATCCCTTTGACCATTCAAAAGGAATATAACACCCTTCAATCATAAGATTCTGCTTGTTTTCTATGGCTGTTTTAATCATTTCACGAACAACAGGCCACAAATAATCTGTAAGTTCGTTGTCATCTTTTGGTGTAAGTTTCGTATAACCGCTCCGAATCAAACCCATTTTCAAATGATCTATTGATAAATATGGATATTTATATTTTTCAAGCAATTTTTGCGCAAGGGCTGTCTTACCTGTGTGCGAAGCGCCCGTTATCAAAACAATCATACATTTTCCTTCAAAATATTAATTATCTCAGTCCATAGATTAACTCTGCTATTCCGTTATATGAACGTGTATCAATCAATTTCAGTTTAATCTCTTGTTCTGCCCCTTCAAAAAGCCGAACACCAAAACCTGCCCCCGCACTGCTGCGGGGGCGTCTGCCATAAATCCGGGGCTTTTTTGCCCTGTCAATTATCTCAAAAAATTTCCTCAATCAATCTTCAGCACCTGGCCCACTCGGATCTTATTGATATTTCTCACACTGGGGTTGGCAGCCTTCAGCGCCGCTGTGGTCATACCGTGTCTGGCAGCAATGCGGTTAAAGGTGTCACCGGGTACCACTTTGTACTCCCTGCTCTCTCTAATCTCCTCTACCACTGCCACATACTGGCCACCCTGCTCCAGGCCGAACATTGCCTGTCCGTTTTCGTTCACCACAAAAACACCTGTCCTTACCATAATGCCTTTTACAGAGTCAAACCGATAGAGCACTGCTGTCCTGCCTGCATTTTCCACTCCCAGATTTATGTGCATATTGATCCGGAAGGGGAATACGCCCTCTGTATCAAAGCTGAATTCACGGCTGCGTGCCGTATTTTCCAGGATGGCGGCTGCTGTCTGGGCAGGAATTGTGGAAGACACCAGATTTACTCTGAACTCTGTATTTTCACTTCCCATGTCCGTGCCTGTGATGGTCAGCGCCAGTCCTCTGCCCAAGTGCAGCGCCAGAGTCATATCCCTGCCTGCAATCTGATTCAGGATATCTGCGGGAACCGCCGCTCTCCTGCCCACAATCACATCAATATTTCTGCCTGAACTCTGCGCAGACGCCGCAATATCCGCGTTCACCGCGCCCCACTTCACCACTACATTTTCATACATACCGTCCTCTGCCACAACAATCTCATTGACAGCAGGGCTCTTGTCCTGGTTGTCGCTCTGGCTGTTACTCTGACTGTCATTCTGGGTATTGTCCTGGTTGTTGTTCTGGTCATTGTCCGGCGGCTGAGGATTATTGTCCTGATCATTATCCTGGTCATTGTCCGGCGGCTGAGGATTATTGTCCTGGTTATTGTCTTGATCATCATCCTGATCATTGCCCGGTGGCTGAGGATTATTGTCGGAAACCGAACCGTCTCCGCCGGACACTGTACCATTCCCATCTCCGCCGGGCTGCTGGGTATCGTCCCCATCCTCTCCACCACCGGGTTGCTGGGTATCGTCCCCATCATTTCCACCCCCGGGCTGCTGGGTGTTATCGTCCTGACTTCCGTTCACACTCTCCTCGTTAAAGAAATTGACTGTATAAGAAACCGGGCTGTCAAGTCCCTCTATGGTCACTTTAAAGCTGTCCCCTGCGCTGTAGCTTCCTACATCGTCAGGCCGAAAGATAATACAGCCTGTCTGCCCATAACCGCCATTGTTTACATGAAATGTTCCGTCTGCGGACGCCGTCGAAAAACTCCATGTCCTGTTGTCGGAAACCCTTGTCAGCGTAACCTTCACGGCATCTGCATTCACACTGCTTCCCATGGAAATTGACCAGGGGTAAGAAGCCTCAAAGTAATCCACCGGCATATTCTGCGCCGGCCAGGCCACCCCATACTGTGTGCCGCTTCCGCTTCTGTCAAAAGAGTACATGGCGCTGTAAGTGCCATTTGCCCCCGACACTGCCCCGAAACCGGTGGCGCCCATAGTGGGATTCAGCACCCAGCGCCGATGTCCCACCCTGTCCACATTGGATTTATCCCCATCATCCATCCAGCCGTGCATAATAGTTTCATTTAAGCTGCGGTTCTGCCAGCTGGCCATGGCAATGTTTGAGCTCTGTGCCCCGTCATATCCCTGCGCGTACAGCGCCTCGTCCATATCGGCAGGCTTTGTGGGTGTATGAGACAGCTGATTATTTACATAGTTCACCAAAGCAGCCGCCTGGGCATACGCGTTCTGCTCCTGGGACAGAACCACATTGTCCGGCAGCCCCGCAATATACCTGATCTGGTTGATTGTGGCCAATGCACTGTCGAGAGTGGCCTGGGACAGGCTTCCCGCACTGTAAGGCGCTGTTGTAACAGGATTCTCCCCAAATGTCAAAGCATCTGTCATGCTGATCCCGTCGCTCTTGATCCTGTCCAGGATCTCCTGCTGTGTATGGTATATCACATTGATTCCCACAGCCTCCTGAGAAACCGTCTCTGCCTCCGCCCGCATGGCAAACTGACCACAGACGGGAGTCGCCGCCAGCGCCGCGGCAAGCAGAACTGCCGCCATCTTTCTTTTCCTCATACTCTCTTCCTCCAAAAAAGATTGTACTCTATATGTACTTTCTTATTTTATCACCCCTACAGGAAAAAGCAACCTGTGTTTTTCACCGGTCAAAAATTTCTCCCTCCAGCGAAAACAAATTATCTATGGAAACATTCCTGCCGTCTGTGAACAGAAGCCGCCTGCTGCAGCCGTCCACCTTCTTTATTTTTCCCCGCACCGTCACATAAGTCCCCCCATGCTTTACCGGATCGCTCTGAAAGTAAACCACCTCCACCTCCGGCTCCCGGGCCAGGTTCTGTCCAAGCAGCTGCAGCCTCTCATTGAGCTGCTCTTTTCTGCTGTCATCCAGTTCCGCAAAGGAATCCGTGCGTCTGGCCGTTTCCCTGATGGCGGCATCATGGCCTGCAAGAGCCGCAAATGGGGCAAACTGTGCCGCTCTGTCCGACAGAGGCATCTGCGGATGCCTTAAAGACACATGATGGGGCAAATCTATTATATCATCATACTGATGCTGTTCTGACTCCGGTTTTATCCGCTCCTGCCTGCGCCGTTCTTCCTGCCTCAAGCTTTATGCCCTCCAATCTGACGGTTCCGCTCCACCGCCGTCGCCCCTTCCTGCAGATTCATACCCTTCAATATGGCATTTTTCCCATACTTCTTTTTCACGGAAAGTACCGCCTCCTGCAGCCTGCGCTCCCGGGCAAGACGCTCCTCCCGGGCCTTCCTCTCCTTCTCCAGCGCCTCATAATCCGTAAACAGATCCAGCTGCTCATATGTCTCCTCCCGGGCCTGATCTTCCTCCCACAGACGGGCTGCAGCCACCGTCACCCGGCGCACCAGCAGATCCGGAGCCACAATCCGGCCATAGAGTTCCATGACAGCGTCCACAATCACCTGGGAGGAAGAAGTCCTGCACCCCAGATTTGCCGTGCCATGGGCATGTTTGGGAACCTTCCGGCCATAGCGATCCGCGGTGGTCTCCCCCCGGTAGTTTTTCCTGATTTCCGGATCTGCCAGGCTGTCCGAGTCATACCCTATGGTAAGCACCATCTGATCCGTCACAGCCCTCTTTTCCACTAATTCCAGCACAAGCTGATCCGTCATCTCCCGGACCACCAGCCTCCCCTCCTCAAACTCATAGGGACGATGCAGCACCTGGCCCGAGCTTAAACTGCTGCTCTCAGGCTTATAGGCTTTGATCAGTTCCATGGTCACAGGTTCCCAGCCCCAGGCATGATCTATGAGCAGTTCCGCATTGACGCCCAGAAGCCGGTACAGAAGATCTTCATTATAATAATCCCTGTCCCCGCCCAGAGAGCAGCGGGCAATGTCCCCCATGGTAAAAAGCCCCACCTCAGCCAGACGTCTCTGGCAGCCCTGCCCCACCCTCCAGAAATCAGTCAGGGGCCTGTGGCTCCACAACAGCCGCCGATAACTGCTCTCCTCCAATTCCCCTATCCTGACACCATTTTCGTCCGGGGCCACATGCTTTGCCACAATATCCATTGCCACTTTGCACAGATACAGATTGGTCCCTATGCCTGCGGCGGCGGTGATGCCCGTGGCCTCCAAAACATCCCGCAGCATCCTGGCCGCCAGCTCCCTGGCCGTCAGGCGGTAGGTCTGCAGATAATCTGTCACATCCATGAGAACTTCGTCGATGGAATAGACATGAATATCTTCCGGGGCAATATATTTTAGATAGATATCGTATATAATGGTACTGTACTCCACATAGAAAGCCATTCTTGGCGGAGCTACAATGTAGGCCAGTTCCAGCTCCGGGTGTTCCGCCAGCTCCGGCCCATAACAGGAGGAGCCTGAAAACTGCCTCCCCGGCGCCCTGCCGCGCCTTTCCCTGTTGATCTCCTTCACCCTCCGCACCACTTCAAAAAGTCTTGGCCTGCCGGGGATGCCGTATGCCTTTAAAGAAGGAGAGACCGCCAGACAGATGGTTTTCTCCGTCCTCTCCGGATCCGCCACCACCAGGTTCGTAGTCAGCGGATCCAGCTGCCGCTCCACACACTCCACAGACGCATAAAAAGATTTTAAATCTATTGCTACATATACACGCTCTTTCCCGCTCATGAGTTCCCTCCAGAGGATATTATACCAGAAAACTTGTTCGATTATAATCCTTTTTTGAAAGTTTCACAAACTTTTTCAGAAAATTTTTCAGATTTTCAAAAGAGAAATGCCGTCCGAGACCTTCCAGCAACTTCCATTTACAAACATATGTTTGTTGTGCTATCATACTTATGTTCCCATTGTAAGGACAATCAAGATCTCTATCAAGAAAGGGGTTATTTTTATGGAAAGCATTCTATGTGTTGATATTCCGGTACAAATGATCTCCTGCACCGACACTGACGGAAAAATCACGCCCATAAGATTCCGCTTCCGGGACAGAAACGGAGAGCTTGTCACCATTACGGTGGAGAAAGTGCTGGCCCAGGACCAGGACAGGAACCGGATCGGCGCAAATTTCTCCTGCGCCGCCACCCTTTACGGCGCCCAGAAAACCTTCCGCCTCCGGTACAATTACACTGCCCATGAATGGAGACTCTCACGCCTGCATGTATAGACAACCCATTCTATATCTTTCAGGAGTTTCCCAATAAAAAACTCTCCCTGCCATTGACAATGCAGCGCCAATCCTCTATACTGTTTCTATTACGCACGTAAGAATTAAGGAGGATGACACCGTGAAACCCCTGCCGCAGATTTCCGAAGCTGAATATGAAGTGATGAAGATTGTGTGGAAACACGCCCCCATCAACACCAATGAAATAACAGAATGTCTGGTAAAAACCACATCCTGGAGCCCCAAGACCATACAGACACTGATCAAGCGGCTGGTGACAAAAGGCGCCCTGGCCTATGAAAAACAGAGCCGGGTGTTTGTCTACACTCCTCTGGTAGACGAGGACGAATATATCGGCCAACAGAGCAGATCTTTCCTGAAACGCTTTTACAACGGAGATATAGCCGCCATGCTCTCCGCCTATATCGACCATGACAGACTGTCCGAGAGCGAGATAGACTCCCTCCGCTCCCTTCTGTCCGAAAAGCGCAGAGGTAGTGTCAAGTAATCTATGAAAAAGCTGGGCCGAAAAAAGTAG
>OFHA01000575.1_pt1 | contig 31415 bp, 27 predicted proteins | sample 1521891 | NCBI WGS metagenome assembly OFHA01 (sample SAMEA3504089, study PRJEB24116) | mouse gut metagenome | biome: mouse gut; feature: mouse-associated habitat; material: faeces | place: Denmark | collected 2011
TGTATACTCAATTACATACCAATTTCCGACAATACACAGTTAAATTTACAGTCTCTATTTAATTTTACGAAATTTATGATTGGCATATGTGGATAGTGCAGTATTTTATAAAACTATTTAATTCGTTAAACAAACATTTCCGATACCTGCCTATACCGTTATCCTATTGCATCATAAAAAGTTAATGGAGAAAACAATCACAGACAGACAGCTTCTATAAAACTGTCTGTCTGCGTCCAAAAATAAACTACATGATCTTATATGATTCATAATTTTATTTCATTTCAACAATATATTCCCATACTTTGTTGTTATATTTAGCTTTCCCTTTCCACTACCATTCTTTTTGTAGTACAAGCCATCCCCACTCGTTTTCTTTTTACCATTTCCTATTACAAGCATATTGCCATATTTTGTGCGGCCAGTCACCGTCAGGGAATTAAAGTTTTTCTTATCCGTCCTGACTACAATATTTCCATTGGTGCTGTTAATCCGCGTGTTCCCTGAAACCTTGAAACCAACCCAGGCGATATCTCCATCCTTCGTTGTTATCTGCAGACTTCCTGGCACAACAAGAGTTGCTGCTGCAATATTCCCCTCTGCTGTATTGATTTTTGCCGTACCTGAAATTCGCAGGCTGGAAAGCGCAATATCCCCACCTTTCACCTGCACATTCATATCTTTGTAACGAGTCTCTTTTCCTATCGCCAAATTTCCTTTTTTCATATTTATTTTACTGTTCTTTATCACAGTATTTTTAGGTATATACAGCGTTACTTTCGGCGAATACTTCCACCACTTCTTTCCTATCTTCAGCTTCAGTTCCTCTTTCGAAAGATTTTTTATTCCCGTTTCTTTCAAATAAAGCACACCATTGTTTACAGCATAAGTAAACGGGTTTTTATCGTTTTTGCAATATATAAAATACGATAAACAGCTGCTTTGTTTTTTCATAGAAACTATTTTTAAATCCAAATCCGTCAAATCTGCTTCTATACTGTGAAAAGCAGGCAGCTGCTTTCTCTTCCCCTCAAATAATTTTCCCTCTTCTCCCAAAACACCTGTTACGTTTGCAGCACGGCTTTCACAAACTCTTCCTGCCATACACAACAACAAAATAACCACTGTGATTCCAAATATTTTTACCCGTTTCATGTCCTCGCTCCTCGTATAATAAGTTTGTAAGCAAGAAAAACAGCTTACAGACTTATTCTTTTTTGATTAGACAGAAGGATAATTCTAAACATCCTTTCCGAAGATTCTTCTTCCATCATGCTGGTTCATCCATTCTCTGTCTATTGGTTAATAAGTTACTTTATAGTCATGGTCCCAGATGTTACAATAAGTTCCATAAGAACTGTAGCTATGGTCATTGCTTCATCGCTCCTGCAAAGCGTTTGCTATTGCCAAGAAAGCATGCAACCCTAATGCTACGCTAAGACTTATTACACAAATGCTGCATCCTGGTATCTAGCCACCAGCAGGGTATTTCTGCCAGGTAATGCTCATAACGCGAGGTTTAGGGCGGCGTAGTGATCTGGGATAAGCCATGATTACTCTTCTTTATTTTTATTGAAAGGTGGTGATGATCCGTGAAAGAACCTATTGATTACCTCTCAACACTGTTTGTTGGGATTGACATTGCATCCCGTATTCATGTTATCTCTGCACTTGATTTCAACGAGGAATTCTACATCAAGATGAAACCTGTAGAAAACACTCAGGAAGGCGCAGCTCTTATGGAACAGATGATCTCTGATGTGTTAAAACATAACCATCAGTTCAAATACGTTGTTATTGGTATGGAAGCCACCGGCTTCTATGGTGTCCATCTGGCGAACTATCTTTCTGCCAGTGACCTGCTTGCACCATTCTCCGTCAGAGTTTATTGTCTCAATCCAAAGGAAGTTAAGAACTACAAGAAGTCCTTTAACGACATCGGAAAGAATGATGGCATAGATTCTTATGTAATTGCTGATTTTGCCCGTGTTGGACGTATTGCAATCAAACCATGGCGTGGTTCCCAATACCTTGCCCTACAGCGTCTTACCAGACACCGAATGCATATCACTGAATGCATTGCAAGAGAAAAGACTTACATGCTTAACAACATTTATCTCAAGTTCAGTGAATACGCATTGCTGCGTGATGGACAACATCCATTTGCAAACAAGTATGGTGCCACAGCCGAAGCTATTCTTACCGAGTACACAACCAACGAAGCTATCGTTAATTCATCACTGGAAGACCTTGTCGCTTTTATTAACTCTAAGAGCAGAGCGCGCATCGCTGATCCGGAAGAAACTGCAAAGATTTTACAGGCTGCAGCCCGTAACTCATACCGGCTTGATAAATGTCTCTACGAGCCGCTTACTATCTCAATCGCTTCTTCCTTTAACTGTATCAGTTCTTTTGAGAAAGAATTGAAAGCGATTGATAAAGCAATCCTTCAAACAGTTCAGGGATTAAACCCTGACGAGTACACTGTACTGAATTCCATTCCCGGAATCGGTAAAGTTTATTCAGCCGGTATCTTAGCTGAGATGGGCTCCATTAAGGCTTTTCCTAACGCCAATGCCCTCGCAAAATACTGTGGTATCGTTTGGAACGATAATGACTCTGGCGACTTCGTTGCCGAAGACAAACACATGAGCAAAGCTGGCAACAGATATCTGCGCTACTATATCATAGAAGCTGCCGGAAGTGTTATAAGACACTGTCCTGAATACAGAACATTCTATGACAAGAAATATGCTGAAACCAGAACACATCAGCATAAACGAGCACTCGCGTTGACTTCCCGTAAATTTATACGTCTGCTCTTCGGTCTGCTGGACAAGGGCCAACTCTACTCTCCGGAAAAGAGTAGGTAATCCATATCGAATTCCTAACTTACGTCTTTTTTGAGAAACAAGCCGTAGGTTTATTAAGGTTACCCTTTTCCCTGAAAATCTTTTTAAAATAACTCTTGACTATTTACCAAATTGCTTTCTATCTCACACGGACTTTCAGCCCATTCATGGGGATATCCTCATATCCCATAAGATAATAATCCTCCCCGTCATGCTCCACTTTTGTCTGCACCCAGCAGGGCTCTTCATGGGTATCTTCCTGCAGGAAAGCTTCAATCAGACTTCCACTGCGGTAACAATATCCTTTCTCTGTCCTGTATTCCCCGTTTTCATCTTTATGAAGGGTACTGATCTCCTGAATCGGTCGGAAAAGGTATTCTATGCTACCGCCTATGTCAGCCAACTTCCCCATGATTCTCCGTATTTCCCTTAACTGGAACATCTGATCACTGTCCCTATGGTCCACATGCAGCCCCCGCAGGTCTACATGTTCATCATAAGTGGTGACACTTAGAATATCATCAATCCGGCATTTCAGCCCTTTCATCTGTACTAAAGCCATACTTAACTCTGCCATATTGCCCTCCTTCTACACATGGTTCCACCGCGCCTTAACACACTATCCTGCTTTAAATCCCAAACTCCGATAAATCTATCGGGAAACAGTATTCCGGATAGCGCACCTTAACCGCTTCCCAGAAATACATTGCGTATTCACAGCAGAACAGGTCTTCCACTGTATACCGCTGGCACTCCTTTACTTTTTCATCACCCTCAAGGGCATACGCACTAGGCGTACCGTTGCAGAAAAGATTGAACGCCATACGCACCACCCTTGCACTGCCGCTGGTGATCCAACCCTCTTCCAGACACTTTGGCTTTACGCTCCCTTTTTTGAAATCAAAAATCCTCTCTATATTCCGTCTTGTATCGCTGCTGATCCCAAGACAGTAAACCAGCGCCTTGTGGTACACATCCTGCTGTCTGCACTTTTGCAGACAGTTTCTGTAAAATATTTCGTGTTCCTGATCCTTAAAGGTAATTATACGTTTATTTCCTCTATTCATATCCATTGTCACACCGCCTTCCCCTGATATTCTTCAGTTCCTTCCGCTACCATCCCCGACCCTTTTGGATCAGACCATATCCTGCCTGTCCTTTCCACAATAAGTCTGCCGCCCTCACAGGTTACTGATATTTTGTCACCTGTGGAAAATCCCAAGTCCCGCAGCCATTTTCCCTGCAACATGATCAATGGATTGTTTATCTCTATGCTGGTTCCCCTTGCCCTGTAAACCGTCATTTCTCTCTGCTTCATATGTTCTCCTCCTATTTAATCCGGGATAACCTCAACGATCCCATTACATTCAAGAATTTCCTGAATCCTGTTTATGCCATCTTCCAGTCTGCCGGAATCATGGACTGCATCCATAATTTCCCCTGCAATAAATTCCATGCTTTCCCTAGTAATCTGGTTACTCATATAGATCTCCTTTTTCTATTTCTGAACAGAAAAGAGGACCAAGCAGCTAATAAATTAACAAACTTAGTCCTCAATATCATTCCACTTCTCTCCGAACACTTTTCCGGGCAGAACGCTTCCCCTGCACCTCCTTAGAGCGCACTTGTCCCGTTCCTGACAGCTTTATGGTAATTTAGTGTCAAGTAGTATGATTTTCAGTTTCAAGATTAAAAACAGGCCTGTCCCAATCCTTTTTTACTGCTTTTGCAGTGAAAAAATATTTGGACTAAACCAGCGGAACACCTTGATTTTACTGGCTCCCTGCTGACTTGACACTATAATATCATAATCCCCCCATTCCCTGTTAGGATAGCTCTCCCCTTCCATCCTGTCTGCCCCCCGTATCAGGTAATGCTTCAGTTCTATGCTCTCCACCCTGACCTGGTTCCTCTCTACCACAGCCCACTGCAAAAACAGCGCCGAAGCCCCTGCGGCTATGGCTACCGCCACGCTGGAGCCGGTGCGCGGCCCTAAGACCGTCTGGATATTCACCCCCGGCGAACAGATATCCGGCTTAATCTCCCCCAGCCTGGTATACCCCCTCCCGGAATCCATCCAGAAGCTTCCGTTGGCATCGTTATAAGTGGTCGTGGTGATTACCTCCCCCACATTGGAAGGCTCGGTGAGGGTATAATAAGGGGAGGGGCGCAAGAAATAAGTCTCACTGCGCAAAAACTCCGTAAGGGGCAGCCACATATGGAAAGCACTGTTGGAACCGCTGTTTTCACTGATCGTTACCTGGACTGTCCATACCCCCGGGGAAGGGTCTATGAAGCGGAAGAATATCAGTTCCTCCCCTGACTCCTGCTCCACCAGCACATGGTCTACCTGAACCTTCCCCTTTTCAAAAATAAAGGTGAATTCCCGGCTGTTCTGCTCCCTGAAATCTACCCTGGGCGTGGTCTCCCCCCCGGGCGTGCGGATTGAGATTGCGTGCTGGGCAGGGATATCCCCCCAAAGCTCTGCCACAAAACCGCCTGCATTCTCCCCTACGCGGATTTCCACATTGTCAATGGTTTCCCGGAGCCCTTCCATGGAGCTGCCCATATAATGGTGGGCGCTGTTCCCCTCGTTGCCCCCGCACACCAGCACCGCCCGGCTGCGCCTGGTGGCAATCTGGTTTAAATAATCCGCCATAATGGAATGCCCCGCATGGTCCCCCATATTAGTGCCAAGCGCCACACAGATTACCAGCGGCCTTGCCAGGGATATGGCATAGCTTTCCAGGTATCTTAACGCCACCAGAATATCGCTCTCCGCAAAGGCGGCAGCCTCCTGGGGCACCAGGTAAAAATCCCGGAGATACTGCTTTGCCTGCCGCAGCTTTACCATGACAATCCCCGCTTCCGGCGCCGCCCCCAGAAATCCCAGCCCGCCCCTTATGGCGCTTCCTGCCGCCACGCTGGCAAGGGCGGTGCCATGGCCGTCTTCATCATAACTGGGGACTATCTCCCTGGGATTTTCACTTTGCAGGGCGATGTTTATATCCTCCCTCCGGTATTCCGTCCCATACAAAATCCCTGCGGGAGGCTCCCCGTCCTGGATCGTCTGGTCCCAGATGCCCAGGATACGGGTGGTGCCGTCGGGATTTTTAAATACCTCCTCCTCATACCGTATTCCGGTATCCAGAAACCCTATCACCACACCCCTCCCGGTAAGGTTCAGCGCCCCCTTCTGCACCTGGGTGATCCCGCTGCGGATTAGCGGCGTCGGGTCAAAAACCTTTCCCTGCTGGTCCTGCATCAGCCCATACAACTTGGGGATCACCGGATAAGTAAAGCTACTGACACTCATGGGGATCACTGCGGAACGTTCCACATAAGCCACCCCGATTTCACCGTTTACCGGCTGGTAAACCGTCCCCTCCAGGTCGTTCATTCCCTTCCGCAGGGTATAATCCGCAATTAAATCATAATAATCATTGGATATTATTTTTTCACGGTCTGTCATCCTTTATCTCATTTCGCTTAAGCCCGCTTTCTTTTACTATATGTAAAAAGAAAAAAAACGCCAGCCCTGGATTCTTCCCGAATATCCCCAGGCTATGGCGTTTTCCATCAGGCGGCCTGGCCTTAAATCTCCCCAAACCGGGACCTTACTGCCCGCTTCCTGCCGCCCTGTTTATTTTTGTTCAATTACCTTCAGGTTGTCCGGGTTCTCCCCACTGACGCTGCGTATGTCAATGACCGGCCCCCCTGTCCCTTCAATATATTCCCTGGTGATGATAACCCGCCCGATATTGTCATCCTTGGGGATCTCATACATAATATCCAGCATAAACTCTTCAATGATCGCCCGCAGCGCCCTTGCGCCGGTATCCTTTGCCATCGCCTTTTCAGCAATGGCTTCCAGGGCACCATCGTCGAATTCCAGTTTTACTTCATCCAGTTCAAGCAGCTTCTGGTACTGCTTTAAGATGGCGTTTTTCGGCTCTCCCAGGATTTTCACCATCATCTCTTTATCCAGTGCAGCCAGGGTGTAGATAATAGGCAGCCGCCCGATAAATTCCGGTATCATGCCGAATTTTTTTAAATCCTCCACCGTCACCTGGCTTACAATGTTCTTTTCTTTGTCAAATTTATCCTTCAGCTCCGCATTAAAGCCAATAGATGTCTGTTTCTTCAGCCGCTGCTTGATAATTTCCTCCAGGTCCGGAAAAGCGCCCCCACAGATAAAAAGGATGTTCCTGGTATTGATGGTTGCCAGGGGAACCATGGCGTTTTTGCTGTTAGCCCCCACAGGCACCTCCACGTCCGCACCCTCTAACAGGCGCAGCATGCCCTGCTGCACGCTCTCGCCGCTTACATCCCGGCTGGTAGTGTTTTTCTTTTTGGCAATCTTGTCAATCTCATCAATAAAGACAATGCCCCTCTCCGCCTTTTCCACATCGTTTCCCGCCGCCGTCAGCAGCTTGGAAACCACGCTCTCAATATCATCCCCAATATAGCCCGCTTCTGTGAGGGAGGTCGCATCCGCAATGGCCAGGGGCACATCCAGCAGCCTTGCCAGGGTTTTTACCAGGTAAGTCTTCCCGCTGCCTGTAGGGCCGATCATCAGCATATTGGACTTCTCAATCTCAATATTGTCCATGGTCCCGGTGGCAACCCTCTTATAATGGTTGTATACCGCCACGGAAATCACCTTTTTCGCATATTCCTGGCCAATCACATACTCGTCAAGCTGGGCTTTGATTTTGTGGGGCGCGGGAATATTTTTAATATCCAGCGCCTGGGCCTGCCCGCTTTTGGGCTTTTTCTTTTTGATCCTCTGTTTGTTTGGGATCCCTCCCTCCCCCTGCAGGTCTGCTATGTTTACAAAACGCAGGTTGGGATATCCCTTTCCGTTCATGTTTTTATTCAGGTCATCAATAAAAGCGGGGTTGGTCAGCATCCCCTGGTAGTCAAACTGACTCACTGTATCCATGGTCTTATGCATACAGTCGTTGCACACAGAAATATTATTTGGCAGCTTGAACATCTTCCCTGCCTTGCTCTCAGGCCTGCGGCAGATAAAGCAGACATCCTCATAATCGCTTTCTTTCTTTTCTTTTTTCTCTTCCTTCTCCGGCTGGTTCCGGGCATCCTCCAATTGGCTTTTATCTTTTTCATCAAAATCTGACATATAAACCCCCATGCCGCATTTTTGCGGCAGCATAATGCGAAATCCGCCCAGGCGTTTTCACAACTGCACCCCAACCCGGGGTGCCTGCGGCACAAATTGCCCTGGCAAAAAACGGCTCCCAAGCCATTTTAAAGCCTGTATCCTTATCTATATAACCTCAAAAACCGCTGGCATCTTACCTATTTAACCTTGTGTCCCACAGGCCTGAAATTCAGCCTTTCCTTACACGATCCTCCTCACGGACAGGATTTCCTTATAAGTGGCATTGGTGATCTTAATGCCGGTTCTCTGGGTGCTGGCATGGACAATCTGCCCATTGCCAATGTAAATCCCCACATGGCCCGCATAGCAGACCACATCCCCCGGCTGGGCCTCCGAGTAGGAGACGCCGCTGCCGGAACTCCTTAGGGAATAAGAAGTCCGCGGTACACTGACACCAAAATCCTGGAACACCCTCCACACGAAACCGGAACAATCCGCCCCCTGGGTCAGGCTTGTCCCCCCGGAAACATAGGGATTTCCCACAAACTGGCAGGCGTAATTGGCAATCTGTGACCCCTTGCTTCCGGACCCTGAATAACTGGATGCAGAGGCATAACTTTTTCCCGAAGAAGTGCTGCCGGAAGAGGAATCTTTGGATGTACTGCCCGAAGAGCCTTCGCCGGAAGAAGCTGCCTCCTGCTGGGCCTGCTTTTGCAGGGCAAGCTCCTGGGCTTTCCTGGCTTCCTCCTCCGCCTTTTTGGCTGCGTCAATCTCCGACTGCTTCTGTGAGGCAGCCGCCTCCAGTTTCCTGATCTCATCGTTTTGTTTTTTGATATTCGCCTTAAAGACTGCCGCTTCCTGTTTGGCCTGGGCTAGCTGGACCTCGTAGTCTTCAAATTCCTCCTGCTTCTGCGCCAGGATGATTTCCAGGCTCTCCTTTTCCTCCATCAGCTCATGCTCCTGGGCCTCCAGTTCCGAGCGTTCCTCCTCCAGCTTCTGCTTTAACTGCTCCACCGCCTCCTTGGCCGCATGGTATTGCTCCAAAAGTGCCCTGTCATACTCATAAAGCTTTTCGATGTATTCCACCTTATTTACCATATCGGCAAACCCCTGGCTCTCCAAAAGGAGCTGTAAGTAAGTGGTTTCCCCTTTTTCATACATGAACTGGATACGCAGCTTCATGGCTTTGTACTGCTCCTTCTCCGTTTCCGTGGCTTCTTCCAGTTCCTCTGTAGTCTGGGCAATCTGCCCTTCTTTCTTTTCTATATCCTCCTCTATCAGCTCCACGCTGGCAAGGGTCTCTACCAGCGCCGCGTCAATCTCGTCGATCTCTTCCCCTACTGCATCCGCGTCTGACTGGATGGCGTTTACCTTCCCGGAAGCTTTGTTGTAATTTTGCTGCTCCTGTTTTTTTCTTTCGTCAACTTCCTTCTTTTGCTTCTCCAGCTCCTTCTTTTGCTGTTCCAGCTCCGAAATATTTGCTGCCCTCACAGGCCCTGCTGCCTGCGCCAGCACCATGCAGGCAATAATGCCTGCCAGAAATCTTACCCCTTTTTTTTTCATATGCATCCCTTATCCTGCGCACATCCGCCCCTTATGGATTGTTTACTGCATTCTCCGCCAGGAAATCCATCACTTCCTCCACCAGCATATACTCCCTGTATGCCTCCGGGTCAATGGCTTCCTTATATGCTTCGGCGCTTTCATAATTCCTCTCTGCCGCTTCCCTGGCAATGGTTTCTTCAAACTCCTTGTCCGTTATCTCAATTCCCGCTTCCTTGGCAATGGCCGAAAACATGATATAGCGTTTTGCCATCTCCTTTGCCTGCTGGGATAAAGTCTCCTGGTACGCATCCGCTTTCCCGCCGTAAACATACGCCACATAGGTTCCGGTATCCAAGCCGTACATCTGGGCATAAGCCGCAGCATTATTGGTGAGGGTTTCCTGCATACGGGCCACCATCCCGGAGGGCGGTTCCTTAAATTCCGTACACTCTGCTACCCCTTCCACCGCTGCGTTTAACCTGGCAGTTTCAAAGCTCTCCTTCTGCTGTTCCATCATGGCATCGTTTACATAGCCCCTGTAATCCTCCGCCGTGGTGCAATTCTCAATGCCAAGCCCCTGGACATACCCGTCGGTAAGCTCCCAGGTTTTAATACTGTTAACCTTCACGGTAAAGACCACAGGCTTTCCTGCCAGGTCCGGGTTCGGGGTATAGGGATCCGGGAAGGACAGGTCCAAATCCCTGGTTTCACCGATTTCCATTCCGATAATCCCTGCCTCAAAGCCTCCGATAAACCGCCCTGAGCCAATGATCAGGTCCGCCCCCTGGGCTGTCCCGCCTTCAAATGCGACTCCGTCCAGCTTCCCCTCATAGTCAATATTCACCGAATCACCCGCCTTTACGCTGCGCCCGGTTACCTCCACCGGTTCCACTTTGGAATCCTCAGAAAGCATCACGCTGATGGCACCCTCCAAAGCCTCCTGGGTAACCTCCGGTTCGGCGACGCTGATTTCCACGCCCTTATACTCTCCCAGCTTTACATAATCTTCCGCCTTAAAATCACTTAAATATTTAAGCCCGCTTTCGTCCTTTTTACTGCCGCAGGCAGTAAGCACGCCTGCCAGCGCCAAAACCGCCAGCAGCCTGTTCCTTTTCTTCATCAAAATCTTTATTCTCCTTTTACTTTTTACAAACAGCACCCTTCTTTTTATACCATAAAATCAGCTTGCGGAAAAGCCTTTCCGTGGCTTTTTATGAATATTTCATATATTTGCAGTGGAGCCAAAGCCCTGTGGGGCCAGTAACGCCACACCCACATTCTTAAAAACAAATTGATTTCTCCCTTGCCTATTTCTCCCAAAAATGATAAAATAATTTTTGTACCGCTGTAAAATGAAAACGGTAAATCACGCCGCCAGCGGCAGGGAGGTAAACCATGAGTACATTTGCAATCGTTTCACTCATCATTCTGGCAGTTTTGGCCATTGCCCTGGTAGTACTGTTTTTCCTAGGGAGAAAAGCGCAGAAGCGCCAGGAAGAGCAGCAAGCGCAGATTGAGGCCATGAAACAGACTGTTTCCATGCTGGTGATTGACAAAAAAAGAATGAAAATAAAAGAATCGGGGCTTCCCCAGATGGTCATCAACCAGACCCCCAAGCTTCTGCGTAATTCCAAGCTCCCCATCGTAAAAGCCAAGATTGGCCCCCAGATCATGTCCCTTGTGTGCGAGGAAAAGATTTTTGACTCTGTCCCCGTGAAAAAGGAAGTGAAAGCGGTGCTCAGCGGCATTTACATCACAGACGTTAAGGGACTGCACGGCAAGCCCGTTATCGCCCCGCCCAAGAAGAAGGGCTTCTTCAAGCGGGCTATCGAAAAAGCCCAGGAAAAGGCAGGCGCAAAACCAATAAAATAATCCAGGCAGGGAAATTCTTCCCTGCCTGTTTTTATGGGGGCGGTGGAAATATGCCGCCAGGGCGGCCTGTCCCCCTACATCAGCCCGATGCCCTTTTCCCGTGGGCGCAGCTCCATTTCTATCCGGCAGTCCGCCAGGTACTGGTAGTTGGCCTCCAGAATATAGTCCACCTGGACCCGGATCTGGTTCTCCTTCTCTTCCACTAAAATGGATTCCGTGTCAAGCCCTATAAGAATATTCCCATAAGGAGTCATATAGCTGGTAATATTTTTTTTGTTTTCCTCAAAGACCATATGCACATTAATCAGCCCCTTTTTCCGCACCTCAAAGGAAGTATCGCAGAACTTGATCAGGTTTTTGGTCACATCCGTAAAGCCCTCCATCATCTCTTCATAAATAACATAATGTTTATCATCCTTCCGATAATAATCCGCCGGGGTTATGGTCTCCAGCTCCTGGGCGTCCTCGCTTTGTTCTATCTGAAGTCCCTTCAGCAAGAGAAATATCTCTTTCGTCATTTTTTCAGTACTCCTCTATATGAATCGTTTTTGCAGATAAAATCCCATACTTAATAATGGAATTGGCAAATCTCCTGAATTTTTCCGCTGCATCGCTGACATAAAAACGGTACTTCTCCTCCCCCAGCTTCCCCTGGGTGTCGTTTAGCATCCCCTCCTTTGCCAGAAGCTCCTGCAGCTCCCTGGCCGTCTCATAGGCCGGGTTTACCATGGAAACCCCCTCCCCCAAAAGCCGCCCTACGGTGGCGCGTATCAGCGGATAATGGGTGCAGCCCAATATTAACGTGTCAATGCCTGTATCAATCAGTTCCCCCAGATACCGCCTGGCAATATCCTCTGTGACCGGGTCCTGCCACAGCCCTTCCTCCACCAGGGGCACAAAGAGGGGGCATGCTTTGCCTATGACGGTAATGTTGGGATTGATCTTTTCTATGTATTCGGTATAAATCCCGCTGCTGATGGTTCCCTCTGTGCCGATCACTCCCAGTTTCCCATTTACTGTAGCCTGCGCTGCCACCCTGGCCCCTGGCTTTACCACGCCGATAATGGGGATATCCACTTCCCGCTCTAATTCATCCAGGGCATAAGCGCTGGCAGTATTGCATGCCACCACAATAGCCTTCACTTCCATGGCCTGCAGGAAACGCACGATCTGCCGGGAATACCTGGTAATGGTATCTTTTGACTTGCTGCCATAAGGAACCCTGGCGGTATCGCCAAAATAAACAATTCTTTCATTGGGGATCTGACGCATGATTTCCCTCATCACCGTAAGCCCCCCTACCCCGGAATCAAAAACTCCCACAGGCGCATTCTTATTTATCATATCCCAATCCCTTTTCCCAACCTCTCAAAAATTCATTATTTATCATCCAAACGCAGATCCTTATCCGGTGCCAGTAAAGCCGCCAGGGCCGTTTCCCTTTCCGCGCCCTTACTTTCTTCAAATAAATATTCCGCAATGCGGCTTTTTATGCGGACATTCTCCATCTGCCCTGCCTGGGCCTCCTGGGCGTACATCCCCTCCGTAAGGCACAGCTCCGGGTACACAAACCCCCACCAGCCCAGGGTCCCCATCAATATCACAGCAGTTTCGAAAACCTTTCTCATCTTTACTCCCATCCTTCCATCCCTGCCTCTTTCCTTGAAACAGTATTTCCTGATAAGAGTTTTGCCTTTTTACGGGTGTTTATTCAGCCTGCTTTCATTTTCCAGGCGGATCTGCCTGATGATCGCCTTCTCCTGGTTATCAATATGCAGCCTTGCCGCCTCTGCCGCCCTGCGCTTATCCCCGGAAGCAATGCTCTGGTAAATTTCCCTGTGCTCCGCTATCAGGTTTTCATGCTGGTTCCCTTCCCTGATATAGACAAAGCGGTAACGGTACATCTGCTCTGAGAGATTATTCACAAGCTGTATCAGCCGCTGATTGCCAGTGGCTTCCACAATAATATCATGAAGCGCCACATCCGCCTTTGCAATCACCGTGGCATCCTTTCCCTCCGCCGCCTGCTCAAAGGCACGGCAGGCCTCTAAAAGCGCTTCCATGCTTTCCCTGGTGATGCGGTCACAGGCAAGCTCCACACTGAGGGCATCTAAGGCACGCCGCACCTCCAGCACATCCTTTAAGCTCTTTTCCGTGATCCTTGCCACCTCCGCCCCCCGCCTCGGGATCATGATGACCAGCCCTTCCAGCTCCAGCTTCCGGATCGCCTCCCTGATGGGCGTCCTGCTGACCCCCAGCCGGTTGGCAAGATGTACTTCCATCAGGCGCTCCCCTGGCCTAAGCTGGCCGGTGAGGATCGCCTTTCGCAGGGTATTGAAAACCACATCCCGCAGAGGTAAAAATTCATCCATTTCTACCTGCAACTGTCCCTCCATTCCCACTGCCTCCCTTCCGGTGATGAAATCCTGTCACAAAAACCTGCCCTGCAAGGCCGGCTTCCTTTATGGCACAGGCCGCCCTGCGGGCAGTGGCTTCCTCTTTAAAAATGCCAAATACCGTAGGCCCGCTGCCGCTCATAAGGGCATTTTCCGCCCCCTCCCTGGCCATGGTATTTTTGATTTCCTGGATTACCGGATGTGCCGGGATGGTAACCGTCTCCAGCACATTCCCCATAGTTTCCGTAATCCCCCCCAGGCTGCCTTCCCTGATGGCCTCTTCCATCTTATCAATATCCGGATGCCGGGTAGCCGGGCCAAGCTGCAGGTTCCCGTAAACAAACTTCGTGGAGACGCCAATATCCGGCTTGGCCAGCACCAAAATACAATGGGGCGGCTGGGGCAGGGGCGTGAGGATCTCCCCAATGCCCTCCGAAAGGGCTGTGCCGCCCATAATGCAGTAAGGGACGTCCGCACCAAGGCTTACCCCCAGCTTCTGCATCTCCTCCAGGCGCATCCCCAGCCCAAACAGTTCATTCATTCCATGAAATACCGCTGCGGCGTCTGTGCTCCCCCCCGCCATGCCCGCCGCAATGGGTATCCTCTTTTCCAGGGTAATTTCCACCCCTTCCCCTATACCGTATTCCTTCCTTAACAGCTCCGCCGCTTTATAAACCAGATTCTCCCCCCCGCCGGGAACCTCCCTGCTGTCAACGGACAAAAAAATCCCCGGGGCGGCGCACTTTTTCAATGTAAGCAAATCGTAAATGCCCACCGTCTGCATGATCATTTTCACTTCATGGTATCCGTCCGGGCGTTTCCTGATTACATCCAGCCCCAGATTAATCTTGGCGTAGGCTTTTCTCTCTATGCAGTCCATTTTTCGTCTCTCCTCCTGTATCTGGCAGTATGAAATCTGATAGAACTTTTGTTTAGATCTTGTCTTGGAACTTGGTAATTTGCTCTTTATGGCGTTTCCATCAATGATACAGGCTGGATGGAAACGGAAAATTTATTTATCCCTACATGTATACATTATACATAATATTGTATTTAATTATATACAATCCTCCTTTACCCGTCAAGCCATATTCCCCGGTTAACATATCCCAGACGCAAAACGGGGATATGAAACGGGCGCAAAAAGCCGCCACGGCTTTTCGCGCCCCGTCCTTTTGGCGGCCTGCAAATTCCCCTTATTTTATATATTTTTTTAATTTGCCCACCACCGCCTGGACATCAATGGGTTTTGCCAAATGGTCATCCATGCCGCACCCTAAACACCTCTGGATATCTTCCGAAAAGGCATCGGCAGTCATTGCAATGATAGGAATGCCTGCGTCCTCCCGTTCCAGCCCACGGATGGCCCTGGTAGCTTCGTAACCGTCCATTACAGGCATCCGCACGTCCATAAGGATGGCGTCATAGTACCCAACAGGGGCTTCCCGGAATTTTGTAACGCATATCTGCCCGTTTTCAACCCAGTCTATTTCCATTCCCAATACGGAAAGCAGCTCACTTGCAACTTCCCAGTTAAGCTCGTTATCCTCCGCCAGCAAAATGTGCCGCCCGCTAAGGGAGGAATCTACCGCCATTTCCCCATCGGCAGTTTTTTCAACGGCAGGACAGGCAAATGCTTTCAGGGCGTCAAACAAAGTGGACTTGAACAGGGGCTTGGGAATGAACCCGGAAATCCCTGCGGCCCTGGCTTCCTCTTCCACCCCGCCCCAGTCACAGGCTGCGAGCAGCAAAGCCATATCCTCTTCCCCATTTTGCTGCCGGATTTCCCGGGCCGCTTCGATCCCGCCCATGTCCAGCAGCTTCCAGCCCAACAAAACGATTTGGTAGCCGTCCTTCTTCTGGCGGCGCCCGGCAATCAGTTCCATTGCCTCTTTTGCGCTCAGGCACCATTGGGAACGGGCACCCAATTCCTCTAAAGAATGGGCCACATCAATACATAACCGCTCATCCCCGTCAACCACCAGTATATTCCAGCCCGGAAGCGCCATGTCCACTTCCCGTCCTGCTGCCTTTGCAAGGTCAAGGACAACATGGAACTGGCTGCCCTTGTTCTGCTCACTGCTGACAGAAATGGTGCCGCCCATGGCATCTACAATGTACTTGGTAATTGCCATCCCCAACCCGGAACCCTCTGTTTTCTGCACACGGGTATTGTCTTCCCTGCTGAAGGATTCAAATATTACTTTCTGGTACTCCTTGGACATGCCAATGCCTGTATCGCACACCAGGAAATGGGTGCGGACGCAGCCGGTATCCTCCGGCAAGGCTTCCTGGTACACAGACACCTGGACAAGGCCCTTTTCCGGCGTAAATTTCACGGCGTTCCCCAGCAGGTTGATCAGTACCTGATTCAGCCGTACACTGTCACAGCATACATCCTCCGCAAGAATTCCGTAAGCATCTGCGTTGAACTGTTGGTTTTTTAACTTTATCTGGGGCAGGATGATATTGGCAATGCCCTCCATCACCTCCCGCAGCCACATCTGCTCCACATTCAGCGTCATTTTACCGCTTTCAATCTTTGATATATCCAATACATCATTGATAAGCCCCAGCAAATGCTTACTGGAAAGGGCAATTTTCCGCAGATATTCCTGGACCTGCTCCGGATTATGCGTCCTGGCTGTAGCCAAGGAGGTCATACCGATTATGGCGTTCATCGGGGTGCGTATATCGTGGCTCATGCTGGAGAGGAATTCCTGTTTTGCCGCATTGGCCTGCTCCGCTTCCTTTTGCGCCTTTTCAGCAGCCTTCCGCGCCCCGTCCATCTCTGTGTTCATACGCTTTAATTGGGACACCTGTTTCCGGAATACCCCAAAATACTGAAAAAATATACAAAGGAGCATAGCCATTACTACAAATAATGATACATATACAATGGTGAGCCAATGGCTGCCCATTCCTGATATTGCCTGGTCCAGCCCGCCAAAGGGAAGGACCGTCACCAGATACCAGTCGCAGTAAGGCAGGTTGGTGCAATACAGGTGGCGGCGCGACTGGCCGCTTTTCAGAATAACGGAGTAATCTTCATTGGCATCCATCGCCGCCGTCATCTGTTTAATGTAGGTATCCGCTTCCTCATTCTGCCCGTCAAAGATCTTGTACAGCCGGTCAAAGTAATTCTCGCCCTTCCCTCCCTGGTCCCGGACAACATAACTGCCGTCCTTACGTATCACATAGGAATAGACCAGCGAGGTGTCCGACTCAAGAAAAAGGACCTGCCCCATATATTTGGAAGAAAGCCCTACCACCATAGCAAGGCTGGCGCTTCCATCGGACATAGGGTATTCACAGGGAACCCCAAACAAAATCACCCCGTTCCCACTGCTGTCTGTTGCGAAGGCAGCTTTATGCTCCCCGTTTTTCAGGCTCTCCAGGAACGCTTCCGGGTGATCGAATTCCACGCGGTCCCCGTAAATCATTTCAATTCTGCCATCGGCCGAATACAGGGCGGCGCACAAAAACTGCCTGGCCCTGGCGCCATATTCAATCTCATCCTTGGAGCCGTAACCGGAACTTCCTTCCCCTTCCGCAATATGCGCTATGGATTCTGCCATCGTCAGGCGCAGGTCAATAATCGTTTCAAAATGTAACGATACCTGCTTGTTCATTTCAGACATATAAGCAGTGCCTATATTCTCTATGGTGTTTTCACACATATTGTTTATGGATATCCCAAGGAAGGAAAACACAAAAATATTCAGGCAAATGATCACTGCTATGCTGACTTTTAAAGAACGGGGCAAAGCCATGTCTTTCATACCTTTCAATCTCCTAAGTTTTTATCATTTATATGTTCCGTCCGCCATTTATTTCATGTTCCCGCCATCACCGCAGCTGGCTCATGACCCTGAGCATTTTGCGGATGTCCACAGGTTTCGCCAAGTGCTCATTCATCCCTGCATCCTTTGCCAATGCGATGTCCTCTTCAAAAGCATTCGCCGACAGCGCTATGATAGGTACAGCCTGTGCGTCCCTCCGTCCCAGGCCGCGGATCACCCGTGCCGCCTCATATCCGCTCATAACAGGCATCATCAAATCCATGAGCACACAGTCAAATGTCCCCGGGGCGGATGCCCCAAATACATCCACGGCGGCTTTTCCATCATTGGCAGTAACAACCTCCGCCCCTGCTTCCCTGAGCAGGTACTCTACGATCTCACAATTGATCTCATTATCCTCCACCAAAAGGACACGCATACCGGCAATATTGCCCTGCCCATCCTGCTCCTCCTCCACAGGCTGCCCGCCCCAGGCCTCATCCACCCGGATGTGCAGCGTAATTTGTACCACACTTCCCCTGCCCACCTGGCTGTCTATCTTAATCGTCCCTTTCATCTGGTCTACCAGTTTTTTTACGATAGACATCCCAAGGCCGACGCCGTTATAGTCGGTCCTGGCTCCCTGATGTTCCTGGGTGAAAGGCTCAAAAATATGCTTCTTGAAATCCTCCCCGATACCAATCCCGGTATCTTCAACCACAAACTGGTAGTTTGCAGCCCCATCCTGGAACGCAGTTTCCTTTACCCGGACATATACAGAGCCATGGGGCCTGTTATACTTAAGCCCGTTGTCAATGACATTCATCAGGATTTGCTTTAGATGCAGCGGATTTCCAATAACGCTGCTATGCTGCAGGCTGGCCTCCTCCAGCACCAGGCAAATCCCCCTCTCCTGTGCCTGGGCAGACAAGACCTTGATACAGTCTTCCAATGTATCATATAGGCTGAACGTTTCCTCTACCGCCGCCGGCCTTCCGCTCTCCAGCTTACTCACCTGGAGGACATCGTTCACCAGGGACAGCAGATGCTCTGTTGACACACGGATCTTATCCCTGCACTCCCTCTGGCGCTCCAGGTCCTTCTGGCTTTTCTCCATAATGGCCAGCATTCCCAAAATCCCGTTAATGGGTGTGCGCAAGTCATGGGACATATGGGAAAGGAATTCACTTTTTGCCGAATTGGCCCGCCTGACCTTCTCCAGCAGCTCCATGATGGCCTGGTCCTGTTTCCTCTTTGCCTCCATGATCTCGGTGATGTCCTGATGGTATCCGTTCAGGCAGACGCCCGGTTTTCTGAATGTTTTATCCGGCACACCGCCGCAGCGCACATAAATTTTTCCCAGCTTTGGATGGTTCCAGGGATAATTCACCTCTGAACGTCCCTTTTCCAGTATCTCCAGTACCGCCCCCTGTACCATCTCCACATAGTCCGGCTCAATATTTTCAAACCAGTGCCGGTAGCATTCCTCCGGCCCAATTTCGTCAGGTACCCCCAGGAGAATCCGCATGGTCCGGTCTGCGTACATCCTGGGCTGGCAGCCTTCCTCCAGCTCAATCGTCCAGATGCCGGTCCTGGCACCCTCCAGGATATCCTCCAAACTCTGCCTGGCCTCCAGTTTGTACTTTTCCTCCTGCTCAACAACCGCATTCACATCCCGTTGGGCCATGATCGCACAGTGCTTTTCCTCTGTCTTTTCCGTTGCGGAAAAATGGATCTCCAGGTGCTTCAGCCTGGAAGGGCTGTCTTTCACCTGGTACCGCACAGAGAACTTCTTTTTCGTCCGTAGCTGGGCAAGCACATAATCCCTTTTGGTCACAGCCAGGAGCCGGTCCTGGTCCCTGGGGACCACATACCTGGAAATATACCACTCCATGGCAGCCTGATAGCCGTCCCCAAAGCGGGAGGCCCAATCCATCCCCATCCGTTCACTGTGCCGGTATGTCTCACATTCCCCGGTATCGAAGTTCACCTGATAGATGCCCAGGTAATCCACGCTGAGCGCATGGAGGACATTATAGCTCCGCTTTTGGAGCTCACGGACCAGATTGCGCCGCTTTAGGGAAGATACGATAAAATATGCTGCCGTCTGGAGCATATTCGATGCATACTCCAGGGACTTAACCGGCGGGTTATCCACGCCATAAAAGCCGATTACCTCTTTGCCGTCATAAAGAGGGACCACCACAAGGGAATAGATGCCCTGCCGCTTCAGGTTCTCATACTGAAGGGGTTCGGACTCCCTGATTTCTTCCAGGCTCCCAATAACAATATGCCCGCCCACGCTGAAATCCCGGTACCAGCTTGCACACACCTCCGGAGGGACATTTTGAAGATTGTCTTTTTCCGGCTCCACGCCGTCAGCCACCCATTCATAGGTGTTGTCATCACAACCGTCTCCGTTCCGCTCAAATATATAAATCCGGTCTCCCTTTAGCGCTTTTCCCAGATGTTCCAGCAGCACCTCCAGAGACTGGTCTGAAGACTCCTCCATCAGGGCAACACGGATGCCCTCATTGATAACTGCCTCCAGATCCTGGACGCTCCGCATGCCACTGTCCTGCCCATCTTCCCTAATGGGCAAAGTTTCACCTCCGGCCCGCCCTAAAAGCCCTCCTGAATAGTCCATAAGCCTGCCCTCCATACAGACCGCTTTCCAGCCGCAAAACTCATAATAACCTTCCCTGCGGAGAGATTCTTCAGCGGAAAGCACTGTTGCGGAATATCGATGTATTCCCGTTTTTTTCCCGTTACTTCGCCCTAAAAACCTAAAATTCTGTGTTATAATACCACATGCCCCCAACCACGTCAATACAAAAGGAAAGCCCGGTAAAGCTGCTGCCGGAAGCTCCGGTCAGATAAAGCCCTCCTTAAATCCTCCTCCCTGACCTGATTTTCCTCCATCCATTTTTCAACACTTTCTATATCCGTTTCCCCGGAAAGCACTTTCAGCATCCTGATCAGCGCCCCTTTATGTACAATCTTCCTTTGGGAACGGTATCCCTCCCCTTCTGCCAGGAAGTCCACCACAATGCGCATATCGCTTTGGAACATCTTCCTGGTTTCTTCCGGCAGGAACCGCATTTCAAATACATGGAGCTTCATTTCATCTATATACTTCCATTTCTCCTCTTGGAGCTCCCGTTTCCTGAACAGCCTCCGGGTACTGCGGCTGCTTTTCCACCTGCGTTCCCCCCAATAAAGCACAAAAGCAATCACAGGGAAGAGATTTGGCAGTTTACTTTCGTACTGCTCCCGGTATACGGCTCCTGCATACCCCGCTTTTCTTAAAAGCATTTTCCCATCAGTGCTGCTTTGGTTTCTCCACAATATCCTTTATCTCTTCTGGCCTCTTCATCCGCACTCCTTTCCACAGGCAGGGCCAGCTTCTTCCTCCTGGAAAGGATTTCCATGCCCCCTGCCTTATTTTAAATGGGTAATAAAGCAAGGATTCTAAAACAGATAGCACCCCTTGCCGGGAATGCCTGTTAGAACTTCAGATAATAGAACGAATTTCCGTTAGAATTTCTATGCTTTCCTTTATTGTACCAAAGCCTTAAGAGAACCGTCAACAGGGGGATTTATAAAATTTTGATAAATGCACCCGGGAATTGGGGGAATGATTTTTGTGAGAAATAAATTTCCCAACTTTCCAAAATATAGAAAATATGGTATGCTTAAAATATTAGGAAAGTACCTGCCGAATTTCAGGACAATATCCGATCATTTCGGTACATTTTGGCCTGAATTTTTTTTACTTTCCTAATCTTTCGGCGGCAATAAGCCGATAACAGTATAGAAAACAAAGGAATTGTCCGGCAATTGCTTTGCCAATTTATTCTTAACAATTCCCAACCAAGGAGGGTGATTTTATGAGCGTAAACGGAGTTACAAGTGCCAGTGATGTATACAGCACCTATGCTGCCCAGAACCAGAGCACCAAAACCGAAACCAAAAAGGACACAGGGAAAGGGACAGCCGCTGAATCTGCCGGCGCAGTGTACGAGTCCTCTTCCAAAAAACCTGCTTCCACCACAAAGAGCTACAAGCCCGATATGAAGACAGTGGCAAAGCTCCAGGCGGACGCAGACGCAAGGACGGCACAGTTAAAGAGCCTTGTAGAGAAGATGATAACCAAACAGGGGGAAACCTATGGCAAGGCCAACGATATCTGGAGCTTTTTGTCCAAAGGCAACTTCACTGTTGACGCCGCTACCAAGGCACAGGCACAGGCTGACATTGCTGAAGACGGCTACTGGGGCGTTAACCAGACCTCACAGCGTATTCTTGATTTCGCCACAGCTTTAACCGGCGGTGACCCCAGCAAAATCGAAAAGATGCGCTCCGCTTTCTTAAAAGGCTACAAACAGGCAGAAAAGACCTGGGGCGGAAATCTTCCTGAGATTTCCAAGCAGACCTATGATGCTGTTTTGAAAGGCTTTGACAAGATGGCTTCCGATGCTGGCATTGAAACCGAAACCGAATAAGAACCTCAACAAAGAAAGGCTCCTCTTTTAAGGAGCCCTTTCTTATGTGATAGCGGTTTTTGCCATTCTCTGCGCCGGTTTATGCCGGGTATAAACGCAGATCTATTTACAGCTATAAGGCATCAATGATTTTGTCTTCCCCGATCCCAAGCTGCCTTAGCTGCTTTCTGGGCTCATGGGTTTCCTTCATGGTTATCAATATGGAAAAATCCCCTTGCCCCTCCAGGGTCTTTAGTTCCTCCGGCTTATAAACAGGCAGCCCCAGGATACGGGTAAGATGCTTTTCCGGTGAATTATCCAGAAATCCGGCAGCTTCCCAGTTCCTGCCCCTGGGTGCTGTTTCCAGTTCCTTTCCCATTCTCTGCCCGATCTTTCCTGCCCCAAATAAATACAGGCGTTGCTTTTTCTGCCCTTCCTGCATCTTTTTCTTGATCATGGTAGAGCTGGTGCTTTGGGTATAGGGCAGAAAAACGATATCCGAGCCAACCTGCTGCAGGGCTTTCTTTTCCTCCTCCCATTCATGCCCATGGTCATCACCGGAAAAATAGGCATCATAATGGTAAAGCTTCCAGGCATCCATTTTCACTGTGTTGGAAAAATCTACCTTCACTACTTCATCCACTTCTTTTATGGCGGCAACGATGGCGATCCGTTCTTCAAAAGGAATGTAAGGGCTTTTTCCTTTAAAGTGCGCCACCAGCTGGTCTGTCAGCACGCCTGCCAGTAAATATTCGCTTTGTTCTTTGGCACGGCGTATCAGGTTTAAATGGCCTATGTGAAACAGGTCATAGACGCCGGGGACGTAACCTTTTTTGTACTTTTCTGACTGCACTGTATTCGCCTTCCTTCCCCTCAACTAAAATACCGCATCGCCTCTTTGGCCATACATTCACCCAATGATCCCCTGTCGTAAAAGTCTGTATTATCTTTTGAGCAGCATACATTTCTCCGTATGATTTTCGCCGGGTTTCCTGCTATAACTACTTCCTCTGGGAACGACGTGGAAGTAACCGCCATTGTTCCTACAATACTGTTATCTCCAATTGAGGCATTTCCAAGCAGTACCGCCCCTTGGCATAGCCATACATGATTTCCAATGCTTATGCTTCCAGAAGGGTTCATCCGCTCTCCTGTATTTTTATCAAAAATATGGTGCCCGTCATGGTTTCTCAATACAATCTGTTGCGAAAAAAGGCACTCTTTTCCAATCAGCACTTTCCCTCCTGTAACATAAATACTGGCCTCCCCAATTTCTGTCCCTTCACCAATAGTACATATGGCAGAATTGCCACAGGAGATTCTTAGCCTTCCCACACTTACGCTTTTGCCTATCTGCACCAGATTATTTCCCCCCTGGAAAGTAATCAATACCGAATCTTCAATATCCCTGGTAAACACAACCCTGTTTCCGTTGCCATCACAATAAGAGGTTTCTCCTGTCTCTCTCAGTTCTTTTCCTGAAATTGCATAATCCAAAGAAACTACCTGGCTTATATGAGCAAAGGGAAGCTGAAACCGTACCATCATGCTACTGATAGACTGATAATTCCGGGGATTGCCGGAAAAGACAATAACAAATACATTTTCCAGCTCCTTTAACCTGCCCGGTGAGATTACTTCTATTCCATCATATTGATCCCCTATCTGTTCCCATTTCATATCACTAAGATAGTCTAAACGGATTTTTTCCGGAATCCGTGCTTTTACATAATCATAATACTGCCCGATTCCATATCCTACTATGTATTGGTATTGGGATAATTCCATTTTGACCTCCCATATTTTTCTATATCATGTTTACTTTTGCTGCTCTTCTGTCTTGACAATCCAATCCAGCCTTTGGATATAAATTTTATAGTCGTATATACCCAGCTTCTCAAGCTGCTGGGTAATCTCCCTATAATAAAAGCTGCAGATAATCAGTTTCCGTTCCGCCTCCGGAACCTCAAAAACAGCCTCCGGTTTCCTAATCTCAATTCCCATCCGCCGGCGCCCCCATTTTGACTCATCATTATCCACAAGAAAAGCAGGACGATACTTATTTCCATACTTCTCCATATAATCTTCAAACATTTTCCCGGATCCAAACAATATTATCTTTTTTCCCTTCACCCCTTCAAACATCCCACACAAAATTTCTTTATAGTCCTGGTAAGGCCGTTCCGGGTCAAAAATCCCCTGATGCTTGGGCTTTCGTTCTTCTTGCGGTGGATACCGCAAATAGTCCTTCCCCAGGGTCATAAACAGATAGCTTTTGTACCCTATTGGCACCGGAACCCTGCGCCCCTCGAATTCCAACTGTGTTGTTTCCCTAAAATCCCTGGCTGACAGCCTCCTGTGCCCATAAGCGCCTGTAAAAAAAGCCACGTCCTCTGAGGGTTCTTCCCCATACATCCTCATTGCCTCATCCAGTCTCCGGCAAAGCCTTTCATGGCTGTAAAGCCGTGCCAGCAATTTGTAGTAATTCCACTTTACCCTTTTCATATCCCCATATTTTTTGTGATCTTTCCCATAAAGCTTGGCATTAATCAGACGGTGGCAATGACGGATTATCTGTTGCTTCTTTTCAAACCTATCCTCATCCATAGGACAGACATCCAGGGGAAGGATATCTATCCAGATTCCAAGGTTTCCCCTGCGGTCCAGAAATCTGGTCTCAATACCTGTGGTTGCACCATTGCGGAGCCGTGAAAAACCGCCCCAAAACATATCCTTCTCCGTGGCCGGGGTATGAAGGGATACAGGCTCTTTTAACTCACCTGCCGCTACCTGGAGAAATCTGTCATAATCCTTTCTTGGCATGGCAATATCCAAATCATCATCCCATGGAATAAATCCCTTATGGCGGAGTGCCCCTAAGAGGCTTCCGTGTACAAGAAAATAGGTAATCCTGTACTTTTTGCAGATTCTGTCCACTTCATCCAGCATGGCAAGCTCCACCTTCCAGGTTTTTTTCATCTTGTGGGAAATTTTATATTCCACAACAACTTCTGCTTCAGACTTCAGTTTATCTGCATTTTTTACAATCATGCCCTTATCAGCCTTCGCCCAGCGGTAAAACTGCCTGTACCTTTGGTGGTTCCTGACCTGATCTAAAAACCGGTGCTCCTCCCGCCAAAAATAATTCCACAATTCTTCCATACCATATCTCTCACGGAGTTCCCTCTGGGGAAGATATCTTTCCGCATTAGGTGTAAAGCAGTAAATATAATGGATCGCCCGAAACAGCGCATATTTCGCAGGATAGTTTTCCTGTACAAATTCCTGGTCAAAAAATATAAATTCTCCCTTTTCCGGCTCATAAAAACAATTCAGGGGGATCAGTTCCATATAAACCTTTTCCAGCACAGGCCCCCAGCCCAACATGCTAATCCTTTCCTTTTCCTGCCTCTCTGCCGCTTCCTGGCACAGCCGCCTGGCAAGCCTGTTCTCATCCCCCGGTACCTCCCGGGATGATTGGAGAATAAAACCATAGAGCCGATCCAATATTTCAAGAAACCTGTCCCTGTCCGTCTCTATAAGCGTCTTTAAATAATTGGATAAGGTAGGGTATACCACAAAAGTCATAGATATACCACCGGCTCTTTGCACAAAATCCACCACCGGGATACCATGCACTTTCAAATCCTCCAAATTACGGCACAACAAGGCAAGGTTCCTGGTACCCTCCTGAAAGATTGCCCTCTTTTCCACCCGGTTTTCCCGGTATATAATGGTGGCACAGCCCCTTTCCCTGCCCCTGTCTGTGGATACTGCCGCATAGACAGCCGTACACATACTCTCTGCTTTTCCGCACTCTGCCAGAAAAGAATTTGCAAAGAAGGAAAAAACGCCATTTGCTATCACATCGTCATATAAATCGCTTTCCATTGCCACCAGGGAATTTTGCTCAGTATAATATGGTATCAGCCGTTCTTTTAAATTTTTTTCCGGCAGGCAGTTATCCGTGTAAATTAGCTGTGGCAGCTTATAATCCGGCAGTGGGTAATAAAACTTAGATGCTGGAAATCCCGCTTCTTTTATGATATTTTTCAGTTCCTGCCTGTCAAAGGCATATCCCCGGGCACCACCTGGAAAATGATTGATCCCATCAAATGCCCTATTGCTGTAAGTGCTTTTGGCTCCGCAGAAATATTTAAGGCCCAGACGGTTTTCCACTGACAAAAGTAAAATACCATCCTCTTTTAAAAGCTTAGACACAGAATTTAAGTATTCCGCATACCGCTGCCCCTGCGACGAACCATTGCAGGCACGCTCCAGAATACCAGTTAGGACGATGTAGTCAAACTTCACACCAAATTCCATCTCTGCCCATTCTCCTGCGTAAACATCCAGGTTGTCCTTCTCCTGCCATCGTGTGGTAATTGCCTCTGCCCGATGTACCAGACGCTCCGTTGCAAAAACGTGCCCACACCTGTCACACAGAAGACCTGTCAACGGGCCAAAGCCTGCACCAATTTCCAACACCTGGGCCTGTTCCCTGAAATCATACCAGCTTAATAAGCCTGTCCTTAGGCTGGATAATTGCAGCCATACCTGGAAATGGATGTCATCAGAAATTTCTTCATCATAATAATCTTTGCGGGAAGATTTTATATAATCCAAAATAATCTGGTCTGTTGGGGAGGGTACTTGTGGAGATTTGCCCGCGTATTGTTTATGTAAAACTGCCATTGTTTTCCTCGATTCTAATCTGTCTTAATTTTCATTTACGTTGCATAGTCTTCCTGGATCCCAACAACTTTCCAATATGCAATCTTATCCCTAAACTTTAACTGGGCAAATCCATAAAATGCGGTGGCCAGGAATTCCCATTTGATTTAATTTTTCCTTTATTTCCTCTGCCAGTTCCTTTTTCGCAACAGCAACTAAAACCTGTTCATATGCAGCCCCAGAAATCTTCTCCGGGCACTCCACCGGTAATCCTTCTCTCTGGTATTTTTCATAATTTGTATCCACCCATAAAAGCACTTCCGCATGATATTTATGTCCTCTTGTTAGCTGTTCATATAACATCTGTCCCTTTTTTCCAGCCCCATAAATAGCCACCCTTTGTGCAATCAAGTCATACTTGCTATTGCATATCCTCCGATGCCCCTGCATCCCCAAAATGTTGCCCATACTCCTTATCATTTTACATCTGCCAATTTTTTTATATCTTTCCATTTTTATCTTCTGTTTTTCATTCAGCCGTTTTAAAGAATACCCAATCTCATATCCTGAATAATTTTGGTATACTGGCTCGCCATAATGATAAATATACAATTTTCGCAAATCACGGTTAGTCAGCCTTGGTATAAAAGAAGTAACCTTTCTTTCCACACCACGTATGCCATATGGCATATCCCCAATATAATCATATAAACCGGCATCTTCCCTGCACTCTAAAACTTTAAACAATCTCACAGGTATCTGTAAATCCTGGGTAAAACGCTTTAATTGCACTGGTATCTTGAGCATCTCCTTTACATAGGTGCATATCCCCTGTATATAATCCTGAAAACCATACGCATCCAGCAATTGCCCTTCATCCTCCCCAAAAACGGGTACCCATCTGCCTTTTACAATATGATAGTCCATTGTCTGCCCATGATTGGCAGGACATAAAATCTCAATAATATTACTGAAAGGTATTCTATTGGGAAAGTAAGAATAATTCTGGTTATGTTGTGTGTTTGTGATATCGTCCAGTTTATAATAAAAGGTAATCAAAGGAAGTGAAAACCAATCTTCTACCAGCTTTGCAAAGCACCTCTGGGAATACCCACTCCCTAATAGCTCCACAAATGCCACTTTTTTTAAAACTGCACTGCCAAGTTCCTGCTGCAAATAGGACTGGGCATGAAGCCTGTTATTCTTCTGCTTTTCACAGATAAATTTCGCAATGGCATCCTGCTGCTCTTCTAAAATATGGAAAATCTCTCCTTTCATAGCATCCCCTATCTGCATATTTTTATCAATCGGGAATGGGAAGAATAACGCTAACTCATCCATCGTCATATCTAAAATATCTGCTATTTTTTGGAAAGAGCTAATCAAACGGGGATAATTCCATTTAAAAAAATATGAAATATCAAAGTCACCGACTTTCACAGAAGGCAGCCTCCATGCCTTTCGTGAGCCATACAAATAACGTGTTTCAATGGACAGTCCCCTCGCCCTAATAATCATATCAGTAATTTTTTTCAAAACATAGCCATCCCTGGCAATAAAGTACAATACCTGGATCCCCATGGATATACTTTGCTCTACTAACCACTCCACATAAGGATACAAGATAGGGGCGCTATACCCCGCTCCCACCAGATAAGAAGCAGAAGGAGGTTCTCCCTTCCCTAAGGCTTTCTGCACAGCACCTGTCACGAACTGCCAAGAAACTTTTTCCCCATATTCCTGAATCAACTGCTTCATCCAATTACAATCCCGTTTCCCACAAAATCGGCTGGCCTTTATGCCAAGTCCGGCTGGCACTGTCACATCAGAATAAGTGTTATCTCCTATATGTGTCCAGTTTTCCCATGTGGCATTTTCCTTTTGCTGAACCAAATGATACAAATGTCCGGTGTGTTTGGTCACCCTGTACTCTGAAGATACATACATTTTTATTTTTTCAAAAACAGAGTCAACTTTTATTAAAAGCCTTCGAATTTGATCCTGGGACAGGTACATATCAGAAATCAATATCACAGCTTCTTTACTTGAGTAAATCTCCCTTATTCTCTCTATATTTTCAGTAATCGGAAGGATATTATCAAATTCCGTATCTAGTTCAAGCTGCATTAAATGGCCAATTACCTCATCTGCCAACTGATAGTTCTCCTGGATCACTTTGTATATTTCCCCCAAGGTAACATCCTGGTATGCAGAACTCATTAGCATTAATCGCGCCGTCTCTTCTCCCTGCGCCCTGATCTGATAGAAATTATCCTTTATGAAACCAGGGATTCCATCTTCCTGTCCCCTTTTCAGGCGCTCCTGCATAATAGCAAAAATTCCTCTGGGTGATGCAGTTGTCCTTGTAATCAAAGTATCAAATATATCAAATGAGTAAAGCAACGCTCCTCACCCCTTCCCGCCTTTTGCACTGTCACTTAATTTTCAGTAATTCCAACTCTATACCACCAGTATAAACATAGATACGGGTATCTGGAATCCCAAGCGAATCTAATTGCCTGCGCATTTCTGCCTCATACCGCTTTCCTGCAATGGCAAAAATACATTCTTTAAAAATCTTAACCGCCTGTTTCGGCGAATATACCGTAAGCCCCTGGACCTTTGTACCAATACGCTTATGGGAATTGTCACAATAGGCTTCCACCTGCCCCGGCATTCTTAATTCACAAATCAAATGTAGAAATTTCCCTATATTCCCACACCCAAAAATAATAATTGTTTTTTTCCACAAAAAGCGGTCTAATTGTTGCAGCAATTCTATATATTTTTGATAGTAATGCACATACTCCTGATACAACATCTCCGGCTTCTGGCAAAATAGCCTATAAGTATTTACCTCATACTTTTCACAATACGCTTCCTGAATAATTCCCTGTTCCCATTGCAATGCCAACATTTCTTTCAGTTCTTTCATATAGCAAAGCTCTGAATGCCAGAACTTTCTTTCCCTTGCCATACACCGAAACCGCTCTATACATTGAATCCATAATCTTCTGTAAAATGCTTTCTGCCAAGCTGGCGATAATTGCTTTACATAATCTTCATTGGCTTTGTACTCATTAACAAGATACATAAGTCCCTTAGGATTCACAATAGATGAATTCGGATTGGTCTGACGGTATTTATAGGATAAGGAATTTATATATACGCCTTTGGCTGCCTGGCTTAATATCTTCAGCAAAACACCTTGATCCTGAAATGCTGCCCCTTGGGTTTCATTGAACCGAATCTTCTGTATGAATTTTCTTTTATATATCCCAGTCCATAAAAACAAATCTCTTTGCAGAAGTTCCGGCATATCCTTAGGCCAGATTACTATTTGATTTCCATGTATTCTCTGGTCAATACCGTCAAAAAAAGAAAGTGTATTACTTGTCCAAACAGCTTCCTGATAATTCCCCCAAAAAAGTTCCGGAAACCCTTTTACAAAATCGGCATCCGTTTCTTCTGCTATCAATAAAAGTTTTTCATAAATTCTCTCTGCTAAAATATCATCCGTTTCAACAATCGCTATATACCTGCCCTTAGCACTTTCTATTCCCAAGTTCATCTGATAGCCATAACTTTTTTTAACAGAATGTATTAGTTTTATGCGGGAATCCAATTGGGCATATTTTAAAATAATTTCTTTGGTTCCATCCGTAGACCCTGCATCTATCACCAATACCTCAATGTCCTGATAAGACTGAGACAATACACTGCATAGGCATTCCTCAATATATTCTCCCACATTCAGCGAAGGCATGATTACAGAAATCCCAACATTATCCATATCCGTCTTCTCCTATAGTAAATCTAAAATATATTTAACCGCCCGTTCTGACGCATGTCCATCTTCTTTTACACCATAATGCTCCATAAATGCATCTACCCTTGCAACATACTCATCCTCCTTGTATGCCCGTATGTTTTCCGCAAGCTGCCCATTGCTTTCAGCCCTTGCAAATGGAAGGGATTCATATGCAATCGCCAATTCATATTCTTTTCCCACATAATTATCAAAATCACTGGCAAGCAAAAAAACTGGTTTATGCACAAATGCCGGCTCAAACATGATGCTTGAAAAGTCAGATATTAAAATATCACAAGCAGCTACCAGTTCTTGGCTGTCTGGGTAAGCAGTAGCATTTTTTACCCATGGTTCCAGACACAATTCCCCTATAGAATTTTGCACATTCGGGTGTAAGCGTAAAAGAATAAACCATTCTCCCCCAAAACGCTCCTCTAATGCATTTTTTATTACCCCAAAGTCAGCAATGAGAATATATTCACATCCCTTTGAACAATCTCCATCTTTATAGCGGAAGGTGGGAGCGTACATTAAGATTTTACCCTCTGTCGGTATCTGATAAAGTTTTCTTATCCTTGCATTTGCTTCATCTGGCGCAAATAATACATCTGTTCTTGCAGAGCCTATTTCCAAAGTCTCACCCGAAAAACCAAACGCCCTTCTACAAAAATCAGAATCAAACTGGCTTCCTGTAAAAATATAATCCATCATGCTACTGTTTCTTTTCCAATTTTCATATTTGGGAGAATTTGTAAGTGTCTTAGAATCTAAATAACACTTCTTTAAGGTCACACTTGCCCAATGCTTTGCCTGAAAGTACAGGATAAACTTATAAAGTTACAAAAATGTTAAGAGAATGTGGAATTTCCCCATT
>OFHA01000579.1_pt1 | contig 31352 bp, 27 predicted proteins | sample 1521891 | NCBI WGS metagenome assembly OFHA01 (sample SAMEA3504089, study PRJEB24116) | mouse gut metagenome | biome: mouse gut; feature: mouse-associated habitat; material: faeces | place: Denmark | collected 2011
ATTATTGAATTTTCAAGGTGCATAGGTACTTATTCAAGTGCGAAGTTTGAGTTATTAAAATTTATTGAATTTCAGTTTTACAGTTTACTTTGATTGCCCTGTAATGGCAATTTATACTAATAATCCTCTAAGTGAAGCAGTTTCACTTAGGAATCATTAACCACCACGAAATCGTGGGCGTTAAATTATACTCTGCCTAATTTCGTGTCCAGTGATTCACACCACTTTTTTCTAAGCAGCGAGTAAATAGTCAACTGCTTTCTTTATCCTTGCCATTTCACTACTGTACACCCTATATGCGGCACTCTTTGCTTCCTCTAAAGAATTATATGTATCTGGCTGCAATCTTCTGGCACTTCCCTTACCAAAGGAATATAAAATGTATTTATTCTCTTTTGGTTCATGATTAATATTAAATTCCATTTTGGTTACGCCACATAGATTTATCCTGCAATTTCTGCATACAGGCCACATCATCTGGTACAATATCTTTCCATGCTAAATCTTTGAACTGCATATAGTAAGCTCCTTTAATTATATGTGGCCTGGCTTAATCCTTTATAAATCAAGGGTTTTAAGCATTTTTTATCATAAAAATGGCCCAGTATGATTAAACCTATTCGCAACTCATACTTTCACTCATTTACCTTTTCTCTCAACGGGCACCATACAGGGCTTGTCTCTGGTAACTCCTCTGCACTCAATTTACCTATATCATCTGTCCTGTTTTCATGGTCACAATAATAAATCTTTTTACCATAGTCATATTTTTTCATAAATTTACATTCAGCGCAATTTTGCGTCCTATTCATACTCTCTTATCCTCCAATTCCTCTAATGGGCAATCAATATCCATGTTAATCCTGCCTGTTCTTTTCATACTTTTTGCACAATAGTCATCCAAATCTAAATGCCTGCTTAACTCTTCCCTGTAAATACAATGGTTGCAATTCTCTAGTTTCCTGTCCATATGGATTTTCATGAAACGCGCTCCTGTCATTCATCCTCCGTTTTTATTCATTCTCTATTTTATCTGCCAATGTCTCACTGGAATAGAACTTCACTTTCTTATGCTCCGGCACAATACACGCTTCTCCGGTTTTCGGGTTCCTTGCTGTTTTCCCCCTGACGTTTTTTAATTCAAAATGCCCTAGCCCATAGAAGTTGACTTTTTTGCCCTCCGACAGATAATCCATGAGCGTCTCCCAGAATAATTCCACCATTTTTACTGCATCCTTTTTATAAAAGCCGCCTTGCTCTGCTATCTTATAGGCAAACTCCTTCTTGTTCACTGTTTCCATACTGTTTTTTCCCCTTCCTGGTTCCCGTTATTTAACTTCTTACCGATATTCCCTGGCTCCTTAAATACTGGACTGCCAATTGTAATAAGCTGCCATTGTTGATTGTTTCGTCCACCGTGTCATCCCATACACGGGGCTTATGGCTTACGGACAGTCCCCCATGCAATCCACTGTTTGCCCACTGTGCCACCTGATACCCGGTTGCATTTACATAATCGTCCATGGAATTGTAATCAATGTATACGCTTGCTTTTACGCCGCCTTTGTCTGGGTAGGCATCCACTTTTACTGCTGAACGTAAAAATGCTTCTGTCCTCCGGTAGCTCTCCGGTGTCCAGCCTGTATAATAGTCTGATATGAAATAATTCAGTGTTTCATATACTCTTTGCGCTAATTTGTCAACCATTTTTATCATGGTGGGCTGCAATGCCTTCTGTAGTTCGTTCATGTTGCGGACGTGTTTTGCCAATTAATTTGTCCTCCTTGGGTTCTGGATTTTTTTGGTTTTAATATTGGGTTATAGTTTTTTAATTTTGGATCCTGTTTTGGTTGCTGCAATGAAACCGTAGTTTCAAGTTACTGTAGGATTGGCTATTAGGATGCCACTATGAAGCCCTATGTGGATCATAGGAACATTTTCATATTGAATGGCCTGTGGTGTTTGGTTTGTGGTTTCAGGCACTAAAATAAGCCCACTACCAATCTGCTGCTAAACTGGTAATGGACTTACTTAGATGTCCAAATATTTAAACTATTCAATTCCACGATGTACAGGATTCTTCCTTTCTTAGATGATTATTTTACGTACGCCTGTTCTGATTACTTTTTTGATTACCTTTTGGTTACCCATGTTCTGAAACGCCTTTATCCACGCTGTTTTCACTCTTTGCTTGCGCACCGTGAGGTCGCAGGTTCGAATCCTGTTACCCCGATTTTTCTTTATTCCCGCGAGCAATGAGCCAAGCAGCCGCGCTTGCGCGGATATTTGGCGAATGCCGCGAGGGTTGAATACCCCGCAGCAAGCCAGGTCATGCCCCGTAGCTTGCTGCGGGGTATTTGGTTATCCTATTTACTTCTCCTGTATCCACCAGCAATAACACTGCTGTTACGATACCTTGCCACATTTTATTTTCCATGGAATCCACAAATATCAAAAAACGCAAAGCCCAAGCACTGCCAGGCTTTACGTCCTTCCTTATCTATACTTATATTAGCTGTTAAGTTCCCGGTACGGCCTGCCATAAACCCTCCTCCGGCTTGCCAGCAGTTCCCCGCCATAGACCAAGGTATACATGACAACCGCCATGCTGCACCCAGTAATGACATCGAACACAGAATGCTGCTTTAAGAACACGGTGGATGCAACGATGGATACCATCAGCGCAAAAGAGCCCCGCCGCACCCATTTCTTTTCCTTAAGCCGGCTGCTGTGCATGATGGAAAAGTGTACGCCAATAGAGTTGTACACATGGATACTGGGGAACAGGTTCGTGGGGGTATCCACCATGTAAAGCCCCTTTACCATTGTGACAAAAATATTGTCCCGCTCAAATACCCTTGGCCGCAGGTAATGCCCATTGGGGTATACCGTAGACACCACCAAAAAAACCGTCATGCCCACAAACAAAAAAATACACAGCTTATAATAATCCTGCACATTTGTGAAAAAGAAAAATGCAACTGCAAGGGCAACATACCCAAACCACAGGAAATATGGGACGACAAACACTTCTATAAATGGGATATAATCGTCCACCGGCATGTGGATGACATGGAACCGCCTAGTTACCGTCCGCTCCAGATACGCAAACCACATCAGGTAAATGCAAAAATATGACATTACCCACCCATGGCGGTAGCGGCAGAAAAAAGCCTTTAATTTCTCCTTCATTGAACCACCTTTTGCTTTCACGCTTCACTTTCCATATATCTCACTGGATTATAGCACAGGGAATCTTAAGAAACAATGGCATTTTTCCAAATTAAGAAATTCTTATAAAAATTCAGCCAAGTACTGTGCCGCATGCAGCAGAACATAAAGCTTGCAGCACAGCCCCTGTTATATCTTAGGCAGCATATGCTCCACTAAAGCTGCGGAATGTGCGGCTGCGGCTTTTTCAAAAACAGGGTAAGCCATTTCTGCGCTGTCGTCCGCCTTATCCGAAATGGCCCGGATAATTACAAAGGGCACATGGTTTAAGTATGCCGTATGGGCAATGGCCGCCCCTTCCATTTCCACGCAGAACCCTTGGAAATTCTTAATAATCCGCTCCTTGACTGCTTTGTCGCTGATAAACTGGTCCCCGCTTACAATCCTGCCCCGGTACACCGATATGTCAGGGTTGGCTTCCTTACAGCAGTCTACCGCAAGCTGGGCCAAATGGCCGTCTGTTGGGAAGGACAGCCGCCCGAGCTGGGGCACTTCCCCCAGCGGGTAGCCAAATACCTGCACATCCACGTCATGGTGGAGGACATCTGTGGATACCACAATGTCCCCGATATCAATTTCATTTTTCAAGGAGCCTGCAATGCCCGTATTGATAACATGGGTCACCTGGAAACAGTCGCAGAGGATCTGGGTACAGACTGCCGCATTTACCTTGCCAATCCCGCTCCTTACGACAACTGCTTCTGTGCCGTCCAACGTCCCTTCCCAAAATTCCATGGAAGCCTTTTCCACTTTGCTGCGGAGTTCCATTTTCCCTTTCAGGGCTTCCACTTCCAGTTCCATGGCTCCGATAATCCCTATTTTTTTCATTTTATGTCCCTTTCCTTGGTTTTCCAATGTTTTATTCCCGCGAGCAATGAACCAAGCAGCCGCGCTTGCGCGGATATTTGGCGAATGCCGCGAGGGCCAAATGCCCTGTAGCTTACCGCGAGGTATTTGGCTCTGGGTAAACCAAATGCTTCGTATTAATGCCGTACAAGGTATTCTGCAGGTAACGGCCCGCCAGATATTTTGCCATCCCAAGGTTCATATCCAGATAATTGCCGCAGTCCCTGGGGCTTGCCCCGGGCACTTCCCCTTCGAAATCCCGGATAAACTCAAACAGATCAGTAATCAGCTTTACAATATCCCGGGACTCGTAATCCCCGGCCAGCAGCAGATAAAAGCCTGTCCTGCATCCCATAGGCCCGAAATAAATAACTTTGTCCCCATAAACTGGCTCATTGCGCAGGTAGGTGGCCGCCAAATGCTCAATGGTATGCACTTCCGCCGTATTCATCACCGGTTCGTCATTGGGGGAAGTCATGCGCAGATCAAAGGTCGTAATTACCTCATGGCCTACTTCGTCCTTCCTGGAAACGTAAATGCCCGGTTCCAGCTTGATATGGTCTATGGTAAAGCTTGCGATTTTCTCCATCTGGCTGCCATTAGCTTCTTTCCCTTTGGCAAACACATCCTCCACTACCTTTGGGATCTGGGAGAGGCCTGTAATATAAGGCACTTCCTCCCGGATTGTGCCATACCCGTTCTTAGCATGGATAAAGGGCACCCCTGCTTCCTGCGCTGCATAGTAATCCCCCTGGACATCCCCGATATAAACGGCCTGATCTAGCTGGCTGCGCTCCACTACCAAGCGGATGTTGCGCCCTTTTTCCCGCCCAGTCCTGCCGAAGCACTCAAAATCATCAAAATACCCTCCCAGCTTATGGTATTCCAAAAACGCCTCAATATAGCCTTCCTGGCAGTTGCTTACTATGCTCAAATGATAGCCGCTGGCCTTTAGCTGTTCTAAAACTTCCTCTAAGCCGTCCATTAAAATTCCGCCATGGGTGCGGATATATTCATTTTCCTGCTCACAGCAATAAGACAGCAGTTCCCTTCGTTTTTTCATTTCAAATTCGGAAAAAAGGATGTCGGAAATCTCATACATGCTTTTTCCCATTACGCCCTGTATCATCCCTGCGGTAATAACTTTTTCAATATCAAAATGCTTTTCCAATGAATCCTGCCATGAGTCCGCCACCCCTTGGGATGAATCCCACAAAGTTCCGTCCAAATCAAAAATAATCCCTTTTTTCATAACTTCTATCATTCCTTTCCCTTCTGTCTGCACTGGCCTGCCGCCGATATGCTTTTTCATATTTTAACACGTTTCTTTCTTAAAGTCCATAAGGCATCTGGATTAAGGCATGGTAAGCGCACCATTGCTATTACTGTGGACACCATGGGTGTGGACGGCAACCCTTGGCTCATTGCCCGCGGGAATAAAAGGCGCCACGGATTCCCGGACCACAATCCCGCCTTCCAGTTCCGTGGAATGGGGCACTTCTTTTCCATTAATTAAGTCAAGCATATGCAGGGCGGCAATCCTTGCCATGTCCTGGATAGGGTTTTCCGCAGAAGTCAGCGGGACTTCACAGTAGCTTGCCATATCGGAATTGTCAATGCTGATTACCGACAAATCCTCCGGTACCCTGACATGGTTGGCCTTACAGATGGACAGCAGCTTGCTTGCCACCTCGTCGTTATAGCAGACGCACGCCGTACAGCCTTCCAGCCTTCCAAACAGCCATTGGGCGCCCTGCTCCATGGCTGACATCAGCTCGGTATCCACCCACACCACGCACCTGTCGTTAATCTTGGCGTCCGATTCCATCAGGGCCTCCAGATAACCGGCATAGCGCTGATGCCCCTGCCCGTCGTCGCACTTGAAAATAGCTGCAATATTCCGGTGCCCCTGCTGCAGCAGGTACTCCGTCACCAGTTTCCCCGCCAATTTGTCATTTAAACTGACATGTGGGGCTTCCAGGCGGGGGTAATAGCTGTTGATAAAAAGCACCGGGATGCCCCGCTCCATAATTTTCCGGTAAATATTTAAATTTGGATTGGGCAGGCCGCTCCTTGTAGTTTCGGCAATCAGGCCGTCTACTGTATGTTTCGTCAAAATATTTTTTAAAATGAACCTCTCTTTTTCTACAGAGTTGTTCGTTACAGAAATTTGCAGGTTGTATTCCGCGTCCGAAAACTGTGCCTCCAATTCCCTTATAATAGAAGCAAAGATATACTCCTGCACAAATGTTGTCATAACCGCAATCTGCATGGTCCGTTCCTTCTTAGGGACCGCATTGGCAATGTCATTGATATATGTCCCGCTGCCCTGCTGCCTGTGGACAATCCCCTCTTGCTCCAGCACGGCAATGGCATGCCGCACGGTCTGCCTGCTGACCTGAAACCGGCTGCACAGCTTATACTCCGATTCTATCCTGTCCCCGGGCTTTAACTCCCCATTTTCCAGGCGTTTTTTTACCCACAGGCATATCTCCTTATATTTTGCAACTGGTTCTTCCATTGTATCTGCCTCCATCTTTTTTAATGTAAGTAAAAAGCAAAAAAACACGTTCAGAACATTACCGCATTGTCATTATCTTCTAAATATACAATACAACTTTTGGTTTGGCAATTGGGAAATGCACCAAAAAGGAAATACAAGTTTTGTGTATATAGACAGGTTCCAATACAAGATTACATTATGCTGAGGGGAAAGGGAAGATCTTTCAGGAAAAAAATTCCTGCCCATGCGGCTTGGCATGGGCAGGCTGGGCGTGCATTCCTCCGGTGCCCAATACCACAGTTTTTACTTTCCTAAGTTTTTGTGATATTTGCACTGGAGCAATCGTTTGATTTTCCTTATTTAATTTTTCTTTTTGCTTGAGAGGATATCAAAGGTAACTGCCCCAAGGAGGACAAGGCCTTTTACTACCTTCTGGAAATCTGTGGACAAGCCTACCAGGAACATGCCGTTGTTTAAGATTCCCATTACAAACGCACCGATAACCGCCCCAACTATGGTGCCGACGCCGCCGGATGCGGCTGCGCCGCCGATATAGCAGGCTGCAATGGCGTCAAGCTCAAACCCGTCCCCGGCCTTTGGGGTTGCGGATGCATTACGGGCTGCAAGGACGATACCTGCAATTGCAGAGAGGAACCCCATGTTGGTATATACCCAGAAGTACACCTTCTTGGTATTGATACCAGAAAGCCTTGCGGCCTTCTCATTGCCGCCCAGTGCATAGACCTGGCGCCCTGCAACGGTCTTGCTGGTAACAAAATGGTAAATGCCAACAATAATACCCATAACAATCAAAATCAGCGGAATCCCGTTGTAGGTAGCAATCTTAAAGAAGAAGAACCAAAGGATTAACAGGGTTGCCGCCAGCTTTACGCCAATCTGCCACATGGGCACCATGGCAAAACCGTACTTCTGCTGGGTCTTGATTTTCTTAAGCTCTGCACCGACAATGAGCACAGAAGCTACAACAGCTACAAGGATAGTGACAATATCAATGGTCCCACTGCCAAAAGGCACTTTATTTGTGGCAAAGAAGCCTGCCCCGATTTTCACAAAGGAATCCGGAAGGGGGCCTACGGTCTTGTTTTCCAGGAAGGTATAAGTAAGGCCGCGGCCAATCAGCATCCCGGCCAAAGTCACTACGAAAGGCGGGATATTCAGGTATGCGATAAAAAAGCCGTTAAATGCGCCGAAAATAGCTCCGACTGCAAGGGCTGCAAGGATTGCTACCGGGATGCTCATGTTCTGTTCTACAATCAGCTTCCCGGCAACTGCGCCGCAAAGGGCTACATAAGAGCCGACGCCAAGGTCTACGTTACCAGTCAATACGCACAGCAGCATACCAGTGGCAAGGATAATAACATAGCTGTTCTGCATAATCAGGTTGTTAATGTTCATTGGGGTGGCATTCGTGCCTCCTGTCAGCACATAGAACACGATGAAGATGATAATCATCGCAAAAACCATGCCGTATTGCTTTAAACTAAGGTTTACCGTTTTCTTCTTATCCATTGTTATTCTCCTTTCCTGTTATTATCCTGCATAATGCATTTCATGATTTTTTCCTGTGATAAATCTTCTTTTGACAGTTCCCCGGCAATATGCCCTTCGTTCAGCACATACGTCCTGTCGCATGTCCCAAGGATTTCAGGCATTTCAGAGGAAATGACGATAACTGCTTTCCCGGATTTTGCCAGCTCGTTGATGGCGCAGTAAATTTCATATTTTGCCCCTACGTCAATCCCGCGGGTTGGCTCGTCCAAAATCAGTACGTCCGGCTCCGTCAGCATCCATTTTGCAAGGATGACTTTCTGTTGGTTCCCGCCGGAAAGGCTTCCTACCGCCTGATGGACGGAATGGGATTTGATGTTGATTCTCTTTTTATAGTTTTCCGCTTCAAGGACTTCCTTATTTTCGTCCACAATCCCGTTCTTGGAAAAATACCCCCGCAAAGCTGCCAGGGACATATTCCATTTGATGTCGTTGAACAAAATCAATCCATAATTTTTCCGGTCCTCAGAGGTATATGCAATTTTATGCGCAATGGCGTCTTTCACGCTCTTGATTTCCACCTGCTGGCCGTGCATCAGGATTTGCCCGGTAATTTTCTGGCCGTACTGCTGGCCGAATACGCTCATGGCAAATTCCGTCCGGCCTGCGCCCATCAGGCCTGCAAGGCCCACCACTTCCCCGGCGCGCACCTTAATGTTGATATTTTTCAAAACCTGGCGGCGTGGGTCTTCCGGGTGGTACACGTTCCAATTTTTCACTTCCATCACCACGTCGCCGATGGGGCAGTCCGTGCGCTCTGGATAGCGGTTTGTCAGCTCGCGGCCAACCATGCCTTTAATAATCCGGTCCTCGGAAAAATCATCCACGCCTTTTGTAAGGGTTTCAATGGTCTGGCCGTCCCGGATTACTGTAATAGCGTCCGCCACATAGCTGATTTCATTTAATTTATGGGAAATGATAATGCTGGTAATGCCCTGCTTTTTCAGCTTCAGCATGATTTCCAGAAGCTGTGCGCTCTCCTCGTCGTTTAAAGCTGCGGTTGGCTCGTCCAAAATCAGCAGGTCCACTTTTTTTGCCAACGCTTTTGCAATTTCGATTAACTGCTGTTTGCCTACCCCAAGGCTGTTAATGGGAGCGTCCAGGTTTTCATGCCCAAGGCCTACCTTCTCCAGCATTTCCTGGGCCTTGTTCCTGGTCTGGGTCCAGTCAATGACGCCATTTACCTTCATCTGCTCGTTGCCGAGGAACACATTTTCCGCAATGGACAGATATGGGCTCAGCGCAAGCTCCTGATGGATAATGACAATCCCTTTTTTCTCACTGTCCTTGATGTTTTTATTCTTCACGATTTCCCCATTGTAAACAATGTCCCCCGTATATGTACCAAATGGGTAAATCCCGGACAGTACGTTCATCAAGGTTGATTTCCCGGCGCCGTTCTCCCCGCAGAGTGCGTGGACTTCGCCGCGCTTTACTTTCAGGTTGACATCGTTCAATGCTTTTACCCCTGAGAAATCCTTGACAATATGCTTCATCTCCAGAATATAATCCGACATTCCCTCAACTCCTTTCCTTTATTTTGCTTTCTGAATTTCTTCCTCTTTGTAATAGCCGCTGTCTATGACAAGTTCCTTGTAGTTGTCTGCATCCAGGGACAGGGGCTCACACAGATAGGAAGGCACTACCATTTTCCCGTTGTCGTATGTTTCCGTATCGTTGATTTCCGGCTCGCTGCCTTCTATCACTGCCTGTACCATCCCGGCACACTTGTCTGCAAGGAGCTCCGTATTCTTGAAAATTGTCTGGGTCTGCTTGCCGTCGATGATATTCTTGACTGCCATAATTTCTGCGTCCTGCCCGGTAATGATGGGCCAGTCCTCCGCCGTGTACCCGGCTGCTTCCAGTGCGGCCTTAATCCCGTAGGCAAACCCGTCAAATGCGGAACAGCAGATATCCAGCTTGTCATCTGCATAGAACCCGGACAGGTAATTTTCGCAGTTCTGCAGGGCCACTTCCTGGGACCAGCGCAGGATACAGGTTTCCTCAAAAGACGTCCTCCCTGACTTACAGACCAGCGTCCCGTCGTCAAGGTATTTCTGCAGTACGCTCATTACGCCTTTGTACAGGAGCACTGCATTGTTGTCATCCGGCGAACCCATAAAAAATTCTATCGTCAGCGGCTCTGTTGCTTCTGCCAGGTTTGCTTTTTCTTCAATGTATTCCCCAATTTTCCTGCCTACCCCTTCGTTGTCAAAGGATGCATAATAGTCCACGGAATCTGTGTTCATCAGCAAGCGGTCATAGGAAATGACTGGGATGCCAACCTCTTTGGCCGTTTTCAATGCATTAATCAAAGCGGAGGAATCCACTGCTGCTACCACAAGGCAGTCCACGTCCATGGCTATCATGGTTTCAATCTGCGCAAGCTGGACCTGTACGTCGTCCTCTGCATATTGCAGGAACACTTCATAGCCCAGTTCTTCCAGCCTTGCCTTCATGTTCCGGCCATCTTTTATCCACCTTTCTGAACTTTGCGTCGGCATGGCCACACCGACAATCTTCCCATTGCCCCCCTGTTGTTCCCCACCGCTGCCCGAGCTGCCAGTTCCACACCCTGCGAGCGTGAGGGAAAGCACCATGACTGCAAGAAGAGCCACGCTGAGAATTTTCTTTTTCATCCTTTCTACCTCCTTGTTCTTTGATGTTTTCTCTTTTGAGTTCACATCTTTATTTGGTAATTATATTGTACTGTACAAATTTTTGGAAATCAAGTTGGGATATGTTACAAAAATGGGTACAACTTTTTGTGCATATTTCAATATTGGTTTATTTATCGGTATATTTGTATATGTACAAGTTTGGAGTTTAAAAAGGTGTGAAAAAAGACTGCCAAATTTTGAGATTTGGGAAGGGAATACTTCAAGGAAGGAACTGCCTGCATCCAGAGCGGAACAACATGCACTTCCTTTTGGCATAAGAATCACAGCCAGAAATATTGGCCTGCAACGGTGCAGCAACTCTGCACCGCAGCAAGCCGGGGGAGTATCTATTGGGAGTAAGCCCATAAAAGGAACATCAGCCCAATGCCAGACGCTGCACGGCGGGGAAATTTTTCTTCAAATTCCGCTTTTTCCTTTGCTGTGTAAAAATCTGGGATAAACGGATGGTTTTTCTGATAAACGCTATGCTCCAGCCCAGCCACAACAAACACCAGCACGGACACAATAGCCATGGACAGGAATACCATGTTGGACACCTGTTCCGGCTTTTGGAACCCCTCTAAGATTTGGGTCATGGCTACGCCAAGTATCAGGAAGGCAACGCCAAAGGTGATATACCTCCTGCGTTTTTCCATATGCCGGGCATAGCCTTGGCTGTCTGCTGTTTCCAATACGGCTGCATCCTTACGGAGCAAGGTATCCATATCGCAGGAAAATGTATCGCAAAGCTGGAGGATTTTTTCCATCTCTGGATAAGAAGCCCCAGCCTCCCATTTGGAAACAGTCTGCCGGGATACCTCAAGCTGTTCGGCAAGCTGTTCCTGGGTCATGCTTTTTTGTTTTCTGTAAAATTGCAGGTTCTCTCCAAATACGTCCATTTTCATTTCACCTTTCTGTTTTTTTTAGTTCCTTCTGCGCTTCCGGTGAAATTATTTTACCGTATCCTGCGTGTAAAGTCTGCCGATTTGGTGTTGCTTTTGGAGATTTTCATGTAAACTTCCGGTTGCATTCGGGGATTTTTGGGGCAAAGGTACTGTTTTCCGTGGGCAGTGATGGACGTTACGGAACTGCTTCCTCCGTTTCCTTCTGGGGCTGGATGATAATCGCCAGTTCCTCAAGCTGCTTTTCTTCCACTGCCCCTGGCGCTTCTGTCATCAGGCAGGAAGCATCCTTCACTTTGGGGAAGGCGATGACATCCCGGAGGGAGTCGCACTGCACCATCAGCATAATCATCCGGTCCAGCCCAAAAGCAAGGCCTGCGTGGGGCGGGACGCCGTATTTAAATGCATTTAACAGGAAACCAAACTGCTCATGGGCCCGTTCTTTGGTAAAGCCCAGCACTTCCAGCATTTTTTCCTGGACATCGTCCTGATGGATACGGACGGAACCGCCGCCCAGCTCTGTGCCGTTTAATACAATATCGTAAGCCTTTGCCCGCACCGCGCCCGGGTCGGAATCAATCAGATGCCAGTCCTCCTCCATAGGCATGGTAAAAGGATGGTGGGCTGCCATAAACCGGTTTTCCTCCTCGGACCACTCCAGCAATGGAAATTCTGTAACCCAGAGAAAATTGTATTTATTTTTGTCAATCATGCCAAATTCTTTCCCCAGTTCCAGGCGGATTGCCCCCAGCACGTTCCAGACAATTTTATTTTTGTCTGCGGCAAAGAGCAGAAGATCCCCCGGCTGGCCTTCCATTTTTTCCACCAAAGCCTTTAAGGCATCTTCTTCCATAAATTTGGCAAATGAGGATTTGTATGTCCCGTCTTCATTGACTGCCAGATAAGCCAGCCCTTTGGCGCCGCAGCCTTTGGCAAATTCCACCAGCTTGTCAATTTTCTTCCTGGGCATCCCCCCCTGGCCTTTCACATTCAGGCCGCGGACAGATCCCCCTTGCTCCAGTGCGCCGGTAAATACGCCGAAACCGCAGCCTTCCACGGTTCCCGACACATTTACCAGTTCCATGCCAAACCGGGTGTCCGGCTTATCGGAGCCATAGCGGTCCATGGCTTCCTGCCAAGTCATCCGCGGGATAGGCAGGGGCACGTCTACGCCGATTGCTTCCTTGAATACATATTGGAGCAGCCGCTCATTGACTTCCAGCACGTCTTCCACATCCACAAAAGCCATCTCCATGTCCGCCTGGGTAAATTCCGGCTGGCGGTCCGCCCGCAAGTCCTCATCCCGGAAGCACCTTGCAATCTGGAAATACCTGTCATAGCCGGAACACATTAAAAGCTGCTTAAACAACTGGGGGGATTGGGGCAATGCGTAAAACGTCCCCGGATGCACCCGGCTGGGCACCAGGTAATCCCTTGCCCCTTCCGGCGTGGATTTTGTCAGCATGGGGGTTTCAATTTCCAAAAACCCTTCCTGTTCCATAAAGTTCCGCAGCAGCATGGATACCTTGCTTTTCATCATCATATTCCGCTGGATATCCGGCCTGCGCAGGTCCAAAAACCGGTATCTCAGGCGCAAATCTTCTTTTGTCTGGGAATTTTCCTCAATGGGGAAGGGAGGCGTTTCTGCTTCTGACAGGATGCGGATATCAGAAGCAATTACTTCTATCTCCCCTGTTTTCAGGCTTTCATTTACGGCTGCGGCACGTTTTTCCACTGTCCCGGTTACTGCAACGACATATTCGCTCCGCAGGGAGCCCGCTTTCGCAAAGCCTTCGCTTCCCACCTTCGGCTCGTCAAAAACGATCTGGAGCAGGCCGGAACGGTCCCGCAAATCTATGAAAATTAAACTCCCTAAATTCCTGCGCTTCTGTACCCAGCCCATGACTGTCACTTGTTGGCCAATTTCGCTGCTTGATACTTCTGTACATCTGTGGGTCCTGTGCAGGCCCTTCATTGATTCTGCCATGTTTTTCCTCCTAATAATTAATTTTTATCTTAACAAAACTTTAATCCCGGTAAAAGAATTCTTTTATCTCCCCATATCCTTCTGCCGCCAGCTTTTCCTTCTGGAATTTTTTATTTTTATTCATCCGGGCTACCAGCACCTGTTTCCCTGCCCTGCGCTCCTTTTGGGCTTCTGCAATGACTTGGGCAAGCTTTTCTTCCGGATAATTTTTTTCAACTAAGTAAGCAAGCTTCTCCGACTGCCCGGGCACTTGGAACCCACTTTCCAGCAACAGCAGGATAATCCGCTCAAACCCAATGGAAAACCCGCAGGCCGGGACGTCGTTTCCGGTGAATTTCCCAATCATTTTATCGTAACGGCCGCCACCGCCGCAGCTTCCGCCAAATTCCGGCATGGCAATTTCAAAAATCGTCCCTGTGTAATAAGACATGCCACGTACCAGCGTCGGGTCAAAGACTAAATCAAATTCTGCTTCCTTGGTGCCATTGACGCAGGATGCAATTTCCTTTAGGCTTGCGGCCACTTCCTCCTCCAGAAATTCCCCAAGCTGCCCTGCAAGGCAGGAAACCCCTGCCCCCACATCTTCTTTCCCTTTTATACTGCGGAACAATTCCAGATATTTGTCTATGGATTCTTTTGCAAATCCGTTCTTTTCCAGTTCTGCCGCTACGCCCTCAAGGCCAATCTTGTCCATTTTGTCCAGAATAATAAATACCGTGTCATAAGAATCCTCGGAAAAACCGCTGTAAGCTGCCATAGCCTTCAAAATCCGACGTTCATTGATACGGATTTGGAAATTTTTGAAGCCCAGTTTGCCAAGGGTGGTGGTAGTTGCAAGAATCAGTTCAATTTCCGCAAGGTTGCTGGGCTCCCCTAAAATATCAATATCGCACTGCATAAACTGGCGGTACCTGCCCCGCTGGGGACGGTCTGCCCGCCAGACATTGCCCATCTGCAGGGCCTTAAATGGGGAAGGCAGGCTGTTGGCGTTATTGGAATAAAACCTTGCCAAAGGCACGGTCAAATCATAACGCATCCCAAAATCCACCACGTCAAGTTCTGTCTGGGCGGTTTCAAGGTTCAGCTTCTCCCCCCGCTTCAGGACCTTAAAAATCAGTTTCTCGTTCTCCCCGCCCTGCTTATTGCTTAAATTTGCAATGTTTTCCATGCAGGGGGTTTCAATGGGGGTAAACCCAAAGCTGCGGTAAGTTTCTTTAATTACATTCATTACGTAGTCCCGGATCTGCATTTCTTCCGGTAAAATATCTTTCATGCCATTTACAGGCTTCTTTGCCAATGCCATGCTGTTCCTCCTTTTTATGCCATGCCCTTGTATGCTGTATTTCCACTTGAATCTTAAAAAGAAAAAATCCCCTGCCTTACTTGCAGGTTTTATACAATAAGCCAACTCCCGTTTTGATGGTTTCTGTTATCGTCTGCTGATGCTTGTCCGAGTATTCCTTTAAGGTGTGGTACTCTGCGCCAGACATGTACCATTATATTTTCCGCATTCCATCATGTCAAGTATTTTCCATATTACGATTAGGGTGTCGAAAGCACCTTTGATGCTACGCTCATACCATATATTGTTATTGCAAATCAATTTGCACATCAATATATGGTATAGAGCGGGTGCGCCGCACCCTTTTGACACCCTAATCATATTACGGATAAAAAGGGCTGCCGCGCCCTATTTTTATTTCAGGCCTTTCTTCATGCGGGAAGAAAGCAGGCATTCATCTCCATTCACCATATAAATCACCCCATTCTGGAAATCAATTTCCTTGATATTGTCCTTATTTACCAAATAGGACCGGTGGCAGCGGTAAAACCGCCCATCCACCTTTTTTTCAATCTCTTTGATTTTCCCTAAAAATTCCATCTGGCGGTTTTTGCAGTGTAAAATAATCTTATGCACATTCGGAGATGTTTCAAAAAAGAGAATATCGTCATAATCTACCGTAAATACCTTCTCATTTACTTTCACAGAAAAATTTGCATGCACTTTATTATTCGCAGACGCAAACCTTTGGCCTGCCTTGAGGATGCAGTCGTGCAGCCTTGTCCCCAGTTCTTCCGGGGCGTCCTTCAAAATGAAGTCCAATGCTTCTAACTTGTAAATAAACGTCATGTAACTCATTTCTGAATGGGTCGTAACAAAAATAATAAACCCCCTTGGATCATATTTCCTGATTTCCTGTGCCAACGTCAGCCCTGTCATGTCTGCGCCCAGGGCAATATCCAGAAAATATATCCCAACCTCCTCTGTTTCTTTCACTTTTTCAAGAATTTTATGGGGGTCCTCAGAAACGCAGCAAAGTTCCATGTCCAGTTCCTCCATAAGGACAATATTTTCGATCACCTGCTGCATTTTATCCCTTTCCACTTCTATGTCTTCACAAATATATATTTTTAACATGCTGCATTTTCTCCTTACATCTATTTTTCCATAAGGGAACCAAAGCTTCCCTGCGGCATCAGGGACATTTCTTTTCTGAAAGCTGCCACGCCCTTATCCCTTCATCAGCCCCAGGAAAGTATCCTCAAGCGTTTCACAGGCCTCATAAAGCCCCGTCATTAATATATGGTTGGATACCAGCAATTTTACGGCGTCCGCTTTTTCACCGGCGCCAATTTTGATCCGCACCTCCTGCCCGTTCTGTGAAACCACATGGTAGCCATGTTCCCGGAGGATTTCCTGTGCAGCTCCTGCGTCCATGCTTTCAATTACATAAACAATCTTTTTTTCCTTCTTATCATCCTTGCCAAAATCCATGCACTGAATAATTTCCCCTTTTTTGATTATAATTGCCCTGTCGCACATTTTTTCTAATTCACCCAGCAAATGGCTGGAAATCAACACTGTAATATTTTTTTCCTTCGCAATCTTCCTGATATATTCCCGGACTTCATAAATCCCTTCCGGGTCCAGCCCATTGGTCGGCTCATCCAATATCAGGACATCCGGCTCCTTTAATAAGGCCTGGGCAATCCCTAACCTCTGCCTCATGCCAAGGGAATATGCCTTGACGTTTTTATTTGCCGCACTTTCAAGCCCCAGCAAGCCCAGCAGCTCCTGCACCTTCTGTTCCCCTACGCCATTTAGCTTAGCAAAGTACATCAGGTTCTGGTATCCTGTGCTGTATGGATAAAAATTAGGGGTTTCAATCATGCAGCCAATATCCCTGACACTGCTTAAGTCCACTTCCCCGGTGTAATTCCTTGTCAGCCCTACTAATATTTTCATAATGCTGGTTTTTCCGGCTCCATTCGGCCCAATCAGCCCAACAATCTCCCCTCTTCCAAGCTCAAAGGAAACTTTATTTAAAATCTGGAAATCTTTTGCCTTTTTGCTGACATTGTTAACTTTCAATACACAATTCATCGTTTTCCTCCCTGATATGAATTTTTTCTTGCCAATTTACCTGCATTAAATTATAATAAACCCATCGCCAAAATCTGATGTTTTAAGGAGCTTATTATGATTACACTATATTTAATTTCTTCTATCTCTCTTTCATTTATGTTTGCCTGCGATATTTTTATATTAGCCCATCCGCATATTTCCAAAAAGAATTACCTTATTTTCCTTTTATCATCGTCAGCCCTTTGCTTCCTTCATTCATTCCTGGACTTCTCCCCTATGATATTTGTATTTCTGGTGGTTAATTCTTTCCTAATCATGCGGTTCACCAAAAAACCATACGCTGTTTTTTATATGCCCCTTAGTTACATTGTTAACTGCGTGCTGCTCAATTTAATCGGGCTGGGAATGAATCTGTTATGGGGCCTCTCTGTACAGGACATGAATTCTGATAAGCTGCTTCTTGTGGCAATACCCGCCTGCACGGCGGCAGCATCCTGCCCTGTCCTTTATCTGGCCAGGCGGCTGATCCAGGACCATCTTATCAGTACTTTTGAAAGCATGGGCAAAAAGCTCCTGGGATCCATTGCCTTAACCCTTTTTCTTTGCGCATTTTTGATTTACACGCTGGCTTCTTTTTTCGACCATTTAGAAATCACCCACAGGGAATACTTTCTCATGGCTTCTTCGGTAGCCCTTTATTCCCTGTTTACCATAAGCATGGTCCTTATTGTACTACGGACAGCCAAAAAAAACTACGAAACCCAGAAAAAAGTAGAATATCTGGAAAATTTAAATGAATACACCAAAAACCTGGAATTGCTATACAATAACCTGCGTTCCTTCAAGCATGATTATATCAATATTATGGCTTCCCTTGCTGCATATATTGATGAAAAAAAATATGAGGAGCTGGAAGCCTTTTTTTATGGGCACATTTTGCCAATGCAAAAAAACCTTACGCAAAAAAACGGAACCCTGAACAACTTATTACATATCAAGCCATTGGAACTGAAAAGTATTTTATATACCAAGCTGCTCTTAGCCGCCAACCAGGATATCGAAGTAACTATTGATATTCCGGATGAGATCGATTCCATCCATATGGAGCCCGTCGACCTTACCAGGATGCTTGGGATTTATCTGGATAATGCCATGGAAGCATGCCTTGAAACAGAGCAGCCAACCATTAATTTCCATCTGGGCAAAATGAACCAGGATACCGTGTTTATCCTATCCAATACGTTTGTTGACAAAGGGCTTTCTGTAGCCCAGATGTACAAAAAAGGCGTAACCACAAAAGGGGGCGGACATGGCATCGGCCTCCACAATGTGTCTGAAATCCTGAACCGTTATGATAATATTTACCATGAAACCCAAATCAAAGACGGCCTGTTCATACAGCAGCTCCAGATCTCATAGGGGGGGCTTACCCCCTATAAATCCTTTTTCTGTAAAGCAGCCATGCCAACCATTGAAAATACAATGCCTGTGCCTATAAAGACTGCGATATTTTTCATGCTCCAGTCCTGATACATCAGGAACTGGTCAGACACGCAGAACAGCACATAATCCATTATTTTTCCCAGCGCCGGTATTTTCTGCCCAGCAATCTGCAGGATACCTGGCATTACCCAAAACAGTATGATCAGGTAAATAAGGGGCGTAATGGTTGTATTGTAAAAACAGGTGAGCATCACTGCCGTTGCCCCTATGGCAAAGCCATAAACCATATAAATCAGGATCTCCTTCCCAATGGCACCCGCTAATACAGCCGGCGTCCAGGGCTGTTTACAGATTACCAATGCAATGTCGTTTAAAATCCCGCCGCACAGGCCAACCAGCATACTGGCAAGAGCCACGCCCACAATTTTTGCTGTGGCAATCTGGAGCCTGCTGCTTCTTGACGTAAACACAAATGTGGCTGTTTTTAAGTCAAACTCCTCCCCTAAGCTTTTTGCCGCTAAAAACATAATTAAAATACTGGAAAAATTTCCAAAAAATGCGATTACATTGTGCACCCCAAAGCTGTCCGGGAACGAATACGCGCCGTATACCATCCCTCCTCCCATAACCAACACCAGGCCCAGGCCGATTAGAAACTCTCTTTTTTTCACTAATTTCACAAACTCCAACAATGTAATTCCGATTGTCCTTTTCATATCCTTGCTCCTCCTTTCGGTTTTATCCCATTATAAGCTTTTCTGGTCCCTATCCCCATTTTTTTCTTAAATGGGGATAAATCTGTCGTAAACGTAAAGATATGGAACCGCCAGGGCAATATAGGTATGCCATTGCCTGGTACGCTCTGCCGCATTATCTTAGTGCAGTAACAAATTTTTTCTTGTATATTACTACAAGTTATAGTATACTTTTTAAAACAACCATACCATATGTAAGACATTCTGTTTCAAAATCAATCAGGAGGTTTGTATTATGAAAAAAAAATTAGCGCTCATCCTGGCAGGGCTCTTATGCATAGGTTCTTTCACATCCTGTGCGCCTTCCAGCCCTTCCTCTGAAAAAGACGCCGCAAAAGGCGCCGGGAACCAGCCGGAGATGGTTATTGCTGTTTCCGAAAACCAGAAAGAATTTTATCAGGTGGTAATATCCCAATATCGTAAGCTGCACCCAGAAACGGACGTAACGGTTGAAATAATCCCTTGGATTGATAATACGCCTACGGAGAAAACGGAGAAAAACAAGAAAGCGATAAAGGACATGCAGGTGCAGATTATGGCAGGCAAGGGGCCGGATGTCTTCCTTCTGGACGAAAGCGACAGCTTATTGCCGGACATGGTAAAAAGCAGTTACAACGGGGTATTTTTAGACCTGAACACAGTGATAGACGGGATCAAAGGCCTGCCGCTGAACCAGACGGTGGTAAAAGCAGGGGAAGTGGATGGGAAACAGTATTTTCTGCCGCTGGGATATAGGCTGGCAGGCATTGCTGTGGCAGATGATACGCTTGGGGATTTCCAGCCGTCCTCCGGCCAGCCGGATAAATTCCTAAAAGAGGTTGCCGCCCATGCAGGGGTGGAAAGCTTCCGCAACGAATCTTTGATGAAATGGTATCTGCCTGGGCTTTTTGGGACGCCTGTTTTGGATTATGAGGAAAAATCCGTGACGGTTTCCAAGGAATTGCAGGATATGGCAGAGCTGTTAGAAGAAGGATCGGGAATTACGGATGAAAATGCGCCGGAATTGCCTGATGTTATGACGATTGGGAGTTCCAACGATGAGGGATTTGCAATGCTTGTGAAACAGTCTTTTGCTTCGGGTACAGACATTAAGTTCCTGCCGTTCCCAAATGGGGAGGGAGGGATTAACGCACAGGTGAGCATATTTGCAGCAGTCCGGGCAAACAGCGCGCACGCTTCCGAAGCTGGTGAGTTCCTGGCCTTTTTGCTGTCAGATGAAATGCAGGGCAGCACAGGCTGGGAAGGCTTTGGGAATGGAAAAATGCCTTCGGTGGTTCCTGTGAATAACAATGCTGTTGTTCCGGCGCTCCAGTATAAGTTTGCCCTTGGGGCAGAAGAATATCAGGAAGACGCTGCAAAGAAAGCGGAAGAATTGTCCCAGCTCACACAGCAGGTTACAACGGCCCGGTTCTGCGAATATGAAAATTCTTTGATTTATCAGACAGTTTTTATGACAGATGGGAGCCGGCCTGTGGCGGAAAGGCTGGAAAATTTAAAGGATGAATTACGCTTCTATTTTGAGGAATAAGCGGGGGCAGGATGAAGGGCAGGACCTGCGCCTCCTGCCCGGAGGGCTTTCCTATAAGATAAAAAACAAAACCAACGAATAACGGTGACCTTCTCCCACAAATATTTTTTATCCCAAGTTTTTGTTGTTGGTCTGACCATATTTCATTCCCTTTCGTTTTTATCATAGTATTACGCCATATCTGAAACCTTATATCTCAATATAGTTTTTAAGTTTTCCCCTTGTGTACGGTTGGCATGATTCAAATATATTTCACGGTGTTCTTTTCCCATGCGTTTATAACCGTATCATCTGCCGTATAAGTCCCAGTATAACAATCATCCCCATTTTTAAACATCCCACAAACGTCAAGCTAAACACCAAGACACTTACCAAAAGAAAACGGAAACTTTTTTCTATAACACATATCATCAGCCTTTCTGTTATTTTTAGCTCCAAATCCATAACCTCCCTTACTCATTTGTTGGCGCTGTATTCTTCAGTTCAGTACGGCAGAACAGTATAAACTGCCGCACCTTTTTATCTTCTCTATCTTTTTTCTGTCAATGCCCTGTCCTCCATTTCTCAAAATCACTGTATCTGAAATGAAAAATGGACTGGTGGGGAATGGCAGTGTATTGCTGTATTTAAAAACAGAAAAGTGTCCATCGGTTTTCTTCCAATAAACGCTTTCCCGCCTTAATTCTTAGGTTAATTATTATAATCTATCATTCTTTTATCTCTTCGGGCAATCCGCCACACAGCGAACTTCCCTGCCGTTACTGCTACCGGAAGCCCTCCCGGTGCCATAATCCACTGACTGGCAATATACAGGTTTTGTACCCCCTTTAAAAGTCCCTTCACACGAAAGGACTTTACACCTTTTCTTGTAATGAATCCCATATATGCTCCATGATATGCGTTACAATACCGTTCATAAGTAATCGGTGTCCAGCAGTCAAGAAATGCCATATGCCCTTGAAGACTGGGAAACTGCATCTGCAGCCGTTCTTCTACTGCCTTTACTGTTTCCTTCTTCCGGCTCTCATATTCCTCCTTTGTCAGACTCTTCCAGTATAAATAGTCTTTATCAAATTGCGGAATATTTACTTGAATCACTATTTTCCCTGTTGGAGCAAATTCCGGTTCATATTCATAACTTTTCACTGAAATCCTCTCCACTTTCCTTCCTCCTGTTTCAAAAGGGCTACAGCCAAAGAAAATAGTACCTTTTCTGCCATACGCTTCCTTGTCTGCCACGAATGCTGCCTGAACAGCGCTAAAAAGAGGATATTTTTCATTATCAGCATAACAGGACTGCCATTTTGCATCCATATACTTTTTCCCGATCAACCTGCCAAACATCTCCATGGTATCCACTGATGAAATAATATAATCCGCTAATACCTTTTCTTTATCTGCTATTTCGATTCCTATTGCTTTTTTATTCTCTATAAGAATCCGTACAACAGGCGCATTGCAGTGCAAATTCCCGCCCAGCCGTAAAAAACGGTTCACCATACGGTTTACCATTGCCAGAGAACCGCCTATTGGAATCTCGCCATTGCCAGATGTAATACTGGCATAAGAAACGAGAAATGAACTTGCAACATATTCTTTTGGCAAATAATCTGTAAATAGTTGTTTTAAAGCAGGGTGTTTAAACCTCTTGGACAGTTCCTCCAAATCAATGGAGCCATATTCTTTCATCACCTTTGGCATATTCGCCATTGAAACGCCCATATGGATATAATCCATGATTCCCATAGCATCCATAGGTTTTTCGGCTGGTATTTCACATTCCGCCGCATATTTCACATGCTCTATAAATTTTTCTATTTCCATCGCATCTTCAGGGGACAACTTGAGCAACTCCGACTTCGTCCTTTCCAAATCCTTCCACAATGTTACTTGCGAGTTCTCTTTGATGCTTGTATAAAAACTGTCACAATCCGCAAATTCCGTATGTTCATCTAATGCTCCGACTGTTTCCCATACTTTGCGGAGTGCTGTCCCCTTCTTCGTTCCAGTAAGCCAATGAATGCAATTGTCAATATGGCATCCTTTCCGGTTCCACCCCATACACTGTCCGCCGGCAACTGGATTTTTTTCATAAATATCCACGTCATAACCTGCAAGTTTTCCATAAATTCCTGCTGACAATCCAGCAATACCGCCACCTACAATTACAATTCTCTTTTTGTTTTCACTCATCGTTTCCCTCCATAGATAAACTATTTGAACTAAATTGTTCTTTATCATTTTGCAGCATACCCACCATCCACTCCGGTTCCGGCAAAGGAATATCCGGATGTAAAGTATACTGTTCCATAATTCCATGTACCGCACACCAATACATATTTGACAGCGACATGACATCTCCTTTGCGAATGCTTCCGTCTTTTTGCCCTGCCTTCACCCAGTTTTGGCAGAATGCAATCGTATCTACTGAAGCTGCCAGCTTACGAAGTTTTTCTGGTACGTCTTCGCCCCGCACGATATGTCCCATAAATACAAACATTTTTGCAATAAAAGGATTTTTTTCTGTCTGCAGAAACAACATTTTTGTAAATTGATAAAAAAAATCCAAACCATTTTTTGCTTTGACCCGCATTGGCGTGCGCATCCCTTCCAAACCGATATTTACCAATTCCTCTAACAGCATTTCCTTTGTAGGGAAATAATGGAACAGCAGCCCTTCACTAATCCCTGCCCGTTTGGATATTTGGCTTGTTTTGGTTCCGTAGTATCCCCGCTCCACAAATAAATCCAGCGTGGCCTGAATAATTTGTATTTTTCTGGCTTCTTTTTGTTCTTTTCTTGTCATATTGCATTTCCTCCAGCGAATAAACACAATTTAACATTAGCACAGTCATCGAAAAATTTATAGAGTGATTTACTCAATGAAATTTATATCAATGGGGCTGTCGCATTAAGAAAAATGATACAAGATATAGTTGGCATAAATCATTCTTCTATACTATATCTTGTATATGTTTTGCTTAGTGCAACAGCCCCTTTCTTGTCTTATAGGAAAGACGGTATTGATGTTCTAAGACAAGGTTCTGCTTCCGGCGGATGCCTGCTAAAATTTTCATCTGGCACTAAAATCTATATCACATTCCGCCGCATCGGCGTCATATCATAAACATTGCTTGCAGCCACAGCCTTGGAATCCCGTTCCCTTACAATATAAATAGGCCGGTTTTTATTTTCCAGATAATCTTTGGACAGATACTGCCCTATAATAAACAGCATAAGCATCTGCAGGCTGCTGAAAAACGCTATCATGCAGAAAACATAATATACCGTCCCAAGGCTGTGGTGGAATATTATCTGCTGCGCCAAAGCGTTCCCTGCAAGAAGGAAAGAAATCACCATCAGCAGCGCCCCAAGGATGCCCGGCAGCTTTAAGGGGGCGGTAGAAAAGGAAAGGATCCCGTCGAAGGCATAGGAAAACAGGCTTTTTAAGTTCCATTTGGAATTTCCGGCAGCCCGTTCAATATTGTGGAATTCCAGCCATTTTGTTTCAAAGCCCACAAAGGAGAAAATTCCTTTTGTGTAGCGGTTGTATTCCTTCATGGCAAGGATGGCTTCTGCCATGGTGCGGTTCATCATGCGGAAATCCCCTGCGCCATCGCTCATGTCCATATGGGTCATGTTCTGGATCACCTTGTAAAAGCTGCGGGAGAGGACGCCCCGGACGATGCCGTCCCCTTCACGGCCTACCCGTTTCCCGGCGCAGCAGTCATAGCCTTCCTGGCTGACGGCTTGGTACATGGGTGCAAGGAGGGTGGGCGGGTGCTGCAGATCGGCGTCCATAATCACGCAGTAATCCCCCTGCGCCTGTTCCAGCCCAGCATACATAGCTGCTTCTTTCCCAAAGTTCCGGGAAAAGGAAAAGTAATGGCAGTGCTTATCCTGATAGCTGAGTACCCGCAGGATATCCAGCGTATGGTCTTTGCTCCCGTCGTCTATAAACAGGAATTCATAGTCCAAGTCCGGGATAGCCGTAATGGCCTTTAAGGTTTCCCGGTAAAACAGGGATACAACTTCTTCTTCATTATAGCATGGTACGATAATACTCAGTTTACTCATGGATTTCCTCTCCTTTCGCGGTGGCAAGTGTTGGCTGGTATCCGGCTGGCTTACGGAAAATCTGGCATTTGCAGACGGCATAATTGGCAACGACGGTGGCAAAGCTGACAACAATTTTGGACAGCGCAGGGCTAAGCTGCAGGTACTGGATAAAGAACGCCAGCAGCATATTTTCCATAAGGAGGGTTAAAAACCGCATGGATACAAATGATACCAGTTCTTTCCCGATTTGGTTCCTGGAGTGGAACACAAAGATGCGGTTGGTGACGTAAGCAGAAGCCACGGCAAACACCCACGCAATGGTATTGGCGGCTAAGTAGCCCGCTTTGAAATGCAATAGCGCCAGATATGCCGCATAGTTGACAAGTGTGGTGGCTCCCCCGGTCAGCAGGTAGCTGATGGCTTCCTGGGCAGAGCCTTTGGGGCCGTGCCCCATTTCCCCCTGGCTGTCCATGGAGGGCGTCAATGTCTGTAGTTTCTGTTGCAAATCCTTTTTCATAATAAATCCTCTTTTCTGTTAAGTTTATCTATGTAGAAAGGGCTGCGGTGTTTTGGAAAATGCATGGTGGGGCAATTCCCAAAAAGCAGGCCAACGAAAAACAAAAGCAGCGACAGGGCGCTTATGGCAATCCCAACGGTTTTCCCGGGGGGCTGGTAAGAAATTATAATTTCATGGCTCCCGGCATCCAGCGGGAATCCCACAAAGCTGGTGTTTACAGCTTGTATGGAAACTGGTTCCCCGTCTACCCAAGCCTGATATCCGTCCCGGTAAGGGTAGGAAGTGACAAAGTAGCTGCCCTCCCCACAGGAAACATTCCCTTCCAGGAGATGGCTGCCTTTCCCCTGTTGGAATTTGGCAGCTTCTGCCGTGGGGTTGCCCCACTGGGCGGTATCCATTACCCAGAACTGAAATTCCGACAGCAGGTATTTGCCCGGTTTTAAGCTGATTTCCAAGGTTTCTGTGTTTTGGCTGGAAGAAATCAGGTAAGTAAACACGTGGTTCTCATTTGGGTAAGCTGCGCGCTTGCTGGACAGCTTATTCCGTATGCCGTTGATATCTATGGTAACTTCATGGCCTTTGGGGGATTCTGCCCCAAAGGAACAAATCAGGATGTTATCTTCTAAAGGCTGCCGCAGGGGGAGGGAAACCTGCATTTCTTTTTTCAATGAAACGGATAAAACACTGCCGTTTTCGTCCTGCTGCAAAGAAATGCCAGGGGTGTCCGGCAGCAGCCCTGCCAGTTCCTTCCCGGTAAGGGTTTCTATGGAAACCGGGGTAATCCGCGAGGTTTCCAGAAAAGCGTCCGCCGTGGTTATTCCTTCTTTGCGGATACTTCCTTTGGTTCCTGCAGCGCCGCCGTTATTATTTTCTTCCAAAGGCTGCCCTGTAATGGTGTAGCGGGTTAGCGCTTCCAGCGTGTAGGGGAATTCAAGCTTTTCAAATTCCTCCTGCGGCATTAGGGCCGTGCTGGTATAGGCGATGGGCAGTACCCCACTGTGTTCCGCAATTACAATGCCGTCTTTTTCAGCAATGGGCTGGTAACCCAGCGGAAGCCGGGAATCCTTTGCCTGGATATACCGTATGCCCATCAGGTAGGCGAAAAAGGGGTTTGCGTCCGTCATCAGAGCAACCCGGTTGCGGACGCGGATGGGGTTCCTGGCAATGTTGTAAAAAAAGTTTGCATAACTGCTGTCCGTCACGGAAGAATACATTGCGGTGCTCCCCAGGCCAGACACTGGCATTACGTTTACATTGGCGTAAGGCTCCGTCAGGCAGTCAAAACGGTAATTTTTGTTAAGCCCCAGCCCTTCCAGTTCCGCTTTGGAAAAGACCTCCTGCCGGTTGTCAGAAGCAGAAATAAACTGGTCGTTGCTGCTGACGGTAATACAGGTAATGGCTGGCGGCAGGCACAGCAGCAGGTAAAGGGGGAGCCGGAGCGCAGGGCTGCCCCAGTTCTTTTTTTCCGGGTGCGCCTTGGCATATACCCCGACAATGGCAGCCGCCCCAAAGGCTGTGGCCGTCATCCATGCATCGGCTGTTACCGCTTCTGCAGAGGTAACGTAACGTATGGGGAGCAGGCACAGCAGCCCGCAGGGCAGGCTATGGCGCTCCTTCCCGGAATACAGCCGTTCCAGGGTCTGGGTACACAGCAAAAGGATCAGCGGAATCAGCGGGACCAAAACTTTATAGCGGATATACAAAAGGCCGCTCAGCAGGTACGGGAATGTATTTACTGTCAGGCAGGCAAGCAGGGCGGCGCTTAACAGCCTGGAACCCTTCCGCCGCAGGCTTAACAGCAGCGTATACAGGCACACAAGGGTCAGCCCGCACCCGCCCGGATGGTACAGCAGCGATTCCATGGAAAGCTGGATGGAAAAAATTTCGGAAAGGGCAGGCGGTATGCCCGCATCCTTTTTAGTCGAAAGCAAATCCAGCCCGGTAGGCAGCAGCAGGGCAGCCGTTATCCCTATGGAAATCCCAATGGAAAAGAACAGGCGCACCCATGCCTGCCACATCCTGCCGGGGCCCATCCGGCTGCCAGCCGCGCCCCCAAAATATAGCCGGTACAAAAAGTACAGGAAAACCACGGCAAGGACTGACGGCGCAAAGTAATAGCTATGTAAATAGGCCATCGCCAGGGAACACACCAAAAGCCCGTGCCGCCCCTTTGCAAGTATCCGGTCAACCCCAAGCAGCGCAAGGAGCAAAAAAGGCAGGTAATTTACAAACATCACCTGGTGGTGGGACTGGTAAAAGCACCCGGCACAGGAATAGAGGATCCCTCCCAGGAAAGCGAAAAAGGGAAGTTCCAGATGCTTTTTCAGCCAGCAGCAGCAAAGGATGCTCCCTGCCGCAATTTCCAAAATTGCATAAACGGAAAGAACCCATGCCATAGGCGCCCAGGGCAGCAAAAGGGAAATCAGGACGTCCAGCCGCAGCAGCCCATAATAGGAAAAATCGTAGATATTGCTGCCTGCCCCCGCAAGGGAATAGTCAGGCAGAAGCTGGCCGGTTTCATAGAACATTGCCCGGAATTGCTCCGCTACTGCCAGATGCTGGCTGAACCAGTCCCCCTCGGAGCCCCAGACGGAGTTCTCCGGCAGGATCAGCAGGACGCAGAGAAACGTGAATAACGCCAATATAAATGGGTAAAAAAGTTTTTTCAAAAAGTTCCTGTCCATGATGCCCTCCCAGTTTGTAATGGAACATATTAGTATCCGATTGCAAAAAAAAGTATAAATTCATTTTCTTAAAATTTCACCAAAGAAAATCTTAAAGATTCTTAAGAATTTTTGAATCAATACAGATTTGTGCTAAAATGGCTAACAGGTAAATGAAGCCATTGTTTTCAGTATGTACATAAGGCAGGACAGGAGAGAGGATGTATGGACGCAAAAAGCATACCGCAGATTTTAATGGCAGACGACAACCATGAAATCCGTGAAGTGGTAAATATCTTGTTGTCAGGGGAAGGCTATGGGGTGGACGAAGCGGCGGACGGCAGGGAAGCTTTGGAGAAAATCCGTGGGAATACATATGATTTGGTTATATTGGATGTGATGATGCCAAATATGAACGGGTATCAGGCCTGCATGGAAATTCGGAAAAGCAGCAATACACCGATTTTATTTTTAAGCGCGAAATCCCAGGTGGAGGACAAGACACTGGGATTTGCCAGCGGCGGGGATGACTACCTGCCGAAGCCTTTTTCCTATCAGGAATTGTTAAGCAGGGTAAAAGCGCTGATACGCAGGTATCAGGTTTATAAAGGGAAGGATGAAGCAGGCGCGGATGCACCGCAGGGAGCCTGGGAAGAAACTGGCGCAGGGCAGGGCTTTGGGGCAGATAGGGAAAACCGGGAACAGAAACAAAGCGGCAGGGAAGGGGCAGAAAAAGCCATTGTCCTGCCAGGAATCCAAATCTATGAAAACCAGGGCAGGGTATTGCTGGAGGGGAAGGAAGTGGAACTGACGGATATTGAGTTTTCCATCCTGTGCCTGCTGGGCAAACACCGGGGGCAGATTTTCCCAATCCAGCACCTGTACGAATGTATCTGGGAAGAAGAATATTATTATGGGGCGTCTAATACCGTGATGGTGCATATCCGCAACCTCCGGGGAAAAATTGAGAAAGACCCCCACAATCCTAAAATTATAAAGAATGTTTGGGGGAAGGGATACCGCTGTGAATAAAAGCAAACGGAAAGGGAAAGAAAAATCAGGGATTAAGCCCATAAAACGAAGCTGGAAAGGACGCATTTTCCGGTTTCCGGAAAGGATGGCAGGAAGGCTCTCCCTCCTCCTTGTCATCTGCGCAGTCATGAGCATTTGCTGTTTCCGCTACATGATGCAGCACCAGTCGCAGGTATATATCGAATTGCTGAAATGCGGGGTTATAAAGTTTAACGCAAGGGAAATTGCGGAGGAGCTGCAGGAAAAGGCAAAGGACATTACCTTTGGGGATGTGGATGAAGAAACGCTGAAAGAGCTTCTGGACGTTGAAAAATATGACGATGGGTATACGTATATTTCCTTATATGGGGAGGACAGCTTATTCCTGTTTAACCTTATCCAGCCCCCTGCATGGGACAACATGCTGGACAGTGTATTTTGGTATGGGGATGCAGTCACATATACCGGGGCGGATTTTTTTGGGGAACTGAAATTTAGGGATATGGAAGGGCAGCTCATGATGTATTCCATGCACCAGGTCAAGATGGCAGTGCCCTATTTTTTTATTATGCTGCTGGTAAGTATGCTGTTTTTCAGCCCAGTGCTGCTTTATGTCTGGAACAGGATGCGGTATGTGGGAAGGCTGAAGGATGAAATCCTCGTGATGGCAGAAGGGGATTTGGAGCATCCCATTACCAGGAAGGGTGGGGATGAAATTGGGATCCTTGCAAGGAACCTTGACGGGATGCGCCTTGCCCTGGAGGAAAATATCAGGAAAGAGCAGGAAGGGAAAAAGGCAAACCACGATTTGATCAGTTCCATTTCCCATGACTTACGCACGCCTTTGACTACCCTGTATGGGTATCTGGAAATTATAGCCCAGAAAAAATGCCCCCAGCAAAAGCAGGAAGAATATATCGCCAGATGCATTGAAAAGGTAGAGGAAATCCGTGCATTGTCCGATAAAATGTTTGAATATGCTTTGGTTTATGAGAAAAATGAACATGCAGAACTGGCAGAGATGGCGGTGTGGGAGCTTCTGGAAGAAATGGAGAGCAGCCAGGAGTTTTTAAAGTTAAAGGGATTTCAGGTACAGGCAGAGTTCCATGCACCGGAAATGGCTAAAATCAATGGGAACCGGGTCTTTTTCCAGCGGGTGTTCAGCAACCTGTTTTCCAATATTTTAAAATATGGGGAAACCGAAAAACCCGTATGCCTGACAACTGGCGTCCATAAAGGATGCTTGGAGCTGGGCTTCCTGAACTGGAAAAACAAGAAGTGCGGGCAGGTGGAAAGCAACCGGATAGGCTTAAAAAGTGTGCAGAAAATGGTGGAATTGCTGCAGGGGAGCCTTTTTGTGGCAGAGGAGGAGGAAACCTTTGCAGTTACTATCCGGCTGCCTTTGGTGTAAGGGAAATTTCAAATACGCCCCGGGGCGCCAAAAGTGTGCGTATTCGCACGGTAGGAGGGATACATCATATGAGAGAGCAGCTAACAAAGAGCGATGTAAAGAAAATAGAAGAAGATGGGATATTTCATATTGAGGCTTCACAAATAAAAGAATTTAAAGAACCAAGATTAATGTCAAAATGGGATAGTTCAGAACAATTGCCTTCTGCTTTGAAACGTAATAAAATCAATATCTTGCCTAATAGTAGACGTTCTTATGTATTAGGAGATTTTCTTTTGTATCAAGACATTCCTGAACTTGAAGAACATGTAACAAAAATGACTGCAGTAGAATTACCAGAATATGAAAGTATAGATATTAACAACATTACATCTGAAGCTAATGCAATTAATGTATTAATATTATCAAAAATATTAGATGACTTTTTGGGTACTGATGAAAATGTTGGTACATTTAATGGACGTATGGGTACAGGTACATTTGATTTCAATGTTAATACTGTGAGAGGAGCGAAACAACATATTCTAGTCAATAACGCTCAGTGTGAAATAGATGGTGGATTTGAAAATTCGGAGTCAGTAGTAATCATGGAAGCCAAAAACGTAGTTCATCCTGATTTTCATGTTAGACAACTTTATTATCCATATAGATTATGGAAAACTAAAGTTAATAAACCGATTAGACTTGTTTTCTCAATATATTCAAATAAAATATATCGTTTATTTGAATATGAATTTACTGATATAAACGATTATTCATCAATCAAATTGATTAGGAACAAAAACTATTCTCTTCAAGATATAGAAATTACATTAGAAGAACTAATTGAAGTTAGAAATGCTACACCAATAAAGTTTGATGATAATCAAGAAGATAAGAGTTTACCTCCATTTGTTCAAG
>OFHA01000581.1_pt1 | contig 31257 bp, 37 predicted proteins | sample 1521891 | NCBI WGS metagenome assembly OFHA01 (sample SAMEA3504089, study PRJEB24116) | mouse gut metagenome | biome: mouse gut; feature: mouse-associated habitat; material: faeces | place: Denmark | collected 2011
AATGATTTTGATCAAATGCATCAATTCTAAAATTACTAACTTTTTGAATATCCCTACCAGAATAAATCGTACTTGAAAACAGTGCCATTACCCCATGACCCAAAGCTTCATCGCTTGAAGCCAAACAAACTGCTTGATATAAATTCATTGGTCCATCAGCACTCGTTGCGCTTGCTGGCCTCATCGCTCCTGTTAAAACAACTGGCTTGTATGTACAAACTGTTAAATTTAAAAAATATGCTGTTTCATCTAATGTATCAGTTCCATGCGTAACCACAAATCCATCAATATTATCCTGATTTGCTAAATCATTAATTTTCTTAGTTAGACACAACCAATATTGTTCATTCATTTCATTACTATCAATATTGAAAAGCTGAATAGCTGTTAAATTAGCAATCTCATTAATCATTGGAATAGAATCAATAATTTCTTTAATATCTATTTTCCCAGCCTGATAATTAGTCGCTTTACCAATTTTACCACTTCCAGCAATTGTTCCACCAGTAGCTATAATCACTATGTTTTTCATTCTATCACCGATATAATTATAACAAATTTATTATAGTATAAAAAGAAAAAACGTCCCTTTAATATAAAGAGACGTTCTTTATTACTATTTATCAGCTACTAATACTTTATCAGTAGTATGTTCTAGTATAATTTCTTCAGCAGCAGCTTGTGCAGCAGCTAAACGAGCAATTAATACACGATATGGTGAGCAAGAAACATATGATAAACCTGTTTTATGACAGAATTTAATTGATTCAGGATCTCCACCATGTTCACCGCAAATACCTAATTTAATATTAGGACGAACACTACGACCTTTTGAAGCTGCCATTTCAACTAATTGTCCAACACCACTTTGATCTAATGATACAAATGGATCTACTTGAATTACTTTACGATTAATATATTCAGGTAAGAAACTTCCAACATCATCACGTGAGAATCCAAATGTCATTTGAGTTAAATCGTTTGTACCAAATGAGAAGAATTCTGCTTCAGATGCAATTTGGTCAGCTGTCAAAGCTGCACGAGGAATTTCAATCATTGTACCAACAAGGTATTTGAGTGTTTTTCCTTTTTCTTCCATAACTTTATTTGCTGTTTTTACAACAACTTCTTTTACATATTTCAACTCTTTGATTTCACCAATCAAAGGAATCATAATTTCAGGTACAATTTCAATACCCTTTTCTTTAGAAACTTCAATAGCAGCTTCAATAATTGCTCTTGTTTGCATTTCTGCAATTTCAGGATAACTTACTGCTAAACGGCATCCACGATGTCCCATCATAGGATTCAATTCATGAAGACCTTTTGCTTTAATTTTTAATTCTTCTACAGTTTTACCTGTTTCTTTTGCTAATACTTCAAATTCTTCATCTGTATTTGGCATAAATTCATGCAAAGGTGGGTCCAAAAGACGAATAGTAACTGGTCTTTCTCCCATAGCTTCATAAATGCCTTTAAAGTCATCTTTCTGGAATGGTTCAATACCAGAAAGTGCTTTTACTCTTTCTTCTACACTATCGGAAAGAATCATTTTTCTAAATTTCATAATTCTTTCACCTTCAAAGAACATATGCTCTGTTCTTGTCAAACCAATACCTTCTGCACCAAAATCAATAGCAACTTTTGCATCTTTTGGTGTATCAGCATTTGTTCTTACCTTCAAACTTCTCTTTTCATCTGCCCATTTCATAAATGTAGCAAAGTCGCCAGAGATTTCAGGGTCTACTGTTGGAATATCTTCGTTATAAATATTACCTGTGGAACCATCTAATGAAATATAGTCGCCTTCTTTAATTGTTGCACCACCCAATGTGAATGTTTTTTCTGCTTCATTCATACGGATTTCTTCACAGCCAGATACACAACAAGTACCCATACCACGAGCTACAACAGCTGCATGAGATGTCATACCACCACGAACTGTCAATATACCTTGTGCTGCAACCATGCCTTCAATATCTTCTGGAGATGTTTCCAAACGAACAAGTATTACTCTTTCGCCTGTTTCAGCATGTATTTTTGCATCTTCTGCTGTAAAGTAAACTTTACCAGCAGCAGCACCAGGAGAAGCTGGCAAACCTTTACCGATTGCTTTTGCAGCTTTTAATGCTTTTTGGTCAAAAGCAGGGTGCAAAATTTGGTCAAGTTGTTTTGGTTCAACTTTCATTAATGCTTCATCTGTTGTAATAAGTCCTTCATTTACTAAGTCAACAGCAATTTTCAATGCTGCATTTGCAGTTCTTTTGCCGTTTCTTGTTTGCAAGAAATATAATTTACCTTCTTCAACTGTAAATTCCATATCCTGCATATCTTTGTAATGGTTTTCCAATTTATTTGCAAGTTCCATAAACTGATTATATACTTCAGGCATATCCTGTTCCAATTGTGCAATTGGTTTTGGTGTACGAACACCAGCAACAACGTCTTCACCTTGTGCATTTACAAGATATTCACCAAGCATTGCTTTTTCACCAGTTGCTGCATTTCTTGTAAATGCAACACCTGTACCAGATGTATCACCTTTGTTACCAAATACCATCATTTGTACATTTACAGCAGTACCCCAGCTATAAGGAATGTCATTCATTCTTCTATATACAAATGCTCTAGGGTTATCCCAAGAACGGAATACAGCTTTTGCAGCTTCAAGCATTTGTTCTTTAGGGTCTTGTGGGAAATCTTTTCCTTGGTCTTCTTTATAAAGTTCTTTAAATTTTTCTGCGATTTCTTTCAAATGGTCTGCTGATAAATCAGTGTCATATTTTGCGCCAACTTTTTCTTTGTATTCGTCTAATAATCTTTCAAATTTTGATTTAGATACACCAATAACAACGTCAGCAAACATCATAATAAATCTTCTGTAAGAATCATATGCAAATCTTTCATTGTTTGTTTTCTTTGCAAGAGCTTTTACAGAAACGTCATTCAAGCCTAAGTTTAAAACAGTGTCCATCATACCAGGCATAGAAGCTCTAGCTCCAGAACGTACAGATACTAACAATGGGTCTTCAGGGTCGCCTAATTTTTTTCCAGCGATTTCTTCTAATTTTTTAAGAGCTTCTTCAATTTGTTCAATCATTTCAGGTGTAAATTTTTTTCCACCTTCATTATATTCTGTACAAGCTTCTGTTGTAATTGTAAAACCTTGAGGAACTGGCAGTCCCAAATTTGTCATTTCGGCTAAGTTTGCACCTTTACCGCCTAACAGGTTTCTCATGGAAGCGTTTCCTTCGCTAAACATATACACATACTTTTTGCCCATGTTAAAAATACCTCCTAACAATAAATTCATCATAAGTGAGTTAGAATAGAGTTTAAAACAAATTATATTGTTTTATTGTAATAAACCATTGTCCATTCACACTGTCTTAATTAATATACCACTTTTTAGCAAAAAGTACAACAAATTCTTTTAATTTTTTATATTCTATTTTTCAACAAAATATTTCTTATTTTTTTCTATTTCATTATGCGACAATACAAATAATCAAAACAAATTTTTTTATACATTTTGCACTGTATATTGATTAAAATTCCATTTTTTGTTTTAAATATTCTACTAACTGGTCAATTTTTACTCTTTCTTGTTGCATGGTATCTCTATCTCTTATTGTTACTGCATTATCTTCTAATGAATCAAAATCAAATGTAATACAGAAAGGTGTACCAATTTCGTCCTGTCTTCTGTAGCGCTTACCAATACTACCTGCATCATCATAATCACAGTGAAATTCTTTTAATAACATTGCATAAACTTCTTCTGCCTGTTCTGATAATTTTTTAGAAAGAGGCAAAACGGCTGCTTTAATTGGTGCAATTGCTGGGTGAAAATGCAATACCGTTCTAGTATCTCCATCTTCTAATGTTTCATCATCATAAGCATTACATAAAAATGCTAATGTCATTCTGTCTGCACCCAATGATGGTTCAATACAATATGGTATATATTTTTTATCTTCTTCTTGGTCAAAATATGTCATATCCTGTCCAGACACATTTTGATGACAAGTCAAGTCAAAATCTGTTCTGTCTGCAATGCCCCAAAGTTCACCCCAGCCAAATGGGAACAAAAATTCAATATCTGTTGTAGCATTACTGTAATGAGAAAGTTCTTCTTTTTCATGGTCACGCAAGCGAATATTTTCCTCTTTGATATTCAAATGTAACAACCATTCTTTACAATATTTTCTCCAATATTCAAACCATTCTAAGTCTGTACCTGGTTTACAGAAAAACTCTAATTCCATTTGTTCAAATTCTCTTGTTCTAAATGTAAAATTGCCTGGTGTAATTTCATTTCTAAATGATTTACCTATCTGTCCAATACCAAAAGGTAATTTTTTTCTTGTTGTTCTCTGCACATTTTTAAAATTAACAAATATTCCCTGTGCTGTTTCTGGTCTTAAATATACTGTATTTTTTGCATCTTCTGTAACACCTTGAAATGTTTTAAACATCAAATTAAACTGTCTGATATCTGTAAAATTATGTGTTCCACAACTTGGGCAAGTGATTTTTTCATCTTCTATAAATTTTTTCATTTGTTCATTGCTCCAAGCATCAATGCTGACTTCTTCCATACCTTTTTCTTTTCTATATTCTTCAATAATTTTATCTGCTCTAAATCTTTCTTTACATTCTTTACAATCCATAAGAGGGTCACTAAATCCTCCTACGTGTCCAGAAGCTACCCATGTTTGAGGATTCATCAGTATCGCACAATCTACACCAACATTATAAGGGCTTTCTTGTATAAATTTGCGCCACCATGCTTTTTTTACATTGTTTTTCAATTCTACACCAATTGGACCATAATCCCATGTATTTGCTAAACCACCATAAATTTCAGAACCAGGATATACAAATCCTCTGTTTTTCGCCAATGCTACAATTTTCTCCATAGTAATCTCTGCCATAATATAAAAACTCCTTTCTAAAATAAAAAAAACTCTCGTCCCTTACAATACTGTAAGGGACGAAAGTAATCTTCCGCGGTTCCACCCTTTTTGACTAAATAAGATTTTTAGTCCTCTTTCAAAGTATCTGCTCCAAAGCGCCATTCTTTATGCTTCATTACATTGTTTTCACCATTTCACAATGTTCTCTGCAAAATTTCACATAAATACTCCTCTTTTTCATAACAGTTATTATAATATTTTATATTTTTAATTTAAAATTATCAAAAACAAAATATTTTTTTAATTTTTATATACTCTATCATGCATTCTTTGTAAAGTCAACCTTTTTTTGATATTTTTATGGAAATCAATTTTTGTTTGCTAAAGGCGATTCAAAGTTTTTTGTCAAGCTTTTTAGTGGTGAAGCGTAGACTGAGCAACATCCAATAGTCATTTGAAACAAAAAAATACTATGAGATATTAAAATTTTTTAAAAGCTGATTTCTCTATGATATTTTACTAGAAAAATAAATTGTATTATGCTATAATCAATATACAGAAATGATATTCTGTAAATTTATGGTACTTATAGAAAGAGAGGATTTATATGAAAAATAAGAAGGACGTGGCTATTGTAGTAAACTGGGAGGTTTGCTAAAAACAGCCCAACCTCCCAAAAGGATTTTATATTTTATATACTTTTTGGAGGAAATTACTATGAATAGAGAAAATAAAAGAATACGTTATCAAAAAGGTTACTACAAAAATCATGCTTGTAATGATAGTTTTACATGTAAAGTATGTGGACGGCTTGTTGTTTCAGCAGGTGCAGGAAGCAATCATCGAAATCATTGTCCGAATTGTCTTAGTAGTATCCATGTTGACGAACAGCCTGGCGACCGTAAATCAGATTGTGGGGGTATTATGGAACCCATTGGCGTATGGGTACGCAAAAGCGGAGAATGGGCAGTCATTCACAGATGTCGTCGTTGTGGTAAAATTTGTTCCAATAGAACTGCTGCTGATGACAATCCTATGAAACTCATGTCTATTGCTATGAAACCATTAGCGCAACCACCATTTCCATTAGAACGAATTACAGAATTAACTGCTCTTATGGGAGGAGAAGGTTCACTGGAATAACTACTATATGATATCTGCTAAAAGGAGATGAAAACAATATGGACTATAAAAAAAGCTATCGTCTATCACGCTATGGAATATTTATTAGTTTACTTATTCTCTTTATTGCATATCAAATCAATGAAAATCATATACTCAGAAACATATTAGTAGCAATAAGCATTATCAGTGTTATTATAAATATTTTACAAGAAATGCTATTTTGCTGTTGCCCTTTCTGTGGATATCAGTTTTCTACCAGAGATAACTTACCTAAATACTGTCCTGAATGTGGCAGAAAATTAGAATAATATATTAAAAAAATGATAAAATCCTCCATCATTTCTATGGAGGATTTTTGTTAAATGTCTATTTTTCTATTAAAGTCCCTTGTTTGTAGCTGTATATTGATATGTATTGCAATATATTCTTCCAATACTTTATATAATTCTTTCATTACTTCCTCTGAAACAGAAAATTGAAAAGCACTTTTTATATCATGAGAAAATACAAACTCCATAGCATTTTTTGCCCCTGTTGATAATTTTCTACTTCCAGCTATATGCTCATTACACACCATGCCTCCAGCAGCCACATGAAAATACTGTTTTGCTTCTTTTCCACAAATACAGCATTTTTCTGTTAAATCTGGCATAACACCTGCTGTCTGCAAAAATTTCATTTCAAATATTCGACTAACTAGCGTTGGGGGACATTTTCCCTTTGATAATATTTGCATCGTTTTCAAAAGTAATAATAATATATTATCTTGTTCTATACCCATAAAAGCCGTTTTTTCTACCAAATCCACAATATAGAATGCTTGAGATAACTTATCTATATCTAAACGTAAATCAAAAAAACTTTCTATCATATCAATTTGGTCAACATAATAATATTTTTTACTTTCATATACTTGAAAATCGCAATAGCAAAATAATTGTGTACCTGCAAGCAATTTACTTTTTTGTTTTCTTGCTCCTTTTGCCGTTATCCATACTTTTCCTAATCCTTTTGCTAACACAATAATCTGTTTGCTTGTTTCTCCTTTAGGCATTTCTTTTAAAACAATACCCCTTATTACTTCTGTTCCCAAAGCGACACCTACATTTCCAAAATACTTAATCAATCTATATTTTTTTTAGTATGATAATTAATATGATTATCATGTTGTATTTGTCTTTTTCGTTTTTCTGCCTGTTTATATTCCAAATAGTCAAACACATTTCCGCTTTCTGCAAACTTCTTCCAATAAAGAATTTGTTTCATATTTGCATAGACCTCTTTTCTGTGCTGTGTCATTTATAACATTAGCTTTTTCCTATTTTATATTCTCTATACTGGCAAAAAACGACATCAAAATCAAATATATTTATATATTTCTGCTATCATATCCAAAGTTTTTCAACAGAAAGTCACTATCTCTCCAATCTTTTTTTACCTTCACCCATAATTGTAAATAAATAGGTGAGCCTAATAATCTTTCTACATCAATCCTGGAGCGAGAGCCTATTTTTTTTAACATACTTCCTTGTTTTCCTATCACAATGCCTTTATGTGATTCTTTTTCACAATATATTGTAGCTTGTACATCTACTAAATTTTTGTCTGTTCTTTTTTTCATAGACATAATTTCCACCGCAATACCATGAGGTATTTCGTCCTGAAGTAAATGCAATGTTTTTTCTCTAATAATTTCAGAAACAATTTGTCTTTCTGGTTGGTCTGTTATCATATCTTCTGGAAAATATTGAGGTCCTTCTGGTAAATATTTTTGTATCACATTCAAAAGTTCTTCTGTATTTTGCCCTTTTATTGCTGATATAGGCACTACTTCTGCAAAATGATATAAATCTCTATAATTGTCAATGACCTGAAGCAATTTTTGTTTTTCTATTGTATCAATTTTATTAATTACTAATATCACAGGTGTTTTTACATTTTTTAAATATTCTATCACGTATTTATCTTTTTCCAGTACTTTTTCAGTAGGTTCAATCAACATCAATACAATATCTATTTCGTTCAATGCATTTTCTGCTGACTTTACCATATATTCTCCCAATTTATGCTTAGGTTTATGAATACCAGGTGTATCAATAAATATACATTGAAAATTCTGTCTTGTTAATATACTCGTAATTTTATTTCTTGTTGTTTGAGGTTTATTAGAAATAATTGCTATTTTTTCCCCAATCAAATGATTCATCAATGTAGATTTTCCTACATTAGGTCTGCCCACCAATGAAACAAACCCTGACTGAAATTTTTTTTGCAAAATAATTCCTCCTTAATTTTCCACTTCATTCTTATTTAATTCTATCAATTTACTTTGTATACTTTTAAAGTCCTCCCATGCAGGACGTTTTTTGCTTTCATCCCTCAATAATGCAGAAGGATGAAATGTTGCAGTAATCCAATATCCTTTTCTTTCTATCCATTGTCCTCTTTGTTTTGTAATTTTAAATGTAGGCGAAATAATTGCTGTTCCTGCAATTCTTCCCAAACAAACAATAATTTTAGGATTTACAAGTTTTAATTGATATCGTAAATAATTTAAACACGCCTCCTGTTCATCTTCATGTGGGTCTCTATTTCCAGGAGGTCTACATTTTACAATATTTGCAATATACACATCTTCTACACTTAAATTAATTGACTGCAACATTTTATCTAATAATTGTCCTGCTGGTCCTACAAATGGTATTCCTGTTAAATCCTCCTGTTGTCCTGGACCCTCTCCAATAAATATAATATCCGCATTTTTGTTACCTTTTCCAATTACTACATGATTTCTGGTTTCCCATAATCTACACTTTTTACAATAATAGCAAGCACCTTCTAGTGTTTCCCAATTTTTTTCTGCCATTTTTTCATCTCATTTCTTTTACTTCATATGGTTTAAATATAGATTTTAAATTTGTTTCTAAAGATTCTCCTGCTCCATAATCGAATGTAAAAATAATTCCTTGGCTACTACCACCCACTACAATATGTACTTTTGTATATTTTTTTGTATTATCCAATACAACTGTTGCTGTCATTTGATTATTATTACGCCATGTAAAATATTCTATTACAACAATAATTGCTTTTTGGTTTTCCCCAAAATGAACAACATAACTATCAATTATATTTTTGCCTATTTTTCGAATAAAATTTCCTTTCTCCTCCACCCATTGCCGTAATAGTTCTGTTCCTTCTTCTGGAGAAAGTGTAATATAAATATCATCATACATATATTGATATTCCTTTCGAAATTATTTTTAATCATATCATTCTAACATATTCAACATTCTTATAATAGTATAAATGTTATTGTTATTGTTTTTCTATTTTTACTATATAGTGTAACAAAACATCTATTGCTTGGTCTAAATATTCCTCTACCTTATTACGAATATTTCCTTCCTTCATACTTGCTGAAAGATATACTTTTGCACCTTCTTCCGACTGCTCTACTACAATTAAAAGTGTCACATCATATTTTGAAAGTACTGCTGTAATGACTTCTTGCTCATTTTCCAATGAAATACTACATACATCTGTTGTTGCTCCATCGCATTTTCCCCATAAACATAACTTTTCCATTACTTCCTGCACAGAAAGAGAAACAACTACTTCTGCTTTTTTGGTTTCTCCTTCTATCAAACGATTTATCCAGTTTTTTTTCAATATTTTTCTCATAATTATGTGCCTTCTCTCATAATGTAAAGCCAACTGGTAACAATTCCCTTACAGTATATGTTTTGATTTCTTCACTATCATTTTGCAATATCACAATACCATCTGGCATAAATTCCCACAGTACTTGTCTACAAATACCACATGGTGGTGTTAATTGATTACTATTAGAAACAATAGCAATTTTTTCAAACTCTCTTATTCCTTCTGATACTGCTTTAAATATAGCTGTTCTCTCTGCGCAGCAAGTTGCACCATAACTAGCATTTTCTATATTACAACCTCTAAAAACTGTGCCATTTTTATCTAATAATGCAGCTCCTACTTTAAAATGAGAATATGGTACATAGGCATTTTCCATAGCCTTTTTTGCTTGTTCTATTAATGTCTTATCTGTCATAGTATACCCTCCTCAATGATAATCACAAACTATATTGTAAATCCTGCTTTCTGCAATATTTCCTTTTGTTTTTCAATCATTTCTTTTTCTTCTTGTTCTTTCATATGGTCATAACCCATTAAATGTAGCATACTATGTACCGTTAAAAAGGCAATTTCTCTTTGCAAAGTATGTCCATATTCTTCTGACTGTTGTTTTGCCTTATCAATAGAAATAACGATATCACCTAATATAATTTCATCATTTTCATTGATATCAGCAATCTCTCCCTCTTCAAATGTTAGCTGAGGGAAAGAGAGTACATCCGTTTCTTTATCTATATTTCTAAATTCTTTGTTTAATTTTTGTATTTCATTATTTGTCACAATAGAAATACTGATTTCACATTCTGATTCAAATTCTTCATAATCAAGGCTTGTCCTCACTGCTTTTTGGACAATTTTCTCCCATTTTTCGTCCCATTCAAATGTTGTTCTATTATCTATATATAATGTCATTGCTTGTTATCTCCTTCTTCTGGTTTTTTTGTTTTTTTCGCCTCATCCATTTCCTCTTTTTTAGGATAAGCCACTCTATTATGATACATTCCCTTAAAGACTTCTATAAATGATTTTCTAATACTTTCCAAATCAGAAATAGCAAGTCCACTTTTATCAAGTTGTCCATCATCTAATTTATCTTTTATCAATGTTTTAATAAATCCTTCTACTTCATCTAATGTCTTTCCTTGTCCTAACATACTTCTCACAGCTGCCTCTACTGTATCAGCAATCATAACAATCGCTGATTCTCTACTTTGAGGAATTGGACCAGCATAACGATAATCTTCTTCTTTGACATTATCACAACCATATTGCTTTAAAGCTTTATAGTAAAAGAATTTTACAAGTGAATTTCCATGATGCTCCTGTATAATATTAATAACAGCTTTTGGTAATCCCTTTTCTTTTGCCATTTGCACACCTGCGGTTGTATGAGCAGTAATAATTTGTGTACTGCTATGAGGTTCCATTTGGTCATGAGGATTTTCTCCTGCTTGATTTTCACTAAAATATAAAGGATATTTCAATTTTCCAATATCATGATAATAAGATGCTACTCTTGCCAATGCTGCATTTGCATCAATTTCATATGCTGCTGTTTCCGCCAAATTTGCCACAATTAAACTATGATGATATGTTCCAGGTGCCTCAATCATAAGTCTCCTTAATAGCTCATTATTGGGGTTTGTAAGTTCTAAAAGTCTTAAAGGTGTATTTGCTTCAAATATTGCCTCCCAAAATGGTAAACTGCCTATTGCTAATATCACAGCAATCAATCCTGCTGCTGCTCCATAAGCACTTGAAAATAAAAGCCCCTGAGAATATCCCTTTTCAAAAAATAACCCTACTGCCATCATAGAAACAAAATTAATCACTGCCATACAAACGGCAACAGGAAAAACATATTTTCTTTTTTCTGCATATCTTGTAATTAATGCAGCAAATTCTCCTGTCAGCAAAAAATATAATAAAAATTCTACATCTCCATTAAATATAAAACAACCTATAATACTGATAAAGCAATTCAAGAGTAATGCAACTCTTCTGCTAATTAACAATGATACCAGCATAGGAAATACCACCAAAGGAATCAATGTAAAATAAGGTACTTCACTCATAGTATTTAACAAAAGCACCATAATAATATATATTGTAAAAAGTATTACTGTTTCATTTTTTTTCAAGCTATGCCATTTCTTATTACTAGAATAAAAAAACAAAAATACACTACCAAATATCAATAATACTACAATAATGCTACTTAACACTGGCAATATTGTTTCTGACGCATCTTGTGTATTAATTAAATTCATAGACTCTAATTTATGGTAAATTTCAGAAGTAATAATTTCTCCTTCATCTACAATTTTTTGATTTTTTTTGATAATAATATCTTCTACTTCATCTTCTTTTTTTTGTCTTGCCAATGCCATAGCATCTGTATCCAACACCAAATTTGCTTTTAAAGCACTATTTAATATTGCAATACCCATTTCCTGCAATTCTGTATTCCATGCTGTTTGTTGTAAATTTACACTAATTTGTTCTCTACTTTTTTCTACGGCTTCTGCTGTTACACCTTGCTCATAAATGCCATTTATAATATCAATACAGCTTTTTTGAAATCCCAGCTTGTCCTGCTGATTTAACGCCTGATAAGCGCTATACTGCCTTACAGATAATACAACAGGTAACTTTAAAGATGTATTTTTAATAGCATCAGAAAGACTTTCTCCAGCACGTAATGTTCCCTGCATTTCATCTAGTCTTTTAAAAAAGCCTTCTATTTCTGAAATCGACTGCTGTTCTATATTAGAATCATGCTGATACAAAGGACCTACTGTTGCAGCAGCTTCTGCCTTTTTCTTTTGTGTTGCAATTACATCAACTTCGTCTTTTAACGCAACATATCTTTGTGTTGCCACAGAGCCTATTTGTATGCTTTCCATTGTCTGCATATAAGAACCTGTAGCAATACAAATTACAGTAATAAAAAAACCAATACACAATAATATAACAGAAAAATATTTCCCATCTGAAAACCTTTTTTTCTCATTTTCCATGACTTTCACTTCCGTTTTCTATTCTCAAATTTTTCATATGCTTGTATAATTTTCTGTACAAGAGGATGCCTTACAACATCTTTATTTGTTAATGTAATTATGCCGATATCCTCTATATCAGACAATATTTTTGTAGCTTCTAATAATCCTGAATGTTTTCCTTCTGTTAAGTCAATTTGTGTCAAATCTCCTGTAATCACTGCTTTAGAGCCGTATCCTATTCTTGTTAAAAACATTTTCATTTGTTCTGGTGTAGTATTTTGTGCTTCATCCAATACAATAAAAGCATTATCTAATGTTCGTCCCCTCATATATGCAAGAGGCGCAACTTCTATCAATCCCTTTTCCATATTTTTCATAAATGTATCTGCGCCCATAATTTCATGTAAAGCATCATACAAAGGTCTTAAATATGGGTCAACTTTTTGTTGTAAATCTCCTGGCAAAAAACCTAATTTTTCTCCTGCTTCAATAGCTGGTCTTGTTAATATAATTCTATTAACTTCTTCATTTTTAAATGCTGTAATTGCCATTGCCATTGCTAAATATGTTTTTCCTGTTCCTGCTGGTCCTACACCAAATATAATCGTATTTTTTTTAATTAAATCAATATACTTTTTTTGTCCTAATGTTTTAGGTCTTACTGGACGTCCATTCATTGTCATGCATATAAAATCATTATATACTTTCTCTATTTCTTTTAAATTACCTTCTTCTTTTGCTTGAAGTAAATACAATACATTTTGTTCTGTAATTTCTTCCCCCTTTTTTGCCAATACCTCTAAAGAATGTAATATATTTTCTGCATATATTACCTCATTTTCTTCTCCTATTATTTTAATATCATCTCCTCTATTTACAATTTGCACTCCACATACCTGTTCTATTTTTTTAATATTACTATCATATTGACCAAATATTGCTATCATATTTTCATTATCTATTTGTAATTTTTTTTCAATTTGACTCATAACTCCTCCTTATTTTCATATGCAGTATTTTCTTCTCTCTTTTGTTCTTCGCTAATTTCCTCCATTACTGTTATTGTTGCTGTTGCTATAACATTATTTTCTTCTATTTTATATATTATATCAATATTTTCAATTTCTCCTTCTGCAATTTCTTCTGCTTTTTGTTTCAATTTATTTTCTAATTCTTTTTTTGCTTGTTCCTTTGTTCTTTGTTTTTGTATTATTTCATATACTTTGTATGTTTCTTGTATGTATGCAACAGGTAATTTAAAGTCTCCTATAGTAAATTGATTTACAGATGTTTTTTCTTTATCATATGTACTATCCTCCATATTAGGTTGTATTACATTTAATATAGTATTTCCTATCATAATACTTTTATCTTTTTTTTCTTCTCCAGTATACATTTTTTCTGTATACTGCAAAGGAACACTTTCCTCTAAATTATACCATACTTTTCCTAATATCGTTCCTCTTGCATGAATATATTCTCTGCCAACTTCTGCTTCTTCTCCTGCTGCAATAATTACTTCACCACTTATTAATAATGCTCCTTTTTTCACCACATCACCTGATTGTACAATAGGTGTTCCTGCTTCTGTGGTAATACTTTGTATCACACTGTCCTTTTTTGCTATTAAATCACTTGGTGTTACTTTATCAATCATTTCTGGTTGTGGTATTGCCTCCACAATTTTTACTAATGCATTTGTTCCCTTTATGGATACGCTCACCCATGAAATATCTGGAAATGTTTCCAGTAATTTTTGTGTCACTTCGTCTGTATGCATATTCCATTTTAATTTTCCTGCTGACATACCTACATTTTCACACGCTGTCAATATATCTTCTTTTGCAATGCGTTCATTCCCTTCTATATCTATTGTCCATACAAAAGAAGATAATGTATATAATGCTGCTACAAAAAAAAGGATACCAAAAGCTAATATTTTTCTTTTTTTATATTTTCTTATTAATGCAGGCAATCCACACCGACGCACAATATGATACTGACATCCCGTTTTTTCTGCACACTCTTTTAAAAGAGAATATCCCTTTGAAGAAACATTCATCTGTATAGAACTGCCTTTTGGTTGTATATTCCATAAATAAATTCCTCTAAATGTCGCCATATTAACAAATCGTTCCACAGAAAAACCAGATACTGTTATCATAACATATCCATGCAAATAATACCATAATGCTAAAAACATTACTTCACCTCATATCTATATTATGTCAAAAAAGAAATTCCCTTTATACTTCCTGTCACAACAATACATTCAGATGTTAGTTGTTTTAAAAGTAATTCTTTGCCTTCTATTTTTAATACACCCACTGCTGTACTAACACGCATAATTTCGTCACCATATTCTATAATACCCTTATAATTTTCAATAATAAGTTCTTCTTTTCCTGTTAATGAAATGAAAGGAAGATTTAATATTACCTCTTTAGGCAATTCCAATGCATTTACTACATTTCTTTTTAATATTCCTCCATGCAATGTAATCCCTCCTAAAAATGCTATTTTTATATACTTATGCAATATTAGTCTTTTTATAGCAAAAATTTTTTATAATAAAAAAAGACAATTAAAATAATCGTCTTATCATTTTTTCTAATTTTTTAAAAAACATATTTGTTTCATCAATACACTTTTCTATTATTCTGTTTGTCAAGTAATATTTATATATTTTGTATGAATACAATAATATAAATATATATTTTCCTACAAATTTTATTAAAAAAACAAAAGCCAGTGTTATAAAAACACTGACTTTATTGTTTTATTTCATCAGAATATTTTTTACAATATTGCTAACAACTTTGCCATCTGCAACACCTTTTATTTTTGGCGTAATTGCTTTCATTACTTTTCCCAAATCCTTTATAGATGTTGCTCCAATTTCGGCTATTGTTTCTTCTATCACCTTTTGAATTGCACTCTCACTTAACTGCTCTGGAAGGTAATTCAACAATATCTCAATTTCTTTATTCAGTTTATCTACCAAATCCTGACGACCACTTTTTATAAAGTCTGGCAAAGAATCCCTTCGGCTCTTTAATTGTTTTGCAATTACTTCAATTACGCCTTTGTCATCAAGCTCCACTTTATTGTCTTTTTCAATTTGCAGAATTCCTGAACGAATTAACTGTACTGTATCTTTTCGTATTGTATCTTTTTCTTTCATAGCACTTTTCAAGTCTTCAAAAAGCTGCTCTTTTAATGCCATACAATCATTCCTTTGCAATCAAACATTATTTAAATTTGCGTTTTCTAGCCGCTTCAGATTTCTTTTTGCGTTTCACGCTTGGCTTATCATAATGTTCTCTTTTGCGTACTTCTCCCATAATACCGTCTTTTGCACAACTTCTTTTAAAACGGCGAAGAGCACTATCTAAGGATTCATTTTCTTTTACCTTTACCTCTGACATGAATTTCCCTCCCTCCCAGGTGTGAGATTCCTTTTGTTACAAGCTACATCAAAAAAACAGTTCTTTTTTTCAAGGTAGCACATTATTGAATTATACACAAAAAAACAATTCACGTCAATAAAAAACCGTCTTTTTGCATATAAAAACTTTACAAAAAATTTTTTTAAAATTAATGTGCGTCATTCTGTAATGTTCTTCTCAATATTGTTATTCCAAGAGGAGGTACTTTTAATTCAATACTGCTTTGTCTGCCATTCCAATCTATTCTGTCACTAACAAGAGGTTTTCTGTTAATTACACCACTTCCACCATATTTTTCATCATCACTATTAAATATTTCTTCATAAGTACCAGCCACTGGAACACCTAATCTAAATCCGAAATGTGTTTCTGGTGTAAAGTTACATACAATTATCAATTCTTTTGTATGGTCTTGACCTCTTCTAATAAATGCAATAATACTTCTATCTCTATCATTACATTCTATCCATTCAAAACCACTTGGGTCAAAATCTTTTTCCCATAATGCTGGCTCTTGTAAATATAAATGATTTAAATCATTCATATATTGATGTAATTTTTGATGTGTTTCATATTCTAATAAATGCCAGTCAAGACTTCTTGCTTCACTCCACTCTGCAAACTGTCCAAATTCGCTACCCATAAATAACAATTTTTTACCTGGATGTCCATACATAAAGCCATATGTTACACGAAGGTTTGCAAATTTCTGCCATAAATCACCAGGCATTTTTTCCATCATAGAACATTTACCATGTACCACTTCATCATGAGATAATACTAATATAAAATTTTCTGTATAAGCATATACCATACTAAATGTTAAATTATCATGATGATATTTTCTATAAATAGGGTCTTTTTTTACATAAGAAAGATAATCATTCATCCAACCCATATTCCATTTTAAACTAAATCCAAGTCCACCATAGTTTGCACTTCTTGTTACGCCTGCCCAAGCAGTAGATTCTTCTGCTATCATCATAACACCAGGGTGTCTACCCAAAATAACAGAATTCATATGTCTTAAAAATTCCTCTGCCTCCAGATTTTCTCTACCACCATGTTCATTTGGTACCCATTGTCCGTCATTTTTGCCATAATCCAAATATAACATAGAAGCAACTGCGTCTACTCTTAAACCGTCTAAATGAAATTCTTCAATCCAATAAATTGCATTTGCAATTAAAAAGTTTCTGACTTCATTTCTTCCATAGTTAAATATTAATGTACCCCAATCTGGGTGTTCTCCTTGTTTTGGGTCTTGATGTTCATAAAGTGCTGTACCATCAAAACGTGCCAAGCCAAAAGCATCTTTAGGGAAATGAGCAGGTACCCAGTCCAATATTACACCAATGCCATTTCTATGACAAGCATCTATAAATGCCTTAAATTCATCTGGTGTACCAAAACGGCTTGTTGGTGCATAATATCCTGTTACCTGATATCCCCAACTACCATCAAATGGATGTTCTTCAACAGGTAGTAATTCAATATGTGTATAGCCCATTTTTTTGACATAGGCAACTAGCTTTTCAGCACCCTCTAAATATGTCATAGAGCGATTACCTTCTTCTGGCACTCTCATCCAACTACCAAAATGCACCTCATAAATATTAATAGGTCCTTGATAAATATGTTCACTACTTCTATCATCTAACCAAGCGTTATCTCCCCAAGTATAACGACTATTATCATATATTACTGATGCTGTGTTTGGTCTTAATTGTGCAAAAGATGCATATGGGTCTGCTTTATCACAAACATTATTATATTTATCTTTTATTTGATATTTATATTGGTCATATTCTTTTAAGCCAGGTATAAATAACTCCCAAATTCCAGACTCTCCTAATACTCTCATAGGATTTCTTCTACTATCCCAACTATTAAAATTACCAATAATACTAACAGCCTTTGCATTTGGTGCCCAAACACCAAATGAAACGCCTTCCACTCCATCTACCGTTACAATATGTGCTCCTAATTTTTCAAAAATTTTATAGTGATTACCTGCCCCAAAAAGATACCTATCATATTCTGATATAGTAGGTGCAAAAGAATATGCATCATATGTTGTCCAATGATTGCCTTCATAATCTGTAAGCGATAACTGATATTTAAACCATTCTTGTCTATCTTCTATAATGACTTCAAAAAAACCATCTTCATGTATCTTCATCATAGGATATGCTTTTTCTTTATCGGCGTCATCAACTATTACGATTTCTTTTGCTTGTGGTACAAAAGCCCTTACTGCTACAAATTTTTTTCCGTCATGCTCTACCTCATGCATACCTAAAACATGGTGAGGTTCACCGTGTTCCACATTTACAATTTGAAATAATTCATTTAAATTAGTTGTAGTAATCATACTTTCCGCTGCTTACGCAGCCTCACCCCTTTCTGCATTGTTTCATTACAAAATACTTTCTCTTTTCCCATTGTTTTTTGAAATTACACTATAAAAACAATCGTTTTTCAGAGCCTTTTTGTTATATTCATTATACATTACATCACTGTTTTTTACTAGCACATACTTTATATTCCTTTTCTATTTCTATTTGTATATTATATATAATACAATACATATAAATTTATATATTTTTTATATCTATACAAAATACTGCACTATTTCCCACTATATTTTTATATAATTTAACCAAAATAATATACCATTTTTTTACTTTAAAATTATTTTCTACCATATAATTACTTTTTATTTTTGTATAAAAATTTATACCTATTTTTGTCTTTATAATGTGTCAATTTACATTTCATAAAATCTATTATAAATATCATTAAAATAAAAACTAATTAATCAAAAAAAGTACAAAGGCATTTCTACCTTGTACTTTTTTTGATCACTAATTATCTTGTCTGATTAGCCATCCAATTCATCAATGTTACTGTTTTTCCATCTATTAAAGTATCTACTAAATTATTATAAACATATGTCCATGTCCAATGTCCATCATACTCGTAAGGATTTCCATTTGTTTTATATTTTCCAGTTGTATCTATTACTCTTTCAAAATATGTTAAATGCACATTTTGCGCACCTGCTTTAATCAATCTGTCATATGTTGGCAATGTATACATAGGTGCTGGTAATGTAGTATCTGTTGCTGCTGTTACAAACCAAATATTTTCACCTTTCAATTTTTCAATATCTTCATCTGTAATAAATTCATCTTTCATACCTTCACATACAGAGTATGCTGCTGCAAAATATCTTGGATTATCTAATAACAATCTCATTGTCATAAATCCACCATTAGAACAGCCACCAACATAAATACGACTTTCATCTATATTATCATTTGCTGCTACATATTCTTTTATTAAATCCATCAACACTTTGCTATACATAGAATCTGCATTTGTTTTTAAATTTCCAGATGTATTTTCATTGACTCCATCGTCCATCCATTTTGTAGGTGCTTGTGGTACTAATACATAAGCACCACCAAAATATCTTTGAATTTCAGGGCTTGCTAAATTACAAGCTTTATTTGCAGACAAAGGAATTGTTGCATCTGTTCCGCCTTCTCCACCACCATGAAGCCATATAATCAAAGGAAATTTTGATTTTGTTTCACTACTAAATCTCTTTGTTGGGTCATAACTAGCATAACTCATTGTAATATCGCCAAATCTCTCATCATTTTGTGTAGAGCTAGCAATATCAAATTCATTTACTAATGGAATAACAACATCGTTCATTTCTGTAATTTCTAAGCCAGAAATAACTTTGTTATCAACTGTTTGTATTTCTTTTTGTTGTGTAATGATATAGTCGCAATCAATCCAAACATTGCTACCATCATAATAATTTAATGGAGAGCCTAATGTTACTTTAGGACCAATTTCCATTTCGATTGTTGCATATTCTCCTGTTGTTACTTTATTTCCATCTGCATCAGATACATAAATACTTGTAACTTTTCTATAACCTTGTTCCAAAACAGGTTTTTCTTCTACTCTTTCATCTGTTCTTGTTACATATACTTTAAATGCATCTTTTTCGATATTTCTTACAGATTCGCCTAATGCTACAACTACTTTTGATGTTGCTGCACCCCAATCATGAATTTCTTGTACTTTTTTATATGTACCCACTTCTGTTGGAACCGGTGCTTCTGCTGTTGTTTCTGCATCTATTGCTACACCATCGTTTGTTACTTCTTCATTTGTAGTTACAACATCACTTGCAGTCTCCTCACTTACTGGCACTTCTTCTGAAGCTGGAGTTGCAGTTTCTTCTGCAAAAGCTGTAATTGTCATGCTTGTTGCAACCATAGCACCCGTTAAAATTGCCGCAATACTTTTTCTAAAGAATTGTTTCATATTCTGATTCCCCCTTATTATAATATGTAATATAAAAATAGCATTTAGCTATTTCAGACGAATATTTTTCCATATATGCTTTTTATTTTATAAATTTTATCATATATTTTAATATATCTCAATATTATTTATTATTTTTAGCATTTTTATCAAAATAAAATATATTTATTTATGCAAAATATATAATATATTATTTTTGCTTATATACAACAAAAAACCTCTTTCATAATATATTATTTTATATTGAAAGAGGCTTATTTTTTATTATTTTTTATACCAATTATCAAAAATACTTTCTTGCCAACCATCGCAGACATTCTATCAAAAGAAATGCACTTACATACACTACACAATATACAATTACATTTGTAATATGTATTGTGCCATCTTTTAGTTCTAACAATACTCCTATCAGCAATCCTGTATACAATGCTGTTAAAAACCTTTTTTTATTTGTCATGCTTTCCATATTATTACACCTTTTTCCATTTTAAGCTAATCAAATCATGTTCTTTTATTGTTTTTACTAATGTTTGTTCAAAACGAGCGCTCAATATATCTTTCGCATCTAATATTTCAATACCAAATTCTTTCGCCCTCAAATATGTAGCTGTTTTTTCCTGTTTATCTCTGCCAAATGCAACCAATATACCTTTTGAAAACCAACCACCTATCCTTTTTTTCTCAATCATCAATTCATTTACAGCTGCTGTATCTGCACTCCTTAATTTACATGATATAAATACAGGCATAGATTGGTCAGAAATAACAACATCTATTTCATTTCCTGCCATTCTTGATGCATCATAAGCATTCCAATCAATTAATGCTCCTAGCCATACATCGTCAAATGCTTCAGAACGCTTTGCATGAATATATACAAAAAGTTCTAACCAAATACCATAATTAATAACATATTGTTTATCCATTAGCGATGAAAAACAAAAACTAACATTTTCTTGTGTCATTTTTAAATCTCTTATAAATCCAAATTTTTGAAAAGCATACAATATTTTTTTATCTGGTGTTACTTTTTTTCCATTTTTTTGTAGTGCTTGTGTTCTACTTTTAATACGCATTTCTTGACTAGAAAATCTCGCTGCCACAATTTGTATAAAATTACTTGTTGTTTTCCAGTTATTAATATTAGTAAACAACATATCACACATATTCAATATATCTTCATATCTCTCTTCAAGGGGTTCTTTATGGGAATGTCCCATTAAGCAAGCTCCTCTTGCGTCCATAAAATGCTCTAATTTTATTTTTGCTGTATTTGCTACTGGTTTATTTTCTGCTAAATCTAATATTACTCCTTTTACCAAATCTGTATAATAAAGAGGAATCCCCTTTCCTGCCCCTGCTTTAAACCCAGCAATCAACATTAATTCACTGCCTCCAGTAAACTCCATAGCACAGTCTTCATTTTCTTCCAATGCTTTTTTTGTTTTTGTATAAATTTCTACCATGTCTAATATATCAAGAGAAATATGTTCCATAATCACATTAGGCATAGTATGTTTAAAGCATTTTTTTAAGCTATGAAACCATGTCATATCTTGTATACCATTATCATAAAAAAATATCATTTTTTCTGGTTTTAATGTTAAAGGAGCAGAAATATTTTTCAAAATATCTTTATCATAATATTTTATAAGCGTTTTCAATACAACACATCCTATTCTTCTGTTACAATTTCCTCCTCGAATTTCACTTCTTCTTGTGGTTCTTTTTTTTCATTTCTTTTTCCAAAAATAGCACCAAAATTTAATTTAGATGCAATACCAGGTGCCATATCAATCAATTTATTTACAGCGTCTTGATTTTTAATATTAATCATTTGCACATTTCCATTTTGTATAACTAATACTGCACTTGGTGTAATTTTTGCACCCATGCCTCCTGCTGAGTCTTCTTTTGCACCTTCTTTTGTTCCTACTCCTACACCAACAGATACCTCTATTAGAGGAAGTAATGTCAAATCCCCTAATATAATCGCATCTCCTATAATTGTTTTTGTAGAAACAATATCCTCTACTTTATCAAATAATACATTTAAAGAAGTATCAAATCCTTTACCCATTTTTTCACCTATATCCTTTCCATAATACCATTATGATATTTCTAACTGGTTTTACAAATAATAATCTCATTACCGCATATAATAAATATGCTAGTAATATTCTTCCTTTTATTTCTACTATAACATCTTTTATTATTTTTTGTGTAAAATCTCCTGTAATATGCAGTCCCTTTGCAAACTTCATTTTGATTGCTCCAGTTGCTGCCAAAATATATCCTGTTATGGCAGGGTCGCCTGTTCCTATTGTTGCCTTCATATAACAATGTTTTGGCAAAACTCCTTTTAATATTCTTTTACAAAATTTTCCAAACGCTTGAAATAGTTCTTTTTTATTTTCCATATGCAAAAAGTAATTTTTGTCTAACTTTCCATTTTGTTTTTCTTTTTTTTGTTTATTTGGATTTTTTTTATTTGATGGTTTAGTTACTCTTTTCCTGCTGTGTTTTTGTTTTGTTTCTTTCTTTTTTCTTTCTTCTTTTTCTATTGTTTTTTGTTCAACTGTTGTTTCTTCTGGCTTTTGTTCTATTTCTATATTTTGCTGTGGTGTATATTGTTCACTACTTTGTTGCTGTTGTTGTTCTTTGTCTCGTTGTTCTTCTTGCTTACTTCTTGCACTAATTATCGTATCTTGTTCTGTATATATCTCTTTTTTATTTTTTTTCTGCTTTTTATCAGAACCATAAACACAATATCCAAATAGCCGTAAAGAAAATCGTATATCTTTATTATGATAATCACCATAAATGTGTATTGCACCCACTATCCATTTTACATCAAAATTTGCTTCTATTTCTTCTGTATAATTTCCTGCTAATTGATAACAAATAGGAGAAAACAATATCAATAATACTATTACCAATATCAAAGCCAATACTACTAATAAAATAAAGCCAATTACTTTCAATATGCTCAATAGTATAACAAGCAATTCCATATTATACTCCTGTCTTTTTTATTCCCAATTTTAACAAAATACTACAAATGATATATACACATACTATCATACCAAAAAAAATAGCTACAATACGTATAGCAGTATCTATAAAAAAAGGTTCTGGTACAATATTAATCAATCTATCTGTATTCGGATTTAATATCCAAAGATTATTTGAAAAAAATATTTTATGAAATAGAATAAAATACTTTGTAAAATTCGTAGATATGATTGCTGATAATATTGCTACAACAACAATAAAAGAAATCATACCCTTTTTTAAAGATATCAATAAAAATTGTTTTTTATTTTGAAAAGTTAAAAATATAATTACTGTGATACAAATCACAATACCTATTTTTCTAATCAATATTCCCTTTAAAAAAAGAACTTTTACATCTTCCATATGTGCAATTTCTCTTTGATTAAAAAATTCCTGCTGTTTATTGTCTATTGTTGTTTTTATGTGTAAATCATTTCTGTTTCCTTTCAAATAAGACATCATTTCTTCTGTCACATAAAGTAAGTCTTTTTCATTCATATTTATATTTTTTAGTACATCATACTTCTGATATTCCTTTTGAAAATATCCCCTATTACCATATACTGCTATATCTACAGAAGAAATTAACATTACTACAAGCAATGCTATCAAACAAAATATGCTTGCTAATATATGTATTACTTTCATAATATCCATTCCTCCGCTTTTTGCATATCACTACCCTTTTCTACTGCTTGTTGTATGATATAGCAAAATAAGTCTATTGCTTCTGTTTTACCATATGCAACACCAATCACAACAAAATTTTTTTGATTATATCTCTTTTTACAAATTTCTTTAGATGACATAATCTCCACATGATTTTTTTGATTGCCATAAAACAGACAAATGCAATATAAATGAAAAACAGGGATATTTTTATGAATACTATAAAGAATGGTGTCTAAATCCTGAACACTGCCACCTACAAACAAATGCTCAATATATTTCATTGCTGCACTCCTTTCTTTTACTCTATTATACCAGATATTACAAAAATGGAAATCATTTTTTTCATTACTGCAAATAAGTACAGCATTTTTATGGTATAACAGTAAGAAACAGAAACATTCTGAGCGTGTTAACATTGTCAACACGCTCAAATTCATAAAAATGATATCATTATCCTAAAGCTTTTTCTAGTTCTTCCAATTCTCCTATGGGATACATTCCTAAAAGTTCTTTATATTGTTTTGTAGTCAATCCTTCTGTTGTTACATAAATTCGTATTTTTCCTTCTAAATCTGCCTTTTGAAACTCTGCCTTTAAATTTGTAAATTGTATATCATTCATATATTTTTTACTTCCTTTCTTTGTTTTCTGTTTTACTCCATGGAATACTTCTGATAATCCCATAATAAACAAAAATCCGCCAAAAAATTTCCGCAATAGTTCTGCGTCCATTCTAACAGCAAAAAAAGCCCCTGCTGCTGCTCCTAAAAGTCCTGTAAATGCGATTGATTTTACTATTTTTGTTTCAATATTTTTATTTTTTATATGTGTTATCAGTGCAATTACTGCTGTTGGAATAAAATAAATTAAATTGATTCCTTGCGCCTGTTGTTGGTTCATATCTTGCAAAAAAAGCAATGCTGGAATCAATATTGTTCCCCCACCAATTCCCATACCACTAATCATACCTGATACAATACCAATTACAATTACCCATATCATAATATCATCCTTATCGCTGCAACTATCATAAATATGCCAAATATCCTATGCAACCAGATTCCAGATAATTTATTCAATAACTTTGCTCCTATAAACCCTCCTATTACACCACCTAAAGAAGCATACAATGCAACACTCCATAACACATCTGTTTTCCAAATATAAAAAGCAATAGAAAGTAGAGATAACGGCAATATAATGGCAATGGCAGTAGCATGTGCTTTATGTTCTTCTACATTTAAAAATCTTTCCATACAAGGTACAACAATTGTTCCCCCTCCTGAACCAAATAATCCATTTGCAAAGCCCGTTATTGCACCAATTAAAATTGTTTTACAATTATTTATTTTCATTGCAAAAACTCCTTTTCCTTTCATGCTAATAGTATTACCTGCGCTTTCTTTATTTATCCAAATTTTCATTTATAAAATTAATATTCTAAAATATTATAAAAATTATAAATAGATTGGCTTATATGACAATACTTTATCTGCAATTTCTTCTGCTGTCATATTACTATAATATATATAATCTGAAACATATGGGTCAACTATACCACATCCTAATTTTTTAAGTAAACGGTCAGCTTGTTTCATGCTACCCATTTCTATATTTTGTTTTATATTTTCCACAATATCAATTATTTCTATTTTAGACAATAATATCATAATTTATATTCCTTCTTTAATTTAAAAATTATCTTTCATAGTATTTTTTTTATTTTAGGAGCTGTTAAACGAAAGCTGATATCTATAAGCATTTTTATTTTTTCATCACTTACACTAGAATCTAATGCGACAGAAATCCAATTAGCTTTATTCATATGATATGCTGCATAAATCCCATTTTCTGTTCTAAGAGAATTTACCATAATCGTTTCACATTTTACATTCACAATATCAATTAAACCACATTCTAATATTCCTAATTTTTCATTTGAAACAGTCATAATTAATGCAAACCATTTTTTATTATTGTTATGACGAAATACAATATTATTGGGGGATTTTTCCCATGGAAATTCCGCATATACACCATAATTTCCTGTAATATATTCTATCAGTTCATTTTTATTCATTGAAATCACCTTTCTTTTTTCTATATTAATTGAAAAAATAGAAATTTTTAATTATTCATTATGTTTTGCTAAAAAAACAAAGAGAGTTTTAAAATCAAACCCTCCTTGTTTTTTAACACTATTTGAACATAATGCAGTAGTATTGTTTTTAAAATAAAAATCAAATCAAATTTTACAGAGTTCCACCATTTCTATAAAATTCAAATGTTGTATTTCCTAATACCTCCATTACTCCAGTAGCAACAGCAATTTTAGCAAGAATAGTAAAAGGATAAGCTACATTTAAGCTTTCAAATATCATTGTTCCAGCAATATTACCTAAAACATCTGTAAGCAAAGCCTGTTTTGCCGTTTCTTTTGAAATCGAATACCCAAATAAAGAGGCAACATTAACAACCATAAGTACCTCCTCCGCAAACAGTGTAGTCGCATCCACTCCAACAGGAAGTGTGCCTGCTGTAACAGCGCTTACTGCTGCCCACTTATGTATTACATTATGATTTACTTCATTTGCCATAATATCACTTCCTTTTACATAATAGGAATGCATAAACAAAATTTTACAAAATATAGCTGTTTTTTATAATAATTTACTTTATTGCACCACTACAATACTACTACAAAAATTTTTTCAATTTGATATTATAGATAATTATTTTTTAAAAGGTTTATTAGCCTAACAACATTTTATCATTTGTCATACCTGTACCACTTGCTTTTTCAAACATTTTAAGCAAATCAGCCACTTTTAAATTTTTCTTTTCTTCTGTCTGTAAATCTATTAACACTCTACCCTTATGAAGCATCATCAAACGATTTCCTAAACGTAAAGCATCTTGCATATTATGTGTAATCATAAGTGCTGTTAATTTATCCTCTGTAATAATTTGATTGGTTAATTCTAATACCTTTTTTGCTGTTTTAGGGTCTAAAGCTGCTGTATGCTCATCAAGTAAAAGTAGTTCTGGTTTTGTCATAGTCGCCATAAGCAATGTAAGTGCCTGTCTTTGTCCTCCAGAAAGTAAACCTGTTTTTGCTGTCATACGATTTTCTAAACCCAAATCTAACATTTCCAGTCTTTCTCTGAACAAACTTCTTTCTGACTTTGTAATTCCCCTTTTTAATCCTCTGCGCTTTCCTCTACGCAAAGCCATAGCCATATTTTCTTCTATTGTCATATCAGAAGCCGTACCCATTCTCGTATCTTGAAATACACGTCCTATATGGCAAGCTCTTTTATATTCAGGCAATTTTGTGACATCTGTACCATTGATAATAATACTACCTGTATCTACTTTAAAAATACCTGCAATCGCATTTAGCATAGTTGATTTCCCTGCACCGTTTCCTCCTATTACTGTCATAAAATCAGAAGGTGCCATATAAAATGTAATTTCTTTTAAAGCACGTTTTTCATTCACCGTACCAGGAGAGAATGTTTTTTTTATGCCGTTTACTTTTAACATTAATTTACCTCCTTATGCTTTTGTTTTAGGACTGCGTCTGTTTATAAAATCCCTATACCATTCTTTTGCTGCTGGCAATGACAGACAAATTACTAATACAATAGAGGAGAATAATTTCAAATCTGTTGGTTGCAATTTATTTGCCAATACAAAAGCAATAATAATACGATATAATATAGAACCTACCACAACAGAAATTAAACACCATGCCATACCTCGTCTACCAAGTAAAACTTCTCCAATAATAACAGATGCCAAACCAATAACAATCGTGCCAACACCCATACCTACATCAGAATAGCCATTATATTGTGCTATCAATCCTCCAGATAATGATATTAAACCATTACTAATCATCAAGCCTAATATTACCATAATATCTGTATTTACACCTAATGCACTAATCATACGAGGATTATCTCCTGTTGCTCTTAATGCAAAACCAAATTCTGTTGAAAACATCAGCCATAATATCAATATTACAACCACTACAGACAATATGCCCACCAGCATAACAGCATTTGCCGTAGAAAACGCTTTTGCTTCTGTACTAAAAAATTCTACAACAGATGTAATTACTGTTTTTTGTTTTAGTAAAGGTAAATTTGCTTTTCCTCCCATTACTCTTAAATTGATAGAATATAAACCTGTCATAACCAATATACCTGCAAGTAGTCCAGGTATTTTTAATTTTGTATGTAATATTCCTGTCACAAATCCCGCAACCAATCCAACAATAAAAGATAACATTGTTGCACCGAAAGGATTACCGCCATTTACAATACATTGTGCTGCAATCGCTGCTCCTAATGGGAAACTACCTTCTGTTGTCAAATCTGCAAAGTCTAATACACGATATGTAATATATACCCCAATTGCTAATATAGACCATAATAAGCCTTGCGAAATGGCACTCAGAAAAGAGGCCATTGGAATAAGAGTCATATTTTCCACCCATTTCATTTTAAATTATTATAAAAGAGAGTGCCTTTCGGCACTCTAAAACACATGATATTATATTATTCAGCAGAGATTTCTCCATTTTCAATTACAAATGCTGCGCTGTCAATAATTTCTTGTGGTATTGTTACACCAATTTTAGCGGCTGTATCCAAATTGATACAAATTTCCGTAGAATCTGGGAATTCAACAGGCATTTTTGAAATGTCTTCTCCTTCTAATATACGAATTGCCATTTTTCCTGTTTGCTGACCAAGTTTATAATAGTCAATACCAACTGTTGCTAAACCGCCGCCTTTTACCATACCATTTTCACCACATATTACTGGTATTTTTTCTACATCTGTAATAGAAACTACCAAAGGAATTGCTGATGCAAATGTATTATCTGTTGGAATATATAAAGCATCTACTTCTCCTACAATAGATTGTACCACTTGCTGAATATCATTTACATTCGTTACAGTACCTTCTTGATAATCAAGTCCCAATTCTCCACACGCTTCTATTGCTGCTCTTGCCTGTACCTCAGAGTTTGCTTCACTAGAGTTATACATAATACCTACTTTTTTTACATCAGGCAATATTTGTTTTAAAAGTGCAAACTGTTCTTTTACAGGTGTTCTATCACTTGTACCAGAAAGATTTACATTTGGTACTTCATTTGACTCTACAAGCCCTGCTTCAGGATAATCTGTAATTGCTGTTGCTAAAATCGGAATTTCTTGTGTTTCTGCTGCAACAGATTGCGCTGCTGGTGTTGCAATGGCAACTATCAAATCTTCTTTATCATTTACAAATTTCTGGCTCATTGTTTTTAAATTGGATTGGTCACCTTGTGCATTCTGCAAATCAACTACTATTTTTTCTCCATCTACATATCCGCCTTCTGCTAAAGCGTCTAATAAACCATTTCTTGCATTATCCAAAGCATCATGTTCCATTAATTGCAATATACCAATTTTAAACTGTTCTCCTTCTACAGATTGTTCTTGTTGTGTATCATCACCATTTTCTGTTGGTTCTGTTGGCTGACTACTACAAGCTGCTGTTGTCAAAATCAATGCTGTTGTTACAGCAAAAGAACAAATTGTCCTAAATATACTTCTTTTCATAAATTTCCTCCCTCAAATACTTTTTATCAATTATACATATTATGTATTAGCGATGTTATTATTTTAGTATGCTATGATTTTAAAGTCAAACTTTAATTTAGCAGTTTAAAGTGTAATAACTTTTGTCATATTTCTATTTTGAACAAAAATAAAACAACGAATTATATATTTTATACAAAAAACGTCATCAATAATCATGCACGTTTTTAAATTGTATTTCGTTTTGCTAGAAATACATATTTTAAAACATCAATTATTGTACAAATTAGGAAAGAATTTTTCTTTTTTTATAATTTATAGAACAAATTCATGTTATAATAGTATGGTAAATTTTTCTTTATATAAAAATTTACTTTACGAAAAACCGAAAAGAGGATAAAATAAAAGCAAGGAGGGATATGTTATGGTAGAACAGTTTTCTGTTATAAAAGGGGATATTGTAAGAGTAAAAACACAAGCTATTGTTAATGCAGCAAATACATCACTTTTAGGCGGCGGTGGTGTAGATGGTGCTATTCATAGAGCCGCTGGTAAAGAATTACTTTTAGAATGCGAAACATTAGGAGGTTGTCCTACTGGAGAGGCAAAAATCACTTCTGGCTATAAACTGCGTGCAGAATATGTAATACATACTCCAGGACCTATTTGGCGTGGTGGTACAAGAGGAGAGGCAGAACTTTTAGCAAATTGCTATCGCAACAGTTTGAAGTTGGCACAACAATATGATATTACATCAATATCTTTTCCATCTATTAGTACAGGTGTTTATCGTTATCCTGTAGAACAAGCAGCTGAAATTGCTGTTAGAGAAATCATGACATTTTTAGAAAATAATAAAAATATGGAAAAAATACAAATGGTTTGTTTTGACGAAACAACATATCGTGCTTATGAAAAAGCACTTAAAAATTATCGAAAATGCTAAATTATTTGAAATATTATCTGTCATTTTCATTTATAATATAAGGCTGTCGATTCATTCGACAGCCTCTATTTGTTACGCCTTCTTATATATTATAATTTATTTTTAGAAGTAACGCCTCTATTATCATACCAATTAAGAATACATTTTATTTTTATTTAACAAAAATGCTACCATCTTTATCTAAATCTTTTTGTCCCTTTACTTCTAAACAAATTTTTTCAAGTCCTTTTTCTCCTGCAACAGATAATAATACTTGTTGAAGCATATCATTATTTCTTAAATCTTTTTCATAATTTCCCTTTTTTGTTTGTATCATAACTGGATTTTCAAAATTATTAATTGTTTCAAAAAATACTTCCAAATTTTGAACATTATACATTGTTATCATAAAATTCTCCCCTTACTTATTGTAGGGTTCTGTTACGTTAAAATGATATAGACAACAGCTCCTTGTTAGAAGTACAATAA
>OFHA01000582.1_pt1 | contig 31256 bp, 24 predicted proteins | sample 1521891 | NCBI WGS metagenome assembly OFHA01 (sample SAMEA3504089, study PRJEB24116) | mouse gut metagenome | biome: mouse gut; feature: mouse-associated habitat; material: faeces | place: Denmark | collected 2011
CCGACATTTTTCTGTGGATTACAGTGGATGGCTGGCTCCAACATAATGTCGGTATAGTTTTCTTGTCGGTATAAGTCGTGTACATGATGCGCCGGATATCTTCAGAGAATTGAAAAAAGGAACTCACATCTTCCCAGTTATTTTCCCAATTACTAATGGCATAAGGATACTTTTTCCCCCATTTTTCTTTGATAGTATCCAATTCTGTCAGTGCCGCTGATTCCGTCGGCGCATGGTAAACAGCTTTGAAATCTGTAGAAAACTTCTTCAAATCATTATAATTGATATACTTGAAAGAATTCCGCAGCATATGGATCACACACCGCTGGATCTCTGCCTGAGGATAGACTGCCTGTATGGCTTCTTTAAAGCCCGGAAGCCCGTCTACGCAGAAGAACATCACATCTTTTACGCCCCGGTTCTTCAGATCATTTAACATGCCGAGCCAGAACTTGCTGGTCTCGTTTGCACCTACTGTAATGCTTAAAATATCCTTATATCCTTCCACCGTAACTCCCAATACAATGTATGCGGCACGATTCAGTATCCGTCCATCTTCCCGAACTTTATAGTGGATACAGTCCATGAAGACGAAGGGATAAACAGGATTCAGGGGGCGGGATTGCCACTCTTTTACTTGTGGGAGGATCTTGTCTGTAATCTTGCTGACCATTTCAGCAGACATTTCAACCCCGTACAGATCATTGATCTGGTCATGGATATCACGAGTACTCATTCCGCGTGCATAAAGTGAAATGACTTTCTCTTCCATGCCAGAAATATCTCTCTGGTATTTGGGGATCAGCTTTGGTTCAAACTCTCCATTCCTGTCTCTTGGGACATCAAGCTGGAATTCCCCATACTGGCTTTTCAGGGTTTTAGGGGAATGGCCGTTCCGTTTGTTATCTGTCAGCAAGCCACCCTTTTGATTTTTCTCGTAACCAAGGGTAGCATCCAGTTCTGCTTCCATAAGCTCCTGAAGGATGTCTTTGAAACTCTCTTTGAGAAGAGAATAAACATCTGATACGCTGTTAATGTTGTTTTGTGAAATAATCTGTCGGATCTGCTCCTTTGCAACTGCCATAAAAACACTCCTTTTCTATAAGAATTGTCATATCTTAATTCTTACCAAAAAGGAGCCATTTTCTTCCAAAAACACAAATTAATTTACACTACCAGGGAAAGTTTACAGAACTATAGTAATTTATTCTTTTCCCTTACTTTTTTTCTGAATTGTTCTCATTTTACTTTTCGTTATGAATTGAAAATCTGTTCGGAAACCGCAGGCATCATGAAGGGCATCTGTGATCATCTTTCGTTTGTATAGCGGAATAAATCCTTGTTCTTGTATTTCAGCGAAATTCATTGCTTTTAACGTATCTAATAATTCTTCGCAAGTGTATTTATATTTCAGTTTTTTCTCAAGAAAACGGTAGATGGTTAATGCGAGAAAACAGATCAGGAAATGTGCTTTAATCCTGTTTTCATCCTGCAAATAGACTGGTCTTGCAGAAAAGTCCGTTTTCATGATCCTGAAACATTCTTCGATCTGCCATCTGCCTTCACTTACTTTTAGGATATCACCCACCTCATCATCCAGAAGATCTGTACATACTGCGTAAAGCCCGTCATACCGTGCTTCCTCAGAAATTTTATTTTCATCCAGATAATGTTGGATATCAGCCGCTTCCCCTTCTTTCGTAACAGCCATTTTCCCAATGAAACGAGCCGGATCATTCGGATTTTTTCGGCTCTTTTTGGTATTTCCTGAATCCAGCATCTTTTGTGCCCGCTCTACCTGTTTGTCTCGGATGGATTTTTGATAAAGGGCATATTTCGGGGAGTAGGTAACGATTAAACGCTGATGTAGTTTTTTTGTGGTATAAGGTTCATCTTTATAATAAAGCCCTTTGTCGTCTGCCGGCAGCTTTGTGATATCAACAGGGGTGTTATCATATACCCTTTTAAATCCCTGTGGATTTAAAGCCCACTCTTTTACTTCTTTTTTCAGCTTTTTGATGGACTGGGTTACAATATAAGCACGTTCTCCCATATGATTGTATTCACGGATAGATTCAGACCCCAGCCCTGCATCACTGCAATAAATGAATTTCTGGCATCCGAAATCTTCAAGAAGTTTTTTCTCTAATGGTTTCAGCGATGTCTGTTCATTAGCATTGCCTGGAAAAAGTGAGAAAGCAAGAGGGATTCCGTCCCCGTCCATAAATAACCCCATTTGAATGATAGGGTTCGGTCTGTGTTCTTTGCTTTTTCCATACTTTTTACTGCCATCTTCCTGCCCGGTTTCAAAATAATAATTCGAACAATCATAATAAAGGATCTTATCATTTCTTTCTCCAAGAAAGTGGCTGTTTTTATAAATTTCTGATTGAATGAGGCCGCATTCGGCACCAAGAACATCCAATGCACGGTACACGTCATGAAGTTCATAGGAAGGTTTTTCTAAAAATTCAGAAGCCGCCTTGTAGGAAGAGCGTTTGCTGCAAGGCTCCAGAACCCTTGTATAAATCAAGCCAGAAAGGATTGCATTAATATCATACTTGAATTTATATTTCTGTTTCAGTTTTCGGCAGATTTTATTCATTTGCAGCTGATAATAAACGGATTGCAGGAAAAGATAGCCGCCGTGGAAAAAGGACTGTTTGCCATAATCCAGCTGTCGGTCAGCATGAAAGGTAATTTGAATGGATTTGTTTTCCCGCTCTTGTTTGTACTTTAAGGTTTCAAGCCTAGCTTCTTCCTTTGCCCAAGCCATTACATCGTCACGAGTAGGGCCGTGTTCTGGCAAAAGATCTTTAAGCGTACCAAGCTTTCGAACAATAACAGAAGTGCTAACCCCTTTATCGTTGATGAATCCTTTTGAGATATAAAATGATTCGGCATTTTTTGATTTTGATGTGGTAACTCTCAAAGAAAACACCCCCTTTTCCATATTTTACAATATAATACAATAAAATGCAATATATTAAAACCAAAAATTTGACATAAAAAAAACCAGGCTTTATAAGGCCTGTAAAGGATTTTTGAAATATGAAACTGTCAAACTCCCGGTTTGATTTTTGCCATGGGAAAAACCTTGAATTTGACTTTTTTCTCTAATTTTGTATAATATTTGTATAAAAAGTGAAGGTCCACGGCAAAGAAAGGTTACCAGATGACAAGCTTAACACCCAAATTTACCCGTCCACATACAGACAAATGGAGAAATATATTTAAATCCAAACACTTTACTTCCTCCTTTTGTTTCCTCTCCTTTGGGATCAGCGTTATTTTCTTTTTTATTGGCGTACTCCTTCTTTTACAGAACTGGCATGATATCAAGGATAAAATGGAGGCTGAAGCCAGCCGCGCTGCCATATCTGTCCAGGACATTTTAAATTCTGTCAAAAGCAACACCATTCTCGTAGGCTCCCTGCCCTCCGTAAGTTCGGTTTTGAACCATCCCCAGCCCACCATTGACCAGCTCTCTGTCATGCTTAAAGACCTCTCCTCCTTCAACACCATGTACAACTACCAAAGCATGAGGATTTTTTTCGGGGCCTCCCAGCGCATTTACGATTCCGAAAATGGGTTTTATTCCTTTTCTGACTATATTTACCAGGACTTCTTAACAGCCGTATATGAAGAGCAATCCTACGAACGGTGGATATTGCCCTCCCCGGAGGAAACCCAGGGCCAAGCCTCCGTCCTGCTTACCTACGCCCACCGGCTGCCTTACTCCAAACCCCAGGGAAAAGGATTCATTACCTTCTCCCTGTCCATCCCGTACCTGAAAAGCAATGCTGCCAGCAGTATCTGCAATATCCCCTATCCCGCTACGGTCTGCTTCCAGGGCCAACTGCTCTGGGGCTCCCAGGACAATATTGAAAAGCAATGGGATTATGCCAAAACCCCCGATGCCAACGCCAGGATCCTGTTCCCCCATGCCCGGGCCTTTTCCTATACCACAGAAGGCGGCATCCAGGCTGCTTTCTATATAAGCACCTCCCAGCTCTGCCGCCTCCACCTGTCCGCCCTGGGGCCACTGTTTTCAGCCTGGCTGGTTTCCATGCTCTTTACCCTTGCCTTCTCTTTCCTCTTCGCGCTTTTCATGCTCCGTCCCATGGATGCCATGATGCGCAAAATAGGGCTGCCCGCTTACATGGAAATTCCCAATGCGGCCCTGGATGAATATTCCCTCCTGAATGATGCCCTGGACAATATGGCAATACAGATTAAAAACATTGACTCCCTTATGCTTGAAAATAAGCAGCTTATCCATGAACGGCTGCTGCACGACCTTTTATATGGCTATGTGGGCCTGAGCCGGCTTTCCTCACAGTATGCCAAAAATGGCATTGTATTTTCCCTGCCCTATTTCTGCCTGGCTCTCATGATCCTTCCAAAGCCGGAAGAAGTCCCTGGCTTTGCCCAACTGGAACAGACCCATCTGCTTGCCCGCAACAATGCTGCCAGTGCCTTTTCCAATCTGGGAATATGCTATAGCCTGTATCTTGGGAACGGGCAAATGGCATTCATTATCAACACCGGCCAATGGGAACATCTGCGCCCGGAACTGTTAAAGATATGCGTGGTTATCAAAACAAGCCTCCAGGAAACCCTTTCCCTTTGCCCGCTTTTTTCCATTTCCCTGTGCTCCCCGGACGCCCCCAACCTGCACCAGGCGCTGGTGCAGGCCCAGCGCATTTTGCTGTTTTCTTCCGGCGAGACCAGCGACTTTGTTTATTTCAGCAGGCAGCAGGACTATGTCCCTGTCATTGACCCGGATTTTCTGCTCCGGATTACCCAATGCATCATGGACAAAGACCCGGCGCTTTTAACTGACCTGTCCAATCATTTTGAAAAGCAATACCTTCCCCGGGGTACCAGCCCGGAAGAGGCCAGGCGCTTAGGCGCCATGCTGTTATGTTCGGTTTTTGTAAATTTGTTGGAATTAAATATAGAAATAAAAGAAAATATTCTCACAAATGCCCTGTCAAAGCTGGAAAGTGTACCCACAGCCGAAGCATGTATGCCTGTTATTCTCAGCGGCCTTAGCTGCCTTACTGGAGATACGGCCAAAATTTCAGGGGATGCCCATTCCTATATCCACAAGGCAATGCGCTATCTGGAAACCCATTATTCAGAATCCCTGTCCATCCCTTTGATTGCCAGCCATACTGGCGTCAGTGCGATTTATTTAAACCGTATTTTCAAACTTTCAACCGGGAAAACCTTGTCAGAATATTTAAACGACTACCGCATCTCCCAATCCCTGCCAATGCTGGAAGATACCTCTGAGACCATCAGCAGCATCAGCCAGGCAGTGGGCTATAGTGATGTGCGCAGCTATATCCGGTTTTTCAAGAAATTTTATGGAATGACCCCCAGCGAATACCGGAAAAAACACCGCTGAACATCCCCCTTAGGGACAGGCAGGGAACCCTGCCTCCTGCCCCAGGATTACTGCCCCTGCTTTATCCCCACCCATCCCGGTACCGGAAGCAAACCTCTATCCTGCCCTCCCCATAAACCACCAGCTTTTCCACCAGGCTTTTCACCATCCCCCCTTCCGGGATACCGAGCCTGCCGCCCTCTTCCCCCCAGGGCTGGAAATCTTCCAAAAGAGCCTTCCTTTCCCTCTCCAGCCACGCCAGCTTCCCGGAAATTTCCTCTGCCTTTTGCCTGATGGATGCCTCCCGGAGGCCTAAGGCTTCTTTTTCACGGGAAAATGCTTCCTGCCCCAAATCCCCCAGGCAATATCTTTCATAAAGCTTTATTTTTTCCCCGGGAATCCCCTCCCTTCTTTGTGCCAGCGCCTTTGCCTTCCTTTCCAGCCCTCTCCTGTACTCCCTAAATAGCAAGGATGCCTCCCCCATCCCGGACATGCGCCAATGGAAAGGCAGGATCCCAGACAGAATCTGCCCAATAACTCTCCCCTGCACCAATACATTGTCACATCCTTTCCCTCCTGCCAGCCCCCTTTTCCTGCACTGGTAATAGGGTTCCTTGGTTTTGTGCAGTTCCAGGCGGTTTTGGCAGCATCCACAAAAAATCATCCCCCTTTGGTGCAAGGAATGGGCTGCTTTCACGGGCGCTTTTTTCCTGATATTGTGGTTGGCTTTCTGGAACAGCTCTCTGCTGACAATTGGTTTATGGTGGTTTTGTATCACAAACTGGTTTTCATCCCACTGTGAGCCGCCCTGGCTCTCCCCTGCCCTGGCGCGGGAATTTTTGCGGTACACCATATCCCCGGCATAAACCTGGTTGCGGATAACCGCGCGCACCTTATCCGGATGCCATCCTGTCTCTTCATAATGGCGGTTAAGCTGCTCCCCTTTTTTCTGTTTATAGGCAAGCCTGCCGGGAATCCCCTCCAGGTTCAGCTCCCTTGCAAGGCTCTTAGCGTCTTTCCCCTGGGCTATCTCCCTGAAAATGTGCCGGACAACTTTTGCCGCCTCCTCATCAACCACAATCCCCTTCCCCTGCCGGGCCTTTTGGTAGCCGTATACAATACAGCCTGCGTGGTACTCTCCCCGTTTCATGCAGACGCTGACGCCGCTTTTTATCTTTTTTGACAAATCCCTGCTATACATTTCATAAATAAAATTCTGGAAGGCCACATCCATCCCCACAGCCCCGCCGAAAAGCTTGCCACTGTCAAACCCATCGTTGATCCCGATGAAACGTATCCCCAAAAAGGGAAAAACCTGTTCCAGATAATTTCCCACCTCCAGGTAATTCCTGCCAAAACGGGATAAATCTTTTACAATTATGCAGTCTATGCCTCCCTTCCTGCACAAAGCAAGCATCTCCTGCACCCCTGGCCGTGCAAAATCCATGCCGGAATATCCATCGTCCACAAACTCTTTTAGATGGGCGTCCTTAAATTCTTCCTTTCCCCTTAGGTAAGACAATATGAAATCTCTCTGGCTGCTGATACTTGCACTCTCTTCCTTCCCTGCCAAAGCCCCCAGATGCAAATCCTCCATGGACAGCCGTATATAAATGGCGATTCTGTAGCCCTCCACCTTAACCTCCCTGCCAGCATAATACCATGCCCTGATCCGTTAACAGTCCCAATATCCCTATGCTGTAAAATTGAAAAAGAGAACAAACGCCGTCGCGCAGAGCGTGACGGCGTTTGTTGTGATAAGGAAATTTATGTAATTTCCTGTAATTTACCAGCGTCCTCTCAGCTTAACAGAACTCAGCAGGTTCTTAAGCAGCCCTGCCTGGGAGGACAGCTCCTGGCTGGTAGCCGCACACTCCTGGCTGGTGGCGGAGTTGGTCTGTACTACTGCAGAGATCTGGTCGATGCCTTCTGAAACCTGGGAGATGGCTACGGTCTGTTTTTCCACGGCCTCCACCACAAATGCCATCTTGGAAGTCACCTGCTCTGCAAGCTGGCCTGTCTGGTTCAGTGACTCTGTCACTTTCTCCATGATTTCACTTCCCTGGGTAACGGCGGTAATGGAACTTCCAATCAGCTCCTTGGTGGCCTTGGCCGCCTCATCGGACTTAGATGCAAGATTCCTCACTTCGTCCGCCACTACCGCAAAGCCCTTGCCTGCCTCCCCTGCCCTGGCTGCCTCCACGGCGGCATTCAGGGCAAGGATGTTAATCTGGAAAGCAATATTTTCAATGGTAGCAATAATGGTGTTGATTTCCCTGGATGTGCCGGAAATATTTTCCATGGCCACATTCAGTTCCCCAACGCATTCCATGCTCGCGCCCAGCTTTGCGCCAGCCTGGTTCACGTAGTTGCCTACCTCCTCTGCAGCCACGGAAGTCTTTTGGGCATTATCGGAAATATCCGTAATGGTTGCGGAAATCTCCTGGACGGCGCTTGCCTGTTCGGTAGCCCCCTGGGCCATCGCCTGGGAACTGTCGGATAACTGGTCTGCCCCTGCAGACACCTGGCCTGCACTGGAAGCAATCTGCCCCATGGTCTTATTCAGCTCTTCCTGGATATGGTCCAGGGACAGCTTAATGGACTGGAAATCTCCCAGATATTCCTGGGTTGCGCTAAGGGTAAGGTCTCCTGAGGCAATGGCTCCCAGGGCAAAGTCAATCTCGCTGATATAAGACCGAAGGCGCACGATGGTGTTCTCAAAAATATGCCCCAACATGCCTATCTCATTATTAGCGCGGACATTGCTGTGGATTTCCTCCCCGCTTGCCAGGCCCAAGTCACCCTGCTCCAGCCGTAACGCCACCTGGGTGATCTTGCCCAGAGGCACTGAAACGCGCTTTTTCAGGTAAAAGGCCATAATCACCGCGCAGACCGCAATGGCGGCAACACTGATCCAGGAAACATAGTTGATTACATGGATGGTCCCCTGTTCAGCCTCTTCCATGGAAATTCCGGAAAAAATCAGGCCGTTGACCTTTCCGTCCTCCCCTTTGGTGGGGACATAGGAACACAGGTAGCTTGCCCCCAGAATATCTGCCTCACCCACATAAGACTGCCCTTGCTGAAGGATGATCGTGTTAAGCTCAGGCGACAATGTTGTGCCAACCACCCGCTCCCCGTCCTGGGTCACAGTACTGTAAACACGCACATCACCTTCAAAAATGGTAAACTCACATTCCATACGGCTCTTTAGGCCATCCAGTAACTGATTCATATCCTCGCCGCCAGAAAGCCGGCTAAGTTCATAGGCAAGCATATTCGTACCGTCAACGCAGCGTTCTTCCTGCATCTTTTTGATCAACGTATTGAACATATTGACACAAATTACCACTGCCAGCACAAAGGAAAACGCCTGCATAACAATCACAACAATGCCTACCCTTATGCCGATATGCCCATATTTCCTATTTTTGCCATTTCCTGGCATCTGAGCTTTCTCCATCTTTGGTTCCTCCATCTTATAAAAATATTGATTATATCTACTATCATATCATAGTCTAAAGATTTTTGAAAACCCTTATTTTCAGTTTTTCACTGAAAATTAATGTCTGAATTTTTACTGGAATTTTCTTACTGTGCAATACAATTCTATTTTTTATATCGTAAAACGGGTGAGGAAATAGTGGACTTTTTTTTACTGATTGTATTATAATATTGTGAGCTATATAAAATTTACGAAAGGCTGGATGTTTCCCTGTATGCCAGCACCAAATATAACTGGATGCAGATGCGGGAAATCCGACTGGGGCTGGAAGCAGGCCTGGATGTGACGTCCTATGCCAAACTGATTTACTCTGGTACTGACATGAAGGAAAAGCGCCAGAATCTTTTAAAAGAAAAAACCAAAAAACATATGCCTGCGGATAAACCGGGCATAGACATCAAATCCTTATCCAAAAAAGAATTCAGCATCTTTGTGGAAGATAACGGAAACAAAGCTTTTGCGTTCATCACGCTGATTCCCGGGAACATTGTCACAGAAGCAGATATTTACGATGCCCTGAAAGAGCGCGGGATCGTTATCGGGATTAAGGCCGATGCCATCTCCGATATGGTCAAAAAAAGGAGGATGAATGAAAAAATACTGATTGCGGAAGGTACTCACGCAAAAAACGGCAAAGATGGCTGGTTTGAATTTTTCGTCCGGCTTGACCTGCCCCGTATCCCTGCCCCCCTTCCTGACGGCGGCGTTGACTATGCTAACTATAGAAGCTTTCGAAATGGTGGATGAAGGGGAACGGATCGCCCTCTACCACCCTGCCCAAAAAGGGATTGACGGGCAGAATATTTTCGGCGAAGTACTCCACGCAAACACGGGAACAGAGAAAAAGCCATTAAAAGGCGAAGGTTTTATGATTGCTCCTGACGGAGTGACATATGTTTCCAGGTTAAATGGCAAATTTGAATACCTTAACGGGCGGATCATCATTACCAACATGGTTATTGTGCGGGAAGATGTAACTGCTGTTACCGGGAAACTGGTGGTTGACGGTTCCGTATATGTAATCGGCAGCGTTTATTCAGGAGGGTATATTGAGGCAGCAGGGGATATTATCGTTGAACATAATGTAGAGGCAGGCAAGCTGATTGCCGGCGGGAATATTATGATCAAAAAGGGAAGCTGCTCCAAAAACGACTGCTTTATCGAGGCAAAAGGTGAAGTTTCCGGCAGCTTCTTTGAAGCGGCCAATATTGATGCTGACGGCAATGTAAGGGCAAATTACATTATGAACAGCAACATCAACACCATGGGAAAGGTAATCGTCTCCGGCAGCAAGGGGATGCTCCTAGGCGGCAGGGCCTGCGCCATAAAAGGTATAGACACCTACAACCTTGGGAACAAATCCCATATTAAAACTTACCTGGAAGTGGGCAGGACTGCCCTCTACCACAAAAAACAGGCCTTATTTAAAGCCCAAAGAGCCAAAATCTTAGATGAACTGTCCATGCTGGAAGAACAGTGGAACAGGATCCTGCAGTCCCTGCCGCCTGACAAAGAAAAAGCAGAACAGCTTATCCAGAAGCTGAATGCGGCAATCGTGGCCAAAGACCATGAGCTTGCCGACCTGGACGCTGATGTATCCAAGCTGGCCAATATCACCCAGCAGAACACCAAAGCTGTCATTGTCAGGGGGTTCGACTTTGAGGGAAGCAATATAGAGATAAACACGGCAAAATACACCCTGCCGACGCGTGTAAGCAGGGCTGTCTTTAAGCTTAAAAATAATAAAGTTGTTATGGTCAAGCTATAAAAAGTGGAGGTACAGGTAAAAGATGATACGCGATACGATTTTAATCCTGGAGGACGATGAGGACAGCCGCAAGAAACTTGTTGAAATCTTCCAGGATAAATATAAAATCCGGGAGGTAACTTCTGAAAAAGAGGGGATCAATATTTTAAAAATCCATGCGGCTTCCCTTGCTGTTATTTTTGTAAACCTTATGATCCCTGCCAGGGATAATTTCCAGATACTGAAAAGGTTAAGCGAAAAATAATTTTTATCCCGGATCCCCTTTATCATGATTACCAGTGAAAGCACTGCAGAATATGAAAAAAAGGGATATGAATACGGTATTGTAAGTTACATTAAAAAGCCCTTTTATGACGATGTCATAAGGCATCTGGTAGATAATGTGGTTGAAGTCTTCCAATATAAAACCCAGTTGGAAATCACTGTTAAAAAACAGACCGAAAAACTCCAAAAGCAAAATACCATGTTAAAGCTGCTGGCTGAAAAACAAAAAAATATGAATGAAGTGCTGATCAACTCCTTAAGCAACATTGTAGAGTTCAGGAACCTGGAATCGGAGCAGCATATCAAAAGAATCCGGGAGCTTTCCCTGTGCCTGGGAACCAGCGTGATGAAGCTGTACCCGGAATATGGCCTCACAGAGGAAAAGCTGGAGCTCATCGGAAGGGCATCTGCACTGCATGATATCGGAAAAATTGTAATCCCGGATAACATCATATTAAAAGCGGGAAAGTTAACAGAGGACGAATATGAAGTCATAAAATCCCATACAACAAAAGGGGCGGAAATTATAAAAAATTGCTCCAGATTGACAGCAAGATGTTTAATGAGTATGCCCGGGATATTGCCCGGCACCATCATGAAAAGTATGATGGCAACGGCTATCCGGACGGGCTGAAAGGGGAGGCCATCAGCATCGCGGCGCAAATTGTCTCCCTGGTGGATGTCTATGACGCCCTCACCTCAAAACGTGTTTATAAGGCGGCCTACGAAACGGAGAAAGCTTTCCAGATAATCGTAAACGGGCAAAGCGGCGCCTTTTCTTCCAAGCTCTTAAAAGCATTTACAGAAGCCAGGGAAGAGTTTGAAAACATTGTCAAAAAATACCGGGACAATTAAATACCAAACCAGGAAACAGCATCATATAGGACAGGCATCCGGGCAAGTTCTTTGATAGAATATGCCCGGATGCCTTTTTCCCTAATTACCAGTTCCTTTGGAATATTCCCCCTGCCGCCGGGTCAATATATCCCAAGATATGCCAGGGTAGGGCACACTCTGGCATCGGTAATCCTGATATGTAATTCTTTCACCTCCACCAGCGGGAACACCGCTATTTTCTTGTATCCCACGGTAGTTCCCCTGTATAAGATTTCTCCCTTCTCATCTGAAATCTCAAAACCTTCTATGCGCTGGCCCATAAGAATATTTTCCTTCATGACCACATGGGAAACAGCCACAGGCTTTGGGAAAGAAGCCACAATTTCCACCTGGCGGATGCCGTCATCCGGTTTAAAAAAGCTCCCATACCCATCCCTGCGCACATTTTCTATCCCCCAGCTTTCCCCCTGGCACATTCCTTCACTGTGGACTGCACCCACACACAGGCCTGCCTCTTCCAGAAGATTCCGGGCAAAAACCGACCTGATCCGGTCCCCCATCTCCTTTAGCCGCCTTACATCATTTGGGTGGAAAAGCCCTTCCTTTGTAGGGGGGATATTCATGAGCAGCATGGCATTCCCCCCCACGGAATTGTAATAAATCCTCATCAGTTCCTCCAGGGAGCGCACTTTATCGTCCTCTTCCTCATGGTAAAACCACCCGGGACGGATGGATGTGTCCACTTCCGCCGGATACCAGATTAAATCCTGCTCTTCTTCCAGGACTTCCCTGCTTCCCAGATCCTGGTCAGTGGCTTTGATCTTCCTCTCCCGGAAGCTGGTATCCTCCGCCTGCTGGCTCTCCTGTGCTATTTTTTCCGTCTCGCTGGCCCTTCTTGGAACCACGCTCCACTCGGAAGGCCTGGTATCCCCTGCCTCATTGCCGCACCAGCGCACATCCGGGCCGCACACATGGATGCAGGCGTCCGGCTGCAGGGTACGGATCACTTCATAGTATCTGGCCCAATCGTATACCTGCTTCTTTCCGTTTTCCCCCTCCCCGCAGGCACCGTCAAACCACACAGAACAAATCTCCCCATACCCTGTGAGCAGCTCCGTAAGCTGGTTGACAAAATAGTCGTCATAGGCTTTGCCATACCCATAGGTTTTATTGTTCCTGTCCCAGGGGGACAGATAGATGCCAAAACGGATCCCTTCCGCCCGGCAGGCATCGGAAACTTCCCTGACAATATCCCCCTTCCCCTCCTTATAGGGGCTTTGGGCTATGGTATGGCCTGTATAGGCACTGGGCCAAAGGCAAAAGCCGTCATGATGCTTACAAGTAAGGATCATTCCCTTCATGCCTGCGGACTTTATGGCCTTTACCCACTGCATGGCGTCAAGCTTTTCCGGATTGAAGATTTCTTCCGGCTCCGTCCCGTCCCCCCATTCCCTGCCTGTATAGGTATTCACCGTAAAATGCACAAAACTGTAAAACTCCATCTGCTGTTGGGCCACCTGCCTTTTTGAGGGGACCACCTTCACCAGGCGTTCATCCAACTGTTCCTTATCCATCTTTCCTTTCCTCACTTTCCCGTCAGTGTTAACTGTACCTGTTCCCTATGCTATCATGGACGGGCCAGATATACAAGCGCCAATAAGCAGCCGTATTTTTAATTGAAGTATGGGAGATGAATGTGCTATACTACAAAGCAAAGAACTTTAAAATTTGCACTGGGCCGCTGGAAAGAATGCGGCATGGAGGTACTAAATGGAATTAGCATCACGGAAAGAGATCCCTGTCCAGCTCACCTGGGATTTATCTTCCATCTACAAAACAGAAAATGAAATGGAGCAGGATGTGGAAAAGCTCAAAAGCCTCCCCTGCCGCATGGTGCAGGATTACAAGGGGAAACTAAATACCCCCGGGGCCATCAACGCCTGCCTGGACAGCTACCGGGAGGTGACCCGCCTGCTTACCCTTACCAGCCTCTACTGTGACCTGGCTGTGTCCGTTGATTATTATGACACCTACAACCAGGAACGCAATGAAAGGCTTTCCCGCCTGGTTTCGGAAACCTTCAGCCAGCTCAGCTTTATCAACAGCGAGCTTTCCTGCCTGGAGGAAACCCTTTTGCAGGAAGCCATCCACGGCGCCAGGGACAATAAATGCTTTTTAGAGGATATTCTCCGGGAAAAGCCCCACAGGCTGCACCCGGATACGGAGAGCGCCCTTGCCGCCCTCTCCCAGACCATAAACGCCCCTTACCAGATTTACAATATGGCAAAGCTGGCGGATATGAAATTCGGCCCCTTTACCGCAGGTGAAAAGGAATATCCCCTTAGCTACACTCTTTTTGAAAACAATTACCAATATGAAAAGGATACTGCCCTGCGGCGGGCTTCCTTTGCGGCGTTCTCCGAAAAAATCCGTTCCTATGAAAACGTAACCGCAACCGCCTACAATACCCATGTACAGACAGAAAAGACCCTTGCAAACCTCCGGGGATTCGGCTCCGTATTTGACAGCCTGCTCTTCCCCCAAAAGGTTACCCAGGAGATGTACCACCGCCAGATTGACCTAATTATGGAGAAATTGGCTCCCCATATGCGCAAATATGCCCGGTTACTGAAAAAAATCCATGGGCTTGGCCAGATGGAATTCTCTGACCTGAAAATCGCCGTAGACCCTGAGTTTGACCCCAGGGTTACCATTGAGCAGTCCAGGGAATACGTGGAAAAGGGGCTTTCCATTATGGGGGAGGATTACAGGAAGATGGTCCAGGCCGCCTATCAGGAACGCTGGATTGACTTTGCCCAGAATGCGGGGAAATCCACCGGCGGCTTTTGTGCCAGCCCTTACGGGAAAAACTCCTTTATCCTGCTGTCCTGGAATGACCGCATGGCAGATGTGTTCACCCTTGCCCACGAGCTGGGGCACGCAGGGCACTTTGCATCCTGCAACAGCAGCCAGTCCATTTTTGACACAAGTGTATCCTCTTACTTTGTGGAAGCGCCCTCTACCATGAACGAACTGCTGATGGCCCACTACCTGTTAAAGGCCAACCCGGAACCCAGGTTCCGCCGGTGGGTGCTTTCCTGCATGATAAGCAACACCTATTACCATAACTTTGTCACCCACCTGCTGGAAGCCGCCTTCCAACGGGAAGTTTACAGGATTGTGGACCAGGGCGGCAGCGTTAACGCCCAGACGTTAAACCGCCTTATGAAAGAAACTCTCCAGAAATTCTGGGGCGAGGATGTGGAAATTTCCGATAATGCCGCCCTTACCTGGATGCGCCAGCCCCACTACTATATGGGACTTTACTCCTACACCTACAGCGCAGGCCTTACCATTGCCACCCAGGTATGCAGGCGCATTGAAAGGGAAGGCACCCCTGCCGTGGAGGACTGGAAGAAGGTCCTTGCTGCTGGCAGCACTTTAACCCCAGCCGGGCTTGCCAGCCTTGCAGGGGTGGATATCACCACCGACGCCCCTCTTCTGGATACCATTGCTTTTATTGGGGAAATCATTGATGAGATCGAAAAACTTACAGAAACAATTTAAGATGTAACAACAAACGGTAAGCGCCGCGGCAGGGAATCCTGCCCTGGCGCTTTAAAATCAATTGTTATTATTGACATATGTAGCCTGCTACGTTATAATGTAGCAGGCTACATACAACAAAGATTTATGTAAAGGATTGGAAATGAACCAAATAGGTTTATACCTGAAAAAAATCCATATTCTGCTGGAGCGCCGGAGAAATTACGAATACCGGGACTATAACCTTACCAGCACCCAGATAGATATTTTAGAGTATCTTTATTTCAACAGTGACGGTAAGAACACCCTTTCCGATATCGCCGCTTTTTTTGGCGTACAGCATACAAGCGTCATCCATGTTTTAAAAATCCTTGAAAAAAAGGAACTGATACACCGGAGGGAATCCTCCCTTGATTCCCGGTGTAAGGCAATCCTTCTGACACAAAAGGGATTTACAATTATGAAAAGCCATCTCGGCTGTCCCGCCAGCCAAGAATCCCGTCTCTGCGCTGATATCCCGGAAAAGGATTTAGAAATATTAGAAAAATCTCTCCGCCAAATCTATCAGAACCTACAGCGGAACCAGCCAGCAAATACCAAAGATACCGAAACAAAATCTTAAATCAATACCACAATCTACGTCTGGCCGGCGGTTACACAGAGATTGTTTTGGACGCCTGTAAAAGCGCATAAACTTCCTCTGGCGTAAAGGCTGCGGGCGGCCGGGCGCAGTACTGGAATGGAGGAAAACATGCAAAATAATGAAAAAACACCCATGGGGCAAAGCCCCCAAAGCAAGCCGGACGCTGCCGCCAAGTCAATAGAGATTTTCCGGGATGCCCCGGTCCCCAAGGCAGTAATCAGTAATATTGTACCGTCTATCATCAGTATGCTCATGGTGCTGGTGTACAATCTGGCGGACACCTTCTTTATCGGGCAGACCAAAAACGCCTATATGGTAGCCGCTGTGTCCATTGCCACCCCTGCTTTTCTTCTTTTTATGGCAGTTGGGATGCTGTTCGGCATTGGGGGCACCTCCCTGATTTCCCGTATGCTGGGGGAGGGGAATTCCCAGAAGGCAAAGCATACTTCCGCCTTCTGTTTTTGGACAGGGCTTACCATTGGCGCAGCCGCCATGGTAATAATCTGGCTGTTTGCCAATCCCATCTGCCGCGCCATCGGGGCCAGCGACGGCACCATCGGTTATACTTCCCAATACCTGAACATCGTTGCCGCCGGGATTCCTTTCCTGATTATAAGCAACAGCTTCAGCAACATTATCCGGGCTGAGGGGAACGCCAAAACGGCCATGATGGGAATGATCCTGGGAAATATGGCCAACATCATCCTGGACCCCATTATGATCCTGGGGTTTGAGTGGAATGTAGCCGGAGCTGCTATTGCCACAGTAATCGGCAATGTGGTTGCAGCGCTGTTTTACCTGCGCCATCTGCTGTCCCGGAAAACTCTGCTGTCCATCCATCCGAAGAATTATATGGCTAAAAACGGAATTGCCGCAGGCGTGCTGGCTATCGGTATCCCCGCTTCCCTGAACAGCATCCTGATGAGCACTTCCAATATCATCACCAACAATATCATGTCCGGCTATGGGGATATGACGGTGGCCGGGCTTGGGGTAGCCATGAAAGTGAATATGATCGTGGTAATGCTTCTGATTGGCCTGGGCAGTGGTATCCAGCCCCTTTTAGGTTACTGCTTTGGGGCAGGGAACAGGAAACGGTACGTGGATGTATTGAAATTTTCTCTCTGCCTTGCCCTTGGCCTGAGCCTGGTTATGACCGCCATCTGCTATCTGGGGGCCAAACCCCTGGTATATGCATTCCTGGACAACCCGGACGCCTCCGGGTACGGAATCGCTTTCGCCCGCATTTACATTTATTCCGGGCCTGTGATTGGGCTGCTGTTCGTATTTATCAACGCCATCCAGTCCACCGGGGCGGCCCTCCCCTCCTTAATCCTTTCCGTCAGCAGGCAGGGACTGCTTTATCTCCCTACCCTTCTGATTTTCCGCCGCCTGTTTGATTCCGCCCCCATGCTTGCGGCTGCCCAGCCGGTGGCAGATTATTTATCCACTACCCTGGCGGTAATCCTTTTCCTTTATACCTATAAAAAGTATTTTGGCCAAAAAACCATTTAGCATGGCATTTGTTGTTTATTCATTTTTTCTCCGGCAGCCTGTCTGCGCCGGGCCGTCAACCAACTGCCCTTTTCTGCCAAACCGCGAGCCGTGGCAGGGGCAGTCATAGCTTTCCTCCTCCGGGTTCCATTCCAGGCGGCACCCCATATGGGGGCAATTAGGAATGATATCCCCCTCCCCGGAAGGCAGGAAATGCTTTGCCAGCCCTTTGGCCGTATGCCCCCCATGGCAGGCAAGCTTTTTCGCCGCCCCAGCTGTAAACCTGCGCCGGGGAGAAAAAATATCCTTCTCCGGGCATTCCCTCCCTGTGGCCAGGGCTGTAAGGATCTGGGCGCTTACCATGGCAGAGGTCATCCCCCACTTTCCGAAACCTGTAGCTACATACCAGCCTGGCCTTTTGGCTGAAAAACGCCCGATATAGGGAATGCCATCCAGCGTCATGCAGTCCTGGGCAGACCAATGGGCAATTTCCCGGCCATCGGGATAAACCATCCCAGCCTTATGGCGAAGGCCTTCATACTGCCCTCCCTGGCTGTTTTTTCCTGTCCTGTGGCCTCCCCCGCCCAGGAAAAGCAGTTTTCCCTGGGGACGGAAGGAAAGCGCCCCCGGCTCAATTCCCAGATACATGCCCTCCCTTTGTCCGGTTCCTTCCCATGCGGCCACATAGCTGCGCTCCTGGTACATTCTGGCAAAATAATAGCCGGGTACATTAATAAAAGGGAAATGGCAGGCAAAAATGATATGCTCTGCCCTGACGCACCCCTTTTCCGTCTCCACCTTCTGCCCTTCCACCCGCAGCGCCTTAGTCTGCTCATATACTGTCACTTCCTCCGCCATAGCCGCCAGAAATTTCAGCGGATGGAACCTTGCCTGGCGTTCAAATCTGGTTACCCCCGCCACCGGAAAGGGCAGCCCGCTCTCCCTTTGAAAAGAAGCCCCTATGCCCAAAGATTCCGCCGCCTCTGCTTCCTGCTGCAAAATGCTTTCCTCCCTCTGGGAATACAGGCAGGCAAAATCTCTGGTAAAATCACAGGCAATCCCTTTTTCCCGTACCAGCCTTTCATATTCTTCAATGGCGTTTTCGTTTGCCATGGCATAATGGGCGGCCATCTCCCTGCCAAAAACCCTAATCAGCCGGTGATAAACCAGGCCATGCTGGGAAGTGATCTTGGCTGTAGTGTTCCCGGTCTGCCCGCTTCCAATCCGGTCCGCCTCCAGGACAACAGCCTGGAGGCCAGCCTGCTTTAAATAATAGGCAGCCAAAATCCCAGTAAGCCCTGCCCCGATTATAACAGCCTCCGTCTCCCCATCCCCCGGAAGGGATTCCCTCCTTCTGATTTTTGTCTCCGCCGCCCAGATTGATTCCATCCCATACCTCCCAATTCTTGTTAAAGATAGTATGTGTGGAATACAGCAGATTATACTTCCCCTGCTTATTGCAACAAACGAACAAACGCCCCGCAGGAAAACCCACGGGGCGTTTAGAAAATACATATAAATTTTTCAGGCAAATTTTACCGCAGTGCCATAAGCCATAACCTCTGCGGCTCCCTGCATTACTGCCGCAGATGCATAACGGATATTAACTACAGCATCGGCTCCCAAGGCTTCCGCCTCAGCAACCATCCTCTTGGTGGCCAGCGCCCTTGCATCATTCATCATTTCCGTATATGCCCCAAGCTCGCCGCCAACTATGGTCTTAAAGCTCTGGGTAATATCCTTGCCGATATTTTTGGACTGTATGGTGCTGCCCTTTACCAGTCCCAGCATTTCCAGGTTTTTCCCTGAAATATAATCAGTATTTACTAAGATCATCTTCCTCACCACTCCTTATCTCCCTGATCCGTTCCACCAGGACATAAATGCTCACGCCAGCTAACAAAAGAGGTACCAGCCCGAACAGAAGTTTCAGCGCCAGGGGAATGGGAACCAACAGGCATGCCACAGAAAATCCCACATAATAGCTGAGCAAAATTGCCACAATTATCACAGGCGCAATCATTTTCTTTGTATGATTATCCATACCCTCCCTCTCTTTCTGTACAATGAAAGTAACTGTATTAATTATTTAATACAATATTAACTATAAACCATTTCAATGCCTTTGTCAATATAAAATAAGTTTTCCTGCCATAACCTGCTATTGCCGTCCCTTATCCGCCCTGCTGCCCTCTTGTAATCCTGGCCTGCTGTACCGCGCCAAACAATTCCGGCTCTATTATCGGTGTATGGGTCCGGGGCGTCACTATCCATTCCTCCTTTGGCACATGATGTCTTTTTTCTCCCCGGTACAAAGCCGTATGGGTCTTTCCCCTTACCATGTTTCCCAGGTACACCTGATCCTGGAGGATAGACTTTATGGTATGGGCCTTCCATGTCCCATCCTTATACCTTCCGTCTTTCACCAGCCCTTTTTCCCAGCGGTATGCACCGGGCGGTTTCACTCCCCGCTTATTGAGCAGCGCGGCAATCTCAAAATACCTCATCCCCTGCTGCCGCAGCTTAAAGACTTCCCTCACAACCTCCGCCGCTTCCTGGTCAATTTCATATTTCCCCTTTTCTGTCCTTGATTTTTGGTAACCATAGGGGGCAAACCCGCCCCCATGCCTGCCTTCCTGCTTTTTTACCAAAAGGGCGGAGCTGATTTTCCTGGATATATCCCTGGCATAGGCTTCATTTATAATATTTTTCAGAGGGATCTCTATACTCCCGGCAGTTTCCATGCCATACCGCGCCCATGCGCCCTCCTCCCCAAAAGACGGCGCATAGGTGTCCAGGGCATCTGTGACAGAAATAAAACGCAGCTTTAAAAATGGAAATACCGTTTCCAGGTAATCCCCTACTTCCAGATAATTCCGCCCCAGCCGGGACAAATCCTTGACAATGATACAGTTAACCTTCCCGCCCCTGGCATCCTCCATCATTTTCATAAATGCCGGGCGCCGAAACCCTGTACCGCTATATCCATGATCCAGGTAAATGCCGGAAACTTTTATATCTGCCTGCTTTTTTACATAATCCTCTAACAGCGCCCTCTGGTTCTCCACAGTATCCGCTCCCGGCGTTCCGGCATCTGCCTTTGAGAGCCTGATATAAAGGGCCGCCCAAAAAACCGCCCTCCCTGTGCCAGGGCTCTGTTTGCTTAATTCCTCCTTCCCCTGCGCCTTCCGGGGCGCTGGCCGGTTCCTTGCTTTCCGCGCCACTTATACCGCCTCCCTTTCTTCCATACCATCCCCCTCACCATCAGAAAAACTCCCATAAAACAGGCTATTCCCGCCAATTGTGAAAAATGTCCAAAAAAAATATTAAAAAACTCTAAATTTTTATTGTATTGACGGAAAAATAGCGATACAATAGAAGAAGGCTAAAGATAATGGAGGTTAATCTATGAAATATCAAAAAATTGAATCAAAGTCCAGAAAAAAAATAGCAGATGAAATTCTACAGCAAATTGGGGGAAGCGTCATATTTGTCCTTCTGCTGATAGCTGCTGTGGCAATTTGTATGGTGGGATGGCTGAGCATAACCTCAAAGGAAACGGAATTAAAGCAGGAATCCAACGCCGCTGCCAACCAACTGACAGGCTTTCTGGAACAATATACCAAAAGTGTGGAACAGCTTTCTGTCAATCCGGACATTAAAAGCGTTATGCTAGAAACCAAAGCCGGGGACGATCTCTGGCAGGCGGAAAGGATGGATGCTGTTATGGAGAATCTTGTAAATATTGCCGGTACCGATACCCAAAATGTGATGGCTGTCTGGCTCTCTGACCTGGATGCAAGCGCACTGGCACAGTCTGACGGCTTTACCAGCGAGGAGGGCTGGGATATCACAGGGCGTGGGTGGTACGGCTGTATCACCGGGAAGAAAACCGTCCTTACAGAGCCATACATTGATTCCTCTACCGGAAAAATGATCTTAAGCGCCGCCTCCCCGGTTTACAGCGATGAGGGGACTGTCCTTGGGGCGGTAGGTATGGATATCTCTCTGGACCATATGACCCAAATCATGAGCGAATACAAAATCGGCACCAACGGATACATTTTGTTATTGTCTGAAAACGGTACCTTCCTTTATCATCCCCAGAAGGATATCATACAGAAAAATATAAAAGACGTAAATATCTCCCAGAACGTTATTGATGCGGTTACTTCTAAAAGCAACACCTATATGAAATATAAAACCAGCGGCCAGACAAAATATGGCTCCCTGCAGCACGCCGGGGATACGGGATATATTGTCTTAAGCAGCCTGCCTTCCTCAGAATACCACGCTACGCTGGCAGCAATGGTGGCAGCCCTTGTGGTTATTTTTGCCGCCGGTATCCTGCTCATAGCGGTAAGCATCAGGAAAAGCGCCACCAAGCTCACAAAGCCCATCCTGGAGCTGAACCATACGGCACAGCAGCTCGCTTCCGGCAACCTGGATGTGGACCTCCATATCACCAGCGAAAATGAAATCGGCGAGCTGGGGGATTCCTTCCAGAAAACAGTTGACCGCCTGAAAAAATATATTGTATACATAGACGAGACAGCAGAAGTACTGGCGCAGGTTGCCAAGGGGAAGCTGGGTATTAGCCTGAAAAACGATTATGCCGGCGAATTCCAGAAAATCAAAACTGCCCTGCTGAATATTTCCGATTCCATGAACCAGGTTATGGTGGGGATCAATGAAAGCTCCGAACGGGTATCTGTGGGAGCCAACGAGCTTGCCACTGCCTCCCTGGTCCTTGCAAAAGGTGCGGAAGAACAGGCAGCATCTATAGAACAGCTTGCCGCCACAACAAATACCGTTGCTGACCAGGTGGAAGACAGCCGCAGGGAGGCTGAAGCTTCTGCCAAAGCCACTGCACAGACCGCCACAATGATTGAGCAGAACCAGGAAAAAATGAAACAGATGATGGATGCTATGGATAAAATCCACCAGACTTCCCAAGAGGTGGTGGGGATCATACAGACAATTGAGGAAATTGCATCACAGACAAACCTTCTGTCATTGAATGCTTCCATAGAGGCGGCACGGGCCGGTGAAGCGGGGAGAGGCTTCGCAGTAGTGGCAGACGAAATCGGCAAGCTGGCGTTAGAGAGTTCCCGTGCAGCAAGCACAACAAAGGAACTGATCGAAATATCAATGGAAGAAATTAACAAGGGAAATACCATAGCCAAAAGTGCTGTGAACTCCCTGAAAGAATCCGTAAATGCCGTGGACCATGTAAATAAAATGATTCAGGGGACAGCGGAAAATGCAGCCACCCAGGCGGAAAACATGAAACAGCTCCGCAAAGGGATTGAAGATATCACCCATGGGATACAGGATAACTCCGCCGCCTCCCAGGAAACCTCCGCCACCTCGGAAGAACTTGCTTCACAGGCGGAAGTATTGAATAAAATGGTACAAAAATTCGAACTTTGCCATTAAGCCAAGGATCCTTTAACCTGGCACCTCTTCCATTCCATCCCGGAACCGGAAAATGATTTCCATCCGGCGGCCTTCATAGAGATAAATACGGTTAATAAATCTTACCACCAGGGAACGCCCAAGCTCCAGCTTTCCCTGGTTTTCTTTAACATAAGGGCAGTTCGCGGAGCGTGCTGCCCGTTGTTTTTCCTCCCCTGTACCTGCTAAAGCCTGTTTCTTCCTTTCCAGTTCGCGGATGGCTTTTTCCGTATCCTGTATCCTGTTTTCCAGCTCCTCCCGAAACAGAAAGAACTCTTCCTGTGTAAGCACCCCTTTCTGATAATCCTCCCAGCACGCCTGTTTCAGCAGCCGGTTCCTTCCCAGCTCCTCCCTTCTTTTCCCCGCTTCCCGTTCCAGCAACTCCCCCTGGCCCTGGCAGGGGGATGCCTCCCTGCCGCAAGGCTGGGTTCCCGGCCCCGGCCATCCGGCAAAATATTCCAGGCAAATGCCCACTGCCTCCAGCACGTTGATGTTTAAAGCTCCCTCCCGGATTCTGTGGCTGCTGCACATCCCCTTTTGTTTCTTATTGCCTGTACATATATAGTACACATACTCCCTTCTGTTGCTGTAAATCTTTTTCCTGGCCATGCTGTACCCGCAGTCCCCACATGCCAGATAGCCGGAATACAGGGAAACCCCGCCCTCTCCCGGGGCTGTCCTGGTATCCCTCTCCAAGATTTCCGAAACCACCCCAAAGTCCGCCCTGGTGATAATCCCCTGGTGGGCGTTTTCCACCCTGGCCCATTCCTCCGGTGGTTTCCGCTTTTTTACTTTTATTTTGTAATTTGGCGTGCTCTCCTTCCCCTGAACCAATGTCCCCAGATAAGCCTCGTTGGTAAGGATCCGCCTGATTGCCATGGCCGTCCACCTGGCTTTTGTATGGGTCTGGAACACCGCCTGATAACCGCTTCCCTGCTCCTTTTTGTATTCTGCCGGGGAGGATATGCCCAGGCGGTTCAGTTTATCGGCTATTGCCTGCTGCCCCATTCCCTGTATTTTCATGCGGAATATCTCTTTTACAATTTCTGAGGCATAGGGATCGGCCACAAGCCTGTTCTTCTCCCTCCCCCTTATGTAACCATAAACAGGAAAAGCCCCTGTAAACTCTCCCCGCTGCCTTTTTACCTCCAGATGGCTTCTGATTTTAAGGGAAATGTCCCTGCAATAAGCATCGTTAATCAGGTTTTTGAAGGGAATGGCCATATGGCCTGCTGCCCATCTATCCTCCCTGCTGTCATAATTGTCATTAATTGCAATAAAACGCACACCCAGCAGGGGAAAAAGCCTCTCAATATACTTCCCTACCTCAATATAATTGCGCCCGAAGCGGGACAAATCCTTTACGATCACACAGTTGATTTTGTCCTCCCTGATATCCTGGAGCATTCTCTGAAAAGAAGGCCTTTCAAAGTCCACGCCGCTGCAGCCATCATCAATATAAGTTTCCGCAGGCACAATCTCCGGCTTCTTCCTGAGAAATTCTTCTATATATTCTTTCTGGTTTTCAATGCTGTCGCTGTACCTGCCCCTGGCTCCCGGGTCCTCCCTGGATAAGCGAAGGTATATGCCTCCCCGCCAGGTTGATGGAATGTTTCCCTGGCCGCCATCTGTCATATCCCAGCCTCCCCTGTTAGCCCTATTATAACCTCACCCTCAAAAGTAAGTGCAATCTTTTTGCCCTCTTCTTTCCCTGCCGCCATCCCCATGACCGGAAGATCCCCACCCTGAAGGCAGGCTGCAAAACCTGCAAGGCAGGCAAGGGCAAACAAGGTCAGCGCTACGGTGCAAATGATGATTCTTTTTTTTACTTTCATAAAAAACATTCTTTCTCTGGCACTTATTCTATTTATATGCCTTTCATCCACCGCCATGCATACAACGGCTGCTTTCCCTGCCCTAAGCCCTGGGAGCCTGGCAGGAACCAAAACAGGGAGTCAAGGACCTGTTTCCTGTTTTGGTGTAAAGCCGCTGGCCCGCTTTTTCTTTAACAATAAAGCATTGATACGGATAAGGTTATATCTTTGTATCATTACAATAGAATTTCTCCTATCTGCCAGGCTGATTTCGTAGCGGTCCGGCTCCGCCGGGCTCAATTATCTAATGATACTTTTCCTTCCTCCACCAATTTTACAATGCGGCTGGTTCCCAGGCGCTCCGCCCCCAATGCCAGGAATTTCTCCGCATCTTCCATGGAACCGATCCCTCCCGCGGCCTTGATTTTTACACCTTCTCCCACATGGGCGGCAAACAGGCGCACATCCTCAAAAGTTGCGCCGCCGGTTGAGAATCCCGTAGAAGTCTTAATATAATCCGCCCCTGCCTGGGTGACGATTTCACACATTTTAATTTTTTCTTCCTCTGTTAACAGGCATGCTTCAATAATTACCTTCAGGATTTTTTCCCCACATGCCGCCTTTAAAAGACGGATTTCCTGCTCCAGCAGCCCATACTGTTTCTCTTTCAGCCATCCTATATTGATTACCATATCAATTTCAGAAGCCCCATTGGCAAGGGCGTCTGCCGTTTCAAATTCCTTTGCCTTTGTAGTGATATTCCCGTTGGGGAAGCCGACTACTGTACATATTTCCATTTTTCCCTGGACATATTCCGCCGCCTGCTTTACAAAACATGGCGGTATGCATATGGACGCCGTTTGGTATTTCATGGCGTCATCGCATATCTTCCTGATTTCTTCCCATGTGGCTGTCTGCTGTAACAGCGTATGGTCTACATGCCTTAAAATTTCACTTGCTTTCATCCCTACCCTCTTTCTATTCCAGTTCCGTTCTTGTTTGGTCCTCATAAATCAGGGTGCGGACAGCTTCCACCGCCACCTGCACTGCCCTGTCAGTGTCGTGTACCACCGGATTTTCCAGCCCCAGCCGCTCCCTTTCCTGGTTTGCCACCACCAGAAAACACGCCCCCGCCCTTACATGGAGGTAGCTTGCCACTGTAAATAACGCCGCCGACTCCATCTCTGAGGCCAGGCATCCTAAACGTTTCCAGGCTTCCCACTTGTTCAGCAGCTCATAACTGACAGGCTTTGTCTCCGGTTCATGCTGGCCATAAAAGGCGTCTTTGCACTGCACTACCCCCGCATGGAAGGGAAATTTCTTTTCTCCTGCTGCCCTTACCAGGGCATTGGCCACCCCAAGGTCAGCTACCGCCGGGAATTCTATGGGCGCATACTCCCTGCTGGTGCCTTCCATACGGATGGCACCTGTAGCGACTACCACATCGCCGCTTTTTACTTCCTTCTGCATACCGCCGCAGGTGCCAATTCTCACAAAGGTATCCGCACCGCACCGATAAAGCTCCTCCATGGCAATGGCTGCAGAAGGGCCGCCAATTCCCGTGGAGGTGACACTCACCTTTACCCCGTCCAGGGTTCCGGTATAGGTAATATACTCCCTGTTATCGGCAATGAGGGCCGGATTTTCAAAATATCCCGCAATTTTCACACACCGTTTCGGATCCCCAGGCATGATCACATAGCGCCCCACCTCCCCCCTGGCTGTCTGTATATGGTATTGCCTGCTGGCATCTTCCGAATAATTTTTCATAGTAAAGACTCTCCTTTCCAGCCTTAGCGGAACTGGTTGCTCCCGCAGTCGTAAGAATATCCGATACCTTTTAGCTTTTCTTCTATTTCCGTTTTGCACACATCCAAATCTTCACACAGGGCATCTAAATCTGAATAATAATCACGGAGCTTTAAATTCACATAGCTTAACAGCATATTTGCATCTTCTGGCATCTGCACCACACTTCCCCCTTCCTGGTCCATAAATATTTTTATTTTTGCCGTTCCAGGCAAATTTTCAGATGGTTTATGTTAAGTATAACTGAAAATCTCCTGGCTATCAATGCGTTCGTCTATAAATACGCAGAAATCAATTTCCAGGGTTTCCTTACAGCCTTGAGAAAAGGGTAACACAAAAAGGAGGCAGGGAACCCGTTAAAAGGCTCCCTGCCCCTGCCTATTGCCCTTTATGCATTTTTTACTTTCGCTTCAAGGGTGTCCCCCTGCAGCGTAATTAAAATCGTATCCCCCTGGGAAACATTGTCTGCCAGAATCAGTTTGGCGGATAATGTTTCCACATATTTTTGAATATAGCGTTTCAGGGGCCTGGCACCATAAACCGGGTCGTAGGCGTTATCAATGATAAATCTCTCCGCCTCCGGCGAAAGCTCCACTTTAAGCTCCCTTTGGGACAGCCGCCTGTTCAGGTCTTCCACAATCAGCCGGATAATCCCGCCGATATTGTCTTTGGTCAAAGGCTTAAACAGGATCGTCTCATCAAGGCGGTTTAAAAATTCAGGCCTGAAATGACCCCGCAGGTCATTGAGCACCAGCTTTTCCGCCTCCCCGTTAATAGTGCCGTCCGGCCCAATGCCATCTAACAGGTAAGCCGCACCAATATTGGAGGTCATTATTAATATGGTATTCTTAAAGTCCACAGTGCGGCCCTGGGAGTCTGTGACCCGCCCATCATCAAGCACCTGCAAAAGCACATTGAACACATCCGGATGGGCTTTTTCAATCTCGTCAAAAAGAAGCACTGAATAGGGCTTCCTCCTGACTGCTTCAGTCAACTGCCCCCCTTCCTCATACCCCACATATCCGGGAGGCGCCCCAATGAGCCTGGATACAGAATATTTCTCCATATACTCGCTCATGTCAATCCGCACCATATTGTTTTCATCGTCAAACAGGGAAGCTGCCAGCGCTTTGGCAAGTTCTGTCTTCCCCACCCCGGTAGGCCCCAGAAACAGGAACGAGCCAATTGGTTTGGTAGGATCCTTGATCCCCGCTTTGGAACGGATAATTGCCTCCGTTACTTTGGTAACACCCTCATCCTGCCCTACTACCCGTTTATGAAGCTCTTCATCCAGGTGAAGGGTTTTGTTCCGCTCGCTTTCTGTCAGTTTCGTCACCGGAATACCTGTCCAGCGGGAGATGATCCTGGCGATTTCATCCTCCGACACACTTTCATGTACCAGGGATAAATCCTTGTTTTTCACCTGCTCTTCTTCGATTTCAAGCTGCTTTTTCAGGGCAGGCAGTTTGCTGTAGCTTAATTCCGCTGCTTTCTCGTAATCCCCCTCCCGCTGGGCAATCTCAATCTGGCTTCCCACCGCGTCAATTTCTTCCCGGAGCTTTGAAAGCTTTTCTACAGAGGATTTTTCATTTTCCCACTGGGCTTTCCGGTTGTTCAGCTCTTCTTTCAGCTCTGCAAGCTCCTTTTGCAGGGCTTCCAGGCGTTCCCTGCTTATTCTGTCATCCTCCTTTTTCAGGGCTGTTTCCTCAATCTCCATCTGCATCACCCTGCGCTGTAATCCGTCCAGCTCCGTGGGCATAGAATCCAGCTCCGTTTTGATCAGGGCACAGGCCTCATCTACCAGGTCGATGGCCTTGTCCGGAAGGAAGCGGTCTGAAATATAACGGTTAGACAGCACAGCGGCACTGACCAGGGCGTTATCCATGATCTTAACCCCATGGTAGACCTCATACCGCTCTTTCAGCCCTCTTAATATGGAAATCGTGTCCTCCACTGTAGGCTCCTGCACCATCACTGGCTGGAACCTCCTCTCCAGGGCCGCATCCTTTTCAATATACTGCCGGTACTCATCCAATGTGGTAGCGCCGATACAGTGAAGCTCGCCTCTTGCCAGCATGGGCTTTAACATATTGCCTGCGTCAAGGGCACCGTCTGTTTTTCCAGCCCCCACAATGGTATGAAGCTCGTCGATAAAAAGGATGATCTGCCCGTCGCTGCCCTTTACATCCTCAAGTACTGCCTTTAAACGCTCTTCAAATTCTCCCCGGTACTTTGCCCCGGCAACCAACGCCCCCATATCCAGGGCGAAAATCTTCTTGTCCTTCAGCCCCTGGGGAACGTCCCCGCGGACAATACGCTGGGCTAAGCCCTCCACTACCGCTGTCTTACCAACGCCTGGCTCCCCTATGAGCACCGGGTTATTTTTGGTCTTCCGGGAAAGGATCCGGATAATATTTCTGATCTCATTGTCCCTGCCGATTACCGGGTCAAGTTTCTGCTCCCGCGCTTTTTCCACCAGCTCCTGCCCGTACTTGGCAAGGGTGTCGTAGGTTGCCTCCGGGTTGTCGGAAGTGACACGCTGGTTGCCCCGTACAGTGGAAAGTGCCTGCAGGAACCGTTCCCTGGTAATGCCAAATTCCTTGAAAAGATCCTTCACCGCCCTGTTAGGATGCTTGACCATGGCAAGGAATAAATGCTCCACAGATACATACTCATCGGAAAGAGCCTTCGCCTCATCCTCTGCGGATACCAATACTTTGTTCAAATCCTGCCCTACATAGACCTTGCCCCCCTGTACCTTGACCCTTTTGTTTAAAAGTTCTTCTGCTTTGTTCACAAAGTATTGGGTATTGATCTCCATTTTTTCAATGAGCTTTAAAATCAGGCTGTCGTCTATGGTAAGCAGGCTGTACAGAAGATGCTCCTGCTCTATCTCCTGATTGCCATATTCATAGGCAAGCTTCTCACAGCCCTCTACCGCCTGCATGGATTTCTGCGTAAACTTTGATATGTTCATAAGCGCTCCTCTCTGCTTTATTGCAAATGTAACTGTCATTTACATTATATCCGGCTAATCAATCTCTTATTTGTTGTTTTCATTTGTTATAGTGTGAATATAACACTGATTGTTAGCACTGTCAAGAGGTGAGTGCTAATAAATTTATTAAAATTTTGCATATTCAGTGTTTATGCGGGTTTGCGGGCTATATGTTTTTAAAATAACAGATGTTTTATGCTCTACTACACCATTACTACAGCATTTTTTCAAATTTTTGGTGTACTAATTCCCTGCCACTCTCGCATAACGCTCCACTTCTTCTCTGATATCCTGCTTATTTACGATATGGTTATACACATCCATTGTCACATCACTAGGTTAAGGGCGGAGTCCTGGGAAACAAGTCTGCTTTGCGATGTTCTTTCTTTGCCTTTGCTACTTCTTCCTTATTATATTTATCAACAACATTGTAGATCACGTTATTAACTGCGCTCGGCATCAAAGGTCTTCCCGTCTTTGCAAGAAATATGAAATCAGAATATCCATCTATTTCTTCTGTACTCCGCCTTCCTAACATGAAATTGAATTTTCGCTGTTCCGTAAAAGCTCTGTACACATTCTCCGTGAATGGTATGGTTCGCACGCCCGCTTTCGTCTTAGGCTTGGATGCCCGAAAACTGTAACCCGCTCCCCAATCCTTATAAATAAGCTGATGATCTACGGTAAGCTCTCTGTTCGCCATATCCACATCGCCCCAGGTTAATCCGATTAACTCACCACACCTTAATCCAGTTTCCAGTAGAACTGTGAACATGGGCGCATATACATTGTATACGTTGCTCTCACAAATAAGAGAAAACAGTCTTTCCTGCTACTCCAAAGTCAAAATATCCTTCTCTGCAGGCGGCCTTCCGTAATCGCCGGATAATGCCCTTTTAGCAGGATTCTTCCGTATTCTCTCAAAATAATACCGCACCAATTTGACATGGATATATAGAAATCCTCATAAACTTTTATGAAACCTCAAATCCTGCAAGATATTGAAAAGACTGGGTTTTATAGACATTTATGAAAATCCGTGAAGATATGAAATCAGCCCCGCGTATTACGATGCCATATTTCACTTATTACTCATAATTCCTTCAAAAGCATAGCCTTATCCGCCTCTGATACTTTCATTGCTGACATTGCCTGTTCCGCAGACCATTTCATAGATTCCATCAAATTTCTCACATTTTCAAGTAGATTATCTAGCCTTGCACTTTCTGCTCTTCTATCCCCATATTTCTCAACCGCTTCACACATTCTTTCTCGGCCTCCTTCTTCCTTAAAATGCTTTACCCCTTTAGCCAGTTCCGAATAATACATATCCTTCGCTTCCTTACAGCCAAAGTCATGCATTAGTCTTCCGACTGTATCGTCTCCCTTATAGTTTCCATTCACATACACAATATGAGAACCATCATCAAACAACTCATCCGTCTCCTCAAAATACCGATTAATCGTATAAATCGGTATCCCATGTCCAAAGATATCCGTCTGAGTAATAAACACCATATACGAATCCTGTAACTCCGAAAAATCCTGCCCTGCTTTCAGCATCCGAGAATCCATCATACTGCTATTATATCTGGCGCGGCGTATATGCGCCCCTTCCGGTTTCTTCTGCACTTCCACATTATAGTGCTTGCCCGCACTGTCTTTTGCCAAAATATCCAGACGGATGTCCCGCCCGCCGACTACAGGACTCTGCAATTCTCTCTGC